>Ga0315273_10001186_pt1 | contig 29275 bp, 37 predicted proteins | sample YL17G02_0_MG_FD_205753 | JGI IMG/M metagenome (GOLD analysis project Ga0315273, IMG submission 205753) | Sediment microbial communities from Yellowstone Lake, YNP, Wyoming, USA - YL17G02_0 | ecosystem: Environmental > Aquatic > Freshwater > Lake > Sediment | place: USA: Wyoming | collected... | reverse complement strand
CGACCATGGACTCGACTATCCCGTCCGCGGCCAGGAGCAGCACCTGGCGGCCGGACCTGATGGCGGCCGCGTCCTCGCCGTGAGCCGCGATCACATCCGGGGAGTCTGCAGGTATGAGCGCACCCGCGACCTCCTCGATAGAGGCCTTCCTCCGGACGCCCCGGTAGCCTCTGACTTGTCCCGCCAGCCGCCTCAGGTCCACGCCATCGGAATCAGAATCTGGTAATTAAATGAGTGCGCTCACAGCTTCGTCTGGGTCGTCTCCTTGAGGTAGGGCTTCGCATTGAACCTCTCGACGACCACATCTGCGAGCACATGGGTGAACAGCTCGTCGAGGTCCTTCTCGACGATCGTTGGGACGTCGCTGTTCGGGACCTTGTACCCGAGCCTCGTCAGGACCACCTTCGCCTCAGTCCGCTCCTCGGATGTGGCCTTCCGGCCGTCCACGCTCCCCGTCATGCCACATCGCCTAACCTCCATGTCGAACACGGCGCGCTTGAACATCTTCTGGAGGCAGTACGCCGCGAGCGTGGCCCGCTCGTCGCCAGTTTGAGCGTACGCACAGCACGACTCCCCCAGGAGCTCGTGCAGGTTCTTCTCCCTGGCCGAGGATATGGAGAAGACCTTCGCTGGCTTGATGTCCTTTTCCTTGAGCACGTTCATGTCCGCAAGCGCCTTCAGGTATCCCGTCAGCTCGAGCCTGTGGAGCTTGAAGCCCTTCGACACGAGCTCCCTGTACACCCCGCTGATGGATGCCGGGTCCTTCTTGAGAACCTCCAGGACGATCTCTTTCATATCCTTCTCTGGCGAGAACATGGGAACAGACTTGGTAACAGATTCGATAATAAAACATTTTCTCTTGGTCAGAACGCCGGGCCGACCAGCTGCCAGACTATCAGGGCGAGCACGAACAGCGCAAGGAAGAGAGAGACATTGCCCACGACCTTCTCCCTCTGCTCCTTCGTCTTCCCGGGGCGCAGACGGCCTATGAGATAATCGATCCCGTCCCTGAACAGGTAGCCGCCGTCCAAGGGGACGGCCGGGAGCACGTTGGTGAGGCCGACCATGAGGTTGAGCCAGAATATCCAGTACAGCGAGTTCCCGAGGACCCAGAAGACCGAGTCGGGCATCCATGACAGGGCACCCGACGGCGAGTAGAGGTCCGTGACCGGGGACCTGACCGGGGCCATGTCCAGGAACGGGAGCGCGATTAACCTGAGCCAGGACTTGGAGAAATCCCCCAGGTCGTTGTCGCCCTTGAACGGATGTGCAAGGACGTCGGAGTAGTAACTCACATCGGACGAGTACACCCCGAGGACCAGGAAGCCGCTCCCGAACGAGCCGACATCCATGTACGCGGGGTCGTTCTCGTCGGGATAGTACTGCTGGTAGAACTCGTACTTGTCGGAGAGGACGATGTATGTCACGTCGTGGTCCACGGTGAACCTGTCCAGGGCGCTGTCGTAGCTGAACACCTCCAGGCTGACGTTCTGGCCCGCACGGGTCTCGCCCATCGCCGAGGTGAGCTGGTCGAGGTTGCCCACGGGGGTGCCGTTGACCTTCGTCAGGACCATGCCAGTCTCGAGCCCGTAGTCGGAACCGGCGTAGCCATCGGTCACATAGGCCACCACGACCCCGTCGACCACTTCGGCCGTGGTGAGCTGGCCTTTGTAGTAGTAATCAAGCGACACATTGCTACCTGGCTCCGGCGCCGCCCTGTCGGCCAGGTCGTCAGCCGAAGCCACCGGCGTACCGTCCACCGACACGATGAGGAAGCTCGACGAGATGCCCGCCATGGAAGCTGGCGAATCCGTGACAACCCCGACCACGAGGGCACCCTCGTGATCCGCCTCGAGCGAGGACATCATGACCCCGGAGAAGATGGCTAGCACGAGGAGCGCGACCAGTATGTTGGTGGCAGGCCCCACGGCGAAGACCTTCGCCCTCTTCGACCGCGTGGTCGTCTTCATTGCCTCGTCGTCGGGCTCCACGAACGCGCCCATCGGGAAGATCAGGAACAGCATGCCCAGCGACTGGATCTTCATCCCACCCACGCGTGTGAGGATGCCATGGGCGAGCTCGTGCACGATTATCGCGACGACCAGGCCGAGTATCCCGTACCACAGCGGGATGACCGGGTTCAGGCCCGGTATGCCCAGGATCAGCTCGGGCGAGGGAGGGGCTGGCAACTGGGACACGATGGTCGCCTCCCAGAGCAGCAGGATCGTGATGAGCGCCATCGCGCCCGCGCACACCCAGAGCGAGAGCCGGCCGTAGAATTCCCAGAACCGCTTCCTGGCAGCTATCCGGTCTATGAGCTCCTTGCCCCGGCGGGTCTTCCACATTATGAAGGGGCCGTAGGGGCTCATGCTGTGCCTCTCGAGCACCTTCTTCTTGTTGAGGACGTAGACCATCGCTATCCAGAGTGCGATGGCCAGGAGTGCGACCAGATAGCCGTTCATGTGAACAGACCTGCTGTCAGCCGATACGGCTGCAGCTATTAATGGGTTTCATCGTTCTCGTGAGGGCCGTCCGGGCTGTCGGGCGGGGACATCCTATGCCTGGACCACTCCTCGTCCGAGAGCTCGCCGTAGACGTCCGTCGCCTCCACCCCCGGCTTCGCCTCGCCCTCGGCCCTGTCTGCCAGGCGTATGATCTGGTCCTTCTTGAGTATCCAGAAGTGGATGCGCCAAAGCTTGCCCTTCTTCAGGAGCACCTCCTCCTGGGTGGTCGTCAGGAGGCCCTCCTCCTCGAGCATGTAGAAGACGTCGCGGTCCTCCGAGGTGAGCCTGTTGTCTATCACTTCGTCAGTGTATCCGAAGAAACTCATCAGGTAGTCGGCCAACTTCGTGATCTCGTCGTCCGACATGCCCTTCTTACCGACGGTCTTCCTCAGGGCACTCTCTACCTGTTGCATGGTGACAACAGTCATCCCAATCCCAGAAAGGGAACTGAATCCTCAGCTAAAAACATGTCGCAGTCCCCGTTCAGAATATATCGTCCGGGCCCTGGGCCTTGGAGACGCGGACGCCGTCGAGGGACAGTTTCTCCAAGACGAGCTTCGCCCAGTGCAGCTTGCGCAGCTTGACCTCGGAGCCCTTCCCCGCCTTCCTGGATGGCTTCTCGAAATCGAACCCCGCGAGGAGGATCCTCCTTGCGCCGAGCGCGGCGCAGATGCAGGCCGCCCTGTCGCCGTCCGTGAACCCTCCGAAGTTGTACACGCCTGGCACGACAGGGCACTGGCATGTGCCCACGACGGGCTCCACGAACCGGGGCACGTACTGCCTGATGGCGTCCATGTTGTCGCCATGGCCGTGCACGAAGATGGCCGTGCCCCTCGCGTTGAGCTCGATCTGCTCCTCGACTATCCCGTCCAGGTCCGTGACGATCATGTTCGGTACGATCCCCGACTCCGTCAGCACCGAGGTGGCTGCGTCGGCCGCGACGATGTATCCCTCGATCTTCATCGATGAGAGTTCATCCGCCAGGTTCTCGCCTGCGCCGCAGACGGTAACGGTCTGGGGGAAGAGTGGATGGACCCTCTCGACCGACCGGAGGCTCTTCCCCGCGAGCAGGTCCGCCAGCAGGCATGCGGCCTTGTGGTCCTCGGCCTCGTCATACCCCATGTCCTTGCATATGGCACGATACATCGGCAGCCAGACGCTCATCCTCAGGGACCTCACACCCCTTGTGAGACCGCCGATTTCAGCTTCGCCTCTGACCGCAGGGAAGCGTTCAGGACCGAGCTGAAGACCGCGATGAGTATCCCCGTGATCATCTCCGCGAACACGATGACGAGGCTGTACGCGTCCTCGCCAGCGAACAGCTGGAACGCATCCGTCGAGCCTTGGACGATGAAACCTGTCGCAAGGACCGAGACCATCATGACGATGAACGACCACCTGATCTTGCCGGTCTGGAGGAAGGCGGTCACCGCCTTCCCGGTCTCGTATGTGAAGACGCCGAACACGATGAACCAGATGGACCCAGACATGAACAGGACTATCGAGATCGCAAGGCTGCGCTCGTGCGGCAGGAGCGCGTCCCTGTAGTTAATGGCCAGATCGTACCCCACGAGTACACCGACCATCGCCAGGACCAGCCCCAGGATGGCGAACGGGATGGCGAGGCTGCCCTGACGCACTGACTTGCGCACATGCATGTACCGTTCCCTGATCGATTCCGCCCAGCGATAGGCCCAGCCAACCAGGTAGACCCCGAGCACGATCCCGATGACCCCGAAGGCCATCTGTGACACGAGGCCGATGTCCTGGTAGTTGCCGTCGGAGAACTGAATCAGCTTCGTGATGAGGGAGAGGAAGCCCCAGATTACCAGCACGAGCGAGAGCGGGACGATCCACTTCCGGCGCATCTTCTCGTCCTGGAGGGTCTTGGCGATCAGGTAGTATGTCCCCTCGATGCTCTTGCTCTGCTTCACATAGACACGCCTGACGGAGTCGATCTTGACCCTGGACGATATCACCGGATAGATCGATTCGTCCTCCGCACCGTCGCTGACCAGTATCGCGCGGTCAGGCTTCACGACCTCGAGCACGTTCTCGAGCTGAGTGGTCAGTATGAGGTCTGACTGGAACCCCACATGGGAATCGCCTGAGATGGTCGCGATCTCGGCTTCGAGCCCCCTCTTGGTCAGGTCGTCGTACAGCTGAAGGCCTGAGAGGATGGCGTTCGTGTCGACCTCCTCTGGGTCGGCCAATCCCAGCGCGATCATCGCCTGTAGGTTCTCCTCACGGCCGATGACCGGCCCGCTGACGCCAGCCTTGACACCCAGATCGTCGTCCCTGTCGACGCATAGGACTAGTATCTTCATCTCGGCCACGGTAATGCCCCACAGGCGTATTTTAGCATGCCCATGGGGTACTGACCAGGGTTTTTGCGCTAAATCAACAATCCTTAAATAATGACCGGATAATTATCTACCCGATGGGCAAAAAAATGGACACCGCCGAGCCGAAGAAGGAATGCCCTAGCTGCGGGCTCGGCGTAACGCTCGATTCGACCATCTGTGAGTTCTGCGGATGGGACTTCGACGAGGAGGACGAGTGGATCCTCCAGATAGAGAAGCTCGAACGCGACCTCATGCTGGAGAAGCAGAAGTTCGAGCCCGGCACCATGAACCACATGATCGAGTCGACGCTCAGCAGCCCTGTCCGTAACAGGCATGAGACCGCTCTCCCCACGCCGCCTGCGCACGAGGAGGAGCACACGCCCCCGCCGCCGCCAGAGCATCACGAAGAGCTTATCCAGATGTCCGCCGACGAGGACCGGACGAAGCGCGTCAGGACCGTGAAGACGCCTCCGGCACCGCCGCCTGTCGAGGTGCACAGGCCCCCGGTGAGAGCTGCGCCGCAGGCGCATGCGAAGCCCGCTCCGCAGGCAGTACCGACGCCCAGGCAGGAACCCGCTACCAGGAAGCTCAAGGAAAAGTCCCCGGAACCCCAGGAGGCCCCGAGGACCAGGACCGTGAGGGCCCTGAAGAGCAATCCGAAGGCGCCCGAGCAGGAGTGCGCCCAGGATTCCGACGAGGCCGCGGCCAAGCGGACCAGGGTCGTGCGGAAGGTCAAGGGCGCCTGATCGAGCCACGGACACCGTCTTGATTAAGTACAGTGTCAAAGATTACTTCTCGTCAGCCTAGTACCGGGGGACGGGTTCTGCGCATAAGATGGCACGGGCATGCATGCTTTGAGGTCGGTGGCAGTGTCACCGTCGTCACCGACCCGCACGACGGCAAGTCCATCGGCATCGCGCCACCCAGGGTCAAGGCGGATGTCGTCCTCGTCTCCCACAATCATTTCGACCACAACTGCGTCAGGCTCGTCTCCAAGCAGGAGAGCGCGGTGATCGCAAAACCTGTCATGACGGTCGAGCACGGCGTCAGGATCGAAGGCATCGAATCGTTCCACGACGAGCAGGGTGGAGCCAAGCGCGGCAATAACACGATATTCAGGTTCGAGCTCGACGGGACGACCTTCTGCCACCTCGGGGACCTGGGCCATGCGGTCGGGGACGACATCGCGGACCGCATAGGCAATGTCGATGTGCTCTTCGTTCCGGTCGGCGATGTCTTCACGATCGGGCCGGAGACCGCAAGAGGCGTGATCGAGCGTATCGGACCCAGGGTCGCCATCCCGATGCACTACCGGACCGCCGGGCTCTCGCTGTCCGTGAAACCCCTGGAGAACTTCCTGGCACTCTGCCCCAAGGACCAGATCGTGAAAGTGGGCAACGAGGTCGACTTCGCAGACGATGACATGCCGTCGAAAGGGACGGAATTCTGGATATTCACGCCGTAGGCTCAGAAGAGGCCGAGCCCGTCCTCGAGTCTGCCTAGCTCTATGGGTGTGGACCTTGCGCCGACGTACGCACCCTTGCTGTTCGCGACCGCGCATGCCCCGATGATCGGCATCCCGTAGTTCAGCGACGCGACGACTGCGGGCACCTTGAAGAACGCAGATATCTCCCTGAGCTCGTCCTCGCTGGTCCTTGGATGGCACACGACGCCCTTGTTCGTCGCAATGCACGCCGACCCGACGGTCTCGATGCCCGCGACGGCCTTCGCCTGGACCTCGACCCCGAGCACATCCTGCAGGAACATCTCGGTCGACCTGCTGACCTCCGGGTTCACATAGGCCGCGTGGTCGTTCGCGAGGATGTTGTTCCCCGCGGCGTTGTGCTTCTCAGCCATCTTGCCGATCCTGAGCTCCTTGGGGAAGCGGGCTATCTCATGCTTCTCCGCGAAGTTGGTCAGCACTACCCCGTGCGAGTTCATCGCCACGAGCGAGCCGACCACGATCGAGCCCGCGACATATATCCTCAGCACGGGAACCCCGAGCGCCTCGCCGAGCTCCCTGACCACGCGCTCATCGACGTTATCAGGCGCGAGCGCCAGCGTCTCGCTGGCTGCGCAGTATACCCCGATGTACGGGCTGCCGTTGACCTCACCGAGTCTCATCATCAGCCGTACCCCGGAAAAATCATTCCTCCGGGAGCGAGACCTCGATCAGACCGTCCTCGAACCTGATGGCCTTGACCCGTATCTTCCTGGGCGGATTCTCTATGCCCCTGCACCATATCCTCTCGTTGAGCTTGTAGTCGACCCAGACTTCCTTGGGCGTCTCCTTGGACTCCCCGTCACCCTTGAACTTCTCGCCCATGTGGGACTGGATGTACTCCCGGATCTCCTTGATCGCCCGTGGGGCGCGCTTGGTGCGCGGGACCACTCTTGTGACCGTCAGCGGTATCGTGTAAACTCTCTCCAACTCGTCTGCCATTTTAAGCCCCTCACACCTTCAGCTTGGTCCTTCTCCAGTTGCGCCTCTTCGGGTGCCTGAGGAAGGCCCTGTTCGTCCTCATCATAACCCAGGCGGGAACACGGCGGTTGCTCTTCGTGGCCCTCATCAGCCTGAGCTTCCTTGCATGTGGTTTGTGCTTGGACATGCGGTCATCTCCTCTCGATCTTGATATCCCTCTTCGTCGGCATGACCTTCCTTAAGATCTGCCTGAGCGTGTAATCGTCTATCTGCTGGGAGATCCTCCCGGACTGGACCAGCATGGCCAGCTGGTTCTCGACGCTCTCGACCACGTCAGGGCGGGTCATGCGCAGGTTCGCGAGCCTCTCGCGCGCCTCTGGCGTGAGCAGCTGGCGCATCAGCAAGGCCCTCTGGGCCTCCAGCTGCTTGTTCTGCTCCTGCACGACCGTCTCCTGTTGGGCGCGCACCTGCAGCTCCTGCAGCTTCCTCTGCCTCAGCGCGTCGAGCTCATCGTCCGCCATTGCCGTTCACTCAGATGTATTTCGTGAGCTCAGGGTTCTGGGCGGCCATCTCCTTGAGCACCTGGGTCGACAGGTTGTCGACCAGCTTCCTGCCCTTGGCCGTCACGGCCCTGCCTCCGTCCTTCTCCTTCTGGATCAGCAGGGACTTCTCCAACTGCTGGACCGTGTGCCTTGAAATGGACCTCGAGCCGCGGACCGACTTGTTCGGCTTCGAGCCGCGGTCGGCCCTCCCGCCGTACTCCGCCGCGAGCCTGGTCGTGCCCATCGGCCCGTCGACATAGAGCTTCCTGAGGACCGCGGCGCACCTCGTGTACCACCAGCTCTCGCTGACCGGGCTCTTCTCCTTGTGTCTGCCAGTCTTCACGTAGGCAGCCCACTCAGGGGCCTTGATCGTCTCGACCTTCTTCAGCTCTTCGGCTATCCGTGGGATGAGCCTGTTTGCGGGAACGTCAAACGCTGTCGCCATTTGATTACCTCAAGCAAATGCAGCAAGCAATCAGCTGGATTATCTGCCACCTGGGTGGCAAATCGCGGATAAGATGGTGCTCATATATAAATGCTTCCTGGATAGCCGTAGGGCCAGTCCTGGGCCGCCGGACATCCGATGGCATTCCGGGTGAAAGGCTTTTTGGATGAGGTCGGCGTTGAGGTCCGCCATGAAGACCGTCGTGGGCATCACTGGCGCCTCCGGGGCCGTGTACGGCGTAAGGCTGCTCCAGGCACTGCCAGGCGACAAGGCGGTCATCGTCTCCGAGGACGCCAAGGGGATCGCAGACGCCGAGCTCGGTATGTCGCTCGCGGACATACATGCCCTCGCGGACGAGCACTACGACAACCGCGACCTCTGCTCGCCGCTAGCCTCGGGGTCGGTCAGGTTCGATTCGTTCGTCATCGCGCCCTGCAGCACATCCACGATGTCCAAGATCGCCTGTGGCATCGCGGACAACCTGGTCACCAGGGTGGCGTCCGTGGCCCTGAAGGAGCGGCGGAGGCTCGTCCTGCTGGTCAGGGAGACACCGCTCTCGACGATACACCTGTCGAACATGGAACGGCTATCGGCGGCGGGCGCGGTCATCATGCCAGCATGCCCTGCGTTCTATCCGAGGCCGAAGAGCGCAGACGACATGGTCGACTTCATGGTCGGCAGGGTGCTGGACGTCCTGGGGCTGGAGAACGACATGTACGAACGATGGTCCGGCGGGGAGACTAAGTGTAGTCGTGGATCTCGTCGAACTCGTCGGTGATCTTCGTCACCTCGTCCTCCGAGAACGTAGCCCGGTCGAGGGCCATGATGATCGTCGCGCCATGGATCGCCGCGAGGTCGTTCAACCGCCTTATGAACGCGTAGACGGCGCCGAAGCCGTTCTCCCTGGCCAGGAAGTCCGCACCGTCCAGGAGCAGACCCGATGCCTTGGTCGTCATCAGGAAGGTCGATGCGATCTCCATCGCGTCCCCGTCCAGGTCCTTCGGGTTGATGTTGTCTATGTCCGTCGAGCTGTCCGAGAACCACTTGATCTCCACACCTTCGCCGAGGTCGTACTCGCTCCTCACCTTCCCTGGGAAGTTCGCCGTGAGCACGAGGGCCGGACGCCCGGACATGCCCATCGCGCGTATCATCATGTAAGCGTTCCTCGAGTCCTGGTCGACCACGAGGTAGTTGACCCCGGCCTTGACATCCTCCTGGAACGCCCCGCACCTCGTGCACTGCACGGCGTACGGTTCGTCAGGGCCAGTGTACAGGAATGTCTCCCCGCACTTCATACACTCGATCGACCTGGTCCTGTGGGGGAAGAGGACCGCCTCGCACGAGGGGCACAACTGCGTCCGCTCCGCGCATGCGATGTGCAGATGCGTGCCGCAGCTGGGGCAGAGCATCTTCTCGATGGGCGTGTCGATCGACTTGAAGCAGATCTCGCAGAGCGCCTCCGGGGCCTTCTCCTCGACCAGCGCCTGCTTCACCTCGATCACCGTTTCCTCGGGTATGTCCAGGGCGGCCCTGCCATAGAGCGTCCTCGATAGGAGGTACTCCATGAAGACCGCGCCCGGGACGATGAAGAACAGGTAGGACGAATAGAGGATCGTGTTCGGGGACCCGACGGCGAACAGGTAGGGAAGGAGGTATATGGCCGAGAGAAAGGCCACGATCGCGTACATGCTTGCGCGCACCGATACCAGTGGCTTCGCGAACCTGCGGAACTTCTTCGGATGCAGGAGCCTGTACTTCTCGAACCTCGCCGCGGGCATCCTGAGCACCAGTATGGACCCGATGAGCACGACCACGAACGACAGCTGCTGGTTCTCGATGACGCTGAACTTCTCGTAGGTCAGGGTCTCCTCCTGGACCAGCCGGTTCGACTCGACATCGCCGTCGAACGAATACCACGCGATGTTCCCCGCAGGCGTCCTCAGTTCCCGGACCCTGCCGTCCGAGAGGTCCGGCGTCGTGTAGCTCCCGAGCCCGAGCATCACGACCCGGTCCCGGACATGGAGCGTGCCCGTGTGCTCGAACCCGACGGTGGCGTTCAGGGAATCGAGGAGCAGGTCGACGGGTCCCTGGGACAGCTGGATCAGCCTCGAACCCCCGGGACCGCTGCCCGAGAAGTCCATCCCCATGACCACATCGGCCGCGGAGCTGAGGTTCACATACAGGACCCCCTCGGTCGCCACGAGTATGTCGTCCTCGCTCGACGCGTTGAAGTCCGTCGTAGAGTCGATGACGACCCCCCAGTATGATCTGCCCGCGACCTCCTCCGAGAAGTCCCTGAGGAACATCCTGAGCTCGTCCGTCGATATGATGCCGTCGTCCCCGCCGTACGCACCCGCGACCGCCACCCGGAGGCCGACCGCGGCCTCGCCCGTGAACGTCGCGCTGAAACTCCCGGACCCTTCGATTGTGTCGTAGCCTGTCGCGACCATCTTCGTGTTCAGATAGACCGCGCCGTCGCCGTCAGCCAGTGCACTGGTCGACGAAGGGACGGAGCACAGCATCAGCGTGAATAGGACAATCGAGATTAGAACGGTGCGAGAGGTCATCGTACCGACCAGTTCAATGGTATTCGCTCGGCCACGTCTTAATGCTTTCGTGTCCCGTTATCACGCCGGACACGCTGGGGCCTCCATGGGGCGTACCACTTCCACTTCTTCAAGGAGAGCATGACGGTCTGCACGACGTATGTCCGGACCAGGCGTTTCGCAGGCGCGCGCCCGGGAGGTCACTCGATATAGACGGCTGGCCGTCCTGGCTTCGCGAACCTGGCCTTGGCCTTGGGGTCGTATCTGGCTGGGTCGTCGGCCGCATAGACCTCGACGGCGCACCCGAACTGACCTTGGAGGAAGCCTGCTGACCGGCGGAGCGTCTGCAGCTCGTCCGTGCGCACCGACGCGGCCTTCCTGTTCTCGGCGGTCGACCTCGACACATCTATCGCAACCTCCTTGGCGAACGCCGGGACCTCTTTCTTCGCCTCGGGCCCGCTGACCTTCGCCATCGCGGACCTGATCAGCGCGGAGATGTCGACCTTCGCTCCGGGCTGGGCCAGCGCGTCTGCGAGCAGGTCCTGCTTCCAGGCCGGGGCCGTCATCAGGACCAGGCGCTTCGGGGTCATCCCCGTGACCTTGACTATCTCGGTGACATCCGTGATGAGCCGCCCTATGAGCGCCTCCCTGGCCTCCTGCGCCATCACTTGCTCCGACCTCGAACCCGCAGGCAGCTGGACGACGGACGCGAACGGCTTCTTGCCCAGCCGCTCCCAGATCTCCTCGGCAAGGTGAGGCGTGATGGGAGCCATCAGCGGGACCCAGACCTCGAGGGCCTTCCTGACGGCCTCCCGGCTCATCCCGCCGCGCTTCAGGTACCACTTGAAGTCCTGAGGCATCTCGAAGTAGACGTCGTTGGAGTAAGACCTGAGGTCGTAGTCCTCCATGTGCTCGTGGAGCCCCGCGACACGGGAGCTCATCCGCGCCTCCAGCCATCCGTCGATGTCGGACGGGACCTCCTCGGTAACGGCCTCCAGCTCGGACACCTGTGACCAGATGCGTTCGAGCCTGTCCCTGTATGTCTCGGCCTTCTCGTCCTCCCACGCGACGTCGACGAACAGGGAGGCTGTATGCGCGTAGAACAGACGCATCGCGTCGACCCCGAAACGCTCCGCCGCGTCTGGGATGGGCTGCGCGCCGCCCTTGGACTTGGATATCTTCCCACCGACCGACGTGATGTACCAGTTGACCATGATGCCCCTCGGCCAGTGCTCCGGCCGGAGGACGGCCACATGGTTCATGAGGAACACGGGGAAGTGGACCGTCATGTGCTCCTTGCCCCCGAGGTTGATGTCGAGTGGGTACCAGTACTCGAACTCCGCCCGGATCTCCTTCAGGACCCCTTCGGCGAACCCTGTCTGGCGGGCGACCTCCGCTGGCTCGCCCCTGCCGAGCACGACGAAATCGAAGAAGGCCTCGTTCATGCCCTCGGGCCTGATCGCCCCTTCGTTCGCGTACCTCGATATGACATAATACACGGGATAGAGCGTGCTATCGGCGATCGCTTCGACGATCCATCTCTGGTCGAACGGGAACCTGGTCCCCAACCAGTTCCCGAGACGGACGCATGCCCGTTCCCGGTACCAGCCGAGCACACCCTGGATGTTCTCGTAGTATTCCTTGGGCAGGATCTTCATGGTGAGCGCATGCTCCTTCGACCTCGCGGTCAGAGCGGGGTTGGCATAGTCTATGAACCACTGGTCGGGGATCTTCCGAATCAGGACCTTGTTCCCGCATCTGCACAGGACCTCCTCTGACAGGTCGTAGAACAGGTGCGCCTGGCCGCTGGCCAGCATCCGCTCCCGCATCGCGTCCTTGGCCTTCTCGACCGGCTGCCCGGCGAAGTCCCCGGTGGCCTTGTTCATGACGCCCCTGTGGAAGCCGCTCTTGTAGACCTCCTTCGTGGCCTCCTCGAGCTTGGGGTCGCTGAGCGACGATATGCCCATCTTCTCCGTGATCTCCACCGCCGGGAGCGGTCCCCAGCCAGGCGTGTCGATTATCGGGATGGGCATGGCCTCGTCCATCATCTCGTCCGTGATCCCGAACTTCGCCCGCATCTCCCGGTCCCGCCTCAGCTCGACGAGCGCGACCCAGTCGAAGGGCGCATCCGACGGGACGCTCATGACCAGACCTGTGCCAACGTTCGGGTCGCACAGTCGCGAAGGGAATATGGGGATCATCTTCCCGGTGAAGGGCGCCTTGCACCTCTTCCCCATGAGCGACGCGCCGTCCGCGGAGCCCTTGACCACGACATCGTCCTTCTGGAGCTTCAGCTTCTCAGCCGCCTCACGGGTCGCCACCCAGGTCTCGCCCCCCACCTGGACGTCGACATACTCGACATCCGGATTGACCCAGAAGTTCGTCAGGCCGAAGACCGTCTCGGGCCTGAGCGTCGCCGCGACGAGCTTCCGGCCGTCCTCGAAATCGAACTTGAGCAGGGAGTACTCCAGCACCTCGGCGTTCCCGCCCTTGGATATGTCCGTCTCCGACGCGTCGATGGCCACCGGGCCGTGCTCGAGGCACGCGGGCGCATAGTACGGCTTCTGGATGAGCAGGCCGTGCGACTTCAGCTTGCGCATCTGCCATTCGATGAACTTCGAGTAGTCCGGCCATATCGTGCACGTGAAGCGTCTCCAGTCGGACATGAACCCGAAGCGCTTCCAGTAGTCGTTGACATAGACCTCGTTGAAGAACCTGATGACCTCGAGAGGGTCTTTGAGCTTCGCGATCGTCCCGTCGGTGCATCCGTTCGCCTTCAGGATGTCGACCGTCCTCTGGTCGCCCCGCTCGACCTTCCTGGCGAAGCTGATGGCGCCGTTGCCAGTCGCGTGGGTGCCTACGGGGAACAGTACCCTGTGCCCGGTCATCATCTTGTACCGGACGATCGCATCCGATATCGTGTACCCCCGCATGTGCCCCACATGCATGTACCCCGTCACACCGGGGTACGCGAAGATCATGAAGAACTTCTTGGCCCCGGGCTCAGGGACCGACTCGTTGATCTTCGCGTCGTACCAGGCCTTGCGCCACTTGGCCTCCATCGCAGAGAAATCCAGGGTCATCGAGCTCAGCCAGCAGTGATAGCGAATGTCCCCGACCAATAAAAGGTTTCTCGATGCACCTGCCCGGACCTCACATCGACCTGTGCTTCATGCGCCTGTGGATGAAGAACACGGCCGGACCAGCCGTTGCGAAAACGACGCCCGAGAGGCTCAGCGCGATGCCCACGAACAGCATCATGTCCGCTCCGAAGCTCCCGGTCGACTCGCTCGCGAGATACGAATCAGAACCGTCGGAAGCCAGATGTGACCCTGATATCGATGTGAGCGTGATGATGAACCCCACGACGAACAGACTGATGCCGATTGCGACCATCAGGAACGTGGGCCGTTTGGAAAGCTTGATGTCCCCATCCTTGTTCTTGCACTTCATCTATGATGCCCAGCCTGGAATGTGGCGCAATACCGCGCACCATGGATAAACCTATCCTTCATCTGCAGCCTGTGGAAACCCTGTAGGACATATCGAGCCTACGGATCGGCCATGAACCTGGACGGATGGACCGGCCAGGATGCTGTAGGACATTATCAGACAAATTGTGACGTTTTCGGAACCTATATATACAAATGTCCGACATATGTTCCCCTTGCGTCAGCAAATCGGGATGGGATGCACACATGTCTGACCCGTCGGAGAACGAGAACGAGCGGATAACGATCCGCCTCAACGCCGAGGAGCTACGGTTGCTGGACGAGTTCATCAACCGGAGCACGGAGTTCTCCAACAGGTCTCAGCTCGCCCGCGCCGCCATCCACGCGTACGTGGAGGCGAAGACGGGCAGTGCAACGGGGACGACCAGGAAGCCGAACGATGTGGAGGTCACGCTACCGCCACTCGTTCTGGACATGATCGCACACCTGGTAGCCGAGGGTGTCTATAGCTCGATATCCGAGGCAGTGGCGGATTGCGCCCGGGACAAGTTCCTCCACGCGGAGCACGTGGAGGCGCTTAAGAAGGACGCGATGCAGCAGAGAAGCGCCATGAAGGTCGTCCCTGACGCGTAGGCAACCGTTTGAGGGCGCCTTGACAGACCAAGGACGTGAGGACACTCTCTCGGGTGTTCTCGTCCGAAGCCAGCCGATGGGAAGGACGGAGGCCAAAAGGATGACGGAAGGGAGCAGGACGGAGGACATAATCCACGCATTCGGGGTGAGCCTGGGCGAACCATCGATTGCCGTAGTCGGCGTCGGGGGGGCCGGGCAGAACATCGTGAGCAGGATCTACAGTGAATCGAACCGTGTCGACACCGTGGCCGTAAACACCGACCACGAGCACCTGCGCGCATGCGAAGCGCACACGAAGGTGCTGATCGGCAAGGATGTCACATTCGGCCAGGACGCTGGAGGGTTCCCCGAGATCGGGGAGCACTGCGCCGAGAAGTCAAGAGAGGTCCTTAAGGAAGTGCTCAAGGGCCACGATATCGTGTTCATAGTCGCTGGCATGGGCGGAGGCACAGGCACGGGCGCCGCCCCGATCGTCGCCAGCGCCGCGAAGGAGGTCAACGCGGTCACATTCGCCGTGCCGATACTCCCGTTCGGCCTCGAGGGCGAGAAGAGAATGAAGCTCGCAATCGAGGGTGTACGGAGGTTGAGGGAGCAGGCCGACATAACGGTCGTGCTCGACCACAACAAGACCCTCGAATCGGTGCCAGATGTGTCGTTCAACGACGCCATGAGGCTCATGGAGAAGAGCGTCATGAAGCTGGTCGAGACCGTCTGCGACAAGACCAGCTCGTATGTGAGCAACCTCATGGAGGATGTGACTGGTGGCATCGAGACCTACGACGAACCCATGCAGACACCGCCCCAGGAAGCTCCTGAGCAGCTCATGCACGCCGGGCTCGCGCCCGGGCTGACCGATTTCAGCCCCCCCAGCATGTACGACATGACGGGCGGGTTCAGGTAGGCGGCCGTAGAAGGCGGACATGGCGGACACCATACAAGAACCCTGCGAAGACATCTCCGACCTGCTCCTTGAGTGGTGGCTGGCCACATCCGATGACTGCGACGTCGAACTGACTGACGAGCAAACCTACGAAACCCTTTGAGGCATTTCATTCTGCCCAGCGGCGGCCGGCGGGGCGGCGCAAATGACTTCTATCCATGAGACCGTTAACGCCGTCCGTGAAGATCGGCCTCCTGGTCAATCCGGTCGCCGGCATGGGCGGCTCCGTCGGGCTGAAGGGGACGGACGGACCTGACATGGCCCGCGAGGCCGCTGCGAGGGGCGGCGAGAAGGTATCACCCGCACGCGCGACATACGCTCTGAGGGACCTCGCGGACAGAGGGCTGAACCTCGAGATCGTGACCTGCTCCGGGGAGATGGGCGCAAGCGAGCTGACGGATGCGGGCCTGTTGTTCAGAGTGGTCCACGAGACCGGCCAGCACACCTCGGCCAAGGACACGAAGGCTGCCGTGCAGAGGTTCCTGGACGAGGGGGTCGACATAATAGTCTTCGCGGGAGGCGACGGCACCGCGAGGGACATCGCGGAGGTCGTCGGCCGGAAGGTGCCGGTCGTTGGCATACCCGCGGGAGTGAAGATGCAGTCGGGGGTGTTCGTCAACGAGCCACGGGACCTGGCGGACCTCCTCGAAGCCTTCGCCGACGAAGGCCGGACGCGGGGCGCGGAGGTCATGGACGTCGACGAGTCGCTCTTCCGGGAGGGTAAGGTCGAGGCCAGGTTGTACGCGATGGTCGAGGTGCCGGACGACCATGCCCACATGCAATCGAGCAAGGAGGCGTACCATTCAGGGACGGCGGACGAGGAGACGGAGGAGATCGCCCACTACATCGCCGAGACGGTTGTCCCGGGGACCCTTTGCATCCTGGGCCCAGGCAGCACGACTGCGAAGGTGGCCGAGGTGCTCGGGAAGCCAAAGACGCTCCTGGGCGTGGATGTCTTCAGGGACGGCGAGCCCTGCTGTCAGGACGCCTCCGAGAAGGACCTGCTCCGGGTGCTCGATGGCTCTGACCTGCCCGCGAGGATCGTCGTGACGCCGATCGGCGCTCAGGGCTTCTTCTTCGGCAGGGGCAACCAGCAGATCTCACCGAAGGTCATACGAGCAGCGGGTCCGGAGAACGTCGTCGTGATAGCCACGCCGACGAAACTGAGGGGCACGCCGGTCCTGAGAGCCGATACAGGGGACCCGGAGCTTGACCTGCGGTTCAAGGGCAAGGCCAAGGTCGTGACCGGCTACAAGCGGAAGAGGCTCGTGACCGTCGAGTGACGCTCAGGTCCCCGACGACTCCTTCTCGAGCAGGCGCTTCCAGTTCTCGTCGACGGCGTTCTGGATTGACGCGACGTCCGACTCGACCAGGTGCGAGAACCGTCCCTGGAGCTTGAGGTACTCGGAGACGGGCAGGCCCTTGCCCTTGCGCGTTATCCGCACCTTGCCGTCCTCGATCTCGTAGAGGGGGAACATGTGGGTGTCGACCGCCAGCCTGGCGACCTCGATGGACGCCGCAGGGTTGATGCGCCAGCCGGGCGGGCATGGTGACATCGCGTGGATGAACCTCAGTCCCTTCATGCCCTTGGCCTTCTCCGCCTTGCGGATGAAGTCCTCGGGGTAGGCGACCGACACAGTCGCCGCATAGGGTATCCTGTGGGCCTGCATGATCGCCATGATGTCCTTCTTGGGCTCGTGCTTGAAGTCGTTGTGCGCGCCCACGGGGGTGGTCGTCGTCCAGGCCCCCCAGGGCGTGGACCCGCTCCGCTGTATGCCCGTGTTCATGTACGCTTCGTTATCATACATGACGTATATCGCGTCGGTCCGCCGCTCTGCGGCACCGGAGAGCGCCTGTATGCCTATGTCGACCGTGCCCCCGTCCCCCGCGAACCCGACGACCGTGACATCCTTCACGCCCTTGATGTCCAGGGCGGCGCGGACGCCGGATATGGCCGCACCCGTCGCCTCGAACGCGTTGTACAGCAGCGGCACCTTGAGACAGTTGCTCGGCCAGTAACCTGGCATGACAGCCCAGCAGCATGCCGGTATCGCGAGCATCGTGCGCTCGCCAAGCCCCTTGAGGAGGTACCTCATCACGAGGTTCGCTCCGCAGCCGGGGCAGCCGGTGTTACCAGGATATGTGTACTCCTGCTCGGGGATGGTGGTCTTCGCCATCACTTCCACCTCTTAGGTAGGCCTGCGACATCCACCCACTCGACCTCGCCTTCCTCCGGCCTCTTGGCCACGAGGAGCATGTCCTCGAATATCCGCTCGAGGATCCGTGGGGTGATGTCCCTTCCGCCCAGGCCAGCGATGTAGTTCTTCATCACGGGGCGCTTCGCGCACGAGTACACTGAGGCCTTGATCTCGGTGAACATCGCGCCCGCCGCGCCGAATGTGTACGACCTGTCCAGCACCGCGAGGCCCGCGACCTTGCTGGCCAGCGCCCTGACCTCGTCGTGCGGGAACGGCCTGAACGCGCGGATCCTGGCGAGTCCAACGGGTATGTTCTTCGCCCTCATGGCGTCGACCACTTCCTTCGCGGTGCCCGCGACGGACCCAGCGGCGACGAGCACGACCTCGGCGTCGTCGCACCTGTAGCGCTCGAGCAGGCCGCCGTGCTCTCGCCCGAAGACCTGCTTGAACTCCTGCTCGACCCTGAGGAACCTGTCGTGGGCGTCCTTCATGGCGAGCATCGCCTTGTATCTGAACTCCATGTACTGGTCCGGCCGGACGAGAGAGCCGAAGCCCATAGCCTTGCCTGGCTCGAGCTTGAACTCGGGCTCGTACGAGGGCAGGAAGCTGTCGACGGCGTCCTGTTCCGGAATGTCCACCGGCTCCGACGTGTGCGACAGGATGAAAGCGTCCTCTATGACCATGGCAGGGAGCATGACGCTCTTGCTCTCGCACACCTTGTAGGCCATTATGATGGTGTCGAGCACCTCCTGGTTGCTCTGACAGAAGAACTGCAGCCAGCCGGTGTCCCTCTGCGCGATGGAATCCATGTGATCGACCCAGACGCTCCACGGTGGGGCCATCGCGCGGCTCACGTTCGTCATCACGATCGGGAGCCTCGCCCCCGAGGCCCACATCAGGACCTCGTGCATGAGCGTGAGTCCGTGGGAGCTCGTCGCGGTGTAGGTCCTGGCGCCCGCGATCTCGGCGGCTATGCATGCGGCCATGGCGCTGTGCTCGCTCTCGACCGGTATGAACTTGGCGTTGAGCTCGCCCGCGGAGACCATGTCCGCCAGCTTCTCCACGATGGAGGTCTGCGGCGTGATCGGGTAGGCGGCTATCACCTCGGCCCTGGAGAGCTTAGCACCATATGCCGAGGCGTAGTTGCCCGTCATGACCTTCCTCATTCCTGACCCTCCTGCACCATGGTTATGCACTTGGACGGGCACTCGTGGGCGCATATCCCGCACCCCTTGCAGTAGTTGAGGTCGATCTCCGGGACGCCGTCGACGAGCACGATGGAGCCGTCGGGACAGAACTTCCAGCATATCGTGCACCTCTTGCACTTCTCCTTGTCCACGACAGGCCGGATGACACGCCAGTACCCTGTGAGGTTGATCGTGCTCGGAGCATCCGATATCGGCGTGAGAGGGAGTTCCTGGTAGGTCTTGGTCATAGTGACACCTCCTTGGTGCGCTCGAACGCGTCGCGGGCCGCGGCCACGTTCTCCTCCGGCTTGACGGGGGCCACCTCGCGTATGCTGTCGAGCATGGCCTCCAGCGATATCTGGCCGCACATCTTCGCGAACCCACCCATGATGGCGGTGTTCACGATCGGCGTCGTGCGCGACCCGATGCCATGCGCGACGGCGATGTCGGTCGCGTCCAGCACATGATACTTGAATCTCGCCGGTAACCCTGCGAGCTGCTTCCCGTCAGGATAGTTGATCAGCACCCGACCCTCTGGCTTCAGCCCTTCCAGGACGTCGACACCCCTCAGGAGGGAGTTATCGAGCACGACGACGTAGTCTGGCTCGTAGATGCTCGATTTCAGTCTGATGGGCTTGCTGTCGATCCGCGCGAACGCGGTGACCGGTGCCCCCCGGCGTTCCACGCCGAAGAACGGGAAAGAAGACACCTCGAAGCCCATCCTAAAAGCAGCCTTCGCCAAGACTTCGGAAGCAACGACCGCGCCCTGGCCACCTCTCCCGTGGAACCTGACCTCAATCAACGGGTACACCGTTTTCCATGTTAGCGCTTCATACCTATTAAGCATTGACCCATCCACAAAATCCGGGGCAGGCCAGGCGAACGCCCATCACGCTAGGTGTTCTCATGGCCGCGTCGCACGGTTTTACATATCAGGACCGCGTTCAATCGGACCGTGAAAAGGACCTTCGCGAGCATGCATGTCCGGGCGATCTGCCACGCCACCGAGGACGAGCAGCGCGTGAGGCAGGCCCTCGTCCAGGTGGTCGGGGATGCGCCGCTCGATGTGACCGAGGCGGGCGGGCACCACGGCAACAGGATAGTCATCCTCGAGGCGGAGCTGAAGGACCCGAAGACGGTCGAGACGTTCTTCGGGAGGTTCTCTGACGACGACCTGGACCGGCTCCGGGAAAGCATCGATCAGCGCATGGACGACGGATGCAACTTCTTCGTCCGCGTGGACAAGCAGACGGCGTATGGTGGCACGGTCAAGCTCGCAGGGAACGATGACGCAATACTAGTGAGGCTCCGGATAAGCACGTACCCCGCGAAGCGGGAGACGGCCTGCGAGATTGCGCGCCTGTTCCTGGACGAGCAGCTCGCGAAGAAGCAACCCCGTTGACACGGGGCCTCGCATGCGGGATTCGATTCATTCATATATCGAGCCAGATATCTCGCACTTGCACGCCATGCAGGGGTAGCCAAGTCCGGCCAACGGCGCAAGGCTTAGGACCTTGTCCAGCAGTGGTTCCGCGGTTCGAATCCGCGCCCCTGCACTCCTCAGACCCAATCTGGGGGAATCCGTAGTTGGTATATTAGTATCGCCACGGCAATCTACTGTGCGGTGGTACGATGGAGTGCGAGAATGGCGCAGACAGGACGGACCAGGCTCGCCCAGGCTGCAGCATGACCACGGAGGCCGAAAACAGCTCCCCCATCGCGGGTATGGCCCAGCGGGAGACAATTGCCGGCCCAGAGCTCGACGGAGCCGGGAGCCGGATCAGCAGGGAGAACTTGTATGTCGTCATCGCCCCTTTCGCCCTGTTTCTGACGCTCATGGTGACTGCGCTCATCGTGTTCGAACTCGGTGCCCAAGAGTATCTCTGGGCGTATGGACTACTGGCGGTCGTGGCGGTCGTCGTCATACTCCTAGCACACCATACTCATATGTCGCGAAGGCGAACCGATTAGGTCTTCTCGGCCGATGCAACCATCCAGCTGACGAGAAGGCGAACATTGCCGCACCTCAGGACTGACGGCAGATGAGGGCAATCGATATGTCCGTGGGCGTGACGTATCTTCCTGGGCTTAGGACCTTGTCCAGCAGCGGTTCCGGAGGTTGAATCCGCGCCCCTGCACTTCACTTCTTGCTGTCCCGCGCAGCGAACCGCTCGCAACCCGAATCATATTCATCCGGAGAGAGGAACTTCCTGTACTTCCCCTCGGGGAAGCATCCGCGCTGCTGCCCCCGCATCGACAGCCAAGCGCAGTACTTGCACGTGCGCCGGGACGACATCCTCAGCGACGCCAGGACGATCCGCTCCTCGCGGGTGTACGACTCGTCGGTCGGCTTCTTGGCGGGTTCCATGGAGGGGGAGAAAGCGTTCCTGGAACCTCTACGTTTCGATGACGGTCCCGAAGCAGATTATATAGCTCCCAAACCATCCCGAGGGCGTGAAGTTCACCTATTGCCCCAGGTGCAAAGAGCTCAGGACAAAGCCCTGGTACGCCATACGGGACAGGTGCGCGAGGTGCGGAGGGAATGTGACCCTCATACCAATCCCTCCAGGGAAGCTAACGTACCTGATGTATGGCATCATGGGGTTCTCGCTCCTGATGGTCTACCTCGGCACGAACAGAGATGACCGCGCGTACGTCTATGTGGCGCTGGGAGGCATAGTAGCCATGTTCATAGTCCAGGCCATGGAGCTCGCCCGGGGCGAACGGTACTCGAAATCCAAGATCAAGCCGACCAAGTCCGACTTCTCAGAGCTGGCCCGAAGAGGCTGGTTCAAGCACAAGTGAGACGAGCAGGACGCCCCCGTCTGGGCCGGCCAGGACTGTCGACGCTGCACGGCGGTCAGGCGCCTGCGCCGGATGGTCCTCGATCGCCATCAACGGACCCTCAGAGGCCTCATCGAGCACATACACGACGAGGTGCGGGACATACCCAGGCGCGCATATCGACCTCAGGGCCCCCATGATGACGGAGTTAAGGTCGGAGAACCGCCCGATGTCGGCCCCCGATTCGAGGGCCCAGGCCTCGGCGAGTATGCATTCGCAGACCTTCTCGCGTCCGGTGAGCTCGACCGACACCAGGCCATCCAGAGACACAGGGGACCCGAGGGAGCAGCTCATGAACACCTCCAACACCGCAGACGGGTCGGCACGGGCGCGTTGAGACCTGTCCGCATCGGCGGCGCCGTCGTCCAAGTAACCCAATGTAGCGGAGCACACCGCTAGCGCGACCGCGAAGAACACCATCGCATCCATGAGCGCGAGCTGACCCGTGCACTCGCTCTCAAGCCGACCAGACGACAACGGTCACCTCCAGGACGACCGTGCAGCCGTCGGGTCCCGATGCGCTCAGGAGCTTCGAAGCGCTGCACGCGGATGCGGGAGTGACCACCCCACAATCTGACAGCGACACGAGCCACTCAGGACCTGGGTACACCATCACGATGGCCAACCGCCAATGCACGCCCTGAGCTGACTGTTCCACGGCGCCTGTCAGGTTCGATTCCACGATGCCCTGGACCGTCGGATACCCCATCCGAGGGCACGGGAGCCCGGACAGCACGGCCTCCAGCACCCTCTCGGCGGAGTCCTCGAGGGATTCCTCGCCCCGGTCCTGCTCGAACCACGACGCTGCCCAGACCGCTGACGACAGCAGGACCGTCACTCCAGCGAGCACGAACATCAGCACTGGCAGGTCTTCGAGGAACCCTCCGACACCGGCATCGTCAAATTTCATGCGAGCCTGATTCGAAGGGGTCGGAATGTATGGAACCGCTACATGTAGCGTACAACGGCGGGGCCCGTACTTGAACTCCGAGGCACAATCCGACAGATATGCGACACCACCGCAGAGGACCGTCCAAGAGACTCGCACCCACTGTGAACCTGGAGAGCACATGCCCGCACGAGTATCGTGAGGACGAGGGGCTCCAGCTCGAGATCGACTGCAGCTCATGTCCCGGTGCCCACGACCTGGTGAACGCCAAGTGCCTAGTGGGGATCGTCAACACGGTCAGCTCGTCAGCCCCTCCGGATGTAGTCATCCTCAAGAGGTACCTGCACAAGCGCTACAGGGGAGAATCCCTCAGATGCCTGAAGCTGGCCGCGCTCGAACTCTCGTCCCTGACGAGGGCACTGTCCTGCCACGAGAGCCCGTCCGACAAGAGGTGTCGGACATGCTGCGCCAGCAGGGACAACCTGGTCGGCAGGATGAAGCGGGCGCTCCTCGCTGACCCCGCCAACTATCTCGATTCCCATCAGAGCATGTCCGACGGGCTCCGGGCACTTGGGGCCGGTGCAGGGTGTCCCAGAGCGGCCGAGTGTGTCGAGCAGGCGCTCTCCGCAAGCGCGCTCCATCCAGGGGTGGTGTGATTGCCGGGCAGAGGACCTCCCCGGATTGTCGGCTCGAAGCTACCCCTGTCAAGGCCGGCTGTCAGCGCGGTCCCTCTAGGCACATGCGATGGCGGGCGCGACACGCGCGCCCGCGCCGTGTTCGAGACCCGGCCCTGCTTCTCGTCGTCATGGATCGTCCAGCCGGAGGCCGGCGAGGCGCCAGTCGTATCCAGGTACACGGTGGCGGGGGTCACTGTGACGATCATGTCCCCGAAGGACTCCAGCTGCGGGCTCTACATGGTCGACCCTCCTGAATACCGGCTCGGACCGGCCCAGATGCAGATCCTCGGGGAGGCAATGTCGGATGTCACCAGCATCGTACCCCCGGACATAGAGTCCGGCTCTCTGAGCACGGTCCGCCCGTACATCAAGGCAAGGGCGAAGGACCTGCTCTACGCAAAGCTCGCGGCGAAGGGCGGAGGCGCCGATGGACGCGAGATCGACAAGGATGCGGATTTCCTCGCCGAGCTGCTCTCGAAGTACACCGCGGGGTATGGTCTGCTCGAGACCCTCCTCGAAGACCCGACAGTCCAAGACATCTACGTGGACTCCCCATCCAGTCAGACGCCCGTCCAGGTGGTGCTGCGGTCCGGCGCGGTGCCTGGTGTCCGACAGAAGTGTCGGACGAACATATTCCTCGGCAGACGCGACCTGCTCGGGATGGTCTCGAGGGTCAAGTTCGAGACCGGTCTCCCGTTCTCGGAGGCGCATCCTGTGCTCGAGGCTGACATGAGGCACCTGGGCGCGAGGGTGACCGTCGTAGGGCCCCCGCTGAGCGACAAAGGCCTGTCCGTCGCGATAAGGAAGCATTCAGATGTGATGTGGACGATGCCTCGTCTGGTAGCGAACGGCTCGATGTCCCCGCTCCTGGCGAGCTTCCTGTGGGCGTGCGTGCTGGGCCGCAGGACGGTGCTCGTCGCGGGCAGCAGGGGGGCGGGGAAGACTTCGCTCCTCGGGGCCATGCTGCTCGAGTTCCCGCTATCCCAGAGGATTGTGCTCATAGAGGACACCCCCGAGATACCCGTCAGGAAACTGCAGGACCTCGGGTTCGATCTCCAGGCGCTCAGGTTCTCCAACGGCAAGGACGGGGCGGACATATCGGCCCAGGACACGCTCAGGGTCAGCCTCAGGATGGGCGAGAGCGCGATCGTGATCGGCGAGGTGAGGGGAGATGAGGCAAAGGTGCTCTACGAGAGCATGCGCGCGGGCAGCGCAGGGTCATCGGTGCTCGGCACGATCCACGGCAACTCCGCCAAGGGCGTCGTCGACAGGGCCGTCGAGGACCTCGGGGTCTCGGAACGGGCGTTCTCATCCACTGACATCGTCGTCGTGATAGGCCTGATCAGGTCGCCGGACGGTGCCAGGTTCCACAGGCGCGTGACCGAGGTCGCGGAGGTGCGGGACAAGGGCAACGGGGTGGAGCTGGTGAGCCTCTTCGAGATCCGGCCCGGCTGCACCTGCGCGAAGCCCACCGAGCAGTTCTCACCATCGTGCAAGACGATCGTGGGGGCCGCGGACGCCCTCGGGGTCTCCCCCGAGGCGCTCCTGGACATCATAAAGACGCGCGCGCACGCGGACGACATCGCGTCCCAGTGCCCGGGAGGCACACCGTCGCCTGAGGCGAAGAGGGTGGCCTCGAACGAGCTGCTCACGCGGACGCTATTCGGGGCGGACGGGCCCGAGGCCGGGCTCAGGGAATGGAGGGATTGGTTTGAGTCGAGCTAGCGCCTGCGCCAAGCGGCCCGGTGCGATGTACGAGCGGTCATGCGCCCTGCTCGCGCGCCTCGGTTCGGGCCTGGGCGTCTCCGGAAGGGCGGAGGCCGCCAGCGCCAGAAGGGGTGGCCGAGGGCGCGCCGAGAGCGGCAGGGCGGCCAAGGCCGACCGCACGATGAAGGTGCTCGGGGAGAACCTGAGCCTCGCGAGGGTCCCTCTCACACCAGAGACCGTGGTCGCCGCCTCGAAGACGGTCATGCTCCTTGCCACGCTCGGACTGGGCGTTGCCGCTGCCGTCGCGTTCCTGCTCACCGGCACTCGACACATCATCCCGCTCGCTTTCCTGCTCGCCGTCGTGCCCGTCCTCGCCAGGGAGGCCGTCAGGGGCTACCCCGCGAATCTCGCAGCGAAGCGCGCCCAGAGCATACTGAAGGACTCGACGGCGGCCACCAACCTGATGATCATGAGCCTCAGGCACGAGCCTTCCGTCTCGAAGGCCATGAGGTTCGCGATGCAGCGCGAGGACGAGTTCACGGATGAGCTGAAGGCTTCCGTCTGGGAGGTCGTCATGGGGAAGCACTCGAGCTTCGAGGAGGCGCTCCAGGCGCTGGGCGCGAGATGGTCCAGGTTCAGCGGGGACCTCAAGGCCTCGCTGAACGCGATGGTCACGGCGGCATGCGAATCGAGGGAGGAGGGCAAGCGCAGGGCGCTCGACCGGGCGAGCCATGCGATGATCTCAGGGGCCAAGCGCAGGATAGAGGAGTACGCCCTTGCGTTGTCGACGCCGAGCATGGTGATCTTCGGCGTCGGCATCCTCCTGCCTCTGATGGTCGGCTCGTTCCTGCCGATGCTCTCGTGGGACCTATGGGCCGGCGTGGATGCGGGCCCGGACCTCGGCTCGTCCGGGGGCGGGACCATAGTCCAGACGATATTCCTGATGAACATCCTGTTCCCCGCGATCGCGGTCCTCGTGGCCATGGATGCGGTCCAGAGGCATCCGCTCGACGTGCGGCCCTGGCGCACGGACGTGCCGATGGAACACTCCGGGCTGCTGGTCTTGGCCGCAGCCGCCGCTGCCGCGTGCGCGGCCGCGGTGTCGCTCATGTTCCTGTCGGGGCACGAGAGGGCCCTGGGCCTGCTCCTGGGAACGACCTGCCCCGTCGGCGCATTCTTGATGGCGGGGGGGCTGAGAGGCATGGCAGGCGCCGGATCCTCGGAGGGGTTCGAGGACGCCCTGTTCAAGACCGGTGCCAGGATGCTCGAGGGCGAGAACTTCGAATCGGCCATGGCGCGGGCGTCCTCCGAGCTCGATGGCGAGGAGGGCGTGAGGCTGAGGGCCCTGTCCCTGAGGACGAGCATAATGGGCCAAGGGTTCGCGGAGGGGGCCGGGGAGCAAGACGTCCGCGGGGGGTTGAACGCCCTGGCCGGGCTCCAGGTTGTCCGCGAGGCGGCGTCGAAGGACGAGCTATCGGCGGGTCTCCTGGCGATGGACCTGGCCAACTACCTCAAGGACCTGAACGACCTCGAAAGCACTCTCAAGAGCAGGCTGAGGCCGACGATATCGATGATGCGCATGACCGCGCACGCGCTGGGCCCGCTGGTCCTCGGGATAACATACTCGATCTACCTGTCGTTGTCCGCGCTCGGGGCGGGGGACGGTGGCTTCTCCGCCGATGCGCTGTTCCTCGTGCTAGGGCTGTTCTTGGCCGAGATCAACGCGGTGGTGGTGTTCTTCGTGTGGGGCATCGAAGGCGGCAAGGGCAGGCGGCAGCTGGCGTACTCGCTGGGGTCGTGCATCGTGCTGTCCGAGCTGATATACTCGGCGACCGCGCTCCTCGCGTCCTAGGGCCGATAAGGTCAGGCCTATGCCTTGGACAACTGGACCTTCTCCATGTTCCGCTCGAGGAGGGCGACCTCCTTCGGCTCGAACGCGCGCGGGTCCACCGGGAGGATCATCCTCGAGGTGCTCTGGGAGATGTGGTCGTTGACCTGGTCTATGACCCTGAGGACCTTGTTGAAGTCGTTGTTCGAGACCAGGTACTCGAGCCCGTCGAGGAGGACCACCCCGTTCTGGTGGTCCTGGACGAAGCTGATGATCGTGTGCGTGAGTATGCCGAGGTTCGTGGGCGATATGATGTCCTGGCCGGTCTTGGTCGCGAGCCAGTAGATCGGCGTATTCTCGAGACCGTACTTCTGCCGGACCAGGTCCGGGTGCTGGCGCGTGATGCACAGCCCGACGTTCTTCGCGCCCTTATCGTCCGTGGTGTTGATGATGTTGGCGAACGCGTCGAAGCTGATGTCCGGGGGCGACTCCTCGATCACGTAAGACCTGCCCTGCGTGAGCGAGTACTTGCGGGATATGTCGAGGGCCGACTCCTTGTGGTCCTTCCGAGCCCCTGGCCTCTTGAAGTGGAACAGGCTCATCCCTAATCACTCCACATCGCCAGGACCGAGCTAAGGGCTATCGTGTTGGTGGGCTTCAGGAGGAAGTCCTTGGCACCGGCGTCCAGGCTCTGCCTGATCATGGTCTTGTTGATGATCGAGCTCATGGCGATTATCGTCGCGTTGGGGTCGATCGCGATCAGCGCCTTGGTGAGGTCCACGCCGGACTTCCCGGGCAGGATCATGTCGACGAACGTGAACCTGGGCCTGTCCTGTCTGAACCTGTCGAGGGCCTCGTCGAAGTCCTTCGCCTCGGCGACATCATGGAAGCCTGCTCTCACGAGCAACTCTATCATAACCTTCCTGAATGCCTCGGAATCATCCACCACGAGGATCTTGGTCAAGGGTCACGCCTCCGTCAGACTCGGAACGACTAAATGGTATATAGCGTTGTTCAGGGGTGGAGTTGGGGTGAGATGGGCAGGCAATGGTATTCCTGACGCCATGCCCTTCCTCCATTGAAGTTTGGAGCACGTGTCCTCGAAAGGTTGCGTGCTTACATGGAAGGGACTCACAGGCTACCCATCTCAGGATTCCATTGCTTCCGCGAGGACTTAAACCTTCTCGTCGTCCGCTGGACCGCGCGTCCAGTGGGCGAAAGAATAAATACGTGCACGATTATACTTCTGAAAACCACTTTTATTGCGTCAGTTTTCACGACGGTGTTATTTCATGGACAACACTGAACAGGTCAAGAAGGGTACAACGACGGTCGGTATCGTCTGCAAAGACGGCGTGGTCATGGCCACGGAGATGAGGGCCACGATGGGCACTCTGATCGCACACAAGACCACGCAGAAGCTTTTCAAGATAGATGACAACATCGGCCTCACGGTCGCAGGGGTCGTCGGCGACGCTCAGACCTTGGCGAGATACATCATGGCCGAGGTCGAACTCTATAAGCTCAAGCGGGGCGCGCCCATGACAGTCAAGTCCGCATCCACCCTCATGGCCAACATACTGGCCGGGAACAGGTACTATCCTTACTACGTCGGACTCATAATGGGAGGCTTCGACAAGGACGGCCCGCATGTCTACTCGCTGGACATGGTAGGCGGCTCCATCCCGGACGACTATGTGACGACCGGGTCCGGCTCACCCTATGTCTACGGTGTCCTCGAGGACCACTTCCAGAAGGGCTTGAGCGTGTCGGACGGGCTGGACCTTGCGGTCAGAGCACTCCACGCCGCCATGAAGCGCGACTCCGCCTCAGGCGACGGCATCGCGATCTGCTCCATCACGAAGGACGGCTTCGAGCAGCTCGATGAGAAGGAGATCCAGAGGCGCCTAGCGAAGATGAAGCTGGCCTGAGCGGGCCGGATGCGCACAGCGGTTGCCACGCCGCCGCAGACCATTCACGGGTATTCGTTTCAGTTGAGTGAACAGATGGGCATAGAGAAGATTCTAGAAGACGCAAGGGAGGCGGTCAAGAAGACCATCCCCTCACACATCGAGGTCACCGACGTGGACTTCGAGGGACCTGTAATCGTCATATA
>Ga0315273_10001185_pt1 | contig 29283 bp, 30 predicted proteins | sample YL17G02_0_MG_FD_205753 | JGI IMG/M metagenome (GOLD analysis project Ga0315273, IMG submission 205753) | Sediment microbial communities from Yellowstone Lake, YNP, Wyoming, USA - YL17G02_0 | ecosystem: Environmental > Aquatic > Freshwater > Lake > Sediment | place: USA: Wyoming | collected... | reverse complement strand
AACGCCAGCGCGAGGATACCCCCCACTACCAAAAAGATTATTGTTGTTTGCAAAGAACGGGAAAACAGATCTTTCATGGAAAATTGATTATTAAGCTGGGAGGAAAGAAAATGCCGCGTGATCAGGTGTTGTGACGCGTGCTTCCACGCTCAAGGCCGACCAGGTAACGGCTCAGCGTGTCGAAGTCTTCAAAGATCATGGCCGCGCCGCGCGCCACGCAGGTAAGCGGGTCTTCTGCAACCCACACGCGCAGTTTGAGATCGTCAGTAAGGCGCTCAGCGAGGCCCTGTAGTAACGCGCCGCCTCCAGCAAGGCAGATACCAATATCCATCAAGTCAGCTACAATCTCCGGTGGGATCTCATCAAGAGCGTCGCGCACTGTGTCAACAATCACCTGCACGGAACTCGCCAGGGCCTCACGAATTTCAACTGAAGAGACTTCCACTGTTTCGGGCAAACCATTTACAAGATTACGCCCGCGCACTTCCATTGTCTTTTCAGGCTGGAGTGAATAAGCAGACCCAATCTGCCATTTTACCTGCTCGGCAATTCCTTCGCCGATCAACAGATTATATTTATTGCGTAAATACTGAACGATATCCTGATCCATTTCATCGCCAGCTACGCGCAATGAACGCGATGCCACAACGCCACTCATGGACATGACCGCGACTTCAGTTGTACCGCCGCCGATATCCACAACCATTGATCCGCGAATCTCGCTGATCGGAAGGCCAGCACCTAACGCCGCCGCGATCGGCTCTTCGATCATATAAGCCAGGCGCGCGCCTGACGCCATCACGGCATCATACACAGCGCGCTTTTCAACTTCAGTCACACCGGTGGGAATGCCCACAACAACTCGTGGGCGCGGTAATGGAACAACGCTCTGCTCATGGACTTTGCCAATAAAATATTCAAGCATGATCTGCGTGACATCAAACTCCGAGATCACTCCATCGCGAATGGGACGAACCACCATGATGCTGCCGGGAGTACGCCCTACCATTTCCTTGGCCTCCAGGCCAATGGCTATCGGTTGACGCAATCGTTTGTCAATTGTCACCCAGGATGGTTCATTAATGACGATCCCCCGGCCACGCGCGTGTACGAGCGTATTCGCGGTGCCCAAGTCAATGGCTATATCTAATGAAAACAGGCCTAACAGCCAGTTTATGGGATTAAAGGCCAAGAATGGGCTCCTCGATAAGAATATACGCAAAACAGACTTTGCTTATGTGATTATACCATGAGGCTAAAAAAATCACTTCGCGCCCTGACTTATACTTTAGACATTAGACCTCTTGCAAAAGTCGAAATCCGGGGCCTTTATCCGCTAATCCGCGCTAATCTTCACTAATCGTAAAGCTAATTCGCGTGGATTGGCGAAGATTAGCGGAGGAGAAGATCAATGCGCCAACTTATGCAAGAGGTCTATTATTCGGAATAACAAATGGCGCCGTCTCGCAGGTTCGACGAGAGAAATTCAAGGTGCGGCAGAAACCTGCGGGATGTTTTAAACATTTCGGATAAAGTCTTATACAGGGTTACAATAGTACAATCTACCAATTCTAACTCGAGGTGAGTCATGTCTAAAATTGCAATTGTCACAGATAGCACGTCATATATTCCGCAGGATCTCACAAAGAAGCACAACATTACGGTAGCGCCGCAGGTTTTAATCTGGGGGGAAGAAATTCTTCTTGATGGAGTTGATATTAAACCACAGGAGTTTTATACGCGTATAAAAACAGCAAAGGTCCTGCCCACGACTTCGCAGGTATCACCAGCTACAATGCAAAGTATATTCACGGAGTTGACTGGGAAGGGCTTTGACGTGCTTGGAATTTTCATTTCGTCAAAACTATCAGGCACAATACAATCTGCCGAGCAAGCTAAAGAAATGATGGGAAGCGCAGGCGAAAAAGTGACGGCCATTGACAGCGAATCCACGGCCATGGCGCTTGGCTTTCAGGTGCTTGCCGTTGCACGCGCAGCCGAAGCGGGCGCAAGCCTAAAAGATTGCATTGCGTTGGCACAAAACGCCCATGAACATACAGGCATATTCTTTGCGGTGGATACGCTCGAATTCCTACACCGCGGAGGCCGTATCGGCGGAGCACAACGATTTATCGGCTCTGCCCTGGGACTCAAGCCGATCCTGGCGCTCAAGGATGGCCGTGTGGAAGGTGTGGAACGCATCCGCACCAAGAGCAAGGCTCATGATCGCATACTTGAGCTGGTCGTTGAACAAGTAAAAGGCAAATCGAATATCCGCGTTGCCACTCTCCATGCAAATGCCCCGGAGGATGCGGAGACCTTGCTGGCAAAAGTCAATGAACAAATCAATCCCATGGAAAACATCCTTACAGAAGTAAGTCCCGTGGTTGGAAATCATGCCGGTCCCGGCACGGTTGGTCTGGCGTTTATGACTGAACTATAAGACCACAAAAAGACGCCTTAACGGGCGTCTTTTTGAGTACGGTATAATTCAAGCATGAAACATCTCGACCCATTGGTGATCGGTATTGCCGGCGGTTCAGGTTCAGGGAAGACAACCGTTGCACAGGAAATCCTGCAACGCGTTGGGCCTTCGCAAATCGCATTCCTTCAACACGATTCGTACTATAAAGATCTAAGCGGACTTCCCCCCACTCAGCGTGTGGAAGTAAACTTTGACCACCCCAACTCACTTGAAACAGAATTATTAATTCGACACATCGAATCACTGCGTGACGGAAAGCCTGCTGAGGTGCCAATCTACGACTTCGCCACTCATAGCCGTACCGCTCAAACCTTCACCGTTCAACCGCGCCGTGTTGTACTGGTGGAAGGGATTCTCATTTTTGCAGAAGCGGAACTCCGCAAACTCTTTGATGTAAAGATATTTGTGGATACAGATTCGGACTTGCGTTTTATCCGCCGCCTCCACAGGGATATTACAGAACGGGGCCGAACGACCGAGTCAGTCATCAAGCAATATCAGTCTACGGTAAGGCCCATGCACCTGGAATTCGTTGAACCGTCCAAGCGTTATGCGGACGTTATCATCCCCGAAGGTGGATTTAACGCCGCCGCGATGGATATGGTTGTGGCACGTGTGGAAGCGTTGTTGAAATAATATTCGTAGGGGCAGGGTTTATCCCTGCCCAAACTTGTCCCTGCCCAAATGGGCGACCATAAAGGTCGCCCCTACAAAATAAACAGGAGAGAACACATGGCAAAGCAATGGAGTACCCCGCCCGCGATGGGCATTGATCCAAAGAAGAAATACAAGGCTCATATGGAAACCGACAAAGGTACGATGGTAATCGAGTTGTTTGCAGACAAAGCCCCGAAGACCGTCAATAACTTCGTCTTTCTGGCGCGCGAAGGATATTACGAAGGGATCATCTTCCATCGTGTGATCGCAAACTTTATGGTACAGGGCGGTGACCCGACAGGCCGCGGTTCCGGCGGACCCGGCTACAAGTTCGGTGACGAGTTCGATGCCAGCCTCAAACACGGGAAACAAGGCGTGCTCTCAATGGCAAACGCCGGTCCCGGGACAAACGGTTCGCAGTTCTTCATCACCCACGGTCCCACGCCCCACCTGGACGGCATGCACACCGTATTTGGCCAGGTTGTGGAAGGGTTGGATGTGTTAATGTCCATTCCCCCACGCGACCCGGGCAACGTCAATGCTCCGGCTGTGAAGATCATCCGTGTCACCATCGAAGAAAGTTAAAACACGTTCAAACGTTCAAACGTCAAAACGTTCGAATGTTTCCACGCGCAAAGCAGGAAAAAAAACAGTAGAAACTGCTCCTGTACCTAAAAAAAATAAAACTGGGTTCAGCGTTACACTGTTACGAATACTGGCATTGCTGGCGGTGATCGCCATCACAGTTTACGTCTATAACATCCGCGAACATGTAAGCCAGTTTGCCGCCTTTGGATATCCCGGTATCTTCCTGATCGCGTTGATGGCAAATGCAACCGTATTACTGCCTGCGCCAGGTGTTGCCGTTATCTACGCCATGGGAAGTATCTTCAATCCGCTTTGGGTTGGGCTTTCAGCAGGAGCAGGCGGTGCGATCGGCGAACTCTCCGGTTACCTGGCAGGTTTTAGCGGACAAGCGGTGATCGAACGCGCGGACATTTACGAACGCATCACGCCCTGGCTGGAAAAATATGGCGGCTGGGCAATTCTTGTTCTGGCCGCCATTCCCAATCCATTCTTTGACATTGCCGGCGTAGCGGCTGGCGCAGCAAAAATGCCGATGTGGCGATTCTTGTCCTTCTGTTTTTTCGGCCAGATCATCAAAATGACCATGTTCGCATACGCAGGAAAGTATTCGATTGAATGGGTAAGTAATTTCATTCGATAACATGTCGTTGCGACACGTACTTCGCGGGTGTTCTTCCCGACGAAGCAACCCCCAGTTAAGCGGAAATGTTTCCTCGATGAGATTTGCCCGTTAAACAGGAGACTGCTTCGCTCCGCTCGCAGTGACATATCGGAGGATCTTATGTCTGATTTCAAAAAGATCGACGCGTATCTCGAAAAGAATATAGATAAAAGCATCAAGGAACTTTCAAAGCTCGTGGCACAGCCAAGCATCAGTGCGCAAAACTACGGACTCAAGGAATGCGCACAACTGGTCGCGGACATGTTGAAAGCGCGCGGCTTCAAAGCCGAGATCATGTCCACAGACGGCGCCCCGGTTGTGTTTGCCGAACACAAAGGCAAAACCAATAAAACATTGCTGTTCTATAACCATTACGACGTCCAACCACCGGAGCCGTTGGAATTATGGGAATCGCCGCCGTTCGAGCCAAGTCTGCGCGACGGCAAGTTGTATGGCCGCGGCGTAAGCGACGATAAAGGACACCTTGTCTCGCGTCTCTTCGCGATCGATGCCCTGCTTGATGTTGATGGCGGCCTGCCTTGCAACGTCAAATTCATCGTCGAAGGCGAAGAAGAAACTGCCAGCCTGCATTTGCATGAATACATCAAACAAAATAAAGAGCGCTTGAAAGCCGATGGGTGCATCTGGGAATTCGGCGGCGTGGATCAGCGCGGCGTGCCAATGCAATATCTCGGCCTGCGCGGTATCTGTTATGTGGAACTCTCCGTGGAATCTTTGAAAACCGATGTCCACTCGGGGATTGGTGGCAGTATCTTCCCAAACGCCGCGTGGCGGCTTGTTTGGGCGTTGAACAGCCTCAAGGGTCCGGATGAACGGATCCGCATCCCCGGCTTTTATGATGACATCGTTCCGCCGTCCGCGCGTGACCGCGAGTTGATGAATGCGCTTCCTGACGCGGCGCAGGAATATAAGGATCAGTACGGCGTCAAGGAATTTATCAAAGGCATCACCGGCGGTACTGACTTGAAGATGGAAGAAGTATTTTCGCCCACTTGCACGATCTGCGGACTTACCAGCGGATATCAAGGCCCCGGCTCGAAGACGGTCCTGCCTGCCTTCGCTTCTGCCAAAGTGGATTTCCGCCTCGTCCCGGACCAGAAGCCTGCCACCGTTTTGAAGCAGCTGCGCGCCCACCTTGACGCGCAAGGCTTCGGCGATGTGAAAGTGGAGTTCCTCGGTGGAGAGCCTGCGGCGCGCACCGACCCAGATGACCCGTTCATCAAAGTGGTTGTGGACGCGGCGGAGGATGTTTACGAAATGCCAATGGAAATTGTACCGATGGTCGGCGGCTCCGGCCCAAATTATCCGTTCGTGCACGATCTGGGCCTGCCCGTCGCAACTGCCGGTATGGGTTATTCCGATACCCGCACCCACGCCCCCAACGAAAATATCAGCGTGGACTTATATTTAAAGCACGCGCGTCACATGGCAAGGGTGATGAAGGAGTTTGCAAAGTAACCTTTGTCACTCCAGTAAAGCTAAATACAGAAAAGGCGACTCGCAAGGGTCGTCTTTTTGTTCGCCAATTCGCCTTTGTTTTTCATTTCATGAATAACGGGTCGTTTTTTTTGATGGCCTTCCCGCTGGTCTCGGACGGGACATTGACTTTCCAGATGGCATCTCAAACGGTTTTTTGCGCGGCCTTGAATCCGCATCTTCCCTCGGCTTGAACCTCTTCACCCGCGGACGTGGAGCCTGTGCAAACTCTGATTTGGATTCACCCTTCAACGCCTCAATTTCCTCTGCTGTCAAATATCGCCATTGACGCGGCTTGAGCGTGCCTAATCTCAACGTCCCAATTCGCATGCGGATAATTTTTACCACAGGCAAACCGAGCAGGCCGCCGATCTCGCGGATCTGACGCTTTTTTCCTTCACCCATCACTACGCGGATCCACGCGCCTTTGCCGGATGTGGAGATTAAGTGCACGTTGGCGGGCGCGGACTTATCGCCGTCTTCAAGCACAACGCCGCGGCGCCATGTCGCCAGTTGCTCCTCATCCGGACGACGCGCAAGCAATACGCGATATTCTTTTTCGTGACCATAACGCGGATGAGTTAACTTATTGGTCAACTCACCGTCGTTGGTCATCAAGATCAAGCCTTCCGAATCGAAATCCAGGCGGCCGACGGGATACAAATGTCCCGGTACAGGGATAAGATCGCGCACGGTCTGGCGGTCATCTGTCCCTTCGGCGGCAGAAAGCACGTTACGCGGTTTGTAGAGGGCGATATAAGTCAACGCTTCAGCTTTGGGGATCGCCTTCCCATCCACCGAGATCTTATCTTTTCTGGGGTCGGCTTTTTGCCCGAGAATCGCGAGCTGTCCATTCACACGCACGCGGCTGGCTATGATAAATTCCTCACAGGCGCGGCGTGAGCCATAGCCTGCTTGTGCCAATATTTTTTGTAATCTTTCCTGCATATGATCTTCCTTGTCCAATATCGGTCCGTGCTATAATTTTTCCATTGTATTCTAACCTATGACGGCCTAACTTTCCAAAGTCCATTAAATCAAGTGGTTATAATGAGCAGGATTTATACTACGCCCAAACAGCGTCCCATTCCATAAGGAGAATGCCATGACTCTCAAGCCTATTCGAATCGAAGATTTCATCATCCGGCCCATGCACCTGTGGGACATCCAGTGGCTACTGCTCACCTCCGGTGATTTTGCCGAAGGTCATTTCAACGCCATGACCGTGGGCTGGGGCAGCATTGGATACATGTGGCGGCGTCCTTTCGTGCAGGTGGTCGTTCGCCCAGTCCGTTACACGTACGAGTTCATGGAGCGCTACGATACTTTTACCGTGTGCGCCTTCCCGAAAAAATATCACCCCGCCCTGCAATTGCTTGGGGACAAATCCGGCCGTGACGGGGACAAGATCACCGAAGCCGGACTGACGCCAGCCGCCTCAACAAAAATCGCTGCGCCCGGTTATGCTGAAGCTGAACTGATCCTCGAATGCCGCAAAATGTACTGGGACGATTTCCACCCGGAACATTTCCTCGATACCGGAATTGGCGCCAATTACCCGCGCAAAGACTACCATCGCATCTACTTCGGCGAGATCCTGTATGTGTTGGGAGAGGAGAAGTTTGGGAAAGGATGATTGAGTGTATAATCTCAGAATGTCATCGAGGAAAACACAACAACTCGCGCGGATGCTGGCTTGCTTACCAGTCTTCAACCAGGCGCGAAAACTATGGGCGCTCAATCAGCGCGACTTTCATTTACCTTTATCCAAGTTCGATAAATTGCTCGTCGGAATATATCTTATCCTATGGGATTACTCACAAGGGCATTTCCCATCGACCTTCAAGGATCAACAAAAGGCGTATGAGGCAGAAATTGCCTATGACTATTCGCTTCCCGGCTGTGATATTACCGGCGTGATATCTGGCTTAATGCGCAAACCATTTTACTTCGGCAGCCGGCTACTCAAGAACTATCTAACCAGCTTCCTGGAATTAGTGGAGGCCTTTGAACAGGTCAGCCTGCAGCCGCATCAGAAACTGCTTGAACTCGGTTGTGGGACAGGCTGGATGGCCGAATTCCTAGCCCTGATGCACTTTGATGTTCTCGGCACTTCAATTTCACCACATCAGATCCAAGGTGCCCGAACGCGCGTCAAGAGCTTGGAGGCTAAACAGCTGGATGTGAAACTTGAATTTCGGACAACCTCAATGGAGTCAGTGGACAAAGCTGTTGCAGATCGAACCCCGTTTGATGGGGTCTTCGTTTTTGAAGCATTGCACCATGCTCATGACTGGCGGCAAGCCGTGCGAGCGAGTTACACCTGCCTCAAACCTGACGGCTGGCTAATCATTGCCAACGAACCCAACATACTACATACCTTTATATCGTATCGGGTGGCAAAACTTTCCAACACCCACGAGATCGGTTTCACTCGAATTGAGTTGATGAGATGCCTGGAGCAAACTGGTTTTCGGAACATCACAGTTTTGAGAAATCCCTTGAGCTTCTATCTACGGCCTCATTGGATTGCCGGTCAAAAATAAAAACGAATCTATTTAAGCCTCCCAACCCAGCATGCAGCCGACCGCTTCATGTAACGCACTCGCGGCGGTTGATGCATACTGTTAGATATATAAAATCAAAGGCAGAACGCATTGCATATTTGCGTCCTGCCTTTTTACTTTAATAGCAGGGGGCTTATTAACCCTTCAACAACTCGCTATGCAGTAAATCTTCCCCCACCAGATTAAGCGGCGGCAGGTCTGCAATGGAGTTAATGCCGAAGTGTTGCAGAAATTCCGGCGTGGTGGAATACAGGATCGGACGCCCCGGCCCGTCTGTGCGGCCCGATTCAAAGATCAAGCCTTTGCTTAATAAACTCTTCAGCATACTGTCACTGTTCACGCCGCGGATCGAGTCCACTTGCGGGCGCGTGACAGGCTGTTGATATGCGATAATGGCTAAAGTCTCCAACGCGACGCGGCTGAGATGGGTCGTCGCTTCGAGGCCGAGGAAGCGCTCGATCAACCCGGCGGTTTCGGACGCGGTGGTCAGTTGCACGCGTCCGCCATTTCGTTGCAGGCGCAGGCCGCGGGTCCGGAGTGAATCGTCGAGTTCTTTTAGTCCACGCTCCACCACCGAGGGAGTCACATCCAGCGCGGTTGCCAGTTGCTGAATGGAGGCTGGCTCGGCGGTCACAAAAAGCATGGCTTCCAGTTTGGCCGCAAGGATGATCTCAGGTTCTACAACCAGAGTATTTTCAGATTCGCTCATGCTATAATTGTTCCGCTTTCAAATAATGTTGGTCGAGTAACTTTCATGAAAAACAAACACCTTTATCTTTTCTTTCTGACCCTGGCTCTTACGTCGCTGGCGTGCACGATCTTCGTCGGCGGGCCGGATTACCCGGCTAACCCTGTTCCGTTTTCAATGGAAGCAGTGGATAGCTTCAGGCAGCAAGTCGAACAGGCCATGACCATTGGCGCCGAAACGGGTACGTTCAGCCTGCAGATCAACGAAGAACAACTTACTTCGTATCTCACGCTCAAAATGCAGGAGCAGGCCAACCCGCCGTTCACCAACCCGCAAATCTTATTGCGTAACGGCCAAATGCAGATCTTTGGAAAAATCCAACGCGGCTACTTTCTCGCAAATACAGCCATCATCATGAGCGTAGGCATTGACGAGGCCGGGCTTCCCAAGATCGAAGTCATCTCTGCCGACTTCGGCCCGTTCCCCGCGCCGGGGGGTGTGAATGAAGCCATCGGCGCAATTGTCGCTGAAGTATTCACCGGATCGTTCGGCCCCGCCACCATCGGCCTGCGCCTGGAAGTGATCACCATTGCGGACGGCGTCATGACCTTAACCGGACGACTCAAGTAGGCGGATTATACCGCGAGACATGCAGCGCTTCTTTTCTGGACTTGTAACTGTTTCCGTTTTATTAGCCGCATCCCTGCTCGCGGCCGGTTGCCGTTCTCCCCAATTTGAGCAGGGTATACTCGTAACGATCATAGCCGACGGCAAGACCAGCACAGTGACCATCCCCGCGGGCAGTACGGTCACGCAAGCCTTGCAATCCGCCGGGATCGCGCCGGGCAATATGGATCGCAGTGAGCCGCCGTTTTATACGGTGCTAAGCGCAGGCGATAAAGTTGTCCTGACGCGCGTGGAAGAAGTGTTTGAAACCGAGCAAGTGATCATTCCATTTGAACGACAGGTTGTACGCAATGAGACACTTCCAGAAGGCGAAACGCGCATCGTGCAACCGGGAGTGAACGGCACGGAAGAGATCACCTATCGCCGCATCCTTGAAGATGGAGTAGAGGTCAGTAAAACAGCGGTCAAGACCGTCGTCCTACAGGATGCGCTGTCAGAGATCGTCATGGTCGGCGCACAGGTCTCGTTCACGCCTTTGACAATTCCCGGCACTTTGGTTTATCTGGCGGGCGGCAACGCCTGGATCATGGATGGGTCAACTGCCAATCGCCGCCTGCTGGTAAGCACAGGCGATCTGGATCGGCGCATTTTTACACTTTCGCCAAACGGTGAATATCTGATCTTTACCAGGAAATCAAAAAAGCCCGCTAACCAGGAAATCAATACATTATGGGCTGTGCGTACCACAAGCAGTAACCCCAACCCGTTCTGGCTGCAAGCCTATAATGTTGTCCATTTCGCGGCGTGGATACCGGGTACAAGTTCCATCGCGTATTCAACCGTTGAGCCGCGCACTACTGCACCGGGCTGGCAGGCCAACAACGATCTGTGGCGCGTGAGTTTGAGCGGAGGCAGTCCGCGTAAATTATTGGAATCAAATAGCGGCGGCGTGTATGGCTGGTGGGGCATGAACTTTGCCTATTCAGCCGATGGCCGCCTCGCCTATACCCGCCCTGATGGCATCGGATTAGTGGATCAGGATGGCGGCTATCTTAAACCCATGATGGACATTACGCCTTACAATAGCCACAGTGATTGGGCCTGGTTGCCCGGCATCGCCTGGGGCGCTGACGGAAAGGCGTTATTTATAACGACACATTCATCCGCGCCCGCGCCGATCACAGCTGAAGAGTCACCGTTTTTTGACATCACAGCCACATCGTTCAGTAATGAAGCGACTGTGCCGCTCGTGAAAGATACCGGCATGTTTGCGTATCCAGCCTCCTCGCCCGCGCGTCAAAGCGGCGAGGAAAAAGTCTATCAGGTCGCGTACTTGCAGGCGATCACATCAACCCAAAGTGAAACCAGCCGCTATCGCCTGGTCGTGATTGACCGTGACGGCTCCAATCGCCGCATGATATTCCCTCCCGCAGATTCGGGAGGCATCGAACCACAGACTCCGGTCTGGTCGCCTGAGCCGATTACAGGCCAAACGGGTGATTTTATAGCCGTCATTTATCAAGGCAATTTATGGTTGATTGACAGCGGCAACGCACAGGCATATCAAGTGACAGGCGATGGTTTGATCACAAATATTGATTGGAAATAAATTTGCTGCCTAAACGATGTCGTTGCGAGCGCACTTCCCTGGCACCGCCCGCCAGGGCAGGTGTGCGAAGCAATCTCCTGTTTAATGGGCAAATTTCATCAAGTAGACATTTCTGTTAACTGGAGATTGCTTTGGGCAAAAGCAAGAGCGCCCTCGTAATGACATTTGTACGGTAACATAACTCAAAAGAAAAAGGAAGATCATCATGCGAATTCTCATTACAGGTGCGGCTGGGTTTCTCGGCTCCCACTTATGCGATAAACTTTTGGCCGACGGCCACGAAGTCATCGGGTTGGATAACTTTGTCACAGGCAACCCTCAGAACATCGCCCATTTAGCGGGCAATGAAAATTTTTCCTTCCAGCGCAACGATGTATCAAATTACATCTTCGTGGTCGGCAAAGTGGATGCGATCATGCACTTCGCTTCACCGGCCAGTCCCAACCCGCAATCACCCGCCGGTTATTTCAACCTGCCTATTCAGACCATGAAGGCAGGCGCGCTGGGTACACATCATTGTCTTGGCCTGGCACGCGTAAACAACGCGCGCTTCATCCTAGCATCCACCAGTGAGATCTATGGCGACCCGGAAGTACATCCACAACCAGAAACGTATGCGGGCAATGTAGACCCGGTCGGCCTGCGCGCAGTTTACGATGAAGCCAAACGCTTCGCCGAGTCTCTGACTATGGCGTACCACCGTTATCATGACGTGGATACACGCATCGTACGTATCTTCAACACCTACGGTCCGCGCATGGACCTCGAAGATGGCCGCGCCCTCCCGAATTTGCTCAAGCAGGCCCTGCTTGGTCAGCCGCTTACCGTCTACGGTGATGGACAGCAAACACGCTCATTCTGCTACGTGGACGATCTGGTGGATGGCATCCTCCGCTTGCTGTACTCGGACGAACACATGCCTGTCAACATCGGCAATCCCAATGAAATGACCATCCTGCAATTTGCGGAAACCATTAACAAGATCACAGAAAACAAAGGCGGAATCACATACGTTGACGCGCGCAGTTCGCGCGACCCGCAGATGCGCCAGCCTGACATCACGCGCGCACGCCAGATCTTGAAGTGGGATCCAAAAATACAGCTTGAAGAAGGTCTTCGCAAGACCATCCCATATTTCAAGGAAAAACTTGGACTGGCATGACGCATATCATCACAAATCCCACCGAGCGCACGCGCTTCCTTAAATTTGCCCTTGTCGGCACGCTGGGCGCAGCCATTGATTTTGGCGTGATGAACCTGCTCACGCGCCTGACCGGCATGGAACTTGTCCCTGCAGGAACAATATCTTTTACCTGTGCAGTCATCAGCAATTTCCTTTGGAACCGCTACTGGACGTATCCCGAGTCGCGTTCGCGGCATGTGCTTCACCAACTGGTAATGTTCTTCCTCGTCAACATTGCCGGCATAGGTATTCGCATTCCAATTCTTTATTATGGGGAACCACCCCTCATGCATCTTTTTGATAATCGATATTTTCACAACCCCGTCACAGCAGATATGTTTGCAAAAAACGTGACGCTTGCAATTGCCGTTGGCATCGTTATGCTTTGGAATTTTTTTGTCAACCGCTATTGGACGTATAATGATGTGATTAATGAGGCATAAATAAACATGACCGAGCAAACGTTACCAGCACTCATCCCACTCTATGACTCCAAAGGAGATGTGGATGCCTACCTTTTTTATCCATACCTTTTCAATCGCAACGGGGATTGGGTTGGCTTCATCACACCAAAACGGGATGTTTACTCTGTGCTCGGATTTTACGTAGGATATCTTTCAAACGACCATCGCATTCTGCGCAAACGCGCCACCGGCACGCTCAAGCCTCGGCTTCCAGTGCCGCCACGGCCCAAACGTATCAGTCCCCCGCCTCATTCTCCGCTGGCTCCGCTGATGAGCGAATTGACCTACAGCACCATTGACGTGTTGCTGGAAGAACCCGAACGCCTGCACACACCCGACGGCGGCGAACAGCGTGAAGATCTTGATTAGGAATTTATAGCCATGGCTGATATCAATATCCCAAAATCCATCCGCGCCTCGCGCATTTCCATCGCTCAATTGATGCAACCGGAACATGCCAATAACCTCGGCAACGTTCACGGCGGTTGGATCATGAAGCTGGTGGATGAAGCCGGCGCACTCGCCTGTATGCGCCATGCACAAAGACGTGTGGTGACCGTTGCCATCGACTCGATGGTCTTTCGTCAACCGATCCGCATTGGCGATTTGATCATCCTAAACGCCGAAGTTACATACGCAGGCCGCACTTCCATGGAGGCGGAAGTACAAGTACAAGCCGAGAACCCCGTCACAGGCGAGAGAACGCATACAAACACAGCCTATCTGGTGTATGTCGCTTTAGACGATAATGGCAACCCCATTCCTGTCCCTCCGCTGAAGGCAGAGACCGAGGAAGAAAAACAAAAAATGGAACAGGCGAATGAGCGTCAGCGAAGGCGCTTGAAGCAAAATAAAAAATGACAACACCCGAAGAAGAAACTTCCGAACCAAAGGAGCGCGTTGGACACTCGTTCCGTAGCCTTAAGGAACTGGTGGATTACGTCTCAGGTAAAACGCTTGCGCCAACCCAATCAGACGAGGGGCGGATCAGCGAATCCTTGCCCTTCCCTTTTCTCGCCATCGTTGGGCAAAAGCAAATGAAGCTCGCGCTCTTGCTGAGCCTGATCAACCCCAATACCGGAGGCGTCCTGCTAATCGGGCCACGCGGCACCGCCAAGACAACAGCGGTGCGCAGTTTGCTGGATCTATTGCCCCAGGTTGAACGCAGTACCTGCAACTACGGCTGCACACAGGAAGATATAGAAGCTGGCGGCATGGACGCGGTCTGCCCGGATTGCGCCAAAAAGTATGCCGAAGGCCAGCCACTTACTGCGCCCGACCTAGTGCGCCTGGTCGAATTACCGCTCAATTCGCGCCTCGAAGATGTCATTGGCGGGATTGATGAGCGCGCCGCTGTCCATGAACGCCTGCGGATTCGCCGCGGTATTCTGGCGCAAGCCGACCAAAATCTGCTTTACATTGACGAGATCAACCTGCTCAACAACGATATCGTAGATTCGATCCTCGACGCGGCCGCGCAAGGGAGCTACACCGTGCGGCGCGGGCCGGTCTCTGCCACTTACCGGGCGCGCTTTGTGCTGATCGGTTCGATGAATCCCGAAGAAGGCCGGTTGCGCCCGCAAATCCTGGACCGCTTTGGGTTACGTGTCACAGTCCGCGGACTTGAAGAATCAGACGAGAGATTGGAAGCGTATCGCCGGGTGCAGGCATATCGCACCAATGCGCGCGAAATGATCATGCAGTTCGCGGATGCAACGAACGCCGCGAAAGATGAGATCAAGCTTGTGCGTGAGCGCGTGAAGCAGGTTCAAATCCCGAATGAAGCGGCCAGGTCCGCAATTGGGCTGATCCGAAAAATGGGCATTGATTCCTTGCGCGCCGAGATCACATGGTTCGAGTCTGCGCGCGCATACGCGGCGGCGGATGATCGCGCAGAAGTCACGCTCGACGATTTGAAAATAGTCGCGCCGCTGGCGTTACGATTACGACGCTCGCAATTCATTGCAAATTATTTTAAATCTCAACAAGCCGAAGAAAGTGAAATGCAAACATTGTTGAAAAACTGGGGCAAACCAAAACCGCGCAAGACCTCGAAGCGATAATCGCATATGCCGCCTTTTTTACGAAACTTTCTCAAACACTCCAACGCGCCTGTTTTGTTGTTGATTGTTTTCAACCTGTTGGTCGGTGCATTTACTTTTCACGATTATGGATTAACACTTGATGAGCCATTATATTATCAATACGCCGATGCGCTTGGGTATGCTTATTCACCAAGCGAATGGTTCAGCGGAAACTTCGATCTTGAAAATGCCTTCGGACCTTCGGCATCTGATCATCAAAATCGCGGCCCGGCTTATTTGCTATTAGCCCGCGCGCCTGCGCGCTTTTTACAAAACGCCCTCGGCATGGATTATCCTTCGGCCTGGCACCTGATAAACTTTATTAGTTTTCAGGTCGGGGTATATTTCTTTTTTGTCTTTTCGCGCCGCTGGATGAAGAACTGGGCGGCATTTGCCGCCACTTTATTCTTTGCAACACAGCCGCTTCTATGGGGACATGCCTTTATCAACCCGAAAGACCCGCCGTTTCTGGCCGCATTCCTGGTCAGCCTTGAGTTGGGTTTTCGCATGGCAGACCGCATCGCAAATCCACAAGTAAATGAAAAGACGTGGAGGACCTTTACGCATATTCTTTTCCCCGCGATTGTTTTGGGATTGGCAACAAACCTGCGCGTACTCGGGCCGCTCGCAGGCTTACTTGCATTTGTTTATTTTCTTTTCCTGCGCAAGCCGGCACGGTTTTACTGGTTCATTCCATATGGATTGATCGCACTGGTAACACTCTTCGCCACCTGGCCTTTTCTATGGCTGGCCCCCACCCAAAATCTTTTTGGGGTCTTGCAATTTTTCTCCGACAATCCAACTGAACTACGCGTGCTTTTCCTCGGTGAAATCTACACGGCGGATCATTTGCCGCTACGCTATTTGCCGACCCTTTTAGCAATAACCCTTACCGAGCCTGTCTGGCCGCTTGCGATTGCCGGCTTCTTTGTTTCCATTCGACGCTGGCAGCTCAAGGCGATTGAATGGAAAACATTACTTCCCACTTTGCTTTGGTTTATTGTTCCGATTGCATATGTGTTCATTCGCCGCCCTGCCATGTATGATGGCTTTCGACATTCACTCTACATTCTGCCGCCGGTTTTTGTGCTGGCAGGCATTGCCCTGGATGCCATCTTCCAGCGCGTTTCCGTGCCCTATATAAAGATCACATTGATCGGTTTGCTTATCCTGCCTGCCATGCAGGCCGACATACAACTTCATCCATATCAATACACATACTACAATCAATTCGTTGGCGGCACAAATAAAGCTTCATACAATTTTGAAACAGATTACTGGGGCACTTGTTTCAAAGAGGCAATGGAACAATTTAATTCAATCGCTCCTGAAAACACCACCCTTTACGTCGGCGCAAAAGGTATGAATATCGCCGCATACTATGCCGCTGACAATATAAATGTGAAAATGTCCGAAAGGCGAATATATAAAAATTATGGTGATTATGTAGCCAGGAGTGCGCGTGCCAACACGGCCATGCAAATCTTTCGTGACAGACAGGATAAAAACACAGTTACCGTGCAACGCGACCACGCCATCTTTTGCACCATCGGATTGGAAAAACAATGATCCCCACTCATCGCGAACTAATCCAGGCTTGCATCAAAGGCGAGAAAACAGCTCGCCCTGCCGTTGCACTATGGCGGCATTTTCCTGTGGACGATCAAACGCCCGAAGCGCTGGCGGCGGCTACTTTAAATTTTCAACAAGCTTATGATTTTGATATTGTCAAAGTCACACCAGCATCTTCGTTCTGCCTCAAAGATTGGGGAATAGAGGATAAATGGATGGGACACACGGAAGGGACACGCGCTTACACCAGGCGCATCATTTCCGGACCGAAGGACTGGGAGCGTTTACCTGTACTTGGTCCAACATCCACACATCTCGCGGCACAACTGGACTGTCTGCGTTTGATCCGTTCGAAGCTCACGAAAGAGACGCCCGTCATACAGACCGTGTTCAGCCCGCTGGCACAGGCGAAGAATCTGGCGGGCAACGAAACACTACTAGCGCACTTGAGACTCCATCCCGAGGCAGTGATGAAGGGATTACAGACCATCGCCGAATCCACTCGGCACTTTGTCGAATCCGCGCTTGAAACGGGGATTGACGGTGTGTTTTACGCCATCCAACACGCGCAGGCAAGTTTATTAACTTTGGAGGAATACAAATCCTTCGGCCTTCCGCATGACCTGTACGCACTCGAACCTTCAAAAGAACTTTGGTGCAACATGCTTCATTTACACGGGCATGACGGTTATTTCTCGCTACTTTCATATTACGACTTTCAAATCGTAAACTGGCACGATCAAGAGACATATCCATCGCTGGCTGAGGGACAAAAGCTTTTCAGCGGCGCGGTTTGCGGAGGCATGAGGCAGGATACGCTGGTTTACGGGAATCAGGCCGAAGTCCAGAAAGAAGCGGAGGAGGCAATTGAGGAAACACGCAGACAAAGATTTATCCTGGGCACGGGTTGTGTCGTGCCGGTGATTGCGTCGCATGGAAATATCATAAGAGCGCGGCAGAGTGTTGACTCCCCTCTCTTTTTAGGAGAGGGGCCGGGGGTGAGGTCATGAGTCTGCGAGTCATCTCCGGTACAGCTAGAGGGCGCAAACTTAAATCCGTTCCCGGCGACACAACGCGTCCGGTGATGGACCGTGTGAAAGAAGCGCTGTTCAACATCCTGGCGGGCGATGTGCTGGATTCAAACTGGTGGGACCTGTTCGGCGGCACGGGTGCGATCGGCATCGAGGCATTGAGCCGCGGCGCAAGTTTTGTGCGCTTCACGGATTTGAATCGCGCACCTGTGGAAACGATCAAAGAAAATATTGGGCATTGCGGATTCAATAATCAAGCCGAAGTTCGGCGCGGAGATGCGCTTGCCATGCTGGGCGCAAAGGCAGACAGGCGCTTTGAATATATTTATATCGCTCCGCCGCAATACCACGAGATGTGGTCAAAAGCCTTAAGCCTGCTGGACAAAAACCCGGAATGGTTGAGTGACGATGGCTGGGTCATCGTGCAAATTGATCCGACAGAATATAAGCATGAGGAATTGCAAAATCTCGAGGAGTCTGAGCAACGAAAATATGGACGCACGTTATTGGTTTTCTACGAAAGAAAGGAAACTGAATAATTTGAAACGAGAATTCCACGGCCACGCTTAATATGGGAGACCACCCAAAACGCAATACAAAAAGAATGATATTCCGACATGATTTTGCTACAATCCTATAAAGAAAGACATCATGGATGTCCGGGTTACATAAGCCAAAAAACTTGATAGCCTAAATGGACCCATGTCACAAATCCCGATCATGCTAAAATAAGATTTCAACCATTATCACCATGACTACCGCCCGCTCACCCATCAAGATCATCCCGCGCGCATTCCCCGGCATCAAACCCGATGAAGTGGAAGAGATCATCGCGCAAAGCCGCGTGAAATCATATCCCGCGGGTACTGTCATCTGCCGTGAAGACGCGCTGGAATATACGTTTTACATGATCCTCGCCGGCGACCTGGAAGTTACAAAGGTTATCAACAATTTTGAAACCCGACTATTAAAAACGCTAACCCCAGGCGATTTCTTCGGCGAGATGGCTCTGATCCACAATGCACCGCGCGCCGCGACCGTAATAACCAAGACCGATGTAGTTCTGTTGGAATTGGAGAAAGAAGGTTTTGAGCGCGTCCTGAAAAAAAGCCCAAGTGTTGCACTTGCCATGGTACACGAGATCAGCGACCGCCTGCGCCAGAACGATCAAATGGCGGTCGAAGACCTGCGTATGCGCGCAGGTGAACTGGCAGATGCATACCAACAACTCGCTGAGCAGGAGCTTGTCCGCCGCGAATTCCTTACAACAGTCGCGCACGAGCTTCGCACGCCGCTGATGACAGCAAATGGATATTTGCAATTGCTGCAAAAAGGCGCGGTCTCACAAGAACAATTAGCGGGTGTCATTGACACCATTGCGCGCAACGCGAATCAAATCGCGGCGCTGGTGAACGATATTCTCTTTTTACAGGAGATCGAGTTGGTTTTGCCGGAGTTTCAAGATGTGGACATCAACGAGATCGCGCGCAATGTAGCGGATAACCATAAAGAAAAAGCCGAAGCACGCGGAATCCAGCTCAAGGTCCAGGAAGAGAACGTGCCGTCCGTGAACGGAGATGCAAAGTCGCTTGAACGCGCCTTAACTGCATTGGTAGATAATGCCATTAAATTCAGTCCACAGGGCGGCGAAGTCCAGGTCAAGGTGAGCACAAAAGATTCGAAAATTATAGTCACCGTGAATGACCATGGCATAGGCATCGCGCCTGAAGCGATGCCAAATATCTTTAACCGATTCTACCATTTGGAAAAAAGCGGCAATGATCTGTTCGGTGGGCTTGGGCTGGGACTTTCGATCGCGCGGCAGGTCATCAAACAACATGGTGGAATGCTGGAACTGGAAAGTACACCCGGAAGAGGAAGCACTTTCACAATAACGTTACATGCGGGTAAATAGATTTGACCTCTTGCATAAGTAAAAACAATTAAGCCACAGAGCGCGCAGAGACTTTTCCTGACACAGAACGTCAGGACAAAATGTGAGAAAAGGCTCTTAACTCTTTTTTTCTCTGTGATCTCTGTGGCAAAAAAGACTTTTGCAAGATGTCTATTGGAAGTTTCAAGTTTTATTCCCCAAAGGGGACGCTGTCTGCAAACGCCACATTTAATTTCCCATCAACATCATAAAACGAGCGCGCCGAAAAAGGCGGATCGCCGCGCCTCATACCTTGGATTCTGGATAAAATGACGGGCAGGTCTTCGACGACAGGCAACCCTTCGGTCACTCGTTCAAACGGGACCCATTCAACTGTTCCCTCTTTAGATGCCTTCCCCAAAGGGGACGCTGTTATCTCACCTTCAAAGCTCTCCCCGCTAAAAACATACAGACAGATACCGATCTCGCCCGCATCCACAATGACCGTGCCACATAGCCACAAGTCTGCGGTGAGGCCTGCTTCCTCCATTAGCTCACGCTTCGCCGCCGAGCAGACATCCTCCCCGCGCTCCACGTGGCCGCCGAGTCCGTTATATTTGCCCGCCCAGAGACGTTTCGTCGGCGCGCCCTTTATAAGCAAAACCAAATCGCCGCGCCGTAAAAAGATCGCGGTGCGCGGAATGAGCATGTAACGCTCGCGGGTAATACCCTGGTCAGAAAGAGGCATTTCAATTTACGATTTACGATTTTGGATTTATGGTTTACGATTTGGATTGATGATTAAGATTGATGGATTTCCGACTGTGCGCGCCAGAAATCCACCAAATTATCATCCTGCGATTAACCAACCCGCCAATTATCCAACCAATTTCCGCAACTCATCCAAATGACCGGCAGAGCCGAGTTTCTGGTTCTTGTCGGCGATAAACCTGGCATATTCGCTCATGAAGACCTTGCCAATGGGGCGCAGGTCGAATTCGGAGGGCTTGTCGCGGAAGTATTCGCGGTGGACGCGCGTCCAAACCAGGCGGCCATCCGTGTCAATGTTGATTTTGGTTACACCCAGCTCGGCGGCGCGCTTGAACTGGCTGGCATCCACACCCTTTGCGCCCTTCATATCGCCACCAGCGGCGTTGATGCGCGCCACTTCCTCCTGCGGAACGGAACTGGAGCCGTGCATCACCAACGGGAAACCCGGCAATACCTTCTGGATATCAGCCAGCACATCCAGGCGCAATGCCTGATCGCCGCTGAATTTGAACGCGCCGTGGCTGGTGCCAATAGCAACAGCCAGCGAGTCACAGCCGGAGCGTTCCATAAATTCCCTGGCCTGGCGCGGATCGGTCAACTTGGCATGTGCCTCATCCACCGAGACGTGCTCTTCCACACCACCCAATTGGCCCAACTCGGCCTCGACCACAAGTCCTTTGGCATGAGCGGCTTCCACCACACGACGGGTGATTTCGATATTTTTATCGAACGGCTCATGGCTGGCATCAATCATCACAGACGAGTAAAAACCGCTGTCAATACAATCGTAGCAAGTTTCTTCATCCCCATGATCCAGATGGACGGCAAAGATGGCATCCGGAAAGACTACATCAGCCGAGGTAATCAACCCCTCGAGCATTTTCTTATGGGTGTAGGAACGTGCGCCCTTGCTGATCTGGATAATGAATGGTGCCTTGCTTTCGACATTGCCCCGGAACAGGCCCATGGTCTGCTCAAGGTTGTTGATGTTATACGCGCCGATGGCATATTTTCCGTATGCCGCTTCAAATAATTTTTTCGTTGTGACAATCATATTAACCTTCCGTGTGAGCAAGAATATAGCCGCAAACCAATGCGGACAAATTATAACTTTGGTATTCAGGCAGCGATATGACCATGCAACCTAAAACCACCATTTGATAATTTGATTATACGCTTGATTATAACTGGATTTACACGCTATAATAGGTTGAGACGAATCAAGCAATTCCTCGTATATCCTGGCAGGAGGCACAAATGAGCGATTTCTTTGAGAAGGTTACCAGTCAGCAAGACCCGTTGAAGCAGTTACTTAGCTACATCCCCGGCTTCAAAGGCTATGTGGAACGCCAGAACCGCCGCGATGGCGATAAGCTGATACGCGATACGGTGGCACGCCGTTTTGAAGAACAATTGAAGCGCGTTTCAAGCCTGCAAAGCGATCTGGTAAGCAACGGCAAGATCGAGTATGTAGACGATATGGAAAAAGCGGCCATCAAACTCCGCACCTTCATTGACAAGATCAGCACTGCGCCGCGCGGTTATTCCGGTGTGTTCGATGCGGTGAAGATCAATGAGGCTGAATTGCTGGCGATCTATCAATTCGACCTGGCATTCTTCGAACTCAGCACCCAAATTGCAAGCGCCGTTGACAACGTGGAAGCCACCCTCAACGACGAAACCGGCCTGCCCGCCGCGATCCGCAATCTCACGTCGCTTGGGCGCATGGCCGTCGAAACTTTCAACCGCCGTTCCGAAGCAGTTACCGGAAGCGGGAAGTAAATTTAGCTTTGTCATTGCGAGACGCCGGCACTTTCGGCGTCGAAGCAATCCCCGTCATTGAGTTGGAGATTGCTTCGGCGGAAGAACACCGCCTCGCAATGACATAAATAAAACATCATGTGGCAGGAATACATCAACGCGGCCAGCACAAATGAAGCGATACAAGCATTGGCTGAAAAAGGGGAACTTGCCCGTATTGTGGCTGGTGCAACCGACCTGATGCTCGAGCTTGAACGCGGCGTACGTAAAGACATTACAACGCTGATCGATATTTCGCGCATTCCAACGCTCGATCAAATTGTGCTCGATGAAGGCGACATCATCCATCTTGGCCCACTCGTCACGCACAATCATTGTGCCGGGTCAAAGCTTATCCGCGAACGCGCCTATCCACTGGCACGCGCGGCATGGGAAGTAGGCGCGCCGCAAATTCGCAATCGCGGTACCGTGGCGGGAAACCTGATCACAGCCTCTCCCGCCAACGACACCATCACCCCGCTCATGGCACTCAGCGCGAGCGTCACACTGCTATCCATGCGCGGCGAAAGAACCATCCCCCTTGCAGAATTTTATACCGGTGTGCGCAAAACAGTCATGCAGGCCGATGAAATGCTGGTGGACATATCCTTCCCTTCGATGACTTCCACCCAGCGCGGGACATTCATCAAACTAGCCCTGCGCCGAGCCCAGGCCATTTCCGTTATCAATGTGGCGATCGTCCTGGACCTCAAAGCTGATTCCGTTAAATCGGCTTCCATCACGCTGGGAGCTGTTACACCAACAATTATCCACGCGGAAGAGGCTGAGAAGTTCCTCGCAAAGAAAAAACTAACGGACAAAAACATCGCCGAAGCGGCGCGTCTTACAATGGGTGCCAGCAAGCCGATCGATGATATCCGTGCATCTGCCGCATATCGCCGCGAAATGGTGCGCGTCTGCACCGCACGCGGGCTTCGCTCTCTTCGCGATCAGACCGAACGAGAGGGCATGCCAGAGAATCCAATTCTGCTACAAGGAAAAATTTCAGAATTCAGAATTCAGAATTCAGAATTCTTCCCCGCCGCCCCAATCGAGACCACCATCAATGGAAAAAAATTCAGTTTCAAAAGCGGACACGATAAAAGCCTGCTTCGTCTCTTGCGCGAAGAAGGTGAATTGACCGGCACAAAGGAAGGCTGCGCCGAGGGCGAATGCGGCGCATGTACTGTCTTTCTGGACGGCAAAGCTGTGATGGCATGTTTAGTACCTGCCCCGCGCGCACATGGCGCAGAGATCGTCACGATCGAAGGGCTGGCGAACCTCACCCCCGGCCCTCCCCTTCGGGGTGCTTCGCGATCTCCCGCAGGAGAGGGGAGATTACATCCTGTACAGGAAGCTTTTATTCAAGCTGGCGCGGTGCAATGTGGTTATTGCACGCCCGGTTTTATAATGTCCGCGGCAAAGCTGCTGGAAGAAAATCCGAAGCCAACTAAAAACGAGATCGAGCAAGCCATTACAGGAAACCTCTGCCGCTGTACAGGCTACTACAAGATCGTGCAAGCCATTGAGGAAGCAAGCATATACCAGGTATAACGAGGTAACCCATGGGAAAATACGAAAAGTACGAGATCAGAAAGCGTGTCGTAAAAAAGACCCGCCCACCTCATCCGATATGGCAAGGCATTGGATGTTTGATAATCATCCTGCTCCCGATCATTTCATACGTGCTGGCCGACGCGACCATACATGCAGGAATAAAGGCACGCTGGACTTTTTTGCCGTATGAACTGCTCGGTGCGCCGCGCTTTCCCGATATTGTATGGAAGTACTGGCAAATAGCCAGGCTCGTTCGTCCGATCACACAAATAGATAATCTGTACGCGAACCTTGTGCTTACAGGTATATATGTAATCATTTTAGGCGGCCTGGCATCGTTGGGCTACTCGATCATTTATCGCTATATTGGCCCATCACGCTACGGCCCGCAGGATATTCCTCCGCCAAAGATCAAAACAAAACCATATAAAAGATAAGTGTATGTTTTATTTGAGTTGAAATATCCCGCAAAACAAGAGACAGCGTCCCCTTTGGAGATTGCTTCGGGCTGGGTTTCGATACGGGCTTCGCCCTACTCAACCACCAGCCCTCGCAATGACATTTGTACGAAAGAGAAAAACCATGCCCACTCAAACTGTAGGTCAATCCATATCACGCGTGGACGCGCGCGGCAAAGTCACAGGTGAAACACAATATTCGGGTGATCTATCCATGCCGGGCATGTTATTCATGAAAATCCTCTTTGCAGAGAGGCCGCATGCACGCGTCATCAGTATCGATACCAGCAGAGCAGTAGCCGCACCGGGCGTAGTTGCGGTTTACACGGCCAAAGATATACCCGTCAACGATTATGGGTTGCAGATCACGGATCAGCCGGTTCTATGCGGGCCTAACCTCACCCCTAGCCCCACCCCGGCCCTCACCCCTAGCCCTTCCCTTCGGGATGCTTCGCGATCTCCCGGGGGGAGAGGGGAAAAGATCGTGCGCTTCGTGGGTGACCAGGTGGCAGTTGTCGTCGCGCAGACCGAAGTCCAGGCAGACGCGGCGGCGAAATTGATCCGCGTGGAGTATGAGGATTTGCCGATCCTTTCCGACCCGATAACTGCCATGCGTCCCGACGCGCCGGTTCTACATCCAGAGCGCGGCGACAGCAACATTTGTGTGCACTATAAGATCCGCAAAGGTGACGTTGAGGCGGCGTTCGCAAAAGCGGACGTGATCGTGGAAGGCGAGTATCACACGCCCGCGCAGGAACATGCTTATCTGCAACCTGAAGCGGGACTCGCATACCTTGACGAAGAGAGCCGCATTGCGATTGCCTGCGCCGGTCAATGGACTCATGCCGACCGCGAAACTATCGCGCGTTCGCTCGGTTTGCCGGAGGAAAAGATCCGCGTAATTTATCCGGCCATCGGCGGCGCGTTTGGCGGACGCGAAGACCTTTCGGTACAGATCGTGCTGGCGCTGGCTGTGTGGAAATTACAGCGTCCGGTAAAAATTATTTGGAGCCGGCGCGAATCCATGATCGGGCATGGCAAACGGCACCCGGCAACTCTCAAAGCAAAATGGGGCGCATCCAAAGACGGCAAACTGCTGGCGGCAGAGATCGAGATGATCGCGGATGGCGGCGCGTATATGTATACAACGAACAAAGTATTGGGCAACGCAACCATCACATCTTCAGGCCCGTACTTTATTCCGAACATAAAAACAGATGTGTATGGTATTTATACAAACAATCTGCCGGGCGCGGCTTTCCGTGGATTCGGCGCGCCGCAAGCCTTGTTCATGGCTGAACAGCAGATGAATAAGCTGGCTGAAAAACTTGGCATGGATCCGGTTGAGTTGCGTTTGAAAAACGCCTTGAAGCAGGGAGATACATTGGGCGTTGGCACACCCGCGCCAAACCCGGTCAGCATCACGGAATGTATCGAGGCGGCGCGCGATAAGTTTGGGTGGGAGGTGGACCGAGGACCAAAGACCGTAGACAGTAGACGAAAGAAGAAGGATTTGCCAGCCATTGTCCGGGGTCGGGGATTTGCGGCGGGGTTTAAAAACGTCGGCTTCTCGTTCGGTTATCAGGAAAACTGCTGGGCAAAGATCGAATTGCACGGTAAGACTGAAATCGAGAAAGTAATCCTGCATCACGCCGCCGCCGAAGTAGGTCAAGGCACGCACACGGTGATGATCCAAATGGCAGCGGAGGCGCTTGGCGTCTCTGCAGATAAAGTCAGCATTATCACATCTGATTCGGCGAAGCAGGGAAATTCAGGTTCGGTATCCGCTTCGCGCATGACCTTCATGTCGGGCAACGCGATCAAAGGCGCAAGCGAAGCCGCGCTCGAAAAATGGAAGCTGGAGGAACGTCCCGCGATCGCAGAGTTCAAATATCTCGCGCCGCCGACCACGCACATGGATCACGACACGGGTTATTCCATGCCAAACTTTGCTTACGCCTACGTGGCCCAGGCGGCGGAGGTGGAGGTGGATACGGAAACAGGCCAGGTGCGCGTGATACGGATTGTCTCGGCGGATGACGTGGGCAAGGCGATCAACCCGGACCTGGTGGTGGGTCAAATCGAGGGCGCGGTGGTGCAGGCGCACGGCTACGCGGTAACCGAAGACTGGAAAACCAAAGATGGCCGTGTATTAAGCGACCAACTCAGCACCTATCTGCTCCCGACTATTTTGGATATCCCTGAAGCCGTCGAATCGGTGATCGTAGAGATCCCCGATCCAAACGGACCCTTCGGCGCACGCGGACTGGGCGAACTGCCGTTCCTGCCGGTGGCTCCGGCCATCGCGGCGGCGATCCACGATGCGACCGGTGTATGGATGGATTCGTTCCCGTTCACGCCCGAACGTGTGCTGAGAGGGTTGGGGAAGATTTAGGGGGAAGAGAGCAGTTATCAGTGAAAAGTGATCAGTTGTCGAGGGGGATTTGACGGCGAGGCCGCCGGAATGCAAGGATGAAGGTTGAAGGATCGCTTCGCGGGATGAAGGATGAAGGTTGAAGAGCAACAGTTATCAGTTGTCGAGGGGGGATTTGACGGCGAGGCCGCCGCGAGGGGAAGGATGAAGGATGAATTATGAAGGATGAAGTTTCGTGTTGCGTGTACTTGTGTACGTGTCTACGCGTCGAGGGGGGATTTGACGGCGAGGCCGCCGCGCTGAAGGATACGTTCGCTTCGCTCAGTACAGGCGTGGGTGTAGATCATGGTGGTTTTGACGTCTTTGTGGCCGAGCAGTTCCTGGACGGTACGGATATCGTAGCCAGCTTGTAAGAGGTGGGTGGCGAAGGAGTGGCGGAAGGTGTGGGGGGTGACGTGTTTGCTAATTTTTGCAAGGCGGGCGGCTTCTTTGACGGCTTTTTGCTCAGTGGATTCATGCAGATGGTGACGGATGACCCCACCCCGGCCCTCCCCAAATTCAAGAGCGGAATTTGGAGAGGGAGTTGCAGTACGCGGGTCTTTTGAAAGGTCGGGGGCGGGGAAGAGGTATTGCCAGATCCAATCTGTGTTTGCGTTTTTATATTTGCGTTCCAGGGCATAAGAAGGCAGGTATACCGAACCGTAACCGTCGGCGAGGTCTTTTTCGTGAATGGCTTTTACGTATCTTAAGTGAAGTTGCAAGGATTGGATGACCGCGTCGGGCAACATGGTGACGCGGTCATCTTCGCCTTTTCCGTCACGCACGATGATTTGATGATTATCGAAGTCAATATCTTTGACGCGCAGGCGCATGGTTTCCACACTTGCACCTGCGCTGCGCTACGGCGCAAGTGCAGGTGTAATGCGCAGCCCGCCGCCGTACATGACCTGGGCGATGAGTTTGTGTATGCCGGTCATGTTTTCAAAGACGCGTTTGACTTCATCTTTGGACAGAACGGTCGGCACGTTTTTTCCGCGCTGGGGGCGAAACTCGTTGAGGCTGGCTTCGTCCACACCAATGTGAAGAACGTGGCGATAGAGGAAAAGGATGGCGCTGAGGGCCTCACTTCGACAGGCTCAGTGCAAGGATTCTGGGTGGAGGCGGAGACTTTTTTGACGGTGGCGAGGTGGGTAAGGAATTGGTTGATTTCGGGCGCGCCCATTTCTTTGGGATGGTGCTTGACTTCGCCGCGGCTCAGTCCAGGGTTGTGGAAGAAGACATATTCCTTTACCCAAGAGATGTAGGTATCGCCGGTGCGGGGGGAATAATCCCGCAAGGGGATGCTACGCGATGTTTGAGGTTGATAACATCCCGATATTGTTCGAGGAGTTTTTTCTCTGCCGGAGGATTTGGTTGTGTCATTTTGTTGCCTTTTATCAGGTTGTGGGCTTATAATCTGTTCTGTACATAGCCTATTATAACGAGTTAATCGGTATATCGTCCCAAAATACAGAACTGCTCGGGTAAACACATAGATGGCGCCGACCGCTTCGCTTCTGCTTCGCAGATCGGCGCCATCGGGGCGGCGGATGTACCCCCCGCCTGCTGGCCTTGCTCGCTCCGCTCGCGGCGGGCCATCATGCGGATGGAGCCGACCTTCACTCAAAAACTTCGTTTTTTCGTTTCAGGCGGCTCATCCGCCGCCCCGTTCGGCGGCTAAAAGGAGATTGCTATGCAAGGAAGGATTATTCTCTTGATAGGTCTTGCTACAGCATATTTGTTAACATCTTGCGGGGTTCCTTATGATGTTGAGAATGTAATGGTCACCGAAATAAAAAATAATTACCAAGACGCGAAGAGTATCAAGTTTGTCCGAAGTGACAGAAAGGTATTGACAGACGCAGACAAAGCCAACGGCATAACACAACAGTGGTGCATTTTGGCGAGTTTTGTATACTACAGAGAAAATAGTTTCTGGGATGACGGCTTGTTTGGGTTTCGTGCCTATCTAAAGAACGACAAATGGGAATACTATTTCCCACAATATTTTTCCTCGGCTACATGGTATGGAGGCTGGGAAACATATGCTCAGTACCTAGACGACGATTATCGGAAATGTATAGGTTATCCATAATTGCCGAATCTGCATTTTTTCTTTTCAATTCCCATGACGAATTTTGGAACAGAGGATGACGAATGAGTAAATCGCCAATAATCTCAAGAGTATTATTGCTATTGATGATTTTCACAGTTATTAGTTGTTCCCCACAAAGGTCGCCCAAGAGTACTGTAAAGGCGGCATTAGAAGCATTATCTGAGGGGGATGTCACAGAGGCTGAAAAGTATTTTACAAGTGATGAATTCTCTGATACTTTCTGGGAAAATCGCAGAGAGTCTTATATTCGTGGTTGCTTTGATGTCAAAACTGATGATTTTGTCTTTGAGGAAGAATATACAATCGCAGGTGATATAATGATTGATGTATATGTTGGCACTCACGAAGTAGATACATTTTGGATGGTAGAAATTGACAACCGTTGGTATATTCGAGATACATCTTACTATTGCCGTAATATGCCAAGATAGTTGTGCTTATACATTGGCATAACAAAAGCCGCCTAACAAAGCGTGCACAGATGAAAGGGGAAGTCAAGGGTAGAAAGAATGTTGCAAACAAAAAGACGAACCAAACGGCGAAGTGACAGCGACATTCTGTCGAAAGGGGTTTGGCTCGTCT
>Ga0315273_10001184_pt1 | contig 29288 bp, 37 predicted proteins | sample YL17G02_0_MG_FD_205753 | JGI IMG/M metagenome (GOLD analysis project Ga0315273, IMG submission 205753) | Sediment microbial communities from Yellowstone Lake, YNP, Wyoming, USA - YL17G02_0 | ecosystem: Environmental > Aquatic > Freshwater > Lake > Sediment | place: USA: Wyoming | collected... | reverse complement strand
GACGCGGGATATCTGACGCGCAGGCTGGTGGACGTCGCCCAGGATGCCATCATCACCATGGAAGACTGCGGGACCATCCGGGGAGTCGTGACCGGCGCCCTGAAGGAGGGGGAGGATGTGAAGGAGCCGCTGGCGGAACGCCTCGTGGGGCGCGTCTCCGTGCACGAGGTTCTCGACCCCCTCAGTGGCGGCGTGATCGTGGAGGCGGGCGAGCTGATCGGAGAGGAGACGGCGGACCGGATCGGGGAGACCTCGATCGAGACGGTCGAGATCCGTTCGGTGCTCATGTGCGAAGCCAAGCGGGGCATCTGCGCGCTCTGTTACGGCCGGAATCTGACCACCGGCAGGCTCATCCAGCCCGGGGAGACCGTCGGCATCATCGCCGCGCAATCGATCGGCGAGCCGGGGACGCAGCTGACCCTCCGCACGTTCCACACGGGAGGGACGGCGAGTCTGATCGCTTCCCAGTCGCAGGTCGCGGCGAAATTCGACGGGAAGCTCGTCTACGAAGGAGTGAAACACATCGAGATCCCTGATGACGACGGAATGAGGATCATCGTCTCGGGGCGCAGCGGCGTTGTCAACGTGCTCGACCACGACAACCGGATGCTCACGAAATACGACGTCCCGTACGGCGCGACCATGCTCGTGGGCGACGGTTCCCCTGTGGCGAAGGGACAGATCATTTACGAATGGGATCCGTACAACGCCGTGATCATCTCGGAGCACGCCGGCACGGTGAAGTACCATCAGTTGAAGGAAAACGTCACCTACCGCGAGATCGACGATGAGCAGACGGGCCACATCCAGAAGGTCGTGATCGACTCGCGCGACCGGACTCTGGCGCCGACACTGGAAGTCCACAACAAGAAGGGGAGGGTCGGCCAGTACATCGTCCCCACCCGCGCTCATCTTGCGGTGAACGACGGCCAGGTGATCGCGGCCGGGACGGTGCTCGTGCGCATACCGCGCGACATCGGCAAGACGCGTGACATCACGGGCGGCCTGCCGCGTGTCACCGAGCTCTTCGAGGCGAGGAGTCCGAGTGATCCGGCCGTCGTGTCGGAGATCGACGGCATTGTCAGCTTCGGTGCACAGAAGCGGGGGTCCCGCGAGGTGATTGTCACGAGCCATGACGGGAAGGACATCCGGAAGTATCCCATTCCGCTCGGCAAGCACGTTCTGGTGCAGGCGAACGATGTCGTCCGGGCCGGCGAACGGCTCTCCGATGGCGCCATCGATCCACACGACGTCCTCCGGATCAAGGGGGTGGGGGCGGTGCAGGAGTACCTGGTGAACGAAATCCAGGAAGTGTACCGCATCCAGGGGGTCAAGATCAACGACAAGCACATCGAGATCATCGTCCGCCAGATGATGCAGAAGCTGCGGATTGTCGATTCCGGTGACACGAAATTTCTCGAGGGGGACTACGTCGACAAGCTGAAGTTCGAGGAGGAGAACGACGGCCTGCGCGACAAGGTGCTGGTGGTCAGCAAGGGCGACTCGAAATTCAAGAACGGCCAGATCGTCACCAAGAAGAAGGCCCGCGAGGCGAACGGCGATCTGCGCAAGAAGGCGAAGAAGGTGATCGAATACCGCGACGCGGAGCCGGCCACCTCCGAGCCGGTGCTGCTGGGCATCACGTCGGCCTCTCTCTCGACCGAGAGTTTCATCTCGGCGGCCTCCTTCCAGGAGACCACGAAGGTCCTGACCGACGCGGCGATCGAGGGGAAGGTGGACAGGCTTCTCGGCCTCAAGGAGAATGTCATCATGGGGCACTTGATCCCCGCCGGGACCGGTCTGAAGCACTTCCGGGACATCGCCCTGGACTACGATGTCGTTGCGGAGGAGGCTACCCCCGCCGAGGAGGTGGCGGTGGTCCCCGTGAAGAAGACAAAAACCAAGGAAAAACTCGCCACGTCGTAGGCGATTCGGGGGCGGGTTGGGCGTTCGCGGACTCCCTTCTCGGGGGGACTATGCGGGCGCCTTGGTGTCTCTGCAATAATCGACGAAAAGAGGCCCGGTTCTTGACAGTTTACAAAGCTTTTCGTATCTTAAAAAGCTTTGCTGAAAATCATTCACCCTCAAGGAAGTAGAGCGGAGATCCTGTGCCAACGATCCAACAGCTGGTCCGGAAAAGCAGGCGCAACGTCACATGGAAAAGCAAGGCGCCCGCCATGGGAGGGAGTCCCCAGAAGCGGGGCGTCTGTACGCGCGTGTACACCACCACGCCCAAAAAGCCGAACTCGGCGCTGCGCAAAGTGGCCCGCGTGCGCTTGACCAACGGGATGGAGGTCACCGCATATATCCCGGGGGAAGGGCACAACCTGCAGGAGCATTCGATTGTGATGATCCGCGGCGGCCGTGTGAAGGACCTTCCGGGCGTGCGCTACCACATCATCCGGGGGACGCTTGACACCGCGGGTGTCGCTGACCGGAAACAGGGGCGCTCGAAATACGGCGCAAAGAAAGCCAAGTAATATTTCAGGAGTCAGGTCATTCCGTGAGAAAGAAGAAATCCACACCCAGGCCGACGGTCCCCGATCCGAAGTTCGGCGACGTCCTCGTCTCCGAGTTCATCAACAACGTCATGAAGCAGGGGAAGAAGCACCGCGCCCGCCGGATTCTCTATGACGCCTTCCAGCTCATCGAGGAGCGCACCAAGAATACCGGTCTGGAGGTTTTCAAGAAGGCGGTGAGCAATACGCGCCCCATGCTCGAAGTGAAGGCGCGTCGTGTCGGAGGGGCCACCTACCAGGTGCCGACCGAAGTCCGCGGCGAGAGAAGCGTCGCCCTTGCCATCCGGTGGCTCATCTCCTACGCGAACGACCGGAAAGACAAGTCCATGTCGCAAAAGCTGGCCGCCGAGTTCATCGCCGCCTCGCAGGGCGAAGGAAACGCGGTGAAGAAGAAAGAAGATACGCACAAGATGGCCGAAGCCAACAAGGCGTTCGCCCATTTCAAGTGGTGACGGGACGGTAGAGAGAAGACAGGAATTTATGCCCAGACAGTACCCATTAGATCGTACCCGCAACATCGGGATCAGCGCTCACATCGACGCCGGCAAGACGACGACGACCGAGCGCATCCTCTTCTACACGGGGGTCCTCCACCGCATGGGCGAAGTGCACGACGGCGCGGCCACCATGGACTGGATGGATCAGGAGAAGGAACGCGGGATCACGATCACCTCTGCGGCGACAACCTGTTTCTGGGACAACCACCGCATCAACATCATCGACACGCCGGGGCACGTCGACTTCACCGCCGAAGTGGAGCGATCGCTCCGCGTGCTTGACGGCGCGGTTGCCCTTTTCTGTTCCGTGGGTGGCGTGGAGCCGCAGTCGGAAACCGTGTGGCGCCAGATGGACAAATACGGCGTTCCGCGCATCGCCTTCGTCAACAAGATGGACCGCGTCGGCGCGGATTTCCTCGCCGTCGTCGAGATGATCAAGGAGCGGCTCGGTGCCAACGCAGTCCCCGTCCAGCTCCCCGTCGGCGAAGGGGACCTCTTCGCGGGCATCATCGACCTCGTGACCATGAAGGCGCGGATGTACAGGGAGTCGACGCTCGGCAGCGAGTGGGATGACATCGATATCCCGCACGACATGCAGGCCAAAGCGCAGCAGCACCGCACCAAGATGCTCGAAGCCGTGTCGGACGAAGACGACACGCTGCTGGAGAAATATCTCGAAGGAAAGGACATCTCGCCGAAGGAGATCATGAACGTGCTGCGGCGGGCTTCTCTCAAGGCCAGCATTATCCCCGTCCTGTGCGGCTCGTCGTTCAAGAACAAGGGGGTCCAGATGCTGCTCGACGGCATTGTGGACTATCTCCCGTCGCCGGTCGATCTCAATGACGGCATGACCACCGGCCACCACGTCAACCTGACGGACCATGTGTCCCGCAAGGTGGACGACAAGGAGCAGTTCGCCGCCCTCGCCTTCAAGATCATGACCGATCCGTTCGTCGGGCGGTTGACATACTTCCGCGTCTACACGGGCATGCTGAAGTCGGGGTCGTACGTCTACAATTCGGTTTCCGACAAAAAGGAACGGATCAGCCGCATCCTCCGCATGCACGCCAATACGCGTGAAGATGTCGACGTGGCCTACGCGGGGGATATCGTGGCGGCGGTCGGCCTGAAGCACACGCGCACGGGCGACACGCTCTGCGACGAAACGGACCCGATCATTCTGGAGAAGATGACCTTCCCGGAGCCCGTGATCCATGTTGCCATCGAGCCCAAGACGAAGGTGGACCAGGAGAAGATGGGAGAGGCGCTCCAGAAATTGACGGAAGAAGATCCGACGCTCCGCGTCTCGACCAACGAGGAAACCGGACAGACCATCATCAGCGGGATGGGGGAGCTTCACCTGGAGATTATCATCGACCGGATGAAGCGCGAGTTCAAGGTCGAGGCGAACATCGGGAAACCGCAGGTCGCCTACAAAGAGACGATCCGGAAGAAAGTGCAGGCCGAGGGGAAATTTGTCCGCCAGTCGGGCGGGCGCGGCCAGTACGGGCACGTCTGGATCGAGCTCGAACCGAACGAGAAGGGGAAGGGATTCGAGTTCGAAAACGCCATCGTCGGCGGCGTGGTACCGAAGGAATACATCAGGCCGACCGAGCAGGGGATCGTCGAAGCGATGAAGAACGGGGTCCTGGCCGGCTATCCGGTCGAGGACGTGAAGGTGAAGCTCTTCGACGGGTCGTTCCACGACGTCGACTCGTCCGAGATGGCGTTCAAGATAGCCGGATCGATGGCTTTCAAGGAGGCGGCCCGGAAGGCCAACCCCGTGATCCTCGAGCCGATCATGGCGGTCGAGGTGGTGACGCCCGAAGAGTACATGGGCGACGTTATCGGCGATCTGAATTCCCGGCGGGGAAAGATTGAAGGGATGACACCACGGAAGGACGCCCAGGTGATCAAGGCGGGAGTGCCGCTGTCGGAGATGTTCGGCTACTCGACCACGCTCCGGTCCATGACGCAGGGGCGCGCCATCTACTCGATGGAGATCTCGCACTACGACGAGACGCCGAAGAGCGTCTCGGACCAGATCGTTGAAAAACTCAAGGGCAAGGAAGCAGTCCACGCGTAGCATTCCGGGACCGTCTGTACCATATCCCCTTTTATCCAGAGGAGAGAACGCAAATGGCAAAAGAGAAATTCAATCGCGATAAACCACACCTGAACGTCGGGACGATCGGCCACGTCGACCACGGGAAGACCACGCTGACGGCGGCCATCACGATGGTCCTCGCGAAGAAGGGCCTCTCGACGGTCCGCACCTTTGACAGCATCGACAATGCGCCCGAAGAGCGCGAGCGCGGCATCACGATCGCGACGGCACACGTGGAGTATTCGACCGCGAAGCGCCACTACGCGCACGTGGACTGCCCCGGCCACGCCGACTACGTGAAGAACATGATCACAGGAGCGGCCCAGATGGACGGGGCGATCCTCGTGGTCGCGGCGACGGACGGCCCGATGCCCCAGACCCGGGAGCACATCCTGCTCGCCCGGCAGGTCGGCGTCCCACGCATCGTCGTGTTCATGAACAAGGTGGACGCGGTGGACGATCCCGAGTTGCTCGATCTGGTCGAGCTGGAGCTCCGCGATCTCCTCAAGAAATACGAGTTCCCGGGGGACGAGATCCCGATCATCCGCGGCAGCGCCCTGAAGGCGATGGAAGCGGCCGTGAGACCCGACTCCAAGCCCGACGATCCTGCGTTCAAGTGCATCGACGAGCTGATGGATGCGGTGGACACGTATATTCCGGTACCGCAGCGCGACATCGACAAGCCGTTCCTGATGCCGGTCGAAGATGTCTTTTCGATCACCGGACGCGGCACCGTCGGCACGGGGCGTGTCGAGCGCGGCAAGGCCAAGGTCGGCGATGAAGTCGAGGTCATCGGCCTCGGCGCGCACATGAAGACGGTGGTCACCGGCGCCGAGATGTTCCGTAAGGAGCTCGACGAGGTCCGGGCGGGCGACAACGCCGGCCTGCTCCTGCGCGGCGTCGACAAGAACCAGCTCGAACGCGGCATGGTGATTGCCAAGCCGGGGTCGATCACGCCGCACAAGAAGTTCCTCGCCCAGGTGTACGTCCTGAAGAAAGAGGAGGGCGGGCGTCACACCCCGTTCTTCACGGGATACCGTCCGCAGTTCTACTTCCGGACAACCGACGTCACGGGCGTGGCGACACTGGCCGCCGGGACCGAGATGATCATGCCGGGGGACAACGTCGACGGCATGAACGTCGAACTCATCAGCACTATCGCGATGGAAGATGGTCTGCGCTTCGCTATCCGTGAAGGGGGCCGCACCGTCGGTGCGGGCGTCGTGACAAAGATTCTCGAATAAACGCGGTAACCGGGGGGGCGGAGGCGACAAGGCCTGCACGCTCCCCGGTGTCTCAGTGATCAATCGGAGTACCAACCAACGTGGCCGGGCAGAAGATTCGCATCAAGCTGAAATCATACGATCACAACCTGATCGACAAGTCTGCGGAGAAGATCATCAAGACTGTGAAGTCAACAGGCGCTGTGGTCTCAGGCCCGATTCCGTTACCCACGAAGCGTACGGTCTATACTGTGCTTCGTTCGCCTCACGTTGATAAGAAGTCGAGGGAACAATTCGAGACGCGCGCCCACAAGCGGCTGATCGACATTCTCAACTCGACCAACAAGACCGTCGATTCCCTGATGAAGCTGGATCTCCCCGCGGGCGTCGACGTCGAGATCAAAGTGTAACCCTCGGTTTTTTTGACAACGCTCTTGTGCGCGTCGTGAACGGGGGGTGGTTGCCCGGGAACGGCGGGAGAACGGCAGTCATGCCGGCAGGCATTCCTGTCTGCGGGGCGGGCGTGCCGGCGGCGCAGCCGCCGGACTACGGTGTTGTATCCTTACTATGGATGATGGCATGAACGGACTACTGGGCAAGAAGATTGGGATGACGAGCATCTTCGATGATGCCGGTCATGTGATACCCTGCACGGTGATCGAGGCCGGTCCCTGCTACGTCACGCAGATCAAGACGAAGGAGCGCGACGGCTATGAGGCGGTGCAGCTGGGCTACGACACGGCGAAGGAACGCCTCGTGAAGAAGCCGGCAAAGGGACATTTCGCGAAGGCGAAGGTGAAACCGACCCGCATCGTGCGCGAATTTCTCGGCAACGGGGTGGCCGAAGTCCAGCCCGGACAGGAATTCAAGGTGGACACGGTGTTCGTGAAGGGGGACGTCGTCTCCGTGATCGGTACCTCGAAGGGGCGGGGCTTCCAAGGTGTCGTGAAGCGGCATCACTTCGGCGGCGGCTTCCGCACGCACGGTCAGAGCGACCGCGAGCGGGCGCCGGGCTCGATCGGCTCCTCGTCGTATCCGTCCCGCGTGTTCAAGGGGATGCGCATGGCGGGCCGCATGGGGGGGGAGCAGGTCACGGTCCGCAACCTGAAGGTTGTCGGGATCATCGCGGATTCGAACCTCCTTCTGCTGAAGGGATCGGTCCCCGGAGCGATCAACGGGTACGTGGAGATCCACAAAAGCAAGCCACACTAATTCAAGAGAGCGGTGATGGAACTGGACGTATTCAAGAAAGACGGCACGAAGAGCGGCGAGAAGGTCAAGCTCTCCGCCGACATCTTCGGCATCGAGCCGAACGAACATGCGATCTACCGCGCCGTGAGAGTCTACCTGGATAATCAACGCCAGGGAACCTCGCGGGTCAAGACGCGCGCCGAAGTACGCGGCGGCGGCAAGAAACCGTTCAAGCAGAAGCACACCGGCCAGGCGCGCCAGGGTTCCTCCCGCTCGCCGGTCATGGTGGGGGGCGGCGCGATCTTCGGACCGAAACCGCGTGACTACTCCAATGCGCTCCCGGGGAGCCTCAAAAAGCTGGCCCGGAAGTCGGCCCTTTCCTATAAGGCGAAAGAGGGACAGATCAGGATCGTCGAGGACTTCACCTTCGGCTCACCCAGGACCAGAGACCTGGTCGCGGTTCTGAAGGCCCTTGATCTGGCCGCCGCCAAGACCCTGATGCTTGTGCCGAAATCTGATGCGAACGTGACGAAGTCCGGCCGGAACATCCCGAAGTTCGATGTGCTTGAGGCGGACAAGGCCTGCACGTACGACTTCGTCAACAACCAGGTGCTGCTCATCCAGAAGAGCGCCGTCGAAGTCCTCCAGAACACATTCAAGAACTGACGACCATGACCGGAATTCTGAAACGCCCGATCGTCACCGAGAAGATGACCGCTCTGCAGGAGAAAGGGCAGTACGCCTTTGAGGTGGAACCCTTTGCCAACAAGATCGAGATCGCGCGGGCGGTCGAGAAGAAGTTCAATGTCACTGTCGTCGGTGTGCGCACCAGCCGCCACAAAGGGAAGATGAAGTCGCAGATGACCCGCAAAGGCCGGTTCGCCGGACGCACCCCCGCCTGGAAGAAGGCGATCGTGCGGCTGAAGGACGGCGACAAGATCCAGTTCTTCCAGAACGTCTGATAGCAGGAAGAGACCGCTATGGCCATACGCAAGATGAAACCCAGAACCGCGGGGACACGATGGATGTCCATCGCGTCGTTCGATGAAATCACCAAGACGCGTCCGGAGAAGGCGCTGACCGAGCCGCTCCACAAAAGCGGGGGCCGGAACAACACCGGCCGCATCACCTCGCGTCACCGCGGGGGGGGGCACAAGCGTTTCTACCGGGTCGTCGACTTCAAGCGGAACAAGTTCGGCATGGACGCGAAGGTCATCGCGATCGAGTACGATCCGAACCGCTCGGCGCGCATTGCGCTTCTGCAGTACGCTGACGGAGAGCGGCGATACATCGTGGCCCCCGACGGGGTGAAGGTCGGTGAGGTGCTCCGCTCGGGTCCCGACGCGGAGATCAAGGTCGGCAATGCGCTCCCGCTCTCCGGGATTCCCGCGGGCACGTTCGTTCACAACATCGAGATGCGTCCCGGCAAGGGGGCGCAACTCGCGCGGAGCGCCGGCATGAGCGTGCAGCTGATGGCAAAGGAAGGAAAATTCGCGCAGCTCCGTCTCCCTTCGGGCGAAGTGCGGAACGTCCCGTCCGATTGTCTGGCCACCATCGGGTCGGTCGGCAACGCGGACCACGAAAACATCAGCATCGGCAAAGCGGGGCGTTCGCGCTGGCTGGGCATCCGTCCGCAGTCCCGCGGGGTAGTGATGAATCCCGTCGACCACCCGCACGGTGGCGGCGAGGGGAAGAGCCCGCAGGGGAACCCCCACCCGGTCTCCCCGTGGGGCTGGCACACTAAGGGAAAGAAGACCCGCTGGAGAAAGAAGCCCTCCAGCAAGTACATCGTCAAACGGAGAAAGTAACCGGACTATGGCTCGTTCGCTGAAAAAAGGACCGTTCGTCAGCGTGAGGCTGCTCGAACAGGTGGAGGCGCTCAACAAGTCGAACCAGAAGAAGGTCATCAAGACCTGGTCGCGCGCATGCACCATCACCCCCGACTTCGTCGGGCATACCTTCGCGGTGCATAACGGGAACAAGTTCATCCCCGTCTACATCCACGAGGGGATGGTAGGCCACAAGCTGGGCGAGTTTGCGCCGACGCGCACATTCCGTGTACACCCCGGCATCAAGCGGGAAGAATCGACCACACCGGCGTAAGACGGACGACAGAGGACGCAATGGAAGCACAGGCAATCAACAGGTACATCAGCACATCGCCCCGCAAGATGCGGCTGGTGATCGATCTGATCCGCGGCAAATCGGTGGAGGAGGCGTTGCACATCCTCCACTTTTCGCCGAAGCACGCCTCGAAGGTGGCGGAGAAGGTGCTCCGCTCGGCGGTCTCCAATCTGCAGAACAAAGATGAGGGGGGGCGGCTGGAGCCGGAGGACATCATTGTGACCCGTGCGTTCGTGGACGGCGGTCTGGTGATGAAGCGGATCAGCCCCGCGCCGATGGGGCGCGCATTCAGAATTCGCAAGCGGTCCAATCACGTCACCATCGTGGTCGCGCCCCGGGAGGTCGCGGTGAAGGCGGCCCCGAAGGGGAAGCCCGCGGCGAAGGCCGCAAAGCCGGTGAAAGCCGGTGCCAAGACCGCAAAGCCGGCAAAGCCGGCAAAGAGCGTCAAGAAAGAAAAAGCGGCGGCGGAAACGAAGTAACCGATTTCCCTAAGGAGGAGCATTGGGACAGAAAGTACATCCGGTCGGCCTGCGTCTGGGCATTATCCGTTCATGGGACTCGAACTGGTACGACGAGAAGTCATTCGCCAGTAAGCTCGCAGAAGACACCACGATCCGGAACTATGTCCGCAACCGCCTGAAGAAGGCGGGGATCTCGCGGATCCTGATTGAGCGGACCCCGAAGCGGGCGGTCATCACCATCAATACATCCCGTCCCGGCATCGTGATCGGCCGCAGCGGGAAGGAGATCTCGCAGCTGGAAGAGGAGCTGAAGAAAATCACCAGCAAGGATGTGAAGATACTCATCAATGAGATCAAGCGTCCGGAACTTGACGCCTATCTCGTGGCCGAGAACATCGCCCAGCAGCTCGAAGGGCGCATCGCGTTCCGGCGCGCGATGAAGAACGGCATCACGGCGGCGATGCGCATGGGAGCGGAGGGGGTACGCGTCATGACCTCCGGACGTCTCGGCGGCGCGGAAATGTCCCGCCGGGAACAATACAAGGAAGGCCGCATCCCCCTTCACACGCTGCGGGCGGACATCGACTACGCGACCGCAACCGCCCGTACGGTCTACGGTGCGATCGGCGTGAAGGTATGGATTTGCAAGGGCGAAGTGCTTGACGCTCAACAGAGCATGCAGGCTCCTCCCCGCCGCGGACAACAGTAAGAGATAACGACGGAGTAGTCTGCCATGTTGATGCCGAAACGAGTCAAGTACAGGAAAGCCCAGCGCGGCAGGATGCGCGGCAAGGCGACCCGGGGGTCGCATATCGACTTCGGGGATTTCGGGCTGAAAGCGCTCGAGCCGGCCTGGATCACCCAGCGCCAGATCGAGGCGGCGCGCGTGACGCTGACCCGCATGATGAAGCGGGAAGGACGCGTCTGGATCCGGATTTTTCCAGATAAGCCGGTGACCAAGAAACCGGCCGAGACACGGATGGGGAAAGGGAAGGGGGCACCGGAGTACTGGGTGGCCGTGGTGAAGCCGGGGCGCGTGATGTTCGAGGTGGGGGGCACGGGCAAGGCCATTGCGATCGAGGCGCTGAGATTGGCCGCGCACAAACTTCCGATCAAGACCAAGATCAGCGTCAGGCCCGACTTCGAAGGTAAGTAACACGAGATAACGGAGCAGCAATGAAAGCAGTGGAAATCAAGGACCAGTCGCTCGACGAACTCAGGAAGCGGCTGACGGACGAAGAGGAAAGCCTTGGGAATCTCCGGTTCCAGCTTGCGACGAGCCAGCTCGAGAGCCCCATCAAGGTCCGCACCGTCCGTCGTGATATCGCCCGTCTCAAGACGCTCATCCGTCAGAAGGAGCTTGCGACGCCCATCACAGAAACGAAGAAGGTGACACCATCATGAGTGGAGCAGTCCAGGCCGCACCGGCGGCCGCGCGCACGACACACCGCAAGGTCCGCGTCGGCAAGGTCGTCAGCAACAAGATGGAGAAGAGCATCGTCGTGGCGATCGAGCGGCGGGTACCCCATCCCATCTACAAGAAGTATTTCAGGCGGACGACGAAGCTCATGGCGCATGACGAGAAGCGGGAGGCGGGCATCGGCGACACGGTGAAGATCATGGAGACCCGGCCCCTGAGCAAGCGGAAGCGCTGGCGGCTGGTGGCGATCGTCGAAAAGGCGAAGTAACATTCCGACTACGGAGTTGACCTCATGATACAGGAAGAAACAAACCTCGTCGTCGCCGACAATTCCGGCGCGAAGAAAATCCGGTGCATCCGGGTGCTCGGCGGTTCCGACCGCCGTTATGCGGGTCTGGGCGACGTGATCGTGGTGGCGGTGAAGACCGCGATCCCGGGGGCGACCGTGAAGAAGGGAGAGGTCGCCAGGGCGGTCATCGTGCGCACCAAAAAGGAGACCCTGCGCAAGGATGGATCGTTCATCCGGTTCGATGAAAACGCCGCGGTGTTGATCAACGAGCAGGGGGAACCCCGCGGCAGCCGCATCTTCGGGCCCGTGGCCCGGGAGCTCCGCGAGAAGCAGTACATGAAGATCGTTTCCCTCGCACCAGAAGTGCTGTAACGACCATCGAGGACCGAGCATGAAGATCCACAAGAACGACAATGTGATGGTGATCGCCGGGAACGCCCGGGGCAAGAAGGGGAAAGTGCTGAAGGTCTACCCCGACCGCGACCGCCTGATCATCGAGGGCGTGAACATCATCAAGCGCCACAGCCGTCCCAGCCAGAAGAACCCGCAGGGGGGCATCGTCCAGCGCGAGGCGCCGATCCATGTTTCCAACGTGATGCTGATCGACCCGAAGACCAACGAGGTCACCCGCGTCGGGAGCAAGGTGGTGAAGGACGCCACCACGGGGAAGAAGCGCCGGATGCGCGTGGCGAAGACGACAGGCGAAACGTTTTGAGAACCCTTAACCCGAGGACCGAGCAGCTGGTATGAGCGACGAGAAGCAGAAAAAACCGAAGGCGGCGGGAGAGCATGCCCCCAAAGGGGATAAGGCCCCCAAAGGGGATAAGGCCCCCAAAGGGGATAAAGCCCCCAAACAGAAGGCGGAGCCGGCGGCCGAGAAGGCCCCCCGGGCGAAGCAGCCCAGGGAGCACGTGGTGGCGCGGCTCGCGCAGACCTACAGCCGGGAGGTCGTTCCCGCCCTGATGAAGCGCTTCAAGTACAAAAGCCTGATGCAGGTCCCCCGCCTGGCGAAGATCGCGATCAACATCGGTGTCGGCGAGGCCACGCAGGACGCGAAGCTCGTCGAGGCCGCCGCGCGCGACCTCGAAGCCATCGTGGGCCAGAAGGTTGTCATCACCCGTGCGAAGAAGTCGATCTCGAACTTCAAGCTCCGCGAGAAGATGCCGATCGGCTGCCGCGTGACCCTCCGCAGGGCGCATATGTACGAGTTTCTCGACCGGTTCATCAGCGTGTCGGTCCCCCGCATCCGTGACTTCCGGGGGCTGTCCGACAAATCGTTCGACGGGCGCGGCAATTACACGATCGGGATCAAGGAACACACGGTGTTTGCGGAGATCGACGTTGACAAGATCACGAAGATATTCGGCATGGACATCACGTTCGTGACGACGGCCAGAACCGACCAGGAGGCCTACGAGCTCCTGAAGTCATTCGGCATGCCGTTCGTCAAACGGCAGGAAGTTCTCGAAACGCAACAGGCATAATCGCACAGGAGTTACCAGGCATGGCCAAAACGAGTTCAAAAGCACGCCAGGCGAAACGGGTCCTGATGGTCGCTAAGTACGCGGCGATCCGGAAGGAGTTGAAGGAGAAGGGAGACTACGCGGGGCTGCAGAAGCTTCCCCGGAACAGCAGTCCGTCGCGCCTTCACAGCCGGTGCTCGGTGACCGGGCGTCCCCGCTCGTTCATGAGAAAGTTTGGCATCTCGCGCATCGCATTTCGTGAGATGGCGCTCGAGGGGAAAATCCCCGGTGTCGTCAAGGCGAGCTGGTAGGTGGCCGCCCCGTACCGTACTTATCCGTCAGACGCAGGAGATGTAGCATCATGACCATGACCGATCCCGTCGCCGATTATCTGACCAGGTTGCGCAACGCCATCCAGGCGAAGCACAAGCGTGTCGATGTCCCGGCGTCGAACCTCAAACGCGAGCTGACCAAGCTTCTGGTCGCGCAGAAATACATTGCCTCCTTCACCGAAGTGAAGGAGACGGCCCAGGGCGTCCTCCGCATCCAGCTCAAGTACAATGACGGGCGCCCGGTGATCGCCGGTCTGAAGCGGATCAGCAAGCCGGGTCTCCGCTCGTACGTTGATGCGGAGGCCATCCCGCGCGTGCTCGGCGGCCTCGGCGTCGCCGTCATCTCGACGTCGCGCGGATTAATGACGGACAAGCAGGCGCGACTCGCCAAGGTCGGCGGCGAAGTCCTCTGCGAGATCTGGTAACCAAGGAGATCAGAACGTGTCACGAGTTGGCAGAAAACCGATCCCCATCGCCGCGGGGGTGAAAGTGCAGAAGAGCGGCCAGAATGTCACCGTCACGGGCCCGAAAGGGGAGCTTGCGGCGCTGGTTCATCCCGAGATCGCGGTGGAGATCAAAGACAGCCTCATCACGGTTGCCCGGTCCTCCGACCTCAAGGCGCACCGTGCGCTTCACGGACTCTGGCGGGCGCTCCTTGCCAACATGGTCAGGGGAGTGACGGAAGGATATGTAAAGAAACTCGAGCTCGTCGGCGTCGGTTATCGCGCCGAGCTGAAAGGGAAGAAGCTGCAGCTGATGCTCGGCTTCTCGCACCCGATCCTCTTCCAGCCTCCGGAGGGGATCAAGATCGAAGCGCCGAGCCAGACCAGCATCACCATCAGCGGCATCGACCGCGCGCTCGTGGGTCAGGTTGCCGCGAAGATCCGTTCGTTCCGGCCGCCGGAGCCCTACAAGGGCAAAGGGGTCAAGTACGAGGGCGAATACGTCCGCCGCAAGGCGGGGAAAGCCGCAGCTGCCAGCGGTGCCAAGGCATAACGCAATCTTCCGGGAATTGACGCAATGATTACGAAGAAGAAAACCGAACACCGCAGCCGTTTGAAGCGCCACATCCGCATCCGCCTGACGGGGACGCCGGACCGGCCGCGGCTGACCGTCTTCCGGAGCCTCCGGAACGTCTACGCCCAGATCGTCGACGATGCAAGCGGGAGGACCTTGATCTCGGTGTCGAACCTCTCGAAGGAGGCCAGGGATCAGTTCAAGGACCTCAAGGGGCAGACGGCCAAGGCGAAGCTCGTCGGCAAACTCGCTGCGCAGAAGGCGCTTGAGAAGAAGATCACGCAGGTCGTCTTCGACCGCAATGGCTACCTGTACCACGGCGTCGTCAAGGCGATGGCCGACGGGGCGCGCGAAGGGGGCCTGAAGTTCTGAGAAGGTCCGCCGCAGGGGGAGAGCCGGGCGCCTCGCACGATTGTCGGGTCGTCTAATGGCAGGACAGCGGCCTTTGGAGCCGTGAGTAGAGGTTCGACTCCTCTCCCGACAGCACGACAGGATTGCGAACGACAACATCATCACGAGAAAAGAGGATACACGTTGGCACGAATCAAAGCGAGTGAACTGGAGCTCAAGGACAAGCTTGTCCACATCAACCGCGTCGCAAAGGTGGTGAAGGGGGGGCGGCGGTTCAGTTTCAACGCGATCGTGGTCGTCGGCGACGGCAAAGGGCACGTCGGCATCGGTCTGGGCAAGGCGAATGAAGTCGCGGACGCGATCGCCAAGGGGGTGGACGACGCGAAGAAGAGTGTCGTCCTCATTCCGATCGTGAACGGGACGATCCCGCATCCGGTGATCGGCAAGTTCGGCGCCGGGCGGGTCATGCTCAAGCCCGCGTCTCCCGGGACCGGCCTCATCGCCGGCGGCGGTGTCCGTGCCGTGCTGGAGTCGGCGGGAGTCCATGACGTCCTCACCAAGTCGCTGGGTTCCTCCAACCCTCACAACGCCGTCAAGGCGACCATGGCCGCCCTGCTGAGCCTGGTGGATGCGCGGACGGTCGCGTCGCGCCGCGGCATGGACCTCAACGAACTGTTCGGAGCGCAGCCCGCTCCCGCATCGAACTAACGCGAGCGAGAGACCCATGCCGAAGAAACTGAAGATCACGCAGACACGCAGCATCATCGACCAGATCGAGCCGCAGAAGCGCACCATCAAGGCGCTCGGGCTCGGCCGTCCGAACTATTCGGTGGTCAAGACCGACACGCCGCAGATCCGCGGCATGATCCGGAAGGTCATTCACCTTGTCCGGGTCGAAGAAGTCCAGTAACGCATCCCAGCATCGAAGGTTGATCATGGCAAGAGACATCCTCAGCAACTTAAAGCCGGCCGCGGGATCGCGGAAGAACCGGAAACGCATTGGCCGAGGGCAGGGCTCCGGGCACGGCGGCACCTCCACGAGGGGCCACAAGGGGGCGGGTTCACGCTCCGGTACCCGCTACCGCGCATGGTTTGAGGGGGGGCAGATGCCCCTTGTCCGCCGGATTCCGAAGCGCGGGTTCCACAGTCCCTTCCGCATCACCTTTCAGGTGGTGAACGTCGATGCGCTGCAGAAGCTTGCGGCCGACGGGAAGGTCGCCAACGGCGTGATCACACCCGAGGTCCTCGTGAAGCTCGGCGTGGTCAAGAAGGGGTCCCTCCCCGTCAAGGTGTTGGGCACCGGCGAGCTGAAGGTGAAGCTCGAAGTCGCGGCCCACGCGTTCAGCAAGTCTGCCGTCCAGAAAATTGAAACCGCCGGCGGCACGGTGCAAACGATCAGCTCAACCCCGAAGACTAATGGCTAAGCTCGGCGAAAGCATACGAAACGTATTCAAGATCCAGGAACTGCGCACCCGGCTCATCTTCACCGCGCTTCTCCTTATCGTCGTCCGCATCGGCGCGCACGTCACGCTGCCGGGCGTCGACGCCCCGCTGCTGGCGAGGGCGGAGGCCAACCAGGCGTCCAACACGCTGTTCGGCCTGTACGACCTGTTCGTGGGGGGCGCGTTCAAGAACGCGGCGATCTTCGCGCTGGGCATCATGCCCTACATCAGCTCCTCGATCATCCTTCAGCTCCTCGGCGCGGTCGTCCCCTATTTCCAGAAGCTTTCCAAGGAGGGGGAGGAAGGGCGCAAGAAGCTCAACCAGCTGACGCGATACGGCACCGTCGTGGTCTCCGCACTTCAGGGCTGGGGTGTGAGCGTGCGCCTGACGAGCCTCACGATCGAAGGTCTGCCGATCGTGCCGGTGGAGATCCAGGGCTTCGCCTTCACGGTGAGCACCGTCCTGTTTCTGACGACGGGGACGATGTTCATGATGTGGCTCGGCGAGCAGATTACCGAGCGCGGCATCGGCAACGGCATCTCGCTGATCATCTTCATCGGCATCATCGCGCGCTTCCCCCATTCGATCGTCGACCAGTTCCGCGTGAGTTCGAACATCATCATCGGCCTGATCATCCTCGCGGTGATGGTCGCGATCATCGCGGGGGTTGTCCTTGTCACCCAGGGGACCCGCCGCATCCCGGTCCAGTACGCCAAGCGTGTCGTGGGGCGGAAGGTCTACGGAGGGGTCACACAATACATCCCGTTGCGGGTCAACACGGCCGGCGTCATGCCGATCATCTTCGCTCAGTCGATCATGTTCATTCCGAGCACGATCCTGACCTTCTTCCCCGACAGCGAGTTCATGCAGACGCTCTCGGGGTATTTCCAGTACACGTCGTTCACCTACTCTTTTTTCTACGCCGTCATGATCGTCTTCTTCACCTATTTCTATACGGCGATCGCTTTCAATCCGAAGGACGTGTCGGAGAACATGCAGAAGCAGGGGGGGTTTATTCCCGGGATCCGGCCCGGCAAACACACGTCGGATTTCATCGACAACATCCTGACCAAGATCACGCTTCCCGGGTCCATCTTCCTGGCGATCATCGCGATCCTGCCGGCGTTCGTCTCGCGTTTCGGCGTGACGCCCAGCTTCGCGCAATTCTTCGGAGGGACGAGCCTTTTGATCATGGTCGGTGTCGCGCTGGACACGCTCCAGCAGGTGGAGTCGCACCTGCTGATGCGTCATTACGACGGGTTCATGAAGTCGGGTAAGATGAAGGGTCGTCTCCGGTAGGCGGCAGCCATGGCGAAGGTGTCGATCAAAACGCCGCGCGAGATCGGCCTCATTAGCGAGAGCTGCAGGATTGTCGCCGAGGTTCTGGCCCTGATCGGGGCGCGCATCGCCTCCGGTGTCCGAACCCGGGAGCTCGATGCCGCGGCTGAAGAGTACATTCGCTCCCGGGGCGGTGTCCCGGCCTTCAAGGGATACGGACACGACAGGCGGAATCTCTTTCCCGGGACGCTCTGCGTGTCGATCGACGACGTGGTGGTGCACGGCATCCCGGACGGCGAGGAGATCAAAGACGGGCAGGTTGTCTCGATCGACGTGGGAGTGAAGAAGGGGGGATATTTCGGGGACGGAGCCCGGACGTTTCCCGTCGGCAGGATATCGGACGAGAAGGTCCGTCTGCTGCGGATAACGGAAGAGTCGCTCTACAGGGGGATCGCGCAGGCACGTGCGGGGAATCACCTGCACGACGTCGGCGCGGCGGTCCAGCGGCATGTGGAGGAGGCGGGTTTTGCCGTCGTGCGCGACCTGGTCGGCCATGGCATCGGCAAGAACCTGCACGAAGAGCCCTCGGTCCCGAACTATGGCGAGCCGGGGACGGGGGTGGTGCTGAAGGAGGGGATGACTCTTGCGATCGAACCGATGGTCAACGCGGGGGGGTACGGGGTCATACTGGAGGACGACGGATGGACGGTCCGCACGAGGGATGGCAAACCGTCGGCTCATTTCGAACACACAATTGTTGTCACAGCGGGTGAGGCCCAGATCCTCACCAGGTAAGACCGGTCAACTATGGCAAAACAGGGTCCCATCAAGGTCGACGGTGTCATCACGGACACATTGCCCAACGCGATGTTCAAGGTCAGTCTCGAGAACGGGCACACCGTGCTTGCGCACATCTCGGGGAAGATGCGCATGAACTTCATCAAGATCCTGGTCGGGGACAAGGTCACGGTCGAGCTCTCGCCCTACGACCTGACCAAGGGGCGCATCACCTACAGGTACAAATGACGGGGATGTCATCATGAAAGTGCGGTCATCGGTCAAGAAGATTTGCATCAACTGCAAGATCATCCGGCGCAAGGGTGTGGTCCGGGTGATCTGCAAGAATCCGAAACACAAACAGCGTCAAGGTTAAGAAGGAGGACACCGGTTGGCTCGTATAGCGGGTATCGATCTGCCGAAAAAGAAGCGCGCCGAAATCGGCCTGACCTACATCTACGGGATCGGGCATACCTCGGCACGCTCCATTCTGGCGAAGGCGGGCGTCGACGTCAACAAGAAGATCGCCGATCTGAACGATGACGAGGTGGCAAAAATCCGGAGCATCATCACCTCCGACTACAAGGTGGAAGGCGCGCTCCGGAGCGAGACGCAGATGAACATCAAGCGGCTGATGGACATCGGCTGCTACCGGGGGATCAGGCACCGCAAGGGGCTTCCCGTCCGTGGCCAGCGGACGCGCACGAACTCACGCACGCGCAAGGGGCGCCGCAAGACGGTCGCCGGCAAGAAGAAAGTCGCCGCCAAGACCTAAGGGTCGGCGCGCTCGGGCACAGCGTCAATCTCACTTTTGGAGGGTACCGTGGCGAAATCCACAACCGGAGCCGGTGGGGCTTCAGATCAGGTCAAGAAGAAAAAGAAGATCCAGGTCGACGTCAGCGGCAAGGCGTTCGTCAAGGCCACGTTCAACAACGTGATCGTGACGATCACCGATGTCTACGGCAACACCATCAGCTGGTCGTCGGCCGGCAAGAACGGCTTCAAGGGGTCCCGGAAGAACACCCCGTTTGCCGCGCAGGTCTCCGCGGAGGCCGCGGCGAAGGCCGCCTTTGATCTGGGGCTGCGGAAGGTTGAAGTGTTCGTGAAGGGTCCCGGGTCGGGGCGCGAGGCGGCGATCCGGGCGCTGCAGATGACCGGGCTTGAGATCTCGAGCATCCGCGACGTGACACCCATTCCTCATAACGGCTGCCGTCCTCCGAAGCGGCGCAGAGTGTAATTCACAACGGTATTCGAGAGAGAAAGACAGACCATGGCAAGGTACACCGATCCCAGTTGCAGGTTGTGCAGGCGTGAACGGCAGAAACTGTTCCTGAAGGGGACGAAATGCTTCACCGAGAAGTGTCCGGTGGAGCGGCGCGCCTTCCCTCCGGGCCAGCACGGTCAGAACCGCCGCACGAAGATTTCCGAATACGGCGTCCAGCTCCGCGAGAAGCAGAAGGTCCGCCGGATGTACGGCCTGCAGGAAACGCAGTTCCGGAACACGTTCGAGCGGGCGCTCAAGCAGACGGGGCGCACGGGGGAAACGCTGGTCAAGCTCCTGGAACGGCGGCTCGACAACGTCGTCTACCGCCTCGGGCTCGCGCCGTCGCGCAAGGCCGCACGACAGCTGGTCAACCACGGCCACTTCATGGTGAACAACCGGCCGGTGGACGTACCCTCGTTTCTGATGCGGGCGGGCGACACCATCCAGGTGCGCGACAAGAGCAAGAAACTCGAAATACTGCACTCATCCATGAAGCGGATGAAGGACACGGCCATGCTGCCGTGGCTCAGCCTCGACAAGGCGGCGATGATCGGAACATTTCTGAACGTCCCCGAGCGGGCCGATATCCCCCTGAATGCCGACGAGCAGCTCATCGTCGAACTTTATTCCAAGTAAGCGAAGGCGCACAGACCATGACGACAGGAACAATTCAAATGCCGGAGAACATCCAGCTCGACGAGTCGACGTACTCGCCGTCGTTCGGACGTTTCATCGTCCAGCCGCTGGAGAAGGGCTTTGGCGTCACCATCGGCAACGCGATGCGGCGCGTGCTGCTCTCGTCGCTCCCCGGGTACGCGATCACGGCGTTCAAGGTGGACGGCGTCCAGCATGAGTTCTCCACCATCCCGGGCGTCGTTGAAGACGTGCCGGACATGGTCCTGAACATGAAGCAGATCCGGATGAAGCTCATCAACAAGAAGACCAACCGGATCGTCGTCCCCCTGAAGGGCCCGATGGACTTCACCGCAGGCGAACTCCAGAAGGCCTCACCGGACATTGAGATCCTCAACCCGAAGCTCCATATTGCCACGCTCAATGCCGAGGCGAACTTCGAGCTCGATCTCCGCATCGGCCGCGGCATCGGCTACGTGGTCGCGGAGGAGAACAAGGCGCCGGATCAGACGCTGGGCGTCATCCCGATCGACTCGATCTTCACGCCGATTATGAACGTCCGCTACTTCGTCGAGACGACCCGCGTCGGGCAGCAGACCGATTACGAGAAGCTGACCATCGAGATCGACACCGACGGATCGATCACGCCCGAGGACGCGCTGGCGTACGCCGGCAAGATCCTTCGCGACCACATCCAGCTCTTCATTAATTTTGACCTGGAGCCGGAAGCGCCGAAGGAAGAGTCGGAGCAGGACGCTGAGTTCGCCCGCATCCGGAAGGTGCTCTTGACCCCGGTCGATGAGCTGGAGCTTTCGGTTCGCTCGCACAACTGCCTCCGGGCGGCAAACATCAAAACCATCGCGGACCTCGTCCGCCGTGAGGAGGTCGAGCTCCTGAAATTCCGGAACTTCGGCAGAAAATCGCTGGCCGAGCTGTCGGAGATCATCGAGGCCGAGAAGCTCTCCTTCGGCATGGACGTGGCAAAGTATCTCAAGGACGGCGAATAAGACAGCGCCGCGCCGACGATCGTCATTCACTGTTGAAACCGGACCATTCTCATGCGACACCGCAAATCAGGCCGTAAGCTCAAACGTACCGCAAGCCATCGTCGCGCGACGCTGGCCGCCCTCTCCACCGCGCTCTTGCGGCACAAGAGAATCACCACGACCGTCGCGAAGGCGAAGGAGACGCGGATGGTGGTGGAGAAGCTGATCACGCGCGCGAAGAACGCTGTTGCCAAGACGGACGCAATCGCCCTCGGTGTTCACGCCCGGCGGGAAGTGGGGCGCCTGATCAAGGATCGTACCGTCATCGGCGAGCTCTTCTCGACGATTGCCGGCAGGGTTGCCACCCGGCCCGGCGGGTACACCCGCATCGTCAAGCTAGGGCAGCGGCATGGTGACGGGGCAGAGATGGCGGTCATCGAGCTGGTGGACTTCAACACCGGCAAGGAGCCCGCCGAGAAGGCCGTACCCGAAAAGAAGGCAAAGAAACCCTCGCGCCCCGCAAAGGCGAAGAAGAAAGCCGCCGAAGCAACCGGCGGGACAAAAGACGCTCCGCCCGCGTCTGATTCCAAGGAGTCCCGGTAGGCGGGACTCTTTTCTTTTCCCAGGTATGAAGATCACAACCGCCGAATTTGTTCTTGGTGTCGCCGACCTCCGGCAGCTGCCGAAGGACGGCCTGAAGGAGATCGCCTTCCTCGGGCGCTCCAACGTCGGGAAATCCTCGCTCATCAACAAGCTGTGCGGGCGCAAGTCCCTCGCGCGCGCCAGTTCCGAGCCCGGGAAGACCCGCGAGCTGAATTACTACGCGATCAACAAACAGTGGTACTTCGTCGACCTCCCCGGGTACGGCTACGCCAAGCTCCCCGAGCAGATCCGCTCCAGCTGGGGGAAGCTCATCGAGCAGTATCTCAAGTCGCGCAAGGAACTTTCCCTCGTCATTCAGCTCATCGACGCGCGGCATGAGCCGAGCGAACTGGACATGATGATGGTGGGATGGCTCGACTACTACGGCATCCCCTTTGTGGTCGCCCTCACCAAGGCCGACAAACTCCCGACCAGCAAGATGCCGCGGTACCTGGCGGCGGCACGGGCGACCTTCGGGCGCTTCACCAACTGCAAGGACATCATCCCCGTCTCATCGGTGAGCGGCCTCGGCAAGACGGACGTCCTCCGCTGCGTCGCCGCCCACCTCGACTGATCCATCGCGAAGGCCACCCCCCCCTCACCGGACGAACGACCGTGAAACAACGTCTCTTCACCCCCGGCCCGACACCCGTCCCCGAGTCGGTCATGCTCCACATGGCCTCACCGATCATTCATCACCGGAGTCCCGAATTCAGGGAAGTGATGGAGAGGGTGAACGTGAACCTCCAGTATCTCTTCCAGACATCCGGACCGGTGCTCACACTCACGTCCTCCGGGACGGGAGGCGTGGAAGCCACCTTCGTCAGCCTTTTCTCCCCGGGTGAAACGATCATCGCCGTCAACGGAGGGAAATTCGGCGAGCGCTGGGTCAGGATGCCCCGGGCACTGGGTCTGAAGTCGGTCGAGATCAAAACGGACTGGGGGAAGGCGCCCCGGCCCGGGGAACTGCTCGGGGCGCTGAAGGCTCACCCGGAGGCGAGGGGGGTCTACCTGACGCAGAGCGAAACCTCCACGGGCACCGCGACGGATATCCGTGCCATGGCGGGGCTGATACGCGAGAATTCCGATGCGCTGGTCTGCGTCGACGGAATTTCCTCCATCGGCGCTCACGAGATGCGCTTCGACGAGTGGGGGGTCGACGCCTGTGTGACCGCTTCGCAGAAAGGACTGATGATTCCCCCCGGACTGGCGTTCGTCGCGCTGGGCCCCCGGGCACAGGCCGCGATCACGAGGTCGACCCTGCCGAAATTCTATTTCGATCTCGGCCAGGCTCTGGAATCGTGGAAGGGAGCCGGCACTCCCTGGACCCCCGCGGTGTCGCTCGTCGTCGGGGTGGACGCAGCTCTCGCGCTGATTCGCGCCGAAGGGATCGAAAACATCTGGCACCGCCACGAACGGCTCGCGGCCGCACTGCGGGCGGGGATTGCTGCCATGGGACTGGCCCTCTTCTCCGATGCGCCTTCACGGGCCGTGACAGCGGTGGTGCTCCCCGGAGGCATCCAGTGGAACGCGTTCAACAGGACGCTCACGAGGGAGACCGGGGTCACGATCGCCGGTGGACAGGGAGACTTTGCCGGCAAGATCTTTCGCGTGGCGCATCTTGGTTACCACGACGATCTGGACATGGTCGCCGTCGTGGCGGCGCTTGAGCGGGCTCTCGCCCTGCACGGCCACCCCTTCGACACCGGGGCGGGAGTCTCGGCGACACAGAAGGCACTGCACCCATCCGAAAGGTCCTCATGAAGATTCTCATCAGCGACAGTCTCGAGCAGAGTTGTATCGACATCCTCGTACGGGAGGGTCTGACGGTCGACAACCGTCCGGGTCTTTCTGCGGAAGAACTGAAGAACGTGATCGGCGGGTACGACGGCCTGGTCGTCCGGAGCGCGTCGAAGGTGACCGCCGAGGTGATCGCGGCTGCGGGGCGGCTCAAGGTGATCGGGCGTGCGGGAACGGGTGTCGACAACATCGACCTCAACGCCGCGACGAGGAAGGGAATCCTCGTGATGAACACCCCCGGGGGAAACACGGTCTCCGCGGCCGAACACACGGTGTCGATGCTTCTGTCCATGGCGCGTAACATCCCGCAGGCCCACATGAGCCTGGTGCGGGGGGAGTGGGAGAGGAAGAAATTCACCGGGAGCGAGGTGATGGAGAAGACGCTCGGCGTCGTGGGGCTGGGGAAGATAGGGCGGGAGGTTGCCTCGCGCTGTCAGGGATTCGGGATGAAGATCGTCGGTTATGATCCTGTGCTCGCCCCCGAGGCCGTCGCGAAGGGGGGGATCGAGCTGGTGAGCCTGGACGAGCTCTTCCGGAGGTCCGACTTCATCACCGTGCACACGCCGCTCACCTCCGAGACGCGCGGGCTGTTGAACGACACGACGCTCGCGAAGTGCAAAAAGGGGGTGCGCGTCATCAACTGTGCCCGCGGCGGGATTGTCGATGAAGCGGCGTTGCTGCGCGCCCTGGAATCGGGACATGTCGCGGGGGCCGCGCTCGATGTGTTCGAGACCGAGCCCCCGGCGCTCACCGCGCTCATCCGGCACCCGCGTGTGGTGGTGACGCCGCACCTGGGGGCATCGACGGAAGAGGCGCAGGAAAAGGTCGCGATCCAGATCGCGCATCAGATCGCCGATGCTCTCCACGGCCGGGCGTACGCGGGGGTGGTCAACGGCGCCGCGATGCACCTGACACTGAAAGAGGAGTTGCGCCCGTACGTCACGCTTGCCGAGAAGCTCGGCCACTTCGCCGCCCAGGCCTCGACAGGGAAGCTGAAGAGCATTTCGCTCACGGCATCCGGAGACATCGTGACGTCATCGATGGAGCTGATGAAGGCGGGGGTTCTCAAAGGGGTCCTGGTGGAGACCCAGCACGAGCGGGTGAATTTCATCAACGCACCCTTCCTGGCAAAGGAACTCGGACTGACGATCGGTGAATCGCGCGAGGCCTCGGGAGGGAGTTACCCTGCCATGCTCCGCATCCGCTATGAGACGGAGAAGGAGGTGCGCGAGTACGCGGGGACCGTCTTCGGCGCTTCGTCGGTCCGTTTCGTCATGATCGATGGGTTCCGGTTCGAAGTCAATCCGGAGGGGCACCTCCTGATCTATTATAACATAGACCGGCCCGGCATGCTTGCTCAGGTGGGAGCCATACTTGCCAAATACGACGTAAACATCGCCGGATTGGCTCTGGGGCGGAAGGCGATCGGGGAGAATGCACTCACCGTGATGAACGTCGACAGCGACATACCTCCGGGGGCGCTTGGCCTACTCCGGGCTGTTTCCGGGGTGACCGACATTCGCGTCATGCACCTCGAATGAGGGGCCTTGAAATTTCGTCGAATACAGCAACTTTTTTGACAGAACACTTGACAAAGACAACCTGCCTGTTTATATTGGAATCAATCTCGACACCGTTGGTTTTCGCAACAAGTGACTTTCACAAAAGGAGGTGGATTCTCTCGCACGACTGATACGACTTTCCTGTTCACGCACACCACCACCCATCAGTACCTTTTCCGCAAGGATCACGGCAGGAGCACGACGTTGGTCAGGAGCAGACAACGCCGGAGCGAGAGCAGAGGTGTTCCTTCGTTCAATTTTTTGCAGAAGTAAGGGGAGGCCTGCCGTCGGCACATCGCACATCTGATTCCCGTGCAGTGCACACGAGAGGCACCAAAGTTATGATCTCCCTCTGATGAGATCGCGCGTTCCTGCAAGAAGAAGTCCAAGCCACAATTTACACTAACATATTCGGGGAGTACATCTATGAAACACCTGATTTCGATTTTGGTGCTCGTGGCCCTGGTCGCGACCCTTGGAATGGCAGGAGAGCAGAAGGTTGCTAAGGTCAGACCGCCGCAGGCTTTTACCGGAGATGAACCGGCCGCGATCGGCCCTCTACCCCAGACCGCGCTGGCGAAGCCGACAGCGGCTCCCGGAACAGAGCTTGTGCAGACATACTATGACTTTGGCAGCAATGGAGGGGGCGTCCATAACCTGATCAACTTCGGTGATGGAACGCTCGTTCTCGGACGCATGATGGCGCTCGACGCGGCCTATACTTCGCGCGGGAGTTACTATTCATATTTCGATGGATCGAGCTGGACCACGCCGGCGCGGATCGAGGGCGTGAGGAGAGGCTACAACTGTATCGATCAGTTTAAGGATTTTGGCGGGATTGAGGTTAACATCTCTCATGTCGGAATGGAAGTCAACGTCGATGGCGCCAAAGGTCAGGGTGCCTGGTCGAGCAGTCTCACCGGCGGGACCAGTGGTAACCAATGGCCGAGGATGGCAGCGGGGGGTGGAACGTATGTCCACGTCGTTGCATCGAATGCCGCGACGACATACTACAGGTCGACCGATGGTGGGGTAACGTTTGACAAGAAAGACGACACGACCGTGTATCATGGCACATACTCAGGGGCCGAAGGCTATGACATTGCCGCGCAGGGAGCAAAAGTCGGTATCGTGGTCGGTGAATCGTCCAACTTGACGGTTCTTCTCTCCACGAATAACGGCGACACCTGGAGTGAGCAAACGATCTGGACGATCCATCCCGATTCGGGCAAGCTTGCTCAAGGCACCACCGAGCTGGTCCCCGATGGCAGCGTTGCGGCGATATTCGACAACGACGGCAATTTCCATGTCGTTTCCGGCTCGTATCTTGGCATTGGAGACAGCACCTGGACTGAACAAACCTTTTATTCCCTGAATGCGCCGGTCCGGCATTGGAGTCAGGCGACAGGGTGGCAGAACATTGCCTTCCCGCCCAATGACACCCTGATTGTTCCCCAGGGGGGTGGCGTGGGTCGTGATGGTGGCATTGCCTCTCAAGTGGACATCGGAGTCGGTGCCGGGAAGAATCTTTACGTGACGTACGAGAGCGTGGTTCCCATCAAGGATGACTCGGCCGGTTATGTTGACCACATCTTTGCGCTTGCGTCGACTGATGGTGGAACAGCCTGGTCAGCGCCCAAGGATCTGACCCCTGACCCAGGTTTCAGTTATCAGTTTGCGATGCTTGCGGATCTTGTCGACGCTAACCTGCACATCGTCTACAATGCTTCGGTCACTGCCGGCAACTCCGTGCAGGGGCAGTTTGCTGCCAGGTTGACTCCCGTGATGTATCTGAAGGTTCCCGCTTCCAGCCTCACCGCCGTGAAGGAAACCGCCACCGGGATCGCGAACAAATACACGCTCGATCAGAACTTCCCGAATCCTTTCAACCCCACGACGAACATCAACTTCACGCTTGCCAATTCCGGGAACGTGAAGCTGACGGTGTTCAACGTCCTGGGGCAGGAAGTTGCGACTCTGCTGAACGGATACAAGAGCGCCGGGTCGTACACGGTCGATTTCAACGCATCCACGCTCTCCAGCGGTGTCTACTTCTACGCTCTGACTGCAGGGAGCTTCACGGATGTGAAGAAAATGGTCCTCATGAAGTAAGAATCGAGAATTCAGGTACCGGCACGCCCGACAGGGGCGTGCCGGTGTTCCTTGTGCAGTTGGGCATGTGCGGGACGCATCCCCCGTTGGCGCGGCCAAGTTCTTTCACGGTGAGTTCGCATATGTCGCACGTCCTGCCGATCGAGAGGAAAGGGCATGACCGACATCGTTACCCCCGGCAGACCTTCCAATGGTATCCCAAGTGTGTTTCGCGTGCATGGCGCGCCCGGTTGCGGTGTCCCCTGCACTGCTGTTCGCTCACCAACTTCCAGAGGTTTCTCCCCGGGGCTATGCAACGCACAAAGCGCAGACTTTCGATTCGAGTGTCCTGATGTTCACACTACGTTTTAAGGAGGGGTTATGAAACGTCACGCTCTACGCTCTATTGTCAACGTCCTGCTTCTGATCATGATCGCGGGCATGGCAATGGCGGGGGTCACGGGGAAGGTACGCGGCAAAGTGACCGACAAAGCGACGGGCGAAGCGCTCGTCGGCGCCAGCATTTTCCTCGAGACCACGACGATGGGGGCCTCCGCCGATGTCAACGGCGAGTTCACCATCCTCAACGTTCCTCCGGGAGCCTTCTCGGTTCGCGCATCGTTTGTCGGCTACCGATCCGTCATCAAGTCCAACGTCCGGGTCACGGTCGATCTGACCACGGAGGTCACTTTTGCCCTTGAGAGCGAAGCGATCCCCGGACCGACGATCGAGATCGTGGTGCAGGCCCCGCTCGTCAACAAGAGCGCGACCAACTATGTCCAGACCGTCTCTGCCGAGAAGATCGAGCAGCTTCCGGTCCGCGAAATCCGGGATGTTTTTGCTCTGACGCCGGGAGTTGTTCAACAGGGAGGCAACTACTATGTCCGCGGTGGACGTCTGGAGGAAACCGCCTTCTATGTAGACGGCATTCTCGTGAACAACCCGATGAACGGAGCGCTTCAACTGAACCTCATCAACAACGCCATTGAAGAGGTACAGACCCAAATCGGAGGGATGAGCGCACAATACGGCAACGCGATGTCGGGCCTCGTCAATGCGACCAGCAAGACGGGCGGAGCGAAGTACTCCGCGTCCGCGGAAATCCTCACGGATCAACTGGGCGGCGTGGACTCCAAGAACATCTTCGGCGCCTACTCGTACGGCTATAGCGAATACGCCGTCACATTCGGCGGCCCGATCATTCCCTCCGACAACCGCTTCCGCATATTCGTCGCCGGCCAGAGGGTTTTTAACAGAAGCGCCCCGACGTTTCTGGACGGAACCGGATTGCCGGTCCCGGCGGATTCCAATGCGATCATTGGAGCGGATTGGACTGTGGTCGACAGGTACAAGAGCGAAGGGAATTACGTGACCGCGCCGACCGGAACCACGGGGAAGCGGGGCTACATCGCAGACCTGCTGAACAGCGGGAATCACCCCGGGGGCCGGAACCAGATGGGGGTTGATCGTGATTCCTACGCTCTGAACGGCAACATCCTTGCTGATTTTGGCAACTTGAATGTGAAACTGGGGGGGTCCTACAACAAGAACACGCAGATCAATTCGTATGGAAGAGGGATGGGGATTGTGCAGGTCAGTTCGGGGCTCGGACGTCCGAGGCAAACGATCGCCACGGATCTGTCAGCGTATGTGAAATTGACCCACTTCCTCAACCCGGAAACCTATTATACACTCCAGGGGAATTACTTCTCCTTCAGGACTGTGACCGGCGATCAGGTTCTCTGGAACGATATCGAGGCATACGGCAATCCTGACCGTGTCCCGTCACTGGTGGGGCCCAGCCAGAACGCTCCGTCT
>Ga0315273_10001183_pt1 | contig 29302 bp, 33 predicted proteins | sample YL17G02_0_MG_FD_205753 | JGI IMG/M metagenome (GOLD analysis project Ga0315273, IMG submission 205753) | Sediment microbial communities from Yellowstone Lake, YNP, Wyoming, USA - YL17G02_0 | ecosystem: Environmental > Aquatic > Freshwater > Lake > Sediment | place: USA: Wyoming | collected... | reverse complement strand
CGGAGTGTTTGCTTCGAACGATCTGATGGCGTTGGGGGCTGAGGAAGCGATCAAGGCGGCGGGCAAGAAGGGGATCGTGGTCGTGGGCTTCGATGCCAACCCCGATGCCGCGGCTTCCATCCTGAGAGGCGAGATGTCGGCTTCGATCGCGCAGAGCCCATACAACATGGGCAAGCTGGGCGTGGAGGCGGCGCTAAAAGTGCTTTCGGGCGAGACGATCGGCGCCACAATCGACACTGGCACTGAGGTGGTGACGTCCGAGAATGCAGCCAAGTTCAAATAACCCTGTGCTCTGAGCGAGGAGTGCGCATTGGGGCCCGGCCTTCCGTCAAGGGGTCGGGCCCCGGTCTCACTGGGTCCCATCCGCCCCACGCAACCCGTCCAAGCACCCCGTTTTTGACAGCCCCGCGCAACCCGTCCAAGCACCCCGTTTTTGACAGCCCCGCGCAACTCTGATAGACTTTTCGTTGTGGTTCAGCACAGCGAGGATGGCACCAGGCTTCGACACCCCGGCTGCATCCGTGACTTCAGACCAGTTCTCACATGAAAATCACTGGCAGCTACATGCTTGACGCGCCCAGGGAGCAGGTCTGGCCGCTTCTGTTCGACCCTTCCACGCTGCTGCAAGCGATCCCCGGGTGCGAGCAGATCGAGGCCGCCGGCCCTGACGAGTACCACGGCCGGGTGAACCTGCACCTGGCTGCCGTCGGCGGCCAGTACGACACATCGATCAAGATGCTCGAACAGGTCCGGCCCAGCCACTGCCGGATGTCAGGCGAGGCGAGTGGTGCGAGTGGTTCTGTCAGGGGTCAAGCGGTTTTCAACTTGCAGGAGGCCGAGCCCGGTACGCTGGTCACGTACGAGGGTGAAGCCGTGATTACTGGTCCTCTTTCGGGCATGAATTCGCGCTTCATAGAGGGCGTCGCGCAGACGCTTGTTCGCCAGTCCCTTGGACGGTTGAACGCGCAGCTCCAGAGCAGCAATGCGGCGCAATTACCGGCGGCAACCACCGCTCCGGACCAACGAGGCGGGCGAATTTCCTGGCCCCGCCGCGCGTGGGAGTGGGTGATGGGCCTTTGGGGCCACATCTTTCGCCGCGCCGGCGTCCTGCAGGGACCCGGCAAGTAAAGCCCGCAGTCGATCGCACAAGGAGGTGTCATGTCCCGCATCGTCGATCTCTCCGTCTCCATCGGAGAGGACACTCTGAGCCCGCCGTCCGTGAGCACCCGGCTCAAGCTCACCAGCTACCACCGTGGACCTGGCTTCTGGCAGGCCAGCAAGGTCGAGATGGTGCTCCACACCGGCTCGCACGTCGATTTTCTGGGCACGTTCAGGAAAACGGGCAGACCGCAGCTGACGTACCGTTGGATCGGGTCTGCGGCGAGGCCCTGGTGGTGGACCTCAGCTTCGCCGGACCCAGCTACAAGATCACTGTCGCCGACCTCGAAGCGCACGCCCCGGCGATACGCCCCGGCGATATCGTGTTGGTGCGGACCGATTGGGCTGAGAAGCAGTGGGGCAACTTCCCCACCTACTATCTCGAATCGCCTTACTGCTCGGCGGAGGCGGCCCGCTGGTTGGTCGACAAGGGCGCCAAGGCCATCGGCTTCGACTGCTTCAGCGAGTACTGCGCGCGCCTTCCAGATTTTACGTCGGAGGAGTTCATCATTCACAAGGTCATCCTTGAGAATGGCTCCATCCTGATGCAACAGATGACCAACCTGTCGCAGCTGCCACTCGGGAGAAGATTCCAGTTCTTCGCCCCGTTCATTAAGATTCGGGGCGCTGAAGGTTCGCCCGTGCGGTATTTCGCACTGCTGGACTGACCAAGGAGGTGTCAGCGTGACCACAAAGGCGTACAATCTGCCGGAGTCGCTGGATGAGGCGCTGGGCATGCTCGCCCAGTACGGGTCGAATCTGCTCGTAATGGCGGGGGGAACGTTGGCCATGCCGCTCATTACCAAGGGCGTTTCGCAGCCCGAGCGGGTGATGGGGCTGAGGCGTGCCGGGCTGAGCTACGTGAGGGAGACCGGCGGAAGCGTTGCCATCGGCGCGGCCACGCCCCTGACCCAGGTGGTCAACTACAAGGGCTTGCCGCTGTTGCCGCAGGCTGCGCACAACATCGGAGGTTGGGCCATCCGCAACATGGGCACGGTGGGCGGCAATCTGTTTGCTCCACCGCCTGCGGGCGATCTTGTCGTGGCGCTGCTGGCGTTGGACGCCAGCGTCAAACTGGCCAACGCCCGGCGCCAGCGAGTTGTGCCGCTCGCCGGCTTCTTCTCCGGCTTCATGGCCAACGTCCTGGAACCGGATGAGCTGGTCGTCGAGGTCCAGGTGCCCCGGCCTCAAGGCGACACGGCCCTCCTAAAGCTCGGGCGGCTGCACACCGACACGCCGACAGTTGTCGGTGTCGCAACACGGATCGTGTGGGAAGGCCGGAAGGTCAAGGAAGCCCGTGTGGCGCTGAATGGTGTCGGGCCGTACCCAATGCGCGCTCGCAAGGCTGAAGCAATGTTGGTCGGCACAGCGTTGGACGAGGCAGCTATCGCGGCTGCTGCGGCCGCAGCGGCCGGCGAATGCGAGCCATTCTCGGACCCGATCGCGAGCGAGTGGTACCGGCGCAAGATGACCGGCGTGATCGTGAGCCGGGCCTTGGCCCAGGTCGCAGCGTAGGAGGCAGACAATGGCATCCAAGATCGTCACATTTGTGCTGAACGGACGCGAAACCGAGGTCATGGTCAAGCCGCTGACGACGATGCAAGTCGTGCTGCGCGACAAGTTGGGATACAACGCCACCAAGGTGGGCTGCAAGGAAGGAGCGTGCGGCACTTGCACGATCCTCGTGGACGGCGAGCCCATGCTATCCTGCCTGCTCCCTGCCGAGGACGTGGAAGGCCGGCAAGTCACCACTCTCGAAGGCCTGACCCCTGTCGACGGCTTGCATCCTCTCCAGCAGGCCTTCTTTGACAACTACGCCACCCAGTGCGGGTATTGCACTCCCGGAATGATTATGGTGGCGAAGGCCCTGCTCGATCACAATCCGAGCCCCACACGCGAGGAGATTGTCGACGCCCTGAGCGGGAACCTCTGCCGCTGCACTGGCTACGAGCCGATCATCCGCGCCGTGGAGGTGGTCGCAGAGGGCCAGGACAGCAGACGGCCAGCCATGGCTGAGCGCCGACGCGACAAGGAGATTGTACGATGAGCGAGCAAAACCTCGATGTGGTCGGCCAGTCCGTCAAGCGCCGCGACGGGATCGGCCATGTGACGGGCAAGACCGTCTTCGTAGACGATCTGAGATTCCCAGATATGCTCTATCTTAAGATGGTGCGCAGCCCGTACCACCATGCCCGCATCAAGGGGATCGATTTCTCCGCAGCGGAGAAGGTGCCTGGTTTCGTGCGCGCTTTCACCTACAAGGACGTCCCCAAGAATATCTACACGATTCTCTGCCTGATTGGAGTCGGCCCCGACGAGGAGCCGGTGCTGGCCGAACAGGAGGTCCTTTACAAGGGCGAGCAGATTGCCGCGATCGTCGCCGAGACTGAGGAAGCGGCAATGGAAGCGGTCGCCAAGACGCGTGTGGACTTCGAGGAACTTCCTGCCGTCTTTGATGTCGAAGAGGCGCTCAAGCCGGGCGCGCCGATCCTCAAGCCGTGGGGCACCAACTATTTCGTCTACGAAGGCCACGACTGCCGGCGTATCCGCTATGGCGACATCGAGGCCGGGTTCGCCCAGGCAGACTACATCGTGGAGGGGCGCTACCAGCCGGGCCCCGTGGAGCACGCCCCACTCGAGACGACGGCCTGTATCGCCAAGCCGGAAGCGGACGGCCGGATCACCGTCTACACCAACACGCAGGCGCTGTACTTCACGATGGACAACACAGCGCTGATCCTGCAGGTTCCTTTCAACAAGCTCCACTTTGTCGGAGGCACCGTCGGCGGAGCGTTTGGAGGCAAGGTCGACGTCATCGTCGAACCGATCGCGACGCTGGCAGCCATGCGGACTGGCAGGCCGGTGAAGTACCAGTTCACTCGGGAGGAGGAGTTCCACGTCTCCTCGACTCGCACCGCCTGGCGCATCTACTTCCGGGACGGCGTCTCGAAGGACGGCCATATCGTCGCCCGCCAGGTCACGAGCTACGCCGACTCTGGCGCTTACAATCGTCACACGCCCTACGCGGTCACAAAGCACGCCGCAAACATCTCGGGCCCCTATACCATCCCGAACGTCCACGTCGACGTACATTGCGTTTACACAAACCGCCAGCCGAGCAGCGCAATGCGCGGCTTCGGAGTAACTTCCGCGTCCTTCTCGACCGAGCTGCAGATGGACAAAATCGCTCGGACGATTGGCATGGATCCGTGGGAGATCCGCCTGATCAACGCCTACCGCAACGGCGACATCCGGCCGTACCAGAAAGTCGTGGAGGACGCCACGCTCGTCGAAGCCATCAAGGGCGCCGCGAAGCTGGTGGGCCACGAGCTGCCGAAATGGGCACAGGCGATGAATTCCTGGGACCGAGGCGCTGCGACCCCTGTCACGGTGGAGGGCTAAAATGGCCAAAATGCGAGGGGTGGGTATGTCGTCCGTCAACTACCCGACGGGCATGAACCTGGGCGGCGACCCGACCCAGGCGCTGCTCCACATGACGACCACCGGCAGCTTCGTGATCACGCTGGCGAGTTCTGACCTGGGGCAGGGGCTCAAGACCGTGTTGGCCCAGATCGGAGCGGAGGCGCTCGGCGTTCCCTTCGAAAACGTGATCATCGACACCGGGGATACCGATACGGGCCCGCACTGCATGGGCACTTTTGCCAGCCGCACGACGCACCGCGCGGGCAACGCCATCATCATGGCGGCTGCGGAAGCGAAGAAGACGATGCTGGAAGTCGCCGCCGACGAGCTCGAGGCCAGCCCCGACGATCTCGAGACCGACGGCAAGGGCAATATTCGCGTCAAGGGCTCGCCCGACCGGTCGATCAACCTCGTCCCCATGGCGCTGGCCGCCCACTTCAAGTATGGTAAGACCATAGGCGGGCGCGGGATCTACTTCAAGCCCAACACGGGGGTTGACCCGGAAACCGGAAAGATGGACCCCGACTCCACCGAGGCCCACGCGTGCGTGGTCGCCGAAGTAGAGGTGGATACCGAAACAGGCGTGGTCGAGGTGTTGAGCATCAAGAGCGCCTATGAGATCGGCCGGCAGGTTAACCCCGCGCTGGTCGAAGGACAGATCCGCGGCGGCTCGGTGATGGGCATGGGACATGCCCTCTATGAGAGCACGAACCCCTACTACCCGTCCCCCGATCATGCGCCCGGTGGATTCTTCGAGTACATTCTGCCCGGACCTGCTGACATACCCGAGATGGAGATGGTCGTCCTGGAGTACCCGTCGGGCAACGGGCCCTATGGGGTGAAGGGTTTTGGCGAGATGACCGCAAATGCACCCATCCCGGCGATCGTCAACGCTATCAACAATGCCCTGGGCACCGAGATCGCCGAGCACCCGGTGACGCCGGAAAAGATCTTGCGGGCTCTCGAGGCCAAGGCCTCTCGCAACTGACCCGTGACCGCGCATAGGACTTCCTGGCTCACCATGTCATGAAGGCCTGTGCTACTCAGCTCTACTCAGGAGGAACAGCGCAATGCTGAAAGTTATCTCACTCATGAAACGCACAGAAGGAATGAGCCTGGAGGAATTTCGCAACTGGGCCCTGGAAGAACACCCGCTGCTCGGCAAGAAGCTGCCGGGCATGCGCCACTACCGGATGAGCGTGCTTCTCGACGACAACCCCAGCCTGCCAGCCGATGCTGTATCCGAGTTCTGGTTCGACGACAACGCCGCTCGCCAGGCGGCCTTTGCCACCCCAGAGGGACAGGCGGCCGCCGCGGATGCGGCGGCGCATTGCTCCTCTCGAACGCACCTGCTGACCGAAGAAAAGGTCATCATCGCCTAGCTGGCCGTCAACGCGAGCGCCTGGACGCCTGCCGGAGCGGCGGCCCCGGCACTCGCATAGTGAGGAGCGCTGCAGTGAACTGTCCCAAGGATAACACCCCATTGGCGACCACGCAGATGCGCGGCATCGAGGTCGACAGGTGCTCCACATGTAAGGGGATGTGGTTGGATACCCAGGAGCTTGACCAGCTTGAGGATACCGTATACGCGGCCGATGACATGAAGGGCACTCTGATCTTCTCAGAAACCCCCACGGCGTTCGTTTGCCCGCGCTGCGGCGCCATCCTGAACCAGTTCGAGTACCGTCTCTATGGCCTGGTCCTGGAGCACTGCCCGAACGAGCATGGTTTTTGGCTGGATGCGGACGAGGACCAGCGGGTGTTGGAATTTATGCAGGCGCGGGACGCGTCGATGCAGCGCAAGTCCAGCGCCGAGGGCGAGTGGTCGAAATGGCTCAACCGGTTGAGGTCAAAGCGGTAGCAGTACGGTCCCGGAGCCTTCAACATTCCAGGCGCGGCCCGGAGAATCCGCCCGCAGGAAGGTGCGCGTGCTGCTTCCGTAGCGGACGCACTTCGCCGGCCTGCTGGAGCAGGGCGCCCAGCTGCTCTAGGCTCGCGAGGTTGTGCACGGGGAGGAAATCGTCCACGTAGGGCAGAGCGGTCTGTATGCCGCGCACCAGCGGTTGGTAGCTCGGCGCGCCCAGCAGGGGATTCAGCCAGACCAGGCGCTGGCAGCTCAATTGAAGCCGCTCCATCTCGTTCGCCAACAAGGCCATGTCGCCGCGATCCCAGCCATCGCTGATGATCAGGACCACGGCGCCGTGACCGAGAACGCGCCGTGCCCAGAGGTAGTTGAAGGCCTTGAGCGACTCGCCGATGCGAGTGCCGCCAGCCCAATCGTTCACTGCCTCAGCCGCGCAGCGCAGCGCGGCGTCGACGTTGGCCTGGCGCAGCTGGCGAGTGATCCGGGTGAGCCTCGTACCGAACGCGAACGCCTCTACGGCCCCGAGCCCGTGACTTACCGCGTACACGAACTGCAGGAGGATTCGCGAGTAGCGCTCCATCGACCCGCTGATGTCGCAGAGCAGCACAACCGGGCGGCGTTTGGGCTTGCGCCGCCTCCATGCCAATTGGAGCGGTTCGCCGCCGTTTCGCAGACTGTCCCGCATCGCCTGCCTCAGATCCAGGTAAGCGCCACGCGGCGCTCTGACCTTACGCCGGGTGTGCCGCTCCTCCAGGTCCCAACGCATCGCCAGCATCAAATGGTGCACCGCGTCCAGCTCCTCCGGCTCGAGCGCCGCAAAATCCTTGTGACGCAGGACATCCAGATCGCTGTAGCTGCGGACGGCTTCGGCCTCAGGTTCCTCCCCGTTCTCAGGTGGCGGCTGGCGCGCACCGCCGGCGTCCGCCGATTGGCGCTGCTCTGAGTCCTCGCTCTCCCCGGCCTGGCCCGGTTTCACCGCCCCTGACCGCGCCCATTGATCCTCTGCGCGGGCCCGCCAGAAGAGGTCGAACGCATGGTCGAACAGCTCCAGCTGCTCGCGGCGACCCACAAGAATTGAACGCGAGGCGTTCTTGAAGTCGGTACGGCTGTGGAAATCGATGTGGCCGGTCGCGACGATCCAATCGATGATCTGGTCGGGCGTCACGTTGATGCCGGCCGCGCGCAGGAGGCGCGCGAACAGCACCATATTACGCAGCAGGTTCTGGCGCGCTTCAAAGCGCACCGGCATCAACGATTCGGCGATCATTCAGCTGCTCGCAGCGCCAGACGGGCGGCCACCGGGCCCTTCACGCGCCGGATGTCGTCCTGGTACTTGAGCAGAGCGCCCAGCGTGTCATTCACGACATCGTCGCTGAGCACGAGTTGGTCCATAGTGACTAGCGCGTTGAGCCAATCCATCGTCTCGGCGATTCCGGGCAATTTGTACAAGTCCTCGCCGCGCAACATCTGCACGAACGTCACAACCTGCCGCGCCAATCGTTCGGGCGCGCCGGGCACTTTGGCCAGAACGATGGTATACTCCTTCTCGAAACTGGGGTACTCGATCCAGTGGTATAAACACCGGCGTTTCAACGCATCGTGGATCTCGCGCGTGCGGTTTGATGTAATCGCGATGATCGGCGGCTGCTTGGCTTTGATCGTCCCGATCTCGGGCACGGTGATCTGGAAATCAGAGAGAACTTCAAGTAGAAAGGCCTCGAACTCCTCGTCGGCGCGGTCTAGCTCGTCCACCAGGAGTACCGGTGCGATGCCGTCAGGCTGATCGATCGCTTGCAGCAGGGGTCGCTTGAGCAGGAATTCATGGCTGAAGATTTCCTTGAGAGAACCGCGCCCCTCGGCCTGCCCGGCGGCTTCCCACAGGCGGATTTGCAGCATCTGCGAAGGGTAGTTCCACTCGTAGACCGCCGTGTTGACGTCGAGTCCCTCGTAGCATTGGAGGCGGATCAGGGGGCGGTCGAGCAGGTCCGAAAGCACCTTGGCAATCTCGGTCTTGCCGACGCCGGCCTCCCCTTCGAGGAATAGCGGCTTGCGCAGCTTGAGCGCCAGGTAGATCGATGTGGCCAAGCTGCGCTCTGCAACGTAATGGTGTTCGCGGAGCAGCGCTTGCAGCTGGTCGATGGACGCGATGTCTTCGATGGCGATCAATGTGGTCCCTCCGGAGCCTGCATTCTACTCCCGTCATCGGCTTCGAGCAAGCAGGAGCAATTGAGACGACCAGCACAAGAGGCGATTACTTCGAGTGAAGGACCGAGATGGAGCACTTTTCGGCAATCCGAGACACCCGAACCCTGATCAAGGGTGCCGGGGACCTGGCAAGCGGTGTCGCGCTGCGGCTCTACCGCGCCGGCTTCCCCATCATCATGACCGAGATAGCCCACCCGCTCATGGTTCGCCGCACGGTCTCGTTTGGCGAGGCGGTCTTCAATGGTGAGATGGTCGTCGAGGGTGTCCGTGCCCGGCACGCGCTCGATGCCGCCGCGGTGCCGGCGATCCTGGCCGAGGGCGAGATTGCCGTACTCGTGGACCCAGGCGCCGCCTGCCGGCACGCCCTTTCCCCTCGAGTGATCGTGGACGCCGTCATGGCCAAGCGCAACACGGGAACTGCGCTCAGCGACGCGCCGCTGGTGATCGGCCTCGGCCCCGGATTCACGGCCGGTCTCGACTGTCACGCGGTGATCGAGACGAACCGCGGCCATTGGCTGGGCCGCGTGATCTGGGAGGGGCCAGCGGAACCGGATACGGGTGTTCCGGGCGAGATCGGCGGGCGGCGCGCCGAGCGTGTACTGTACGCACCGGTTGGCGGAACGCTGCGCGCGAGGGTGGGGATAGGCGACACCGTAAGCACAGGTCAGCTGATTGCTACTGTGGCAGACCGGGAGGTTCAGGCGCCGTTCGACGGCGTGCTGCGCGGGCTGATCCGCTCCGGTGCAGCCGTGGACCCTGGCGTCAAGATCGGCGATGTGGACCCTCGCGCCGAGCGAGCCCACTGCTTCACGGTGTCGGACAAATCGCTATCTGTCGGCGGCGGCGTTCTGGAGGCGATCCTGGCTTATGCGCGGCGACCTGGCTCGACGCGGGAGCCGCGCCCGTGAAATCCACTGTCGAGCAAATCCGAGCTCGCTTCGACGACGACGTCGAGCGATTCTCCAACCTCTCGACCGGCCAATCGGCCATCGTGGACGCGCCGCTTGCGCTGGACCTGATTACCCGAGCAGCAGCAGCAGTCAACCCGTCAGCGAAGCACCTTCTCGACATCGGTTGCGGCGCCGGAAACTACAGTCTGAGGCTGCTCGAACGGCTGCCGGGTATGGATGTGATGCTGGTAGACTTGAGCCGGCCGATGCTCGAACGGGCCGTGGAGCGAATCGGTCCGGCAACAGCCGGAAAGATCGGCATGGTCCAGGCCGATATTCGCGAGCTACAGTTGGGCGAGGTCCGATACGACATTATTATCGCTGCTGCCGTCTTTCATCACCTGCGCACGGACTCCGAATGGGAAGCCGTCTTCAGAAAATGCTACGCGGCGCTGAAACCCGGCGGCTCGATGTGGATCTCGGACCTCGTCGAGCACGCAACCCCGGAGGTCCAGGCGCTGATGTGGGCACGATACGGCAATTATCTCGCAGAGCTGAAGGACACCGCTTACCGCGATCACGTCTTTGCCTATATCGCTCAGGAGGACACACCGCGCTCGCTGCTTCACCAGACCGATCTGCTGCGCGAGGTGGGCTTTGGCCGCGTGGAGGTCCTGCACAAGAACGGCTGCTTTGCGGCTTTCGGCGCTGTCAAGTGACGCTCGACCTACTCGCCGAAGAATTCATCGATGCGTTCTATAGTGTCGAGACCGGCGAGCCGCATGAGCGTGGATCTGTAGTGGGGCTGCGACGTGTTTCCGACGATAAGATACTCGTCGCTGGAGCATCCGATTCGCCCCCTTGAACCCGGATAGACCTCTGCCGAAGGATCGATCGATTTCACCTGGCTTGCCGCTTCCGGGTTGGCGGGGATGCAGTACTCATAGCTGAGCGCGCGCTTCCCGTCGGGAGGGCCGTACAGCCCGTCCGCATCCAGCTTCGACATATCGAAAGTGATCTTCGCCTGCGCGGTGGCCGCTTCGCGGACCAGCTTCGCCGGCAAGGGCCCGCACGCGGCGAGCACGAGGGCGCACGCGATCAGACTTGCGGCCACTCCATTCCCCATTGCCATGGTCTGCCCTCCACCGGCGTGATCGGGGTCTTTCTGCCGACTCAGGCCTATCAGGCGGCGGCAGAAAGACCCTACGCGAATCAGACGGGCTAGTGTTCGTGCTGCGTGGGACGAATGTTCTCCGCGCCGGCGAGCTTCCCGATCAATTGCTCCGGGCGGTGGATCAACACCGGCAGGCATCCCGAACAGATCCATTGGGATTCGCCCGCGTAGCGCAGAACGACAAGGGGCACTTCTTGTTCCGAGCTGCCGCAGTTCACGCAGCGTACAGCCGCTGTTGAGTTAGACATTTGTCTCTCCTGAACAATTGGGTTGGGTCACGAACGTGACCAGCGAATGTCCATGTCAGGGCGGTTACCAAGCGCCTTGTGCAACAACTTCAGCAAGTCGGGGTCCGCGCCGTCCACCTCGAACATATCGAGTGTCGCCTCGCTGATGTAATAGTCCGTGTCCTCCAGCGATTCCTCTTCGAGCTCGCCGATCAGGAACTGGAGCTGCTCTTCGGTGATGCTGCCATACACGGTGCCACTGCTTTCATCGTAGATCTTGATCATTTCGGCTCCTCATGAGTAGATAGCCAGATAGTCGGGCCTATTTCGGACCGACTCGAAGTCCGGGTCCTCCTTAGACCAGGCCGTCAGGTCGGGGTTGAGTTGAAGAGCACGGCGCAAGCCAGCGATGGCTTGCTCTGCCTGCCCGGCAATAGCATGGTAGCATGCCATGTTGTAAATCACCGTCCCCTGCCAGCTCGGGGAGTCGTCCAACTCGCTCATGGCCTGCATCATGGTTTCCTCAAGCAGCGCTGAGCGCGCCAGGTCACCGCTTTCGAGGTAGCACTGCGCCAGGTGGATCAGCGGATGGGAATAGCCGTTGCCCGCGATGCCCCGCCAGGCCGGCCGCTCGTCCTGAGACGTCATCCGCACCGGAGCCTGAAGTTCCTCATCGTCCATGAGCGCAACCCGTTGGTAGAGCGACCCGAATGCACGATCAGCCAGATCGAGGACCGCGGTCCACGGTTCTGCGGCATGCACTTCAAACATCTCATCATTCAGCCTGTTGACGTCTTCGTCGCCGGCGGGCGGAGGCGTGTCCGCTCCAGGCGATAGCGACTGAGCCATCCGGGCGTCCCATTCGGCGTTGTGTGCCACGATGTCTTTCGCCGACCAGCACTCGAGGGTACCGGCCCGGGCGCGCTCGGCGTCGGACAGGTTGGACACGAACGCCACTTGCTCGTCGCGTGCCGATCGCAGCATCTCCAATAACTTCGGCTTCAAGCTCATCACTTCCCTCCTGGTTGCAGCGCCGGGGCAGTCGCCCCTGAGTCGCGGATGGCGTTGCCGGCCTTCAGTATCCACGCACGAGGATGGTGCGTGAAACCAACGTGCGGGTAGTATTCGGCCGCCGCCGGGGCGGCCAGCAGAACGAGGGTGGCGTCCGGACTCAACTCGGCCCGGGTCCGCCGGATCAGCTCCTTGCCGATGCCCTGCCGCTGGTGCGAGCGCCGTACGGCCAGATCGGCGAGATACGCCACGTAGCAGAAGTCGGTGAGCGACCGGGAGATGCCGACTATCAAGTCTCCGTCCCACGCAGTGACTACCAAGTTGGCTGCCGCGATCATCTGCACCATGCAGTCGCGATCGTCGACAGGCCGTCTTTCCCCCAGCGTCGAGGCGCGGTAGAGATCGATGACCTCGTCCAGGTCGAGTCTGTTGCCTAGCCGGTATGAGATGGACATCTCTGTGACGCTTCTTATCATGATCGGCCGTCCGGCGCAGTACGCCTGCTTCCGAGCCTCACCTCGCGATGCCTCACTTCACGATCAGGGGCGCGAACGACTGCCACGATTCCGTCGTAAAGGCCCACTCCGCTGGGATTGCCAGCGTGCCGGGCCCGTAACCGCCCGCAAGTGTCAAAGTGTAGGCCGTCGCTGGCTTGAACGGTGCATGAGTGATCTGAACTGCGAGACCGTCGCCGGAGGCCGACACCTGGCCGGCCGGCGGCGCAAACGACAGCGCCAGGGTGGAGCCGGTGATCGGCCTTGTGAACGTCAGGTCGAGCGCCTGGAAGAGGGACGCTCCCGAAGGATCGGGCAGTACCAGGGTCGCCTGGGATGCCAGGTAGGCCGTGAGGGTAATGGGCTGCGAGATGCCCTGGTTGCCGCTGGCGTCGAACGCCACCGCCTGCAGCACGTTTGTGCCGGGAAGTTCGGGTATCCAGGTCCCGGTGAGCGGCGACGCGGCCCCGATCTCGAATCCGTCCCCACCGGACTGCCAGCCCAGCAAAGTCACGCCGGCATCATCGCTGGCCGACACGGTCAGGGTCACGGGCTGTCCTACCCATAGTGGTTCGGTGGCCGTGAAGGCGAGGGTAACGGTAGGAGGCGTATTGTCGCCGCCCATGCCGATGACCTTAAGCGGGTTGTCGGCCATGCGCGCCAGGTATATCACTGCCGCGTCATTCCGCCGCGTCTCCCGTTCGATCAGCGATGCCGGCGGGTAGAAGCCGGGGTCTCCCGACTTGGGGAACATCTCGAAGGTGAAAGCAAAGATCCCGTGCTCGCCATAAAGCCAATCCACCGCGTCGCCCGACGTCGTGTAGAGCGTGTTCGCCTGGCCTGCTGTGTAGCCATTGGTCTGCGCCATGGCATTAGCCAGAGTCTCGAAGGCCCGGTAGTCGGCCGGATCCATGTCGGGCGGATTGGCCAGGTCGGTGTAACCGTAAGGATAAAGGATCAGTTCCGAGAAAGTATGGAACGTAATGGCAGCGTTGATGTTGGGATGTGCTGTCACGAAATCGCGTACGACCTGTGTTTCGGGTTCCGAGAAGGGCGCCGTTCCCCGGTAAGTGTCGTCGCCAGGAAACGCGCTGGAACCCCCGCAGCACCCCCAGCGATAACCGTAATTGCGGTTCAGATCGACGCCGTAGCTGCCATCCAGGTTGGGCCGGCGATTCTTCCGCCAGTAGGCGTAGGCGCCGGTAGCGACGTCATACTCTGCGCCATCCGGGTTGACGTCAGGCAGCACCCAGATCTCCCGCTGGTTGACCAGGTTGGTGATCGCTGGATCGCGACCGTAGTTGTTCGTGAACAGGAGGATGATCTCGAGAGCCATTTCGACGGTCAAATGCTCGCGCCCATGCGTCAGAGCGAAGAAAAGTACCGCAGGTTTGGGCGGATAGCCGGACAAGGCCGGCGTCCCGATGCGGACGGCGGGGATGGCTCGGCCCTCAAGGCTGAATCCGGCGTCCGTGATCTGCAAGATCTGCGGGTAGGTTCCGGCGGCGTCCAGCACGGCCTGGATCGTCTCGGTGTAGCTGTGATAGCTGCTGTCGGCCGGCGGAAAGTCCAACGGCACAACTTCGATCAGGCGGAGCCCCTGCCGTCTCAGCCGGGTCAATTGGTCCGCGCCCACGATGGTCGTCGCGGTCCCGGGTCCGATCGCGTCGAGGGCAAGCCCCTGACCTACCAGCTTCGACCTGGCCGCCCGGTCGGAAGCAGCGAGCGTCACGCGGTATAGTCCTGGCTGAGTCTGCCCGGCCGTCGCAGGCATGGCGACCGCGGCCCACAACAACGCGAGCACCAGGCAGACGAAAGCCGGATATGAGCGAACCAAGCGGACCATGGCGCGGCTCCCAAAGGCTGTGATCGGCGCATTATAGCACAGGGAGGGTGAGATTGGCCGCCTCCCGGAGGCCTGTGGTAGAATAGGTCAAGCCGGGCGCGGGACTCATCTTTCCTGCCACCCGGCTTTGCGCGGATACTCGCGGCTGCTCACACGCGATCGCGTACGCTCGCAGTAATCGAGAACTGCCGTGCTGAGGAGAGGAAAGGAAGCTACCATGGAGCAGGACTCCTACACCGTCCAGGTCTGCGGGCTGACACGCCATCTACCGCTGTTCGAGGTCGCGCCGAAGGTTCGTATCGCCATCTTCAACATGCTCGGTGATACCGAAGTGGTCGAGGCTATCGCCGGCGAGCTGGCCCGGCGGGTGCCCAGGGAAATCGATGCGCTGATGACGGCCGAAGTCAAAAGCATTCCGTTGGCGCACGCCCTGGCCGTGCGCCTCGGCCTGCCTTATGTAGTGGCGCGCAAGACGCGCAAGCCCTACATGGTAGGCGCGGTGAGCGTCGAGGTGCTCTCCATCACCACAGGGGCCCCACAGACTCTGTGGTTGGACGGAAAGGATCTGGGTCTCGTGCAAGGCAAGCGCCTGCTCCTCGTGGACGATGTAATCAGCACCGGCAGCACGCTGGCCGGAATGAAGAAGCTGGTCGAGTCTGCTGGCGGCACGGTTATCGCGGAGGCCGCTGCCTTCACCGAAGGTAACGACCCGGACAAGTGGCGCCGCATCATCGCGGTTGGCAACCTGCCGGTGTTTCTTGGCTGAGCCACGGGCAGCCCTTCACGTCCATCGAAATGAAATTCTCAGCAGAGATCTATGATGCTTGACAAGGCCGCGGCGATCGAGCGCCGCTACGACGAATTGAATGAGTTGATGGCAGACCCGGCGACCGCCACCGATCCGGCCCGTGTGCGAGACCTGGCGCGCGAACAATCGGAGATCGCGGGAATCGTCGACGCCTACCGCGCGCTCGTCGCGGTCAACTCCGAGCTGGAGCAGACTCGCGAGCTTGCGGCCGACGAATCGGACCCCGAGATGGCTGAGCTGGCGCGCGGCGAGAGCGAGCGGCTGCAGGGGGAGCAATCCAAACGAGAGGCACAACTTCAGCTGCTTCTCTTGCCCAAGGATCCCAACGACGATAAGAACGTCATCGTCGAGATCCGTGCCGGCACGGGGGGCGACGAAGCAGGCCTCTTTGCGGCCGACCTCCTTCGCATGTACCTCCGCTGGGCTGAGACCCATGGTTACAAGTCCGAACTGATGAGCCAGCACGAAACCGGCATCGGCGGCTTCAAAGAAGTGATTTTCCAGGTGCGCGGGCGCGGCGCCTATTCCCGGCTCAAGTTCGAGAGCGGCGTGCACCGCGTGCAGCGCGTGCCGACCACCGAGGCGCAGGGACGCATCCACACCTCTACTACGACGGTGGCAGTGCTGCCGGAAGCCGACGAGGTCGACGTCCAGGTCAGCCCGAACGACGTGCGGATCGATGTCTTCCGCGCAACTGGCCCAGGCGGCCAGAGTGTGAATACGACGGACTCAGCCGTGCGGGTGACTCACATCCCGACAGGCACCGTGGTGAGCTGTCAGGACGAGAAATCGCAGCTGCAAAACCGGACCAAGGCGATGGCCATCTTGCGTGCGCGGCTCTACCAGATGGAGCAAGACCGCCTGGCAAACGAGCGCAGCGAAGCGCGCCGAAGCCAGGTCGGCACCGGTGAGCGGAGCGAGAAGATCCGCACCTACAACTTCCCCCAGAATCGCGTAACCGATCACCGAATCGGCAAGACAGTATACCGCTTAGCTGAAATCCTGGGCGGCGACCTGGACGAGTTCATCAACGAGCTCGCCAATACGGATCAGGCAGCCAGACTACAAGTCACAGACGAGGAATAGGGTGAGCGCGACACAACCGAAGATGGCCTCGCCGGCACAGCCAGCATCAGATCAACAGGGCTACACTGCAGGCGAGCGGGGAATCCGGCCAGCGGCGACCGGTCCCTGCGAGGAGCCAAAGGCGTCGCCGTTTGTTTGGTCATTGGACAGGTCCAGCGATGTCGGCAGAGCCCTGCTGGCGGCCACCCGGCGCCTCAAGGAGACCGACGCGGAGACACCGCAGCTGGACAGCGCTATTCTCATGGCCTCCGTCCTCGGGGTTAGCCGTAACTGGCTGTACGCATATCCCAGCCGGCAGCTCACCGGCGACGAGATCGAACGCTTCGAGGGCCTTGTCCGCCGCCGCATGTGCCACGAACCCGTGGCCTACCTGGTCGGCTACCGGCCCTTTTTTGGCCTGGACATCACGGTCGATCGACGCGTTCTTATCCCACGGCCCGAGACGGAGCTGATCGTCGAGCGCGTGCTGGCCTTCGTCAAGCCCATGCTCGAAGAGGGCCAGGCGCCTCGCATCGCTGACGTCGGCACCGGCAGCGGCGCCATCGCAGTGGCACTGGCGGTTGGCGCGCCCGGCGCTATGGTCTATGCCACCGATATCTCGGAGGGAGCGCTGGACGTAGCGGCGCAGAACATCTGGCGCTACGGCGTTGGGGAACAAGTGCAATTATTCCCCGGCGGCCTTCTGGACCCGGTGCCGAAACCGGTGGACTTTGTCGTCGCCAACTTGCCCTATGTGCCCACTCAGGAACTGGCAGAGCTGCCCAGGCAGGTGCGGGACTTCGAGCCGGTGCTGGCCCTGGATGGCGGTGCGGACGGTCTGCAGGTTATCGGGGCGTTCTTACTGTCGCTCGCGACGGCGCAGGGGAAGGCCAGGCTGCGCCCCGGTGCGCGCGTCTTCCTCGAAATCGGCGCAGATGAGGGTGATCGGGCACGCGACCTGGCCCAGATCGCCCTGCCCGCGGCCCAGGTCGAAGTCTGGCTCGACTACGCCGGCCTGGACCGGCTTCTCGTCATAACTACCTGAGGTGTGATGCAGTATCGCTTGATGGCCATCGACCTGGATGGCACCAGCATCGAGGATGGGCAGCTCCCGAACGAGCGTGTCAGGAAGGCGGTCGCCGCCGCGACCGGCCGGGGCGTGCGCGTAATCGTGGCGACCGGCCGGCCATACACCTCTGCGCTGCAGTATGGCGCGGCCCTGGAGCTGCGTACGCCCTTGATCTGCTACCAGGGCGCGCTGGTCAAAGAGGTGGAGGGCCGCCGCGAGACGCTGCTTGCGGAGGAGATGCCGGAGGCCGAGTTGGAGGAAGCCGTCGCCTTCGCCGACGAGCATCAGTTGGACTTGAATCTGTACACCGAAGAGGCGTTCTATTTGGCCCGACTGGCCCACCCGCAGGCCTTCTACGACCAGTGGTTCAACCTGCCGCTGCGAACGGTCGGCAGCCTGGTCGATGCGCTCCCCCGTTTGCGATCGCAGGGCCACAAGTTTCTCAAAGCGCTCTTTCTTGGCGAACCGGCCGATGGCGACCGCCTGCTGCCCGTGCTGCGCGACCGGTTTGCGGGCCGCCTGACCGTCGTGCGCTCGCACTCATTGATGGTGGAGATTTGCTCCCTATCCGCCTCCAAGGGGCAGGCTCTGGCGTTTCTTGCCGGTCGCTTTGGCATACCCCGGGCGGAGACCATTGCCGTCGGCGATTCCGGGAACGATGAGAGTATGGTCCGCTGGGCAGGCCTGGGTGTCGCCGTGGCGAACGCCATGCCGGAGGTGCTTGCCGCCGCCGACTGGGTCGCGCCGCCCGTCACAGAGGATGGCGTGGTGGAAGTGATCGAGCGCTTCATCCTACGCAATGGCCATGCCGGCTCATGATCCGCCCTTGCGGGCAGCGGCCGCGCAACCGGATGGCGGCCCCCCACCAGTCCACATAGAGGATCCGCTCGCTCGAGCGGCCGCGCTTCTGCGAGCCGGCGATCTGGTCGCATTTCCCACAGATACCGTTTACGGCGTCGGCGCGCTGGCGTGGCAGCCGTCCGCTGTGGCGAAGCTCTACCATGCCAAACTGCGCTCAGCAGGCAAAGCCATCCCGGTGCTGCTGGCCGACCAGGGAGACCTGCCACTCGTAGGGCGCGACCTCTCTCATGACGCTCTCCGCCTTGCCGCACGATTCTGGCCCGGCCCGCTGACTATCGTCGTCCTTCGAAGTGCTTCTATCCCGGACGAAGTGACGGCTGGCGGCGACAGCGTCGCCGTGCGCGTCCCCAATCATGCATTGGCTCTTGCCCTTATCCGCGCTGCACAGGGACCCCTGGCTGCGACCAGCGCCAATCTGTCGGGAGAGAGGAGCCCGGTCACGGCCGCTGAGGTCGAAGCGCAGTTGGGTGGACGGATTGCCATGATCCTCGACGGCGGATCCTGCCCTGGCGGCGTCGCCTCGACCGTTGTGGACATGACCGGCGGGGCCCCGCGAGTCCTCCGCCCAGGCCCCATAAGTGAGGCGGCGATCTTCGAGGCATTGGGTTAGCTCCTCCCCGCGCGTGACACCAAACTGGGTGCAAGGCCGAATCTACACAACGGCGCGCTCAGCCTGTGCGGGTACCACGTCGCGATCAATCTAGTGGCGTGTTCCAGCCGAGCAGCGGCCTCCGTACTGCCGCGCCTGTGCTATAATGCGCCTATCAGAACAGCGGGAGCTCACGCCAGTCGATGCTGATCGGTATTGATGCCAGCAGGGCCACGCGAGGACGCCGTACCGGAACCGAGACTTATTCGCTCAATCTGATCCGGGCGCTGCTTGGATTGGGAGCGAAACACACGTTCCGGCTTTACAGCGACGTGGCGCCACAGGCTGAGCTGTTCTGGGGGGGACCGCGGCCCGAACACGTCGAGCTGTGTGTGATTCCCTGGCCTCGGCTCTGGACGCACCTGCGGCTTGGCGCCGAAGTCCTGCGAAGAACGCCAGACGTGCTGTTCGTGCCGGCGCACGTTGTACCGCTGATCCACCCGCGCCGCAGCGTGGCGACGGTACACGACCTGGGCTATCTCTTCTATCCGGAAGCCCACAGTTCGGCCCAGCGGCGTTATCTGTCCTGGTCTACGGGGTGGAATGCGCGCGAGTCTGCAGCCGTCATCGCCGACTCAGCTGCCACGAAGGCCGACCTGGTCCGCAGCTATGACGTGGACCCGGCCAGGGTCAGCGTCATATATTTGGGGCGCAACGAGGCTTTCGCTCCAGTGCGCGATGCGGCGGCCGTCCAGGCAGCCCGGGATCGCTACGGGATTGGCAGTGGTCCGTACCTGCTCTGTGTGGGTACGCTGCAGCCGCGCAAGAACCTGGCGCGGCTGGTCGATGCGTACGCGCGGGTGGCAGGAGCACAGGGTCTGGCGGGCGTCCAGCTTGTGCTTGCCGGAAAACGCGGCTGGCTGTACGACGACCTGTTCCTACAAGTGCGGCGGTCGGGCCTGGAAGGCAGGGTGCTGTTCCCAGGCTACATCGACGATCTCGATCTGCCCGCGCTCTACAGCGGGGCGCGAGGCCAGGTCTTCGTGTCGCTCTACGAAGGCTTTGGCCTCCCCGTGCTGGAAGCGCAAGCGTGCGGAGTGCCGGTTATGACAAGCAACAACTCCTCTCTGCCAGAAGTCGCTGGTGACGCAGCCTTGCTGGTCGACCCGCAGGACGTCGACGCGATTGCCGAGGCGATGCGGCGCCTGCTGACCGACGACGGCCTGCGCCAGGAGCTCATCCGGCGGGGTTTTGACAACGTGAAGCGCTTCTCCTGGGAGAAATGCGCCCGCGAAACGTTGGCCGTGCTGGAAGCCGTAGCGCGGGAATGAGCGGTGGGAGAACGAGCTGCAACCAGCCCGGGTGATTGGGCCTTCTGACCGTGATCAAGCGTTGGAGCAACCGATCGCCAGTCCGCGTGCATCAGTTCGCATTCTGGGAGTGCGCGTAGACGCCCTGACCTACGATGACCTGCTGCAGGAGGTCAGCGAGTTCGTCGCGCAGCGTGGTCCGCATCAGATCGCAACGGTGAACCCGGAGTTCGTCATGGAGGCCCGCCGCAACGCCCGCTTCCAAGCCGTGCTGGAGGGCTCGGATCTGTGCCTGGCGGATGGCGCAGGGCTCCTGTGGGCTGCCCGGGCTCAGGGCACACCTCTGCCCGAACGCGTGACCGGCTCCGACGGTCTGCCGCTGATCGCAGAGCAGGCTGCCCTGGCTGGCTGGCGCATCTACCTGCTGGGCGCGGCGCTCGGCGTGGCCGAGCGGGCGGGCGACGTGTTGGCGCTTCAGTTCCCCGGCCTGGCGATCGCCGGGGCGCTCCCCGGCTCGCCGTCCGACACCGATGCCCCGGGCATTATTGCATGCATCCGGCAGGCCCAGCCCGACATCCTTTTTGTGGCGTATGGCGCGCCGGCGCAGGATCTCTGGATCGCAAGCCACGGCCGGGAGCTCGGAGTGCCCGTAATGATGGGGGTGGGAGGCGCGTTCGATCACATTACCGGTGTGCGCCGGCGCGCCCCGCGGTGGGTGCAGCGTTTTAACCTTGAGTGGCTCTACCGGTTGGCCACGCAGCCCTGGCGTTGGCGCCGCCAACTGGCCCTGCCCCGGTTTGCGTGGGCGGTGCTGCGTGAAGCAAGGGGTAGGCGGGACCGGTGAGAGCGAGCTCGGCCCGGATCGAGCAAGGGCGGGGACAGGTGGGCGCGTAGACCGCTGCCAGTGAGTCGTGGAGCTTCACGTGGGACAGATTCTCACTCTTGAAGACGCTCTCGTCTGGAGGCATGCCCAGGCAGAGACAGGACGCCTGGTCGTGTTGACCAACGGCCATTTTGACCTGCTGCACGTCGGCCACGTGCGGTATTTGCGCGCTGCCCGGGACCTCGGCGACGCGCTCGCTATCGGACTTAACAGCGACGCCTCGACTCGCGCTCGGAAGCCCGGCCGGCCTCTCGTGCCCCAGGACGAACGCGCGGAGTTGCTGGCGGCGCTTGCGTGCGTCGATGTGGTGACGCTATTCGATGCCGTGACGGCGACTGCTCTGGTCGAGACTCTGCGCCCAGACATCTATGCCAAGGGTGGAGACTGGGGCCAACCCGGCGGCCCTCAGCCCCCGGAGGCGGACGTGGTCGCCCGATACGGTGGGCGCGTGGTCTTTCTGCCTTACATCCCCGAACGTTCCACGACGGCGCTGATCGAGCGGATCGTGCAACTCGGACTGCCGAATGCCGGATGACATCGCGTCTGAAGGTCCCCGGGAGTTCTCTGGCACGCCAGTGCCAGCGCTGATCGACTCGCCACCCGGAGGCGCGAACGGCGCATCGGCGGGCGGAGAGCTGGCGCCCGCAGCGGCCCATCCTCGAGCAGAGGCCGGCCTGGCTCGGTCCGCCAGTATCCTCGGACTCGGCAACATCGCCAGCCGGACCCTCGGGCTGGTACGCGAGGCCGTCATCTCCGGCTACTTCGGCGCCAGCGGAGAGCTGAGCGCCTTCAATCTGGCGGCCCGCGTTCCGGCGATGATTTACGACCTCCTGGTAGGCGGCATGCTGAGTGCCGCTCTGGTGCCCGTCTTCAGCGACTATGCCCGCCCCGAGCGCAGGGCCGACCTTGCCCGGGCAGCCAGCGCAGTCATCAGCTTGATCGCGATCGGGATGGGCGCCATCGTCCTCCTTCTCGAGCTGCTGGCCGTGCCGGTCGCCAACCTGTTGGGCAACTTCTCCGACCCGGCCCTGCAGACAGTTCTGGCCAACTCCTTGCGAGTGATCTCGCCCGCCATCTTTTTCCTCGGCCTGTCGGGCGGAGTCGTGGGGCTGCTGTTCGCCCTGAAGCGGTTCAATTACCCCGCCGTGGCGGGCGCAGTCTTCAACCTGGGCATCATCATATCAGCGCCGCTATTGGCCTCCCGAATCGGTATCTATGCCCTGCCCCTGGGTGTCGTCGGAGGCGGCATCCTCCAGTTCCTGGTGCTGTTGCCTGGGCTGCGAGGCGTGGCGGTGCGGCCGTCCGCTGCCTGGCGCCACCCCGCCGTTCGCAGGATCGTGCGCCTGTATATTCCTATCGCCCTCGGCTTGCTTGTCACCCAGTTTCAGATCATTGTCGACGGGCGGTGGGCATCAGGGCTGGGGGCGCAGAGCGTGAGTTGGATGCGCTACGCCACGACGCTGATCCAGTTGCCTCTCGGGCTTGTTCCGGTGGCAGTGTCGCTGGCAGCTCTGCCGAGCCTCTCGCAACGCGCTGCCGCTACCGATTGGGACGGCTTCCGGGACATCTTCGCACGGGGGTTGCGGCTGGTGCTGGTCCTGCTGATCCCTGCCACGGCAGGCCTGTTCGCGCTCGCGGTACCGCTGATCCAGCTTCTTTTCCAGCATGGCAACTTCGGGGCTGCCGACACCGCTATGACAGCGGCCGCGCTGCGGCTCTATCTGCTGGGTCTGCCGTTCGCCGGCGTCGACTTCCTTCTGAACTACACTTTCTACGCCAGGCAGAATACGCGCACGCCGGCCATCGTCGGCGTGATCTCCGTCGGTTTCTACTTTGTGGCAGCGCTCAGCCTGATGGGGTCGCTAGGCTTCCTCGGCCTCGTGCTCGCCGACTCGGTAAAGCAGGCCGGCCACGCCGTAATCATGACGGTCCTGCTGCTGCGCAGCGTGGGCCGGCTGCACGGCTACCGGATCCAGCAGACCCTGTTCAAGGCAATCGGGGCGGCGCTGATCATGGGAGTGGGGGTTGCCTGGTTGGCGGGCGCGCTCGAGGCACGCGTGGCGGCTGGGTTCCTGGGCGAGCTCATCGTCGTCGCCGTACCGGCGGGTCTGGGTGGAGTGTTCTACCTCCTCGTCCTGCACCTGCTCGGCGCCCCGGAGGCTGAAGCGCTGGCTGCGCCGCTTGTCCGGCGGCTGCGCCGTAATTGACGCCCCCCCGCGCATGAGGTATAATCGCCTCACTGCAACAACCCGCGGAGGAGAACGATCGATCCATGGCACAGAAGAAGAAGACTGCACGGCGAGTGCCCTCTAGTGCTGAGCCCCGGATGTACGGTGACGGCAAACCAGCCCAGCTCTCTCAACCGGCTGGCGGTGCGGGCCAACCCGCCAGCCAGGTAGGAGCTAAACCTGGGTCCGCCCGTGCGGGGAGTGTGACGCGCGGTGAAGCTTTGCTGTCGCAAGAATACGGGTACGTTCCGGGCGATCTCAAGCGATTGGGGATCATCGCCGGCACCATCTTTGCGGCCATGATAGTGCTCGGGATCATCGTACACTAGATACAGGCGCATCCGCCGCCCGGCGGCGGCCAAGTTCTGACGTTGTTCTGAAGGACGGCTGAGAAAGCACGCATGCAGGCATGCCGGCGGATCTCAGCCGTTTTCTATTGCCAGGGGCGCTGGGGCGGGGAACCATCCGGCGATAGCAGCCTCAACCGTCACCTGGCAGACCAGGCAAAGCCAGAAGTTGCGGGTCATCACGAAGAGGGCAGTGGTCGTAACGGCAAGCCCCAGCCGCAGCAAGGCATGTTCCATCCGGCGGCCGGGGGATCGAAGTGAAGCTCGATTGAAGGGGTCGAGGCCCCATTCCAGCAGGATGAAGCCCAAGCCGAGCCACGCGCCCCAGTACAACGGCTGCTCGGTCGCCTGCCAGACGCCCTCGGGAAAGGCCGGGGCCCCGCCGGCCAGGCGCATGACGATCGCTCCAGGGTCGGCGAGGATCGTTTGCAGGTGGCTGAAACCCAGCCATCCGGCCAAGAGCTCGATCGAAAGGGCCCGGTAGAAGGCACAATGCCACTGCCAAAGCGCTGCGTCGAGCGCTGCACGCCACCATGCCCCCCCCACTCTTGGCCCCTCCGGCAGGCTGTGGCGGTAGACCAGCCAACCGAGCAGCAGGGCGGCGATCACCGCAATCGTGAGAAGTCCGCCGCGCCCCAGCAGGTCAGACCAGTCTATCCCCTCGAGGCCCATGTTATAAGGGGAGAGCGCGCCTCGCTGCCACGCGGCCAGGGGTATCAGGAGATAGAAGAGGGAGACCAGCAGCCAGCCGAGCGCCAGGAACGCGCTCAAGCCTATCGATGCAGTCGCCGGGATCTCGCTGGCCCGGCGGCGCAGCACGAGCCAGGCCAGGTTCGCAGCAATCACCGCTACGGCAAGGCTGGCGAGCAGCCAGAAGCCGGGCTCCGAGCGATTAAATTGTGAGCCAAGCCAGTTCACGCACAGCACCGCCCGATGTGGGGTCGCGTGATTGTACCCCATCACAGGGCGATCGGCAAAGCACGTCTACTGTCTTTCCAGCCAACCCTCGTCGCGAGCCGGCCGCGTCTTGCCGTGTCGGACCGGCACGCGCCTGGCGACTTTGCCCAGACCATGCTCGGCGGCTTCGACGGCCTCGGCCCCGAACCGGCGAAGCTCCGGGGGAACTGTCGAACCGTAGATGGGTGGCAGGTCGCGAAATGGTCCGGCAAAGAGCCAGCGCCCGAACCGCCTTGGCCACTGGGTCAAACGCTCCTTCATATCGCACCTCCCTATCTGATGCGAGATCGGCTCCCGCATCGAACGGTCGTGGCCTGCACCCGCACACCGTTTGATTTCATTATACCACCGGTTGTTGGGAAAACGACGGCCATCTGCTAGAATAGTTATTGTTTTTCAGCGAGGTTGGGGAATGTGGCGCCGATCGCGGGGACATCGCGGCGCCACGGAGGCAAGGTTGAAGACGATCGCTATCGGGGCCGACGAGGCCGCCTTTCATCTGAAGGAAGTCATCAAGGAGTCCCTGGCCGCCCTTGGACACCAGGTCGAGGACTACGGTGTCTACGACACGAGGCCGGTGCTCTACCCGGACATCGCGCTCGCAGTGGCCGAGGCTGTGCGCGCCGGCAAACACGATCGGGCGATCCTGATGTGTGGGACGGGAATCGGCATGGCGATCTCGGCCAACAAGGTACTGGGCATCCGCGCGGCCGTGTGCCACGATCCCTACTCCGCCGAGCGTTCTCGCAAGAGCAACGACTGCCAGATCATGACGATGGGCTCGCGCGTCATCGGCGAGGAGCTGGCCAAGGCTCTTGTCAGAATCTGGCTCGAATCGGAGTTCCAGGGCGGGAACTCAGCCCCCAAAGTGCAAAGAATCCGAGAGATCGAACAAGAACAGCTGGCAGGCCGGGGCCGGCCAATCGCCCCCGTCGAGGAGGGCTGATCCAGCGCACCATCAGTGATCCGAACCGGATGGTCGGGGAGGTGCCGGCGGGGTGACGAGCGTCACCCCGCCAGGTTGGCCTCTACAACCTCGCGCACCCCGGGCACGCGATCGATCAACCGCATCTTGCGCGCATCGACGTAGTCTGCCCCGGCCAACACTGTGTACCCCGTGAGCACGAGGTACGCCGCCGCCACGAGCACGGTGCCCTGGGGGAGCGCTACCACTGCTGCCAGGCTAACCAGCCGGAACGCGGCCAGCAGCTTGTCAACCATCGCCATCTGCTTGTCGAAGTTGTTGCGCAAGCCGTCCAATCCCTGCAAAGCGATCGAATAGTAGCGCAAGTCTGCCTGGCTGGTGCCCACGACCTGGGCCAGGAACTGGCTCGTTTGCCCTGTCTCGTACAGCTTCTCCAGAAGCTGCCGGAATTGTTCGCCCGCAACCACGTCGTTGATCCACCCGATCACCTGCTGGGCGATCACCGTTGCTAACGACGGCCCGACTAGCGCCAGCACCGAGTTGTAAGCCTGCACTACATAGTCGCTGACCAGGCCATATAGTCGGTTGACCTTCTCGGCGGAGCCCAACGCGCCGGCTACGTCCAGCCCTACGACCGTGGCCGCATTTACCACCTGTCCGATGCCGAGGGCCATCAGTCCGCTCAACCCGCTCTGACCCGTCCCCGCCGCGCGGCCTTCGATCGAGTCGAGAGTCTCGTCGATGACCTGAGAAATCTGGCTGCGAGCGGTCGCCGTGTCAGCCGGCATGACGGATCGGCGACCGGGCTTAGCAGCGCGTGCGTCGGCGGCCCCGAGCAGCAGTTGCAGGTTCTTTTCGATCTCGCCGGGTGCCGCCAGCGGCAGAGTCCGCACGCCGCCCGGGCCGCGAGCCGGCATGACTGTCCCGTCATCCACCGCGGCCTGCAGAAGCCGCGCCCCAACCTCCAGGTCGGTCAAAGCCTTGGCCAGGAGGCCCGTCGCAGTCTGCATGCGCAAGTTGGGGTCATGATGAGTCAGCTGGCTTGCACCGGTTCGGGTCAGCTCGGCGGACAGCGGGACCAGCCGTTCGGCCCGGGCAGCAAGATCACCTGCAGGCATCCGTCCGCCCGCCTCTCGTTCGGCAGGGCTTGGCGCCAGCGCCACGAACTCGCGCACCGCCTCGGCATATGCTTGCGCGGCACTATCATAGGCAGTGGATGTGGTCATGAGGGGTGGCTCCTTCCGCGAATTCTCTACAATTATACCATGGAGCTGCGAACGTGGGAAAGGAATCTGCGCAGGCCGCTCGCTTCTCACCGGGTGACGCTCACGTCGGATGATGGAAACAAGTTGGGACTTCCGGAAGGACGCCTTCAAGGACGCCTCGCAGGACCGGCGTGGAGTATCATGAAGGTGTAGTTGGATCGGTGATTGCCCGCCCATACGGGAGGTGATTGGACCAAAGAGATGGGAACCATTCCCAGTTGTGGCGACGTCCCAATGCTGTGATGACATAGTCAGGAAGGAGGAAACATGAAAGGCAACGCGTCCCGGTTCGCGGCGCGGCTGGCCGTTGCCGCGCTTGTGTTGCTTCTGACGACAGCTTTTCTGCCGGCCGGCACTACCTCGGCAGCTGACCCTGCCTGGCGCGGTGAGTACTTCGCCAACCAGTACCTGGTCGGCATGCCCACTCTGATCCGCTACGACTTGAACATCGCCTTTGACTGGGGCAACGGGGCGCCAGCTCCCGGACTCCCCCAGGATCACTTTTCCGTGCGATGGTCCCGCCAGGCATACTTCCCCGGAGGCCCGTACCGCTTCTTCACCCGGTCCGATGATGGAGTGCGTCTTTTCGTCGATGGGTGGCTGGTCATCGACCGTTGGCTGGACAGCGCCGCCGTAACGAACAGCGCCCTGGTTAACCTGAGCGCAGGTGAGCACGCCCTTCGCCTTGAATACTACGATAATGTCGGGGCGGCCCTGGTCCAATTCTGGTGGGAACCGAAGCCGGCTCCTCCACCGGCTCCGCACCCGCCTCCCGCGCCGGGCGATAGCTGGCGTGGGGAGTATTTCACGAATCCAACCCTTGCTGGGGCGCCGCGCGTGGTCCGGAGCGATCCGGCTGTCGACTTCGATTGGGGCCTTGGCTCGCCGGACCCGGCAATCCCGCCGGACAACTTTTCCGCACGCTGGACTCGCAGCCTGCACTTCGACGCCGGGCGCTACAATTTCAAGGCCCAGGCCGACGATGGCGTTCGGCTCTACATCGACGGGCGGCTCTTTATCAACGAATGGCATCCCGCCGCGGGCCGCACTTATAGCGCATCGATCATGCTGGCTGGCGGCGTTCACTACCTGCGCGTGGAGTACTACGAGGCCTACGGAGATGCCTTTGTGCGCGTTTGGTGGGATCAGCCGCCCTCCGATCGGCCGGTAGGGAATCTGATCACGTGTGCGCGGCCGCATGATTCCTGGATTCACGTCTACCGCGGCATGCCCGATGGCTCGTGGCAGGACATGAACCCCAAGGGATTCGGGCCGACCAGTGCCTCCGGGCACATGAAGATCGACGGGCTGCCCGTGGACGGCTATTATGGCGGAAACGGCCAGCCGTACCGGGTCGAGCTATGGGCCGGTGGCAGGCTGATCCGCTCCGTGGGGGGCCAGTGGGAGTTCCGCATTTACTCTTGGACTGACAACTACACGCCCTGGGGCTGCCCGGCGCCCTAGTCTGCCCAGAGCTCAGCAACAACGAACCCCGGCCTCTCACGCGAAGCCGGGGTTCTGATATCTAGAGAGGTGAGGCGGCGATACGGCGCCGCCTCACGATCGGTCAAGGCACGGTTGGCTTGCCGTTGTCGGTTTCCGGGGCGCCGGCGACCGGGTCGCTCCAGAGCTTGCCAGCCAGGTAGTCGGCCAGGTTATCGCGGGTGACGACCACCGACGGGGTCAGCAGCACCTGGGGCACCTTCTCACCCGCCAGCACTTTGTTCATGGTGTCGATGACGGTGACGCCCATGCGGACCGGGTCGACGCCGAGGGTGGCGGAGAACTTGCCCTGCCCGAGCAGGTCGAGAGTCGGCTGGTTGCCGTCGATGCCCACGGCAAAGAAGTCTTTGTTGATCACCTTGCCGAGCTGTTCGCCGGCCAGGGCGGCGCCGATGGCCATCTCGTCGGAGTTGCCGTAGAAGACGTCGATATCAGGATCCTTCTGCCAGGCGATGGTGGCGACCTCGGAGCCCTTGGTGCGCAGCCACTCGGCGGTCTGCTCGCCGACGACCTTGACGTTGGGGCAGTACTTCTCAAGGCCGGCCTTGAAGCCGCCGGTACGGCGGTGGGAGAAGATCGAGTCGATCCCCAGCAGGATGTAGACCTTGCCGTTGGTCTTGTCGGCGGTAGTGTTGTACTTCTTGGCGATCAGGTCACAGGTGGTCTTGGCGAGCTTCTCGGCGCCGCCCCACTGGTCGTAGCCGATGTAGGACTCGACTTTGCCCTCGGAGAAGGGGGTGATGAAGTTGTGGGCCAGGATAGGGATCTTCTTCTCATTGGCGGCCTTGACGGCGGTGATGGCCGAGTCGGTGCCGATGGGGTTGATGCTGATGGCCTGGACACCCTTCTCGAGGAGTTGCTGGACGGTGGTGACGAAGGCCTGGAAGTCGCCCTCGCTGGCGGGGGCCTGGACGTCGAGCTTCCAGCCGAGGTCCTTGCTGCGGGCGGTCGCGCCGTCCACCATGGCGACATGGAACGGGCTGGTCAACGCCGGCGGCACGAAGCCGACGTAGGCGGCCTTCACGGGCTGCCCGCCCGCGGCCGGCTGTTCGGCTTCAGGGACGGTTGGCTTGCCGTTATCGGTTTCCGGGGCGCCGGCGACCGGGTCGCTCCAGAGCTTGCCAGCCAGGTAGTCGGCCAGGTTATCGCGGGTGACGACCACCGACGGGGTCAGCAGCACCTGGGGCACCTTCTCACCCG
>Ga0315273_10001182_pt1 | contig 29304 bp, 19 predicted proteins | sample YL17G02_0_MG_FD_205753 | JGI IMG/M metagenome (GOLD analysis project Ga0315273, IMG submission 205753) | Sediment microbial communities from Yellowstone Lake, YNP, Wyoming, USA - YL17G02_0 | ecosystem: Environmental > Aquatic > Freshwater > Lake > Sediment | place: USA: Wyoming | collected... | reverse complement strand
GCTTCAACGCCGAACTGCTCTCGCGCGGGGCGCCCTACCTGCTGATCGGCGTGGGACGCTGGGGCTCGACCGACCCCTGGCTCGGCATCCCGGTCACCTGGGACGAGATCTCCGGCGCACGCGTCATTGTCGAAGCCGGCTTCCGTGACTTCCGCGTCACGCCCTCGCAGGGCAGCCACTTCTTCCAGAACCTCACGTCGTTCCAGATCGGCTACTTCACCGCCAACCCGGAACACGGCGAAGGCTTCGTGGACTGGGACTGGCTCGCCGCACAGCCTGCCGAAGCGGAGGAAGGGCACGTGCGCCTGCTGCGCTTCGAGCTGCCCCTGCTCGTGAAGATGAACGGGAGACAGAACCGCGGGGTCATCTACAAGCCGGGGGCGTGAGCGGGGGCGGACGCATCGAAATTGACTGTTGATTTCCGCGGCCTGCGGGTGGAGAATCCCGGCCACATCGGCCGCAGCGAAGCCGCCTTCCTTGCCCGAAACGCGGGCAGGTCGCACCCCCGGACCAGACGGAGCCGCACGTGCCCCTCGGAAGGTGCGCCATGACCCGGACTCCGCTGCCTCTGTTCGCCGCCGCACTTCTTGCCACGCTCCTCGCCGCAGCCCCACGCCCCGCCACCGCCGCCTGGCCCCACGACCCGACCGTCAACGTGCCACTCTGCACCGCCACGGGGGGCCAGCAGGATTCCGCCATCGTCTCGGACGGCGCGGGCGGGGCCATCGTCATCTGGTCGGACTGCCGCGGCGGTGGCGGTAACATCGACATCTACGCCCAGCGGATCTCGGCCGACGGAACGGTCCAGTGGACGGCCAACGGCGTGGCCCTCTGCACCGCCACCGGTGTAGAGCGATACCCCACCGGCGTCTCGGACGGCGCGGGCGGGGCCATCGTTGCCTGGGAAGACTTCCGCAGCGACACCAGCTACGACATCTACGCCCAGCGGATCTCGGCCGCTGGCACGGTCCAGTGGACGGCCAACGGCGTGGCCCTCTGCACCGCCACCTGGGAGCAGCGATACCCCACCATCGTCGCGGACGGCGCGGGCGGGGCCGTGGTCACCTGGTTTGACCAGCGCAACGGCAACATCGATATCTTCGCCCAGCGGGTGTCTGCAGGTGGCACGGTCCAGTGGATGGCCAACGGGGTTGCCCTCTGTACCGACCCTGGGAATCAGGCCATTCCTGTCATGGTTGCGGACGGCGCGGGCGGCGCCATCGTTGCCTGGGGGGACTTCCGCAGCGGCGACTACGACATCTATGCGCAGCGGATCTCGTCGGGCGGCAGCGTCCAGTGGCCGGCCGACGGCGTGGCCCTCTGCTCCGCCACGAACTGGCAGTATTCCCCCACCATCGTCGCGGACGGCGCGGGCGGCGCCATCGTCACCTGGGAGGACTTCCGCAACGGCAGCAACGACGTCTATGCGCAGAAGGTCGCGGCCGGCGGCGCGGTCCAGTGGACGGCCAACGGCGTGGCCCTCTGCACCGCCGCCGGCAGTCAACTCTCGCCCACGATCGTCTCCGACGGTGCGGGCGGCGCGATCGTCACGTGGCAGGACGGCAGCAGCGGCACCAACTTTGACATCTATGCCCAGCGCGTCTCGTCCGGCGGCGCGGTCCAGTGGACGGCCGACGGCGTGGCCCTCTGTACCGCCGCCGGCGATCAGCAATCCCCCATCATCGTCTCGGACGGTGCGGGCGGGGCCATCGTCACCTGGCAGGACCAGCGAAGCGGCGACGACATCTACGCCCAGCGGATCCTGGCCGCTGGCACGGTCCAGTGGACGACCGATGGCGTGGCCCTCTGCACCGCCATCCGCACTCAGTCGCACCCCATCATCGTTTCGGACGGTGCGGGCGGGGCCATCGTCACCTGGCAGGACCAGCGAAGCGGCTACGACTCCAACTCCGACGACATCTATGCCCAGCGGGTGAACGCCGCAGGGGAATTGGACGGCTGCGAAGCGCCCCGCATCCAGAACGTCAGGGACGTCCCGATGGATCAAGGCGGCAAGGTCCTCGTGCTGTGGTCCGCGAGTTGCCGCGACCTCGTCCCCGCCCTCAACATCAGCAACTACACTCTGTGGCGACGGGTGACGACGGTGGCCGCCCAGCAGGCCCTGGCTCGCGGTGCTGTGCTGATGCGGGGCGCGGTCCCTGAGAGTGGAATCCTGCGCGAAGGGGCGATCCGCATGAGTTCCGAGGGTGCGGAAGCGGTCTACTGGGAGTACATAGTTACCGTCCCGGCGCGCGGCGCGAGCGGCTATGGCTACACCGCCACCACGACCACCGACTCGATGCCCGGGCTCATCCCGTACAACGTCTTCTTCGTGGATGCGAAGGAGGCCTCCAGCTCGACGTTCTATGTCTCCGACCCCGACTCCGGCTACTCCGTGGACAACCTCGCGCCCCTCGCCCCGGCACCCTTCACCGGCCAGTACGCGGGCGGCACCGCCAACCTGCACTGGGCGGTGAACGCCGCCACCGACCTCGGCGAGTACCGGCTCTACCGCGGCAGCACGGCCGGCTTCGTGCCGGGGCCCGCGAACCTGGTCGTGGCCCAGCCCGACACCGGCTATGTGGATGCGGCGGGCGCGCTATTCCACTACAAGCTCTGCGCCGTGGACGTGCACGGCAACGTCAGCGGCTTCAGCACGCTGCTGCCCTCGGGCACGGTGGACGTCGTGGGACCGGCGCTGCCGCGCGTGGTGTTCCTGGCACCGCCCGCGCCCAATCCCGCGCGTGGTACCACCACGTTGCGCTTCGGCCTGCCGCGCGAAGCGCGCGTCGAACTCGCGCTCTACGACCAGCAGGGGCGCCGCGTGCGAAGCCTCGTCGCCGGCATGCAGCCCGCGGGCGAGCGCACGATCGCGTGGGACGGCTCCGACGACAGCGGGCGCGCGCTGCCCGCTGGGCTCTACTTTGTGAGGCTCGCGACCGAGAGTCGCACGTTCGTCTCGAGGCTCGCCGTGATCCGTTAGCGAACGGGACACAGAGGAGCCCCGCAGCGACCCGGCGGGGCTCTTCGCGTTCTACGCAGGCGCGCAGCTACTCAGCGCCCTTCAGGGCAAGCTCGGTGTCGGGGTCGAGGCAGTGGAGCTTGGCGCAGGAGAAGTGCAGCTTCGCTTTCGACCCCACCGCGGGCACGCTCTGCCCCGGGTAGCGCGCGATGAACTGCCCGACCGGGGTCGCGAGATGGACCAGCGCCTCGTTGCCGAGTGGCTCAAGCACGTCCACGACACCATCGAGTGTCACGCCGGCCCCGCGCTCCTCGAGCAACAGATCCTCGGGGCGGATGCCCAGGGTGACGGCCTTGCCGCGCCGCGCCGCGAGTTGCGCGGCCACGGCCGGCGGCACCGGGATGCTCGCGCCCGCGCTCTGCAGAGTCGTGCCGGCCTGGTCGAGCGTGGCGGAGAAGAAGTTGATGGGCGGGCTGCCGATGAAACCGGCGACGAACTGGTTGGCCGGGCTTCCGTAGAGTGTGAACGGGTCCGCGACCTGCTGCAGCAGGCCCCGGCGCATGACCGCGATGACGACGCCGATCCCGCGCGGCTGCTGTGCCTGAGCCCCGATGAACGGGAGACAGAACCGCGTGGTCATCTACAAGCCCGGGGCGTGAGCGGGCGCGGCGCTCAATCCGTGCGGTGAATCATCTGCTCCCGCGCCCGCAGGTACCACGCCCGGTCGGCTGCATCGCGCAGACGTACGACCACGTCCACCTCGATCCCCGGCCCCCACTTCGGCCCGCCCTCGGCGTAGACCTCGAGCGTGGGAGCGCCCGGCAGCCGCGGGCGCGTCTCCTTCACCCAGGTGGCCCAGACCTCGTCGCCCTTCAGCACCCACGCCGCGTCGGCACGCAGGGCCGGCGGGAAGGCCGACGAGTCCGCGGTGGTGATGAGCAGCACCGCGCGCAGCGGCTCGCCGTCCGGCGGGGCGATCGGCATGAAGTCGCGCCAGAGGTCGGTGCCGAGTCGCAGCCCGGCGCCTGCGGCCTCGACGGAATCCGCTGCCGCGTGGACCTGCGCCAGCACCGCAGGGGTGGTGAGTGCCAGCGGCGCAGGCTTCAGGGGATGCTCACCCCCGCAGCCAGCGAGTGACAGCGCGACACCTAGGAAGACCACGGACCGAACCTTCACGGCGACCTCCTTGCCCGGTCAGGACCTCTCGCCACCCATCATCCCACGACCGCCCGCATCTCAGCGAAGCAGGGCGAAGCGCCGGGTGAGACCGCCACCGGCAGTCTCGATCCGGGCGAAGTATAGTCCCGCTCCCACCGGCAGGCCAGACTCCGTATCGCGCCTCCGTATCGCGCCGGTCCCCGTCCAGATCGCTTCATGGCGGCCTGCGGAGCGCGCGCCGTCCACCAACACAGCCACCCGCCGGCCCGTGCCATCGAAGACGACGAGCTGCACGCGAGCAGAGGCCCGCAGCGTGAAGCTCAGGCGCACCGCATCGCGACGGCGCAAGCGCGCGGCTACTCGGCGCCCTTCAGGGCGAGTTCGGTGTCGGGGTCGAAGCAGTGCAGTTTGGCGAAGGAGAAATGGAGCTTCGCCTTCGACCCCACCGCGGGCACGTTCTGCCCCGGATAGCGCACGATGAACTGCCCGACGGGCGTGGCGAGATGGACGAGCACCTCGTTGCCGAGCGGCTCGCGCACGTCCACGACTCCATCGAGCGTCACGCCGGCCCCGCGCGTCTCCAGCAGGACATCTTCCGGCCGGATGCCCAGCGTCACGGTCTTGCCACGCCGCGACACGAGCCGCGCGGCCACGTCGGGCGGCACCGGGATGCTCACGCCCGCGCTCTGCAGGGTCGTGCCGGCCTGATCGAGCGTGGCGGAGAAGAAGTTGATGGGCGGGCTGCCGATGAAACCGGCGACGAACTGATTGGCCGGGCTTCCATAGAGCGTGAACGGGTCCGCAACCTGCTGGAGCAGACCCCGGCGCAGGACCGCGATGCGGTCGCCCAGGGTCATGGCCTCCACCTGGTCGTGCGTGACGTAGATCATGGTGGCGTTCACACGCTGATGCAGGCGCTTGATCTCGGCGCGCATCTGGACGCGCAGCTTGGCGTCCAGGTTCGAGAGCGGCTCGTCGAACAGGAAGACCTGCGGGTCGCGCACCATGGCGCGCCCCAGCGCCACGCGCTGCCGTTCGCCGCCGGAGAGCTCCCGCGGCCTGCGCAGCAGGTACGTCTCGAGTCCCAGCGTGTCCGCGGCGCCGCGCACCTTCCGGTCCACTTCGGCCGGCGGCAGCCTGCGGCGGCGCAGGCCGAACGCCATGTTGTCGTAGACGGACATGTGCGGGTAGAGCGCGTAGTTCTGGAACACCATGGCGATGTCCCGGTCCCTGGGCGCCACGTCGTTGACGACCCGGTCGCCGATCTTGACCTGCCCCTCGGTGACCTCTTCGAGCCCCGCCACCATGCGCAGCACGGTGGACTTGCCACACCCCGAGGGCCCCACCAGCACCAGAAATTCCCCGTCGTGGATCGAGAGGCTGACGTCGTCCACGGCCCGAGCGCCGCGCCCATACGTCTTGCTCACGTGGATCAGTTCGACCGTCGGCATCGTCACTCTCCCGCCAGGGAACGGAGCACCATCGGCCGCAGCCTAGTGAATCGGTGGAGCCGCTTCAACCCGCCGCGACGGTCGCTCGTAGCGTCACGCCCGGTCCAACGCGGCACACGCGCCCGGCATCTCAGGACGTCTTCGTCGCCCCCGCGGCGTCGCGCCGCAGCCGGCGGCCGAGCACGTCCACCAGGATGTAGAGCAGGAGCAGGACCACGGCCGCAGCCATGAACCATGCGAGCTTGTCCTTCAGCACTCGCACCATCGCGCCCGGGTCCTGGAGCAGTTGCTTCTCCTCCCCCAGCACCCGCGCCCCGAACCAGGCCAGGACGGTGGACCACACGAACGAGCCAAGCAGGGTCATGGTGGTGAAGATCTTGAAATTCATGCGCGCCGCGCCCGCAGGGAGCGAGACCAGGTGCCGCACGACCGGCAGCAGGCGCGCGAAGAAGATGCCGGCCGCGGAATAGCGGTTGATCCAGCCCTCGGCCAGCAGCCACTTCTTCTCGGGCACGAACAAGTAGCGGCCGTAGCGCAGCAGCAGCGGTCGCCCTGCCGCGCGCGCCACCCAGTAGGAGAGCGCAGAGCCCGCCCACGAGCCCAGCGTGGCCGCGGCCACCACGCCCCAGAAGTTCAAGTGCCCCTGGGTCGCCAGGTAGGCCGCCGGCGGGATGACGACTTCGCTCGGCAGCGGGAACACGGTGGACTCGATGGCCATGAGCGCGAACACACCCGCGTAGCCCCACTTCAGCGTGAGGTCGAACCAGACCGTCAGCAGCGAGTGAAACATGTCAGGCGGGCACGATGGGGCCGATGACCATGGCCGGGCAGGATGTCGCAGAGACCGCGCGGCCGTCAAACAACCGGCCCCCCCGCTCACGGACGCGGAGGCCGGTGCTTGATGCACCACGGGCGCGCCCGGTGAGGGACGCGCCCGTCGGGGGGGGAGGATCCGTCAGCGCACGTATTTCGCCTTGAGCCCGCCGAAGGAGAGCGGCTGGACCGGTGTCGCCCCGAAGGCAGTCACCTCGAAGAGGAAATCGTTGAAGTCGTTGTCGGTCTGCGCCTGGCCCAGCAGACCGGGGTTCGCGCCCGAGTCGAGGTCCTCGAAGCACACGAGCCAGGTATTCGCCGTCCCCTTGAGACGCGAGATGTCGTAGACCAGCGCCTGCATGTCGCCACCCCAGGGGAAGTGCAGCGTCCCGCTGCCGTCGGGGCCGGCGTCGTTATAGGTGCGGTTGGTGTAGAACTTCTCCGGTTCGGGGGCGTTGGTGGCGTCGCCCAGGCCGTTAGGGTTCAGGTAGAAGCCAAACTGAGTCATTGGCTTCAAGAAGGTCACGATCGCCGTGGCACCTGCACCCGCCGGGCCGTCGAAGACCAACCCATCGTCCACACCGTCGTTCTTGAGGACGGGCAAAGAGCCCTTCTCATGGTACCAGCCCAACTGGTTGTAGTTCGCATTCCCGGCCAATTCCTTCACGAGCAGCGCCGAGAGCTGGTTGTCCACCCAGAACCACGGGTCCGGCTCGCCGACTTTCGCGCTGAGGAAATCGGTCTTCACATCGATCCGCCCCGCCCCGTAGAGGCCGTCCACGATCGACTGCAGGCTCATACTCGAACCGTCCCAGGAATTACCCCAAACCACCGTCACGGCTGCCTGGGAAGGGACAGCGACACCAAGTGCAGCACAGATAAACATGGCGACTACACGCCCAGTCAGAAACCTCATGGAATAGCTTCCCCGATCTCGTGGAGGCACGACGCTGAACCGTAGGGGCAAGGTCGTCGGTCACTCGGCGACTTTCCGCGCCGCAGGGGGGGTCAAGGGCAGGCGCAGAACTCTTATCGGCGATAAGTCTATCAATGAAGAACCGGGTAGACAAGCTACCGGTGACTTCTGATGTCCGGAAAGGGAAGAAGATGCGACCGAGTCCACCCAGGGGGGCATGTCCCGGGCAGGCGTCCACTGGCGGGCACCCGCCCGACGCGGATGCGCCCCGGCCCGGCCCGCGGTCACCCGGACCCTGGCTGCGGCCCCCCAGCCCCAAGGTTGTGGAGCGCAGAATGTTGGTGGCCTTCCCAGACGCGCCAAGTCATTGCAGCTCAGTGGCTGATTGGTCCCAGGACGCTTCCGGAAGCCGGACCAACATTCTGCGCTCCACAACCTAACCGCAAGCAGCCAGCGGTTCTCCGGGGGCGGCGCCATGCGCCGTCGGCCTAGATGTGGATGGCCCGCTTCCCCACCGCCAGAGCTGCTTCCTTCACGGCCTCGGGCAGGGTCGGGTGGGCGTGGACCGAGCAGGCCACGTCCTCAGCGCTCGCCCCCAGCTCCATCGCCAGGGCGAGTTCGGCAATCAGGTCGCTGGCGCGCGGCCCCACGATTTGGGCCCCCAGGATCCGGTCAGTCAGGGCGTCGGCCACGATTTTCACCTGCCCGTCCTTCTCCCCCATCGTCTTCGCACGGCCGTTGGCGAGGAACGGGAACGCGCCCACATTGACCTCGATGCCACGCTCCTTCGCGTCGTCCTCGGAGAGCCCCACGCTCGCGAACTCGGGCCAGGTGTAGACCACGTTCGGGACACACTCGTAGGCCACGTGCCCCGCCCGGCCCACCATGCGCTCCACCGCCGCCACGCCTTCCTCCTCCGCCTTGTGCGCGAGCATGGGACCAGGGATGACATCGCCGATCGCCCAGATGCCGGGCACGCTCGTGCACCAGGTCGCGTCCACCTGGATGCGGCCCTGTTCATCCATCCGCACGCCCAGCTCGCGCGCGCCGAGGCCCTCGGTGAAGGGCCTGCGCCCCACCGCGACGAGGAGCACGTCGCACTCCTCCTCACGGGACTCGCCGCCATGGGCCACGGTGACGCGCACTTGTTCACCTTCGGCCACGGCCTTCTGCGCCGAGGCGCCGAAGCTGAACTTGATCCCCTGCTTCTCGAGCGCGCGCTGCAGCAGCAGCGCACTCGCCCGGTCCATGCCCGGCACGATGCGGTCCATGAACTCCAGCACCTGGACCTCGCTGCCGAGCCGTCTCCAGACCGAGCCCAGCTCGAGCCCGATGGCTCCGGCCCCCACCACCAACAGCCGCCGTGGTACCTCGGGCAGCGCGAGCGCACCGGTCGAATGGACGATGCGACGGCCGTCGAAGGCGATGCCCGGCAGCGCGGCGGGCCGGCTCCCCGTGGCGATCAGGATGCGTTCGGTCGCCAGCGCCTCCCTCCCCTGCTCGCCCGTGACCTCGACCATCCCGGCCGCGACGATCCGCCCGGTCCCGGTGAAGCGGGCCACCTTGTTCTTGCGGAACAGCCCCTCGACGCCACGCGTCAACTCGCGCACGATCTGGTCCTTGCGCTTCATCATGATTGCGAGGTCCAGCTCGACGGAGGTCCGGATGCCGTGAGCGGCCGCGTGGTCGCGCGCGAAGGCGAAGTGCTCGCTCGAGTCGAGCAGGGCCTTGCTGGGGATGCAGCCCACGTTCAGGCAGGTGCCACCCAGCGCGGAGTGCTTCTCCACGCACGCCACCCTCAGTCCGAGCTGCGCGGCCCGGATGGCGGCGACGTAACCGCCGGGTCCGGAGCCGATGACGATGAGGTCGAAGCGGTCGAGGTCAGCCATGGAGCGGATCTCCTTCGTTCTCTCGGATGCGCAGTGGTCTCACGGAGGCGGCCCCCCGACGGGTGGGCCCGCCCGCGTGGCCCCGGTATCTCAGACGTCCAGCAGCAGGCGCTCGGGATCTTCGAGACGCTCCTTCACCTTCACCAGGAAGGTGACCGACTGTTCGCCGTCCACGATGCGGTGGTCGTAGGAGAGCGCGACGTACATCATCGGCCGGATTACCACCTGGTCGTCCACGACCACGGGGCGCTTCTCGATCTTGTGCATGCCGAGGATGCCGCTCTGCGGCGGGTTGAGGATGGGTGTGGACAACAGCGAACCGAAGATGCCACCGTTCGAAACCGTGAAGGTGCCGCCCGCCAGGTCGTCGAGCGAGAGCCGGTGATCGCGCGCCTTCCCGGCCAGGCGGGCGATCTCGCGCTCGAGTTCCACGAAGCAGAGCCGGTGCGCATCGTGGATGACCGGCACCACCAGGCCACGGTCGGTCTGCACCGCCACGGCGAGATGGACGAAATCGTGGTAGACCAGGTCGGTGCCGCGAACCACGGCGTTCAACTCGGGGACTTCGCGCAGCGCCTGCACACAGGCGCGCCCGAAGAAGCTGGTCAGGCCGAGCTTCACCCCGTGCTGCCGCTCGAAGCTTTCGCGCCGGCGCGCGCGCAGTTCGACGATCGCGCTCATGTCCACCTCGTTGAAGGTGGTCAGGATCGCTGCCGTGTGCTGGGCCTGCACGAGGCGCTCGGCGATGCGCAGGCGGATGCGGTTCATCGGCACGACGCGCTCGCCGGCCTCCTCGGGAGCGGCGGGCGCGGGCGGGGCCGGCGCGACCACCGCAGCAGCCGGGCGGACGGGCACCGCGGGGCATGTCGCCGCCCGCTCGAGGTGCTGCAGCACATCCTCCTTGAGCAGTCGCCCGCCCGGACCCGTTCCCTTCAGGGACGCCGGGTCGAGCCCGTGCTCCTCGACGAGGCGCCGCACGGCGGGACCGAACGGGGCCGCGGGCCCAGGGACCGGCGGAGCGGCGGGCAACGACGACGGTGCTGCCGGACGCGACGGAGCGGGCACGGCGGGCGCGGCGGGCGCGGCGGGCGCGGCGGCCGGTGCTGCCGGAGTGGCAACTCGCGCCGGAGCCGTCGCCGGGACTGCGCCGGGCTCGATGCGGGCCAGCAGGTCGTCCACCCGCACCACGTCGCCCACCTTCCGCGCGTGGCGCAGCACACCGCTCTCCGTGGCGGAGATCTCGACCGCCGCCTTGTCGGTCTCCAGTGTGGCGATGGGCTCGTCCAGGCGCACCATCTCACCGTCCCCCTTGAGCCATTCGACGAGCGTGGCGTCCGCGATGGACTCCGCGAGCCGCGGGACCCTGACCTCGGCACTCACGACGCTCCTCCTTCCCGGCTCCCGGCCGGCGCGGGCGCCTTGCGCGCGGGCCCGAACTCCGCGAGGGCGCGCTCCAGCAGCGCGCGCTCCTGCTCGACGTGGACGTGGTAGTTGCCGGTGGCCGGCGTGGGCGAGGCCTTGCGCGCCACGAGCCGCAGGCGCGTGCCCGGCGGCAGCACGCCCTCGATCCGGTGTCGCGTGCTGCGCCAGGCTCCCATGTTGGCCGGCTCCTCTTGCACCCAGCGGACCTCGCGCGCGTTCGAGTAGCGCCGGAACAGCGCGTCGAGTTCCGCGCGCGGGAACGGGTAGAGCTGCTCGACCCGCACCAGCGCCGCCGGCAGGTTCAACCGCGCGGCGCGCGCCTCCTCGAGGGCGTAGCAGAGCTTGCCCGAGACCAGCAGGATCCCCCGCACCGCATCCGGGTCCCGCACGGCCGCATCGTCGATCACGGTGCGGAAGTGACCTTCCGTGAAGTCCCGCACCGGCGAGACCGCCGAGCGGTGCCGCAGCAGGCTCTTCGGGCTCATGATGACCAGCGGCTTGCGGAAGCGCCGGTGCATCTGGCGCCGCAGCGCGTGGAACAACTGCGCCGGGGTGGTGAGGTTCACGACCTGCAGGTTGCAGCGTGCGCAGAGTTCCAGGAAGCGCTCGAGCCGCGCGCTCGAGTGCTCCGGCCCCTGGCCTTCGTAGCCGTGCGGCAGGAGCAGCGTCAGGCCGGACATGCGCCGCCACTTGGACTCGGCACTTGCCAGGAACTGGTCCAGGTAGACCTGGGCCACGTTCACGAAGTCGCCGAACTGTGCCTCCCACACCACCAGCGTTTGCGGGTCGGCCGTGCTGTAGCCGTACTCGAAACCGACCGGCGCCGACTCGGCCAGCGGCGTGTCAAAGATCTCGAAGCGGCCCTGCCCGCCGGCGAGGTGCTGCAGCGGAACGTGCAGGAGGCCGTCCTCCGCGTCGTGCAGCACCGCGTGGCGGTGGCTGAAGGTTCCGCGCCCGGTGTCCTGCCCGCTCAGGCGCAGGTGGTGGCCTTCGAGCAGCAGGGTGCCGAGCGCGAGCGCCTCGCCGAGCCCCCAGTCCACGCGGTCCTGCTCCAGCATCTTCACGCGCTCGGCCGCGAGGGCCGCGACCTTGCGGTGCGGATGGAACCCCGGTGGCACTTCGGCGAGCGCGCGCGCCACCTGCACCAGTCGCTCACGCGGCACCGCGGTCTCGGCCGTCCAGTCCTCGCCGGCCCACTCGAACCCCTTCCAGGCGCCACTCAGCAACCGCGAGGGTGCCGGGGACCGCCCCGCGCGGGCGCGCTGGTGGGCTGCCTGGAACGCTGCCGTGAGCTCGCCCCGCAGCGCCTCGAGCCCACCGTCGTCGAGGACGCCCTCGCGCTGGAGCCGCTCCGCGTAGAGCCGCGAGACCGTGGGGTGCGCGGCCACCTTCCGGTACATGACCGGCTGGGTGAAGGTCGGGTCGTCCAGCTCGTTGTGCCCGTGCTTGCGGAAGCACACCAGGTCCACGAAGACATCACGCTTGAACCGCTGCCGGTATTCGAGGGCGAGCCGGATGATGTGCACCACCGCTTCGGGGTCGTCGGCGTTCACGTGGAACACCGGCGCATCCCCGACCCGCGCCACGTCGGTCGGATAGCGCGAGGTGCGCGCGTCCGCGGGCGAGGTGGTGAAACCGACCTGGTTGTTCACGATAACGTGGACCGTGCCGCCCGTGTCGTAGTGCGGGAGCGCGGCCATGGTCAGCGTCTCGGCGACCAGGCCCTCGCCCGCGAAGGCGGCGTCGCCGTGGAGCAGCACGGGCAGGCAGCGCATCCGCCCGGCATCGCCCATGCGGTCCTGCTTGGCCCGCACCGCCCCGAGCACGACCGGGTTCACGAACTCGAGGTGGCTCGGGTTGAAGTAGAGGTCCAGGTGGACACAGCCCGCGACCCGCGTCTGGCGTTCGGTCGAATAGCCGAGGTGGTACTTCACATCGCCGTGCCCCTGCACTTCTTCGGGCAACTCGGTGGCCTCGAACTCGCGGAAGATGTCCTCGTAGGGCTTGTCCACGAGGTTGGCGAGCACATTGAGGCGCCCGCGGTGCGGCATCCCCAGGACGACTTGCTCCACGCCCGAAGCGGCCGCCGCCTCGACCAGCGCGTCGAGCATCGGGATGAGCGAGCCCGCGCCCTCGAGCGAAAAACGCTTCTGGCCCGGATAACGCGTGTTCAGGAACTCCTCGAAGCCGTCCGCCAGCATCAACTGCCGCAGGATGAGCAGGCGCTCGGCTGGTTCCAGCGCCGGGTGGTTCTGCACCGGCTCCATGCGCTCCTGCAGCCAGGCGCGCCGTTCCTCGTCGGCCAGACGCATGAACTCGACCCCGATGGTGTCGCAGTAGGTGCGGCGCAGGGCGGCGATCAGGTCACGCAGGGGGCCCTGTGCGCCACTCTTCAGGGGCTCCCACGAAACCACGGTGTCGAGATCGGCCTCCTGGAAACCGAAGGACACCGGGTCAAGCAGGGGCAGCAGGCGCGGACGATCGTTCAGCGGATCGAGCCAGGCCGCGAGGTGCCCGAAGATGCGGTGGTGCTGCACCAGGCCGAAGACCTCGCCCGAAGGCTGGCCGGGCACGCCCCCGCCGGGCCGCTGCGGGCCTGCCAGTTCGAAGCCCGCGAAGAAGATGCCCCAGTCCTCGGGGACCGAGCCCGGGTCTTCCCGGTACTGCGCGTACAACTCCTCGATGTAGGAGGCGTTGGCGCGTTGAATGGCATCGAGCCTGGAGGCCATGTGTCCCTCGACGGCTGCTCCTGGGCGTGTGCCGGGAGCGTCCCTTTTCTGGTTCGAAGAAGCGGGCCGCAGACTACCACGAAGCCCGCGGCCCGGGCACGCGAATGAGGTCGCCAATGAGGCGCGCGGGCCACGCCACGGCCAGCCACCTTGATGGTGGACAGAGACATTGAGATGCGCACCAAGGTCAGGGCGATTCCACCGGAAACGGTCGCTTGGAACCACGGCGTCCTCTCGGTTACACTTCTCCTGGCCGCCTTTCCAAGCAGCACGCGCGGGCCCCTTCCTCGCGCTCACGATTCGACACCCTGCGCGGGAGAGGCTCAACGATGCGCCACTGGCTGCTGGTCCCCCTGTTCGCCCTGCTCCTCGTCCCCACCACCAGCGCAGCGGCAAAGAAGGCGCTCTTCGACAACACCAAGGCCGAGACCGCGGGCAACGCCGACTGGATCATCGACGACAACCAGCCGGTCCCGGTTCCCGACCAGAGCGGCATTGGTCCGGCCACCCCCCGCACTTACTGGCAGGGAGCTATTTCGTCCTGGGGTGTGGACCTGGTGAAGCGCGGCTACGCCGTCGCGACCCTGACCTCGGCCTACGGCATCAGCTACCAGAACGCCGGCAACCCTTACGACCTCTCGAACTACGACGTCTTCATCGTGGCCGAGCCCAACATCCTCTTCACCAGCAGCGAGACCACGGCGATCTTCAACTACGTGCGGGACGGCGGCGGGCTCATCATGGTCGTGGACCATGGGCAGTCCGATCGCAACAACGACGGCTACGATTCCCCCATGATCTGGAACGCTATGGACCCCGGACATCTCTTCGGCGTGCGTTGCCAGGTGTACGTCAATGGCGTCCATGAGACCAACGACAACATCACCCAGACCTCGACCAACGTGAACGCCTCGGCCTCCGACTCGGTCACGCGCGGGCCGGTGGGCAACGTGACCGGCCTCGCCTTCCACAATGGCACCACCTTCACGCTCTACCCCGCCGTGAACCCGAGCGTGCGCGGCGAAGTCTGGATGAACAGCCTGTCGCAGACCAGCACCACGGGCCTGATGGCCGCCTCCTCGGTCTACGGCAACGGGCACTTCGTCATCGTGGGCGACAGCTCGCCCGCTGACGACGGCACGGCCTCTCCAGGCGGGGGAACCGTCTATCCCGGATGGGAAGAAGCCGGCGCCACCGACAGCACGCTCTTCATGAACGCCACGATCTGGGCGACGCGGCGAACCGTGACCGCCGATCTGACGGCCCCGGCCGTGGCGGTGTCCTCGCCCGATGGCGGCGAGACCTGGAAGGCGGGCTCGTCGCACGCGATCACCTGGAGCGCCACCGACGCCGTGGGGGTGACCAGCGTGGACCTGGCCTGGTCGAGCGACGGCGGCGCCACGTTCCCCAACGTGCTGGCGAGCGGCATCGCCAACAGCGGCTCCTGGTCGTGGACCGTGCCCAACCTGCCGACCGGCACGGCACGCGTGCGGGTGCTCGCCCGTGATGCGGCGGGCAACCTCGGCCGCGACTCGAGCGCGGCGGATTTCACTATCGACCGCTGGACGATCACGGCCTCCGCGGGCGCGGGCAGCAGCGTCACCCCGAGCGGCATCGTGTACGTGGTCGAGGGCGCAAACCAGAGCTTCATCATAACGCCAGCGACCGGCTACCAGATACTGGCGCTCACCGTGGATGGCGGTGCAGTGACGCCGGACACCACCTACACCTTCACCAACGTCACGGCGAACCATACGCTCAGCGCCACGTTCGCGGACGCGACGCCGCCAACCGTGCTCCTGACGTCGCCGGTGGGCGGCGAGGCCTGGGAGGTGGGCGCGCTGCGCGCCATTACCTGGAGCGCCAGCGACAACGCGGCGGTGGACTCGGTGAACGTGGACTATTCGGTGACGGGGCCGGCGGGCCCGTGGCTGAAGGTGGCACATGGTCTCGGGAATTCGGGCTCCTACCCCTGGACCGTGCCGGCCCAGCCGAGCGACAGCGCGCTGGTGCGTGTGACGGCGTATGACCCGGCGCTGAACGCCGGGAGCGCGGCGAGCGACAGCCTGTTCCACCTGGTGGACCCGACGGCCGGGGTGGGGAGCAGTGGACCGGCGCTGCTGGCGCTCTCGCGTCCGCTGCCGAACCCCAGCGGGAGCACGACGCTGCTGCGCTTCTCGCTGCCGGCGGCGGGGCACGCGCGGCTGGAGGTGGTCGACGTCTCCGGCCGGCGTCTGGGCAGACTCGAGGGAGAGTTCTCGGCCGGAGCGCAGACGTGGCGCTGGGACGGAAGCGACCTGGACGGCGGTGTTTCGAGCGCCGGACTCTACTTCGTGCGACTGGTCACGCCCTGGGGCACTCGCACCGAGCGGTTGGTGCGGCTGAAATGACCTGACCGTCCCCTGACGCCAGAGCGGTTACCTCGACCGGGGTGGCCACTCTGCGATGCCCGGCATCCGGCACCGTCCCGCTGGCGCCCGGAGCCTCCCGGCGTTATAAAGGCGTCGGAAGGTACCCCCGCCTCATCTCAAGGACCAGATCCACCCATCCCCATCCGCGGGAGGTCCGCTTCATGTCTTCATGGCGTCGTCCGGTCGCACCTGTCCTTGCCTGCTTCGCGCTGACGGTGTTTCTCGCCCCGCTGGCCGACGCCCAGTATTACTTCGGCCAGAACAAGGTCCGCTACGAGTCCTTCGATTTCCAGGTGCTCAGCACCGAGCACTTCGACATCTACTACTATTCGGAGACGAAGGAGGTCGTGCCCGAGGCCGCGCGCATGGCGGAGCGCTGGTACGCGCGGATCTCGAAGGCCCTGCAGCACGACCTCTCGCGCCGCCAACCTCTCGTCCTCTACGCCAGCCATCCGGCCTTCGAGCAGACCAACGCCATCTACGGCGAGTTGGGCGAGGGCGTTGGCGGCGTGACCGAAGCCCTCAAGCGCCGCATCGTCGTCCCCTTCGCCGGCCCACTCGCCGAGACCGACCACGTCATCGGCCACGAGCTGGTACACGCGTTCCAGTACGACATCGTCGGCCAGGGCCGCTCGCAGACCGTGGGGCTCACGACGGCGTCGCGGCTGCCGCTGTGGTTCATGGAGGGCATGGCCGAGTACCTGACGCTCGGAGCGGACGACCCGCACACCGCGATGTGGATGCGAGATGCGGCACAGGTCAAGAATCTCCCGAATTACGGCCGGCTCGAGGACTCGCGCTACTTCCCCTACCGCTTCGGCCAGTCGCTGTGGGCCTACCTGACCGGCCGCTTTGGCGAGGACGCCGTCGCCCGCATGCTCAAGTCCGCCGGCCGCTCGGGCGACGTCCGCCAGGCGGTGCAGGGCACGCTCGGCGTGCCGGCCGACTCGGTCATCATGGGCTGGCACCAGGCCCTGCGCGACTGGGCGGGCACGCTCGTTCTCCGGACCGAACCGACCCGGAAGGCCGCCACTCCGCTCGTGCTCGCGAAGCGCGGCATCGGCCGCATGAACCTGGGCCCGGCGCTCTCCCCCGACGGCCGGCAGCTCGTCTTCTTCTCGGAGCGCGGCCAGCTCTCGATCGAGATGTACCTCGCGGACGCGGTGAGTGGGAAGGTGTTGCGGGCGATCACCCGCAGCACCGTGGACCTGGAGATGCAGAATCTGGGTTTCATCAACTCCGGCGGCGAGTGGAGCCCCGACGGCAAACGTTTCGCCTTCTCCACCGTGAGCGGTGGCCGCCCCATGCTCGCGGTGATGGAGATGGCGAGCGGCCGCATCGTGCGGCGGGTGCCTTTCGCGAACCTCGGCGAAATCTTCCGTCCGACCTGGTCCCCCGATGGCCGCCACATCGCCTTTTCCGCGCTCGGCCGGGGCGTGACGGACCTCTGGGTGCTCGACTTCGAGAGCGGCGTCGCGCGCCGCCTCATGGACGACGACTGGGCCGACCTGCAGCCCGCGTGGTCTCCCGATGGAAGGAGCATCGCGTTCGTCACCGATCGCTTCGGCCCGGCGCCGGGCGGAACCCGCTACGGCGGGTATCGCCTTGCGCTCATCGACCCGGAGACCGGCGCGATCCGCGCGCTCGAGACTTCCGCGACCGGAAAGAGCATCAATCCGCAGTGGACCCCCGACGGGCGCAGCCTGTGTTTCATCGGCGACCCCGACGGGATTGCCAACCTCTACCGGCTCGACCTCGAGGGCGGGCACATCGAGCCACTCACCAACCTGATCACCGGCGTCTCGGGCCTCACGCACCTCAGCCCGGCCCTCACGGTCGCGCGCCAGTCCGGGCAGATCATCTTCAGCGCCTACGACGCCGGCAACTTCGGACTCTTCCGCCTCAACGAGGCGCGCTGCTCCGGCGGGATCCCGCGCGACTCGCTGCCCGTCGCGCTGGTCACAGTGCGCGACTCGCTGCCCGTCGCGCTGGTCACAGTGCGCGACTCGCTGCCCGTCGCGCTGGCCACAGTGCGCGACTCGCTGCCCGTCGCGCTGGTCACAGTGCGCGACTCGCTGCCCGCCGCACTCATGGCCAGCCCCGACTCCACCGCGGCAGGACGTGGCGCCGCGCGTGAATCGCTGTGGGCTGCCCCTGCGACCCTGCCGCCTTCGCCGCGGGCCCGCGCGGCCTGGGTGGACTCGGCGCGCGCCGGGGTCGCCGCCGTGGACACCATGCGCTTCTCGTCCGCACCCTACCGCCCGCGGCTCTCGCTCGACTACATATCCCAGCCAAGCCTGGGCGTTTCGGCCGGCTCCTCCGGGGTCGGCGTGGGTGGAGGCGTAGGGCTCTACTGGAGCGACATGCTCGGCGACCACGAACTGGCGACCCTGCTTCAGGTCACGAACGTGGGCGGCAACGTCCTGAACAACACCGCGGCAGTCGCCGCGTACCAGGACCTGCGCACCCGCTGGAACTGGGGGCTGCAGGCCAGCCAGATCCCCTACATCACGCAGGCCTACTCCCTGGAAGCGGGTCTCCTGAACGGCCAACCCGTGATGCGCGAGCAGGAGTTCACCTTCTGGCAGATCGAACGCGCGCTCATGGGCAGCGTCTCCCACCCGTTCAGCCGCTTCTCGCGGGTGGAGTTTTCGGGCGGGGTGCGCAACATCTCCTTCACCAGCAGGGTCAGGACCGTCATCTACGACGCCTACGACCCCAGCAAGACATACGAAGACAGGACCAGCAACAACCCGGGCGGCAACCCAGCCTCCCTCACCCTCATGGGCGGCGGGGTCGCGCTGGTCCACGACAGCGGCGTCTTCGGGGGCACCAGCCCGGTATTGGGCCAGCGCTACCGCTTCGAGGTCACGGGGTTCGTGGGCAGCATCAATTATCACGACGTGCTCGCCGACTACCGGCGCTACGTGCGACTGGGTCACTCCCTCATCCTGGCCGGGCGGGCGCTCCACTACGGCCGCTATGGTCCCGGCGCCGAGGACGAGTGGCTCTCGGATCTCTACGTCGGAGACTCATGGCTGATGCGTGGGTACGATTACGCGTCCTTCAGCCATCAGTTGACCAACGGCGACGAGGCTGCGGCCAGGGCATACAATCGCCTGTACGGCAGCCGGCTCGCCGTGGCCAACCTCGAACTGCGGGTGCCCCTGCTCGGAGCCCTCGGGCTCTACCCCACTCCGGCCATGCCGCCCATCGAGGCCGCGATCTTCTTCGACGCCGGCAGCGCCTGGACGCAGGACGAAAGACCCCAGATCCTCGGCGGCCCGCGCCGTCCCGTGACGAGCTACGGCGTCACCTTCCGCGCCAGCCTGCTTGGATTCGCGATCGGCGAGGCCGACCTCGTGCACCCCAACGACCGGCCCGGCCAGGGCTGGTACTGGGAACTCTCGCTCCAGCCCGGCTTCTGAGTCCCGGCTCCGCACCCGCGGCACTCGCGGCGAGGCCCCGCTCCCGACCGGGAACGGGGCCTCGCCACTGACTGCGGGAAACGGCGCGACTACGACTCGAGTTTCGCCGCCATCGTGATCGTCGCCGCCTTGAGCAGGCGGGAAATCGGGCAGCCTTCCTTGGCCGCGTTGGCGGCCTGCTCGAAGGCTGCAGCAGCCGCGCCGGGGACGCGTGCCGCCACTTCAAGGTGGATGGCCGTCACCGTCGGCCCCGTCTCCAGCATCTCGAGCGTCACGGCCGCCGTGGTGCGGATGCTCTCCGGGGCGAGGCCGACCTTGCCCAACTCGGCCGAGAGCGCCATCGAGAAGCAGCCCGCGTGGGCCGCGGCGATCAACTCCTCCGGGTTCGTGCCCGGGTCGCTCTCGAAGCGCTTGCGGAAGTCGTAGGCCAGTTCGTGGAAGGCCCGGCTCTCGCCCGAGATGGTGCCCTTGCCGTCCTTCAGTCCGCCATTCCACACCGCGGTCGCCTTGCGCTGCATGATGCCTCCTGGTTGGGGGGGGTTGGTTGGGATGCTCCGGGGCCCGCGGCGGTTCAGGCGAATGGGGATTCGCGGGACTCCGAGCCACGGAAGTAGGGATTCGCCCCGCCAGTGTGGTCGGTCGCGTCCACCACCTGCTTCACTTCGGGCAGGGCTTCGCGGATACGCGCTTCGATGCCCCGCTTGAGCGTGACGTGCGCCATGCCACAACCCTGGCAGCCACCACCGAGCTCGACGTGCGCCACGCCTTCCCTGAGTTCCAGCAGGTGCACGAAGCCGCCGTGCGAGGCCAGGGCCGGGTTGATCTCGTCGTCGATGAGTCGCTGCACCGCAATCGCCAGCGGGTCGCTCCAGAGCGGGTTGGGGTTGTCGATCTTGAATCCGCTCTGTGACGGGGCCTCGACGTAGTCCACGGCGGTGCCCGCCAGGTGGGGCGCGCTGCGCGCGTCCACCACGACCTGGAAGCCACCCGCGTCGGCCAGTTCATCGCCAGGCTCGCGCTCTTCGGGCTTCATGAAGGCCAGCCGGTACTGGAACACCCCGCCCATCCGGCCGCTGATGGAGAAGCTCAGGGCCGAACCCTGCCGACCCTCACGCGCCAGCAACTCGAGCATCTTCCCGCGCGCAGCTTCGGTGAACGTGATCATGGCTTCCTCGGTGGTGCAGGTCCCGCTTCCGGCCTCCGGAATCCACTCTAGGCGGGTGTTCGGCACCGCGCAAACCCGGGCCGTGGTCGGGCCAGTGCCCCGAGCGTGACCGCGCCCGTGTTCACCCCGCCCGCTGTGCTCACGCCACGACAGGCCACTGCGGCAAGGCTGACAGCCCGAGCCATCGGCCTGACAGGTTGGCAGCGGAGGATCCGGACGTGTCCACACGGGACGGCCAGAAACCCGGCTAAGATGCGTGGTTTCGGGCATCCGGGTGCAGGATCTCCGCGCTGCCGGGCCCCGATTGCTCGCGGGAGCGCTGGCACGAACCATGCGCTCGCGAGGCTGCGTAGGCGGTGGTGAAGATCGGCGACTGGGAGGTGCAGCATGCGTGACGACCAGGCCGGGGGCGACATCCAGCGCGGCGCGCCGTCCCTCACGAGCCGGAGCGGCTCGCGGAAATGCGCCAGGCCCATCTACCAGGACATGGTCGCGCCCTGCAACGCGGCCTGCCCGGTGGGCGCGGACGTCGAGGGCGCCATGAACCTGCTGCGCGAGGGCAGGGTCGTGGAGGCTCGTGACCTCTTGCTGCGCGAGAACCCCATGCCAGCGGTGACCGGGCGGGTCTGCGACCATCCCTGCCAGACCGCCTGCAACCGTGCCTTCTTCGACGATGCCGTGAACATCCACGCCGTCGAACGCATGCTGGGCGACCTCGAGCCCGAGGTCCACGCGCCCGTCCCGGCGCGCACCCGCAAGGAGAAGGTGGCCGTTGTGGGCTCGGGCCCGGCCGGCCTGGCCTGCGCCTACCATCTCGCCCGCCTCGGTTACGCGGTCGACGTGTTCGAAGCGGAGCCCGAGCCGGGCGGGGCGCTGCGCTACGGCATTCCCGAGTACCACCTGCCCCGCGAGGTGCTGGCGAGAGAGATCCAGCGCATCCGCTCGCAGGGGGTCGGGATCCACTGTGGCGTGCGCGTGGGCGGCGACCTCTCATGGAAGGAACTGGAGTCTCACGACGCGATCTTCCTGGCGAGCGGCGCGCGCTTGAACCGGCCGCTCGAGCTCGCCGGCCAGGACCCCGCGGACGTGCGGCCCGGTCTCGAGTTCCTGCGCGAGGCAAGGGCCGGCGAACGCAGCACTGTCGGGCGCCGGGTGATCGTGGTCGGCGGCACCGACACCGCAGTGGACTGCGCCCGCACCGCGCTGAGGCTCGGGGCGGACCCCGTGGTCATCTGCCAGGGCACGCGCGCCGACCTCTCGGCCAGCACGGAGGCCTTCGACGAGGCCATCCGCGAGGGCGTGCGCTTCGAGTTCCAGGTGTGGCCGGTGGCCGTGCAGACCTCCGAGCACGCCGAGCAAGAGGAGGCGATCGAGGCCATCCGCGTCATGTACGTCGAGAACGAGGGCGACCGGCCCAGGACTCGGCTGATGGGCGTCGAGTGCGTGCGCATGCGCGCCGTCGAGGCTGGCCCGTCCGGGGAGCGGCGCTCGCTGCCGATTCAGGGCAGCAACTTCCTGCTCCCGGCCGACACTCTGCTCACCGCGCTGGGCGAGGAGCCGGACCTCGGCTTTCTACCGTCCGAGATCACGCGCAAAGGCTACGTGGTCAAGGTGGACGAGTTCGGGCGCACCAATCATCCCGGCTTCTTCGCCGGCGGCGACATCACCGGCGAGGCCCGCACCGTGGCGCACTCGCTCGGCTCGGGCAAGCGGGCGGCCATCGGCATCGATCGCTACCTGCGCGAGAAGGCCGGCGAGCCGGTCGCCGAAACCGGCCCGAAGGCGCTGCGCTACGGTGGCACCGGCAACTTCAGCATCACCCGCTGGCGGTGGGACGACCCGGTCCACCGCAGCGGCGAGGTGAACGAGGTGGTGCCGTTCGAGCGCCTCAACCTGGCGCACTTCAAGAGCGTGCCCGGCAAGCCCGACCGGCACCGCTCCTTCGAGGAGCGCCGCTCGAGCTTCGCCGAGGCCAACCTCGGCCTCACCCCCAACGAGGCGCTCGCCGAAGCGCGCCGCTGCTTCAACTGCGGCGTCTGCAACCAGTGCGAGCTGTGCCTCATCTTCTGCCCCGACATCGCCATCCAGCGCCACCCGGACGGACACGGCTTCACGCACTCCGAGCAGTACTGCAAGGGCTGCGGCATCTGCGTGGCGGAATGCCCGCGCGGCGCGATGGTCATGATGAAGGAGGACCGATGAAGCAGGTCATCACGGGCGACCAGGCCGTCTCGTGGGGTGTGCGTCTGGCCCGGGCGGAGGTCGTCGCGGCCTGCCCGAACACGCCTCAGGCCCAGATCGTGGAGGAGTTGTCCGAGTTACGCGCCAGCGGGGACCTGAAGGCGCACCTCATCCAGGTCGAGTCGGAGCAGTCGGCCATGGCGGCCTGCATCGGCGCCTCATCCGCCGGTGCCCGCACCTTCACCGCCACCTCGGCGCAGGGCTTCGCCCTCACGCACGAAGGGCTGCACCGGGCGGCCGGGGCCCGGCTGCCGATCGTGATGGCCGGCATCAGCCGCACGCTGGCCCCGGGCTGGACGGTCGGGACCAACCAGGACGTCAGCCTCTTGCAGCGCGACGCCGGCTGGATCCAGATCCACTGCGAGAGCAACCAGGAGGTGCTCGACTCCACGATCCAGGCTTTCAAGCTGGCCGAAGCCGTGAGCCTGCCGGTCATGGTCATCCTGGACGCCGTCCAATTCTCGAACGACCGCGAGCCGGTGGACATCCCCGAGCCAGCCGAGGTGGACGCCTTCCTGCCCGGGCGCGCGACCCGCCGCAAGCTGGACGCGAACGATGGCGCCCTGACTCCGCCTGCGCTCTGCATGGAGATGCGACTGCGCCAGCAGGAGGCGATGGCGGAGGCGCTCACCGCCCTCGACACGCTGGACGAGGAATGGGGCCAGCGTTTCGGCCGGCGCTACGGGGCAATCGAGAGCTACCAGACCGAGGGCGCCGAGCTGGTGCTCGTGGTGTCGGGCACGGTCGCCCCGACGGCCCGTCACGTGGTGGACCAGTTGCGCGCGAAGGGCGAGCAGGTGGGGCTCGTGAAGGTCCGCCTGTTCCGCCCCTTCCCCGCCACCGCGATGCGCAAGGCGCTCGCCGGCATCCCGCACGTCGCCGTGCTCGATTGCAACCTCTCGCCGGGGCACAGCGGCATCTTCGCCGAGGAGATCCGCGCCGCCCTCTACGATCTCGAGCCCGGGCCGCGCCCTGTGTTCCACGGCTACATCGTCGGTCCCGGCGGCCACGACGTGAGGCCCGAGACCATCATCGACTGCATCGCGCTCACACGCGAGGCGGCGAAGAACCCCACGGTGTGCGAGCGCGAGGACATCTGGGTGGGAGTACGGTCATGAGCCAGATCGTCATCAAGGACAGGATCCCGCGCGAGGAGTTGCTGGCTTCCGGGCACCTGGCCTGCCCGGGCTGCGGCGGCAGCCTCGCCATGCGGCTCGTGCTCAAGGCTCTCGGACCCAGAACCATGATCACGCTGCCGGCGTTCTGCTGGACCCTCCTCTCCGGGCCCGCGCCGCGGTCGGCACTGGGCGTGCGCCACCTGCACATGGCGCCCGGGACCACGGCCGCCACGGCCTCGGGCATCCGCGCCGCTCTCGACGCGCTGGGCGACACGGAGACGACCGTGCTGGCCTGGTCGGATATCGGCGGCACCTCCGACGCCGGCCTGCAGGCCTTGTCGGGAGCGGCGGAGAGGAACGAGGACATCCTCTACGTCTGCCACGAAGACGAGGCCGGCATGAACACCGGGATCCAGTGCTCCCCGGCCACGCCGTGGGACGCAGGGACCACGACCGCGCCGACCGGCGCGCCCAGGTTCCATCCCAGGAAGGACCTGATCGGCATCCTCGCCGCGCACCGCATCCCCTACGCTGCGTCCAGCACGGTGGCCCACCCGGTGGACCTCATCGAGAAGGTGCAGAAGGCCAGGGCGATCCGCGGCACGAGATTCCTGCTCATCCTCGCACCCTGTCCGCCGGGCTGGGGGGTCTCCAGCGAGGAGACCATCGACCTGGCGCGTCAGGCCGTGCGCACTCGCGTGTTCCCGCTCTTCGAGGTGGAGAACGGACAACGCTGGCGTTTCACCACGGACCACCCGGGCGACCCGGTCGAACCCTACCTCCGCCGGCAGGGACGCTTCCGGCACCTGACTCCTGAACAGGTCCGCCGCATCCAGTCCGAGGTGGACGCGCGCTGGGAGACGCTCAAGCGAAGCGTCGAGTCCGGCAGTTAGACTCACCATCCCATCCGGGCGCCCGAACCGGGCCCAAGTCAGGGCCCAAATCAGGCATTGACAGCCATCCTCCTGCTGATAGCCTGTAACGGCTTACACGTGGCGTCGGCTCCGCAAGTCCGCCCCGACACCACCCCGGCACACGAACCGCACCGGGAGGTCCGCATGGATCGCGGCAATTCGTCTCCCCTCCTGTCCTGGTTGCTGTTGCCCGTCACGGCCGCTCTGATCCTGTCGGCCCTGAGCCTGCCCCACCAGCCGTACGTGGGGCTTGTACTGCGCGGCGACCGCGTGGTGGCGGTCGTTCCCGGCAGCCCGGCCGAGCGCGCCGGAATTGCCACCGGGGACCATCTGGTCCCACAACCAGGCCAGCCGACCTATACGCGCCCCCCCCTCGCCGACGCGGTCCCGGGCGTGCCCATGATCCTGCTGCGCGAGCGCGGCCAGGGCATCGCCGCGGTCCGCGTGGTTCCAGCGACGATCCCCGACGGCGAGCGCCGCATGATGGCAGCCCTGCTGGCCGTGGCATCGGGCTTCGTGCTCATCGGAAGCTGGGTCTGGAGCGAACGCCGCGACCGCCTCACGCGGACCTTCTTCCTGCTCTGCCTGGCCTTCGCCTGGCTGCTGGCGCCGCTGCCGCGCTGGAGCGGCGAGGCTTCGGGCGTGCTGTACGACACGCTCTACACGGGCGCGGGCCTCTACCTGCCGGCGCTGTTCATCCACTTCTTCGCCCTCTTCCCCGAGTCGGGCCAGCCGCATGGTCGTCTGCGCTCGGCTACGACCATCGCCTACGGTGTGGCCACGGGCCTGTTCGGGGTCTCGTTCCTCATCATGCTGGCCGAACCGGTCTTCGGGGCCATCGCCGCGACCGCGCAGACCCTGATCGAGGGCATCGCCGGGCTGTGGTTCGCGTTCGGGCTGCTGGGCGCGCTCTACGTGTTCGCGGGATCCTACCGCCGCGCGCGCTCCATGGACGCACAACGTCGGCTGCGGGTGGCACTGGCCGGCACCGCGCTCGGGGCCCTGCCCTTCGCCACCCTGGTCGCGGTGCGGAACCTCACGCCCCACGGACCGATTCCCGGCGAGCGCCTGGCCGTGATCCTCACCCTGCTCGTGCCCGCTTCGTTTGCCTGGGCCACAGGTGTGCACCGCGTCTTCGAGTTCAAGGTCGCCCTGCGGGCCGCGGTCGCGATGGTGGTGCTCGCCACGCTGGGCGCGCTCGTCTACATCACGGGCGAGTGGCTCGCTGCTGCGTGGCGCCGGGATCTCGGCTCGGGCCTGGCCGGCGGAGCGCTGACGTTCGTGGCCCTCACCGCCGCGGTCGCCGGACCGGCGAGCCGCTGGCTGCGCTCACTCGGGGCGCGCTTCATCCCCGACGTGGCCACGGCAACCGAGCGGCTGGGCGCCAGCCCCGGCGCGCGCGGCGACACCCCCGGCCAGGTGGTCGAGGCGGCCTGCCAGGCGCTGGCCGAGGCCTTCCATCTCGACGGCTGCCTGGCACTCGAGTTCGCCCAGGGAGGGCTGCGGACCGCGGCTCGCACGGGCGCGACGGTGAGCCCGCCGCCGGAGGCCGACTTCACCGCGGCCCTGCCCGAGAGCGGCGGGGTCGTGGCGCTCGAGGACCTGCACCTGCGCGCGCCCGACCGCCGCGCGCTGGAGCGCGCCGGCGTGGCGTGGCTGCTGCCCGTGGGCGGGACTGTCCGGCACTGCCTGATGCTGGGCCGGCGTCTCGGCGGCTCCTGGTTCGGGCTCGAGGACCAGCGCGAACTGCGGCGCTTCGCCGGAAACCTCGAAGTACTGCTCGAGAACGCACGTCTGCGCGAGGCGGCGAGCACACACGGCTCCATGGATCGCGAACTCTCGAAGGCCGGCGCCATCCAGGCGCACCTGCTCCCGCGGCGGGTGCCGGCGTTCCGCTCACTCGACTGCGCGGCGGCCGCACTCTCCTCGGAGTCGGTCGGGGGCGATTACTACGACTTTGTCCGCAGCCACGGCCCGGTGGTGACACTGGCCGTGGGGGACGCGGCGGGCAAAGGCATCCCCGCTGCACTCATGGGCACCTGGGCGCACTCCGCCTTCCGGGACCGGGCGCGCCGCGGCGCTGCCCCCGGCGAACTACTCACCGCCCTGAACCACGACCTGGTGGCGATGAACCAACCGCAGGCCTTCGTGGCCCTGCTCTGCGCCCGGGTCGACGTGCGGGCCGCCACGTTCACCTTCGCCAACGCGGGGCTCACCCCGCCACTGTTGCGCCGGAGCGACGGCCGTTTCGAGGAGCTCTGCCAGAGCGGCGTCCTGCTCGGGGTCTCCCCCCGGGCGCACTACGAGGACTTCAGCGTCGAACTCGATGCCGGGGACATCATGGTGCTCTACTCGGACGGACTCACGGAGGCCCGACACGGCGAGGAGGAGTTTGGGCCGGAGGGGGTCAGCAGGGTGCTCGAGGCCCACGCCCGCAGGGGGGCGGCCGAGATCCTGCGGGCGCTGCTGGCCGGGGTCCAGGCCTTCACCGACCAACCCCTGGACGACGTGACCGTGGTGGTGCTGAAGCAGGTGACCCAGCCCGCCCGCCCGCGTCCCGGGCCTCGCCAGGAAGAGCTAAAGTTTCAGGTCCAGGGTGCCGACGACACGAGGTGAAGCGACAGGATGCCGCTTCCCCCGTCCGTGACGCCAACCCACGGACGGCCGATCCAAACGGTTGACCGCGCGATGAGCGCGTCACCCTCCTAGCGGAGGTGGACCGTGGCAGTCGGCCTGATCGTGATGTTCATCGATCTGCTGTGGTGGGTCCGCCGTTATTAGTTGCGGCGGAAGATGGGCGGGGCCTCCCCGCCTCAAGCGACGCGCCTGGACCCATGAAGTGGTTCGGGCGCGTTCATGTTTCGGGGTGGAGCGCCCCCCGGGTGCCCCCCGGGCGGCAGCCGGACGCACCTTGCGCTAGACTGCCCCCTCCCCCACCCGCGCTCACGCGGGTGGGTCGGATCGAATATCGCGTCCATCCAGCCCTGCAGGGCCCGCACTCGCTGTCCCGGGTCCTGCCACGAGGAGACTCCATGAGTGAGCGCTTCGACGAACACGTCGCCAACGCCATCCTCGGCATCGACACCCTGTGGGGTGGCGACGTCATGAACCCCTCCGGGCTCGGGCGCTTCATCGCCGACTCCTGGTTCTCCGACGCGCCCTTACCGCTCGCCTACACGCACCCCGCGGCAGCGCGTGTGCGCGAGAGCGGTGGGGTGTCCGCGAAGGAGCCCGACCGCGCCGCGATCGAGACCTACCTCGCCGCGGTGGACGTGCGCGGCGCCATCGCCGCCCTCGGCAAGGAGGCGAAGACCATGAGCGGCCTGCGCGGTCGCTACGTCGCGGGGCTCGCCCTGTCGTTCGAGGTCATGTGGGACCTGGCGATGGAGATCCTCGGTAAGGGTGAGCCCGTCCCCTATGAGCGCTGCGTGCTGGCCTCGACCGGCCGGCCGCCTTCGCCCTCGGCCCCGGTGGCGAAGCGCCGCCAGGTGCAGGAGTTGCTCACGCGCGCGGGCCACCCGTCGGCGAGCGATGCCGACCTGCTGTCCGCGGTGGACGCCTGGCGCGGCGCGCGCTACGTGCCGATGGCCTCGGTGCGCTCCGTGGGCGGCGCCTACATCGCCCACTATCGCGCGCTGGCCGAGCGCAACCTGCGCCCGTTCCTGCCGCGCGAGCTCGGCGACGTGCCGATGGACAACATCGAGTTCCTGCCGATCAAGGATGCGTGGTTCTCGGGCTCGATGAACTACCTGGGCCGCAAGCGCCGCCCCGGTGGCCGGCCGGAGTACGAAGCCTCCTACGAGATCAACGCCTCGCTGCAGATCACGGTGCCCGAGTTCGAACAACTGGTCTCGCACGAGGTGGTGCCCGGCCACGTCACCACCTTCGCCTTCCTGCAGGACCTCTACTGGAGGAAGCAGGTCGGCTTCGAGGCCTCGGTGCTCACCATGAACACCCGGGCGGCCACGCTCTTCGAAGGCATTGCCAACAACGCCATCCTCATCGCCTACGGCGTGACCGAGCTGGAGCAGATCCCCGATGACGATCTGAAGATCGGGCTGCTGCTCGCACTGCTGCAGGACGATGCCAAGAACCAGGCGTCGTATCTGACCTGGAAGGTGGACATGGTGGAGAAGGACGTGGCGCCGGTGCTGCGGCGGGACTTCCTGATCTCCGAGGAACGTGCGGGAAAATTCGCCGGAGCCTGGGCCAGGCATCCGTTGCTGGGGCGCATGTACCTGCCGTGCTACCGCGCCGGCACCGACCTCGTCGCCGACCTGCGCCGCCGCCATGCGCCGGAGAAGTTGCTGCCGGCGCTCTACGGCTGCAAGGGACTGGTGGATTGCACGACCATCGAGGAGGCGCTGCTGGAGGGTTGACTCGTTTGCCGGCCAGGAATGGGCTCGACTCCTGCACCAGGTATCGGAGGGGGACGCAATGCGAGGAACCCGCATCTTGACGGGAGCGGTGCTGATCGTGGGACTGGCCGCCGGCCTGGGCTGGTGCGCCGCTGCGCACGGACCGGATTCGCTTGTGACCGAGGCACTCCGGTTCCGACTCGAGCACCGGTCGTTGGCACGCGTCACGGGACCCTGGGGCACGGTGCGGCTCTCGGACCCGCGCATCGGGGCCGCCGGGCTTGAGTTCCTGCTCTTGGTGCCGGAAGGGTCTGCCGGGATGGACACCG
>Ga0315273_10001181_pt1 | contig 29305 bp, 24 predicted proteins | sample YL17G02_0_MG_FD_205753 | JGI IMG/M metagenome (GOLD analysis project Ga0315273, IMG submission 205753) | Sediment microbial communities from Yellowstone Lake, YNP, Wyoming, USA - YL17G02_0 | ecosystem: Environmental > Aquatic > Freshwater > Lake > Sediment | place: USA: Wyoming | collected... | reverse complement strand
GGCAGAAGCGGTTCAGGGCGGTGCCGAACACGTCGTCGTAGTCGAACCGCGTCATCAGGCGGTCGTCGAGCACGGTCTCGTCGGTCTGGATCCCGTACACCACGCCCTGGTTCAGGTCGGTGGCGCGCAGGCCCCACACGCGGCAGGCGAAGTGGATGTTGTGCGAGTCGTGAACCTTCGAGAGGTGGTACATCGAGCCGGGGAGCTTGGGGAACGGCAGGTAGTCGGTCCGCCCGTTGTGGTTGATCTCGATGTAACCCTCTTCGATGTCGATGTTCGGCGTGCCGTACTCGCCCATCGTGCCGAGCTTCACCAGGTGGCAGTCGGGGACGATGTCGCGGATCGCGTAGATCACGTTGAGCGTGTTCACGACGTTGTTCGTCTGCGTGAACACCGCGTGCGCGCGGTCCTTCATCGAGTAGGGGGCGCTGGGCATCTCGCCGTAGTGCACGACCGCCTCGGGCAGGAAGTCGCGGAAGAGCGCCTCGGTCACGTCCCAGTCGGTGAGGTCGCCCTCGGTGTAGGTGATGTCGTTGCCGGTGAGCTCCTTCCACGCGGCGACGCGCTCGGGCAGGCCGGCGGCGATCGGCGTGAGGGACTCGGATCCGGCCTCGCGGTGGGCCTCCCGGCGCAGGTAGTTATCGATCACATGGACCTCGTGGCCGCGGCTCGAGAATCGCATCGCGGTGGGCCACCCCAGGTAGCCGTCGCCGCCGAGGATCAGGATTCGCATCAGGATCTCCGTTCAGAGGTGGGAACGCGTGGATTGTAGCTAGGACACGTCCTCGAGCGCCGCGAGCACGCGATCGACCTCGTCGGCCGTGTGGTAGTGGCAGAACCCGATCCGTACCGCACCGCCCGTCTCGAGGAGGCCGAGCCGCTCGAAGAGCTCCATCGCGTAGTAGTGGCCGTCCCAGACGAAGATGCCGCGGTCGCCGAGTGCCTCGGCGGTCTTCAGCGGATGCTGGTCGCCGAGACGGATCGCGAAGGTGGGGGTGCGTTCGTCGAGGCGGTCGATGTCGCCGATGCCCCACAGGCGCCCACCCCGGATCCGCGCGAGCCCCTCGAGGAAGCGACGAGCGAGCTCACGCTCGTGGTCGGCGAATGCCCCGAACGCCGCGAGGACGGCTTCCCGACGGGAGTCATCCGACGGCGTGCCGAAGGTCCGCCCGGCCTCGGCGAGGTAATCGACCGCCGCCACGAACCCCGCGAGTCCCTCGTGGTTCTGCGTGCCGGTCTCCCAGCGTTCGGGCGAGGGGTAGTCCTCGGCCGGCCGGACGCGGTAGGGGTCCCATCCGTCGAGGATCTCGGGGCGCGCCGCCACCATGCCCAGGTGTGGTCCGAAGACCTTGTAGGGCGAGACCGCCAGCAGGTCTGCACCCAGCTCGTCGAATGCGATCGAACGGTGTTGCGCCAGATGCACGCCGTCCACCGCCACGAGCGCGCCGGCGTCTTTCGCGCGGCGCACCAGCCGCGCCGCGGGCGTGATCGTGCCGACGCCGTTGGAGGCGAGACTGAACGCCACGAGCCGGGTTCGGTCGGTGAGGGCCTCGTCGAACGAGGTCTCGTCGAGGGTGGCGTCCTCGACGTGGAGGTCGACCCAGCGCAGGGTCGCGCCGGCGTCGCGCGCCGCGAGCACCCACGGACGCACGTTCGCGTCGTGGTCCAGGCGGGTGACGACGACCTCGTCGCCCGGCGACAGCGTGCGCGTGAACGACCGCGCGAGGTGGAACAGCAGTGACGTGGAGTTCTGACCGAAGACGATCCGCTCCGGGTCGGTCCCCACGAGGTCGGCGCCGGCTCGGCGTGCCGCGGCCACGACCTCGCCGGTCTCGCGGCTCGTCACGAAGGCACCGTCCATGTTCGAGACGCCGTCGCGGTAGCGGGCGGAGACGGCCTCGATCACGGTGTCGGGGACCTGGGAGCCGCCGGGCGCGTCGACGATCACCAGGGGACGGCCGTCGGCTCCTGTGCGAGACAGGGCGGGGAAGCGGCTGCGGAGGGCGGAGACGTCAGACATGGCCATTACCCTCGCCGACGGGGGCCCGGTGCGACAACCCTCGCTCGCTAGAGGGCGGGGACCGTCTGGACGGCCTCGGGGAGCTCGGGCGTCTCCCATCCGGGCTCGGGCGTCCAGTGTTCCCAGTCCTCATCGAACGGAGGCTCGTGCAGGATGATCTGCTCGACGGCGCGCTCACCGGCGGCCCGGAAGCGGTCGGCCTCCTCCTCGGTGAACAGGCCCTCGTCGACCGCCTGGGCGAGCTCGTCCTCATCCTTCCAAGCCCAGGTCGAGCGATCCGGCGGGATCAGGACGTCGAGCACGTGCTCGCGGGTGTCGAAGCCGACGTCGGTGCGCCGCAGCGGCGACTGCAGGTTGATGTACCACCCGCGGAACTCGCCGCTCTCCCGGTCCCAGCTCGCGAGCACCGCGTACGGCGTATCCGGGAACGCGAAGGAGAGGAAGGGGTGGTGACGGACCTCGTGTCGCTCCAGGTGCCATTCGCGGTCGGGGATCCGTAGCGGCGTCCCCTCGTCGTCCTCGGGCTCGAGCGACCGCACGACGGGCGGCACGTAGAACATCGAGCGGGTCGGCGTGTCCTCCACGACGGTGACGGGACGAGCGTAGAACACCCGCCCGTCCCACACCTCTCGGAGCGCCACGCGGTCACCTCGACTGAACCACCGATCCATACGCTCACGATACCCGGGCCGGGGGGCGCCTCGGCGGCCGGGAGATGGAGCTTCGGTGATGCTAGGCCCGTTCGCCGAGGGCGGTGAGGATGCGCTCGGTCGCCCAGTCGAGATCTTCCTGCGACACAACGAGCGGTGGCGCGAGGCGCACGGTGGTCTCGTGGGTGTCCTTGGCGAGCACGCCCATGTCCATCAGGCGCTCGCAGACGTCGCGGGCGGGGGCGGCCTCAGGCGTGAGCTCGATCCCGACCCACAACCCCTTGCCGCGGACCTCGGTGACCGAGGAGGGCGCCTCCGCGCGCAGCCGCTCGATCAGGGCGGTGCCCATGGAGTCGGCGCGTGCCTGGAACTCACCCGTGCCCAGGAGCCGGAGCACCTCGAGCCCCACCGCGCACGCGAGAGGATTCCCGCCGAAGGTCGAGCCGTGCTCGCCGGGACGGAAGACGCCCAGGACGTCGCGGGTCGAGACCACCGCGCTGATCGGCACGATGCCGCCGCCCAGGGCCTTGCCCAGGACGTAGATGTCGGGGACGACGCCCTCGTGCTCGCAGGCGAAGGTGCGGCCGGTGCGGCCGAGGCCGGACTGGATCTCGTCGGCGATCAGCAGGACGCCCCGCTCGGTGCAGAGATCACGCGCACGGCGCAGATACCCGTCGGGCGGCACGACGACCCCGGCCTCGCCCTGGATCGGCTCCACCAGGAACCCGACCACGTTGGGGTCGGCGAGCGCCCGCTCGAGCGCGTTGCCATCGCCGTACGGGACGGTGACGAACCCCGGGGTGAGCGGGCCGAACCCGGTCCAGGCCGACGGGTCCGAGGAGAAACTCACGATCGTGATCGTGCGCCCGTGGAAGTTCCCGGCGCAGACGACGATCTTGGCCTGGTCCTCGGGGACGCCCTTGACGTCGTAGCCCCAGCGACGCGCGGTCTTCACGGCCGTCTCGACGGCCTCGGCGCCGCTGTTCATCGGCAGGACCATCTCCATATCGCAGAGCGCGGCGAGCCCCTCGCAGAACGGCCCGAAGCGGTCGTTGTGGAAGGCCCGCGAGGTGAGCGTCACGCGGTCGAGTTGCTCGTGCGCGACGCGGACGAGGTCGGGGTGCCGATGCCCGAAGTTCAGGGCCGAGTAGGCCGCGAGCATGTCGAGGTAGCGGCGGCCCTCGACGTCGGTGACCCATGCCCCCTCGGCCTCGGCCACGACGACGGGCAGAGGGTGGTAGTTGTGCGCGCTGAACCGCTCGACGAGCTCGATCTGGGCTTCGGAGTCGATCCGTGTCTCGTCGATCGCGGTCATACGCCTACCCCCTCGTCTCGGACGCAGGCATGATACGCGTGGCCACCTCTCCTACGGTGGCCCTCGACCATCTCGAGCGAGACACCATCGGGCGTACGCAGCAGACGGTGATGACGCCGGCATCCCTTCGCGGCGTCCCAGGCCATGCGGAAGCGATCGACCAGCCACGAGGCGGCCGACAGATGACCGTCGCGCGCGAAGATGCGCCGCCGGTCGATCTCGGCGAGCCGGCGCAGCCGTTCGGCCTCGAGCAGCTCGGCGAAGTCCTCCTCGAGCCGTGCGTCGGGCAGCTCGGCCAAGATCTCGGGCCGGAGTCGCCTCGATCGCGGACCGCAGCTCACTCACGCGGCTTCACCTTGACGGTGTCTGAGGGCAGGCGTACATTCGACCTCTATCCGAACATACGTTCGAGTCCAAGGCAGTGACGAGCGTCACGGTTCGGAGCAGGTCGCGCCAGCCAGGAGTCGGTCCGGCCAGACGCCAGCGAGGGGCAGGTCATCGTCATGACGAAACGGTTCGACGAGGAGATCCGGGTGGAGCGCGATACCGGGATCCCGTCGGCATTCGAGTGGCGGGGGCGGCGCTACGAGGTCGCCGACGTGATCGGGAAGTGGCGGATCGAGGGCCGGTGGTGGGACGATGGCCGCGACCGCGAGTACTGGCGGGTCGAGGCCCGCGGCGGCGCGGTCTGGGACCTGTACTTCGACCGCCAGCGCGACCTGTGGCACATGGAACGGCTCTGGGACTAGTCTGAGATGGACTAGTAACGCGCGATGGCCGCTCCCTTCGTCCACCTCGACGTCCGCTCGTGCTTCTCGCTGAAGGAAGGCGCGTTCACGCCCGAGCAGCTCGCGCGCCGCGCCGCCGAGCACGGCATGCCCTCCGTCGCGATGACCGACCGCGACGGGCTCTACGGCGCCGCGCGGTTCGTGCGGGCCTGCCAGCGAGACGGCGTCGCGCCGATCCTGGGCGCATCGGTCACCGTGCGGGCGCCGGCGCCGCCGGGCGGGTGGGGAGAGGACGAGGACGCGCACGTGATCCTCATCGCCACCGACGACGCGGGCTACGCGAACCTGTGCCGCCTCGTCACCGACGCGCACATGCTGGGCCAGCGCGGCGACCCCTGGCTCGATCTCCGTCAGATCTGCGCGCACGCGGCCGGGCTCGTCGCGATCGCCGGTCCACGATCCCATCCGGGCCGGCTCGCCACGGCCGGGCGCACCGACGCCGCCTCGGCGCTCCTCGCGCCCTTGCGGGAGGCGTTCGGGCGCGACCGCTGCTACGTCGGGGTCGAACACCGAGTGGAGCGCGATAGCCACGACGAGATCCGCGCGATGCTCCGCCTCACCGAGCGCGCCGACGTCCGCGCCGTGGCCACGAACCCCGTGCGCTACCTCGTGCCGGAGGACGCCTTCGTCGCCGACGCCCTGGAGTGCATGCGCCGGATCGTCCCCGTGGCCGCCACGAATGTCTCCCGCACGAACGCCGAGGGCTGGCTGAAGCCGGCCGGCGAGATGCGACGCCGCTTCGCCGAGCGGCCCGACCTGTGCGACGCCACCCTCGACATCGCCGCCATGGCCACCTTCGACCTGGGGCTCAAGCGGGTGCGGTTCCCCGACTTCCCGGTGCCGGCCGGCCGCTCGGCAGACGCGCTCCTGACCGAGCGGTGCTGGCGCGGGGTCTTCGACCGGGACCTGAAGGAGACCGACCGGCTCCGCGACCGGCTCCACCACGAGCTCTCGATGATCCGGCAGATGGGGTACGCGGCCTACTTCCTGACGGTGGCCGACATCGCGGCCGACATCCGGGCCATGGGGATCCGGGCGGCGTGCCGCGGCTCGGCCGCCGGCTCGCTCGTCACCTATCTCCTGCGGATCAGCGACGTCGACGCCCTCCGCCACGATCTCGCGTTCGAGCGGTTCCTGAACCCGATGCGCGACGAGCTGCCCGACATCGACATCGACGTGGAGTCGGCCCGCCGCGAGGACGTCTACGACATGATCTTGTCCCGCCACGGGCAGGAGCGCGCCGGCTGCGTGGCCATGATCGACACCTACCGCGCGCGGTCCGCGATCCGGGAGGTGGGTAAGGCCCTCGCGCTGCCCGACGTCGAGGTGGGGATGATCGCGAAGTCCTTCCCGCACATCTCGGCGCGGCACCTGCGCGAGGCGCTCGCGAAGCTCCCCGAGCTCCAGGGCATCAACCTGAAGTTCGACCAGATGGAGCGGCTCTTCACGGTGGCCGAACGCCTCGACGGCTTCCCCCGGCACATCGCGCTGCACCCCTGCGGGATCGTGCTGGCCGGCCACGACCTGGTGGAGCGGGTCCCGTTGGAGCGCAGCGCGGGCGGCCACCGCATGATCCAGGCCGACAAGGACGACGTTGAGCTGCTGGGCTACCTGAAGCTCGACATCCTGGGCGTGCGGATGCTCTCGTCGATGCGCCACGCCCTGAGCGAGATCGCCCGCACGACGGGGGAGAAGGTCGACCTGGACCGGATCCCGCTCGACGACGAGCCCACCTTCGAGCTGATCCGGCGCTCCGACACACTCGGCTGCTTCCAGATCGAATCACCCGGCCAGCGCGAGCTCCTCCAGAAGCTCCAACCCCGCCGCTGGGAGGACCTGATCGTCGACATCTCCCTGTTCCGACCCGGCCCCGTGAAGTCGGACATGATCCGCCCCTACCTCCGCCGCCGCGACCGCATGGAACGCCCCGTCTACGCTCACCCCGACCTCGAACCCGCCCTCCGCGAGACCCACGGCGTGATCGTCTACCACGAGCAGGTCATGCGCACCCTCGCCGCCCTCGCCGGCTACACCCTCACCTACGCCGACCACGTCAGACGCAACCTCGGCGACGACGCGATGCTCCCGTCCCTGAAGGCCGACTTCCTCGAGAAGGCCCAACATCGCGACGTCGACCCGGACGTCGCACTGAAGACCTGGAACGCCGTCGCCGAATTCGCAAGCTTCGGCTTCTGCAAGGCCCACGCCGCCGCCTTCGCCGTCCCGACCTACCAGAGTGCCTACCTGAAGGCGCACTACCCCGCGCACCTGATCGCGGGTCTACTCACCCATGACCCCGGCATGTACCCCAGGCGCCTGATCCTCGAAGACGCGAGGCACCACGACATCGAGATCCTCCCGTTAGATATCAACGAGAGCGAGCCCGAGTACGTGGTGGAGGAGGTGGCGGGAACCGTTGTGCGGTCGGGCACTCGCCCGGGCTGCTCGTCTCCGCTCGCTTCGCTCGCTGCGCTCGACGACGCCCGGGCGAGACCCTCCCTCCCAGGGTCGCCGCCTGTGCCGCGACGGTTCGGGGTTCGGTTGGCGTTGAAGGATGTTCACGGGATCTCGGATGCCGAGATCCGGTCGATCCTGCGGGCCCGCGCCGAGCGGGCGTTCACCGACGTCGGGGACTTCATGCGCAGGGCCACCGTGAGCCGGCCGGTCACCGAGGCATTGGCGCACGCGGGGGCGTTCGATCCGCTTGCGCCCGAGCGCCGCCAGAACCTGTACACGGCGATGACCGCGGAGGCGCCCCGGGAGGGTGACCAGCTCACCCTGACGGACGCGGCCGCACCGACATACGCGTTCAAGGACTACTCCGACGCCGAGGTCGTGCGGGCCGAGCTGGAGGTGCTGGGGATGGACGCGAGCAGGCACATCGTGAGCTTCTTCGAGCCGCTCCTGGCGGACCTGGGGGTGACGCGCACGAAGGACCTCGGGTCGCTGCGGGGCGGGACGAAGGTGATGGTGGCCGGGGTGAAGGTGGCCTCGCAGACCCCGGCGATCCGCAGCGGCCAGCGGATCATCTTCCTCACGCTCGACGACGCCACCGGTCCGATCGAGGTGACCGTGTTCGAGTCGGTGCAGCCCAAGGTCGCGAAAACCGTCTTCCACGGGTACGCGCTCGCGGTCTGGGGCGAGCTGCGGCGCACCGGGGTGAAGGGGGTCAGTATCATCGCCGAGGAGGTCTGGGACCTCACCGCGCTGCACCGGGCCCGTGGTCGCGGGGAGCTGCGCGAGCAGATGCGTGCCGGGACGCTCGAGCCGACCGCCCCGGGTCGCACGCTCTGGCACGCGAGCGGAGGATCGGCCGGATGAGCCCCGTGCCGTGGCCCCGGTGGAGGCAGGGTGACGATCGAGGAGCGCGGCCCGCACGACCCCGCCTTCGTGGAGGCGCCGTTCCTGGCCCAGGGCGAGACCGCCCGGTCCGTCAGGCCCGTCTTCCATGGGCCGTTCCGTTGGGTGGTGCTGGCCCAGGGGTTCTCGGCGCTGGCGTTCTTCGCGTACTTCGGGACGATGTTCGCGGAGGCCGCCTACCGGTTCGACGCGTCTACCTCGGACCTCGCGGTCCTGGGCGCGGCCCTGTCGGTGCCGTTCATCCTGGGGTCGTTGCTGCAGGGGCTGGTCGTGGACCGGTGGAGCCCCAAGTGGATGAGCCTGATCGGGTACGTGCTGCAGTTCGCCGCGGTACCCGTGGCGCTGGCCGCCACGTCGCTCCCCGGGCTCTGGGCGTCGGGGTTCCTGGTGGGCGGGGCCTTCGCCACGATCGAGCCCTCGCGCTCGGCGATCACCTCGCTGCTCGTCCCCCAAGAGGATCTCGTGCGGGCCAACGGCACGCTCGCCACGGCGTTCCAGCTCTCGCTGGTGCTGGGATCGCTCGGCGCGGGCTGGCTCCTCCACGTCTGGAGCGCGCACGCGGCCTACGTCGCGGCCGCCGGGGTGGGGTTCCTGCCACCCCTGTGCATGCTGGTGGTGCCCGACGTGCGCCAGCGTGGGGAACGGCCCGCGGTCTCGTTGGGGCACCTGAGGCGCGGCGCCGCGACCGCCTGGCACCATCCCCAGCTGCGGATCCTGGCGATGGTCACCGTCTTCGGGTGGTTCATGGTGAACGTGTTCTTCGTGCTCGAGCCGCTCTTCGTGAAGGACGTCCTGGGACGCGGCGGCGACAACCTGCTCTATCTGTGGGGCGCCCACGGGGCCGGCGCGCTCGCCGGCGCGATCGCGATCACCCGCGCCCGCCGGACCTCCGGCCGCGAGGCGATGCTCACCTGCGCGGGCGTGGCGCTGATCGGGCTGGGGATCTTCGTGTACACGGCCGTCGCCGTGTACACGGTGGCCCTCGTGGCGAGCGCGGTGTCGGGCGTGGGCTTCGCCCTGCTCTTCCCGCCGTTGCTCGCGCTGATCCAGCGGGTGGTCCCCGAGGAGCAACGCGGCCGCGTGACGAGCGTCTTCGTCTCGCTGCAGGAATCGGCCGGCCTCGCGAGCTCGCTGACGCTCCTGGTGCTGGGCGGGGTCGTGGCGGTCCGGCCCACGATGGTCGCGGCGGGCGCCCTGCTCGTGCTGATCGGGCTCGTGGGGCTGCGCGCGGTGGTGCGCGTGCCCGAGGGGGCCGTCGATGACCGAACGCCCGCCTGAGCCGATGCTCCACGTCGACCTCGACGCCTTCTACGCGTCGGTCGAGGTCCTCAAGGATCCATCCCTGCGCGGCAGGCCCGTGATCGTCGGCGGCGCCGGCCCGCGCGGCGTGGTGGCGAGCGCGTCGTACGAGGCCCGCCGGTTCGGGGTCCGCTCCGCGATGCCCGGCGTCCGCGCGAAGCGCCTGTGCCCGGAGGGGATCTTCCTACCCGCCGACTTCGCGGCCTACCGCGCGCACTCGAACCGGTTCCGCGAGGTGCTCCTCGCGCACACGCCCCTCGTGGAGCCGATCTCGCTCGACGAGGCCTTCCTCGACGTGGGCGGGGCAACCTCGCTCTTCGGGCCGCCGGCAACGATCGCGGCCAAGATCCGTGCCGACGTCGAGCGCGAGGTCGGCGTGACCTGCTCGGCGGGCGTCGCGTCCACGAAGTTCGTGGCGAAGCTCGCGTCCGACCTGTGCAAGCCCGACGGGATGCTCGTGGTGCCTGCCGACGGGGTGATCGGGTTCCTCGAGCCGCTGCCGGTCGGACGGCTCTGGGGCGTAGGGGAGAAGACCGGCGAGGTGCTCGGGCGGCTCGCGATCCGCACGATCGGCGACCTGGGCCGCACGCCCGAGTCGATCCTTGCGCGGCTCCTGGGCGAGCAGAGCGCCCGCCACCTGAGCGAACTCTCTCGCGGGGTCGACGAGCGCCACGTCGTGCCGTACGAGGCTCCGAAGTCGGTCGGGCACGAGGAGACCTTCGAGCGCGACATCGACGACGAGGAGACCATCCTGCGTGAGCTGCTTGCCCTGTCAGGGCGTGTGGCGTCGCGTCTGCGGGCCGACGGCTATCGCGCCCGCACGGTGACCCTGAAGGTGCGTCTGGCGACCTTCACGACGCTCACGCGGGCCCGGACGCTCCACGACGCGACCGATGTGGGTGCCGACCTGTACCGGGTGATGGCGGAGCTCTACCGGGCGCTCCCGGGGGAGCGGCGACGGGTCCGGCTCCTCGGCGTACAGGCCTCCGGGCTCGTGCAGGGGGCGGCCGAGCAGCTGGCCCTGCTGCGGGGTGAACGCTGGGGCGACGTCGAACGCGCCGTGGACCGGATCGAGGCGCGGTTCGGGCGCGGCGCGGCGGGTCCGGCATCGCTGCTCGATCGCGAGCGGCGGCCCTGACGCGGCGATACCGCAACGCGTGGGTTCACTGGGTTCCTGATAGTCCCCCGGGGTTCCTATAATGGTCGGGAAGGTCAGCCCCCTGCCGGAGGACCCATGCCGCTCAACGATCACGAACAGCAGATCCTCGACGACATCGAGCGCCGGCTCGCCGAGGACGACCCCAAGCTCGTCGAACAGGTGGGTCGCACCGATCTCTACACGCACCTGACGCGCCGCATCCGGCTCGCCGGGCTCGCGTTCATCGGGGGTGCGCTGCTGCTGATGCTGTTCGTCGTGTCGGTCTGGATCGCGGTCGCTGGGTTCGTCGTGATGGTCCTGTCGGCGCTCCTGATCTCGCGCTACCTCGGTCAGCTCGGGCGCGACCAGATCCGCGCGATGCAGGCCGACGGGCGTCTCTCGATCAACGGGATCATGGGCCGCATCGCGGCCCGCCTGCGCCCGCCCGCGCCGCCGTCGGATCCGGCCTGATCGCCCCCGCTCGCCCGCGCCGACGCGACGGCTAGCCCGTTCGGGTGGTTTCGCGCCTACCGTGACCTCGCGGCTTGCCACCTGCGCGACGGCTGCGGTACAACGGGCACCCCTTCCCCTGTAGGGGTGCGTCACCGTCGAGCGGAGGTTGACCCTTCCGATCCGCGGACCGCGCCTGAGCTGTCGTTGGTGTCAGGAACGTCGAAAGGGCGCGCGTCGGTATGGAGGGATTCACCACTCATCAGGCCTGCAAGTTCACCGGATGCACGCCCCGTCAGCTCCGTTACTGGGATCAGATCGGCCTCGTGGAGCCCACGGTCCAGGGCACGGGCGGCCGCCCCGGCGTCCCCCGTCTCTACGCGTTCCGCGATCTCGTCGCGCTGCGCATCGTGAAGTCGCTCCTCGACGGCGGCATGTCCTTGCAGCGGGTCCGCCGGTCATGGGACTTCCTCAACAAGAAGGCCGGCCTCGACCGGCACCTGTCCGAGGTCAAGCTGGTCACCGACGGGCAGTCGATCTTCAAGATCTGCCGCCGCGACGGCGAGGTGATGGACGCCCTGAAGGACGGGCAGATGGCCTTCTTCGTGGCGATCGACGACATCGCGACCGGCGTGCACACGAACGTCCGGCAGTTCGAGGAGGACCGCGAGAAGTTCGTCCGCGCCCTCCGCGAGGCCGCCGCGCACACGGCCACCGGCTCCTGATCGCTCAGACGCGGCGGTAGGCGCCCGTCACGCGCTGGGCCAGCCCCGAACCCTTCCGCAGCTCCTTGAGGGCCTGCGATGCGTCCGTCGAAGCATCCCGCGCGTCCTCGGCACCGGGCTCGCGAGGCGAGTAGGCGGCCCCGGCCGTGACCCGCGTGAGGCGGTCGAGGTGGCCGTCGTGCAGGCGCCCGGAGGCCGCCACCCTGGATCGGTACTCCTCGAGCGTCTCGCCCCGGTGGCGCACGAATCCCAGCTCGCCCGCGCGTTCGGTGAAGACATCGTAGGTGGCCAGGATCAGTTGGCGCGGATCGTGTCTCGCGCGATGAAGACGACGCCGTCGTCGCCACGCGCGGACCGGAGGGATCGACAGGAGCGCGAGGACGGCCATGCCGACCGCGATCCACAAGAGCCGGCGCGCGCTCAAGGGAGAGGGTGTCGCCGGCGCCGAGGTGGGGAGCGGGATGAGGGCCCCGAGGTCACCGACCGGCCGACGGTCCAGGGGGTCCTGCTGGGGAAGGATGCCGCTGCCGGCCGTGCCACCACGGCCCGTCCCCTCGCCCGGGTTCGTGCATCCCTTGCGCGCGGTGCACGCGCCCGCCCCGGTCGTGGCTGGCTTCGCATAGGTGGCGACCGGGTTCGATCGGCCCGGCGTGGGCTCGAAGGCGAGCCAGCCGTAGGTCGGGAACTTCACCTCGACCCATGCGTGGGCGTCGTCGGAGGAGACCGTGTACAGGCCGGTCGTGGGGTCGTACGTCCCTGGGGTGAAGCCCACCGCCACGCGAGCGGGGATCCCGAGCGAACGCAACAGCACGGCCATCGCACTCGCGAACTGCTGGCAGAAGCCCTTCTTGGTGATCATGAGGAAGTCCACGAGGCTGAACGAGCTGTCGCGAGCCGGTACGCCCAGGTCGTAGGTGTAGTCGGTGTTCCGCAATGTGTCTTGGATCGCGATGATCTTGTCGTAGGTGGCGGGCTCGTTATCGGTCCAGGAGTGGGCGATCGCGGCGATCTCTACCGGCGTGTCCGAGGGGAGCGTCGTGTAGCGGGCGTCCTGGGCGGCGGTCGGGAACGCTTCGAGCCGGAGCTCGTCGGGCGTCGGCTGTACGAGATAGGAGACGGCGGTGTAGGTCCCGCCGGCGTCGAGCGGGTCCTCCAGGTTCGCGGTGCCGGTCTCGGGCGCCCACGCGACGTTGCGGTCGACCTCGACCTGGGCCGGGGGGTACGCCATCGGGAGCCACAGCAGCCCCAGGTCGTTCACCGCGGTGAAGGACTGCGTGAGCTGGTCCGAGCCGGTCAGCACCGTGGGGTCGGCGGCCGACGCGTCCGTGAGCACGGTGTCGCCGGAGACGTCCTGGGTCTCGAGCGAGTCGTCGGGCGAGAACCCGGACCCGTCGAAGTTCGGGAGCGCGAGCATGCGCCAGTACGTCGCGACCGCCGACTGCACGGTGAACAGGTCACGCGGCTCGTCTGCGGTGAGGCTCGCCCGGACCGAGACGAACGGGTCGATCCGCACCCGGTCGGAGCGGGTGCTGAAGTCCAGGAGCGCCTGCGAACCGAAGCCGGGGAGGAGCAGAGGCGAGACGAGGGCCAGCGCGACCGCCGCCACGCCCACCCGCCGCGCTCCGCGGCCCGCGCTCGGCAGCAGCCGGGCGGCCTTCCCCGGTCCCGTCCATACGGGCCCCCAGCCCTGCACCCGGCGCAGGCCGTCGGCGAAGATCACGGCCAGGGCGGCGATCAGGAACGCCACGCCGTAGAGCGGGCGGATCGCGTCTTCGAGCACGGAGTCCGCGAAGGCGATCAGCGCGAGCGGCGGCACGAGCGCCAGCAGCGGGCTCCCCGCACGGAAGGCGAGCGCGTGTGCGGAGAAGGTGGCCGCCCAGATCCCCGTGACGCACGCGAGCAACAGGGGGTCGGAGGGGGCCGTCGGCGCCACCTGGGTGCGGGCCTGCTCTCCCACGAGCGTGGCGCCGTCGGCGATCGCCCTGACCGTGTCCAGGCTCGGGAGGCCGTGCCAGAGCGTCTCGGGGAATACCAGGAGCGCGATCGCCCAGACGAGTGCGAGGGCGCTCGCGACGGTGGCAAGCACCAGGTTCCGCCGCTCCAGCGAGCACGCGATCAGTCCGGAGGCCAACCCGGCGACGAGGATCCGGTACGTCGAGGCGTGGTCCTCGAAGACCCGCGCGAACGCGAACGCCGTCGCGGCCGCGAGCAGCAGCGTGGCGACGAGCGCGGTCAGACGCTGCGTACGAGCTGGCGATCCCTGGGTGCGTGCCATCGTTCCTTCAGTTTCATCGAGGGGGGGAGCACGATGCAGTCCCACCCGGCGCGTGCGAGGGCCATCCGCGCCTGGGTGGCGCGGCCCTCAAGTTGGGCCTGCCGTTCGGGCGGCAGGGTGTCGGGGTCGACGGGGTAGACGAGCACGGCGAGCTTGGGGCCGAAGCCGGCGCCGCTACGGATCAGCGAGGTGAGCTCTCCCGGCGCCGGGGGCGCCGAGACGAACACGAGCGAGGTGTCGGCCGAGCTTCCGGCCCGCAGGTGCGCGAGCATCGGTCCGATCGATCGAGCCTGACCGTGAGATAGCCCGGCGAGGGCGTCGAGGAACCGGTCCTCGGTCACGCTGGCGGGGGGCGTCTCGGCGGTGGCGAGCCGCAGGGTGAATCCTCGGCGAGCCAAGAGGACGCCCATCGTCGCGCCCACGGACACCGCCCGTTCGAACGCCGGACCGTGGATCTGGCCGATCGCGGCCGCCCGGGTGTCGATGAACACGAGCCCGCTCGCCCGCCGCGACGACTCGTCCTGGCGGATCATGAGGTCGCCTGTGCGTGCCACCGAGGGCCAGTGCAGGCGACGGAGGTCGTCGCCCTCGGCGTACTCGCGCATCGTGTAGAACTCCTCGCCCGTGCGGAACAGCTGCCGGGCGCGTGTCGCGCCGAAGCTCGGCCCGCTCGCGGGGTCCGCCGCGCCCATGAGGTCCTCGACCTCGGGCGTCACCAGGAGTTCCTCGCGCTCGTCGAACTCGAGACGCAGGCGGGTCAGCGCGAAGGGATCGGCGATGTCGACCGTGAGCGGTCCCAGGCGGTAGCGGCCGCGGACCTGGGGGAGCACCGTGTAGGAGACCCGCTGGACGCTCCGCCCCGGAACACCGGTCACGACCAGCCTGGCCGGACGGCCGAGGACTGGCGGGAGCCGGTCCTCGAGCAGGAGGACCGAGGTGGGCACGGGTGAGCGGTTCTCCACGTCGATGTGCACCGAGACGCGGGTACCGGGCCCGACCCGGACGTCCGAGAGCCGGCGCCGAGCCACGATCTGCTGGCGGCCCCAGCGCGCGAACACCCCGGCGAGGAACGGGAGGACGACCAGCCCGACGGCCACCACCTCGAGGCCGGCGGAGCCGACGATGCGGGCGGCCACCCACATCGCGAGGCCGGCGACGACGACGGTCACGCCGCGGCCTGTGAGCATCAGGTCTCCGAGACCGGCACCGCGACGTCGGCGAGGATCTCCTCGAGGATCACCTCGGGGCCACGGCCGCTCATCACGGCGTCGGCGGTGACGATGACCCGGTGGGCGAGTGCGGGGATCGTGAGCGCCTTCACGTCGTCGGGGATCACGTAGTCGCGCTCCTCGGCGGCCGCCATGGCGCGGGCGGCGCGAAGGATCATCAGGCCCGCACGAGGGCTCGCGCCCAGGTAGATATCGCCGTGGTGCCGCGTCGTCTCGAGCAGGTCGACGATGTAGCGGCGGAGCGTCGGCGCGACGTGCACCTCGCGCACCTGCAGGATCATCTCGGCGACGCCGGGGGCGTCGGTCACCGGGCCGATGTCGCCCAGGGGCGCCCCGCTCGAGTGGGTGGCCAAGATCTCGGCCTCGACGTCGGGGCTCGGGTACCCGATCGAGAGCCGCAGCATGAATCGGTCCAGCTGTGCCTCGGGAAGGGGATAGGTTCCCTCGTGCTCGATCGGGTTCTGGGTGGCGATCACCATGAACGGCGTGCCGAGCGGGTGGGTCATGGTGTCCACCGTGACCTGACGCTCCTCCATGCACTCCAGGAGCGCCGACTGCGTCTTCGGGGAGGCCCGGTTGATCTCGTCGCCGAGCACGATGTTGGCGAAGATCGCCCCCGGCTTGAACTCGAAGTCGCGCTGCTCCTGATTGAAGACGTTGACGCCGGTGATGTCGGTGGGGAGCAGGTCGGGGGTGAACTGGATCCGGCGGAACGAGCAGTCGACGGAGCGCGCGATGGCCTTGGCGAGCATCGTCTTGCCGACGCCCGGAACATCCTCGATCAGCAGGTGGCCCTCGGCGATCATCGTCGTGAGGGCGAGACGGATCTCTTTGTGCTTGCCGCGCACGACCTGCTCGACATTCGCCTCGATCTCACGGAACCGCGCGGCGAACCGCTTCCAATCCTGTGGGCGTTCTCGTACTTCCACCGATCACCTCCCGGGCAACCCGCCAATCTTACGCTGGGTTGCGAGGTTGGGTTCCCTCGGATCGTGTGCGCGTGTGTGTAGGGCCGCGTGATCGACGGCAACTTCCCGGAAGGAAAGAAGTAGAGGAGGGGGCGTGGGCGGACGGCGGACCGACCCGGTCGTAGACACCCCGCGCGGCCCCTGTTCGCAACTCCAGGTATCTGCCGGGCCGGTCGCACCGTCGCGACACTAGATTACACGCTTGTGATTCGCTCGACGGGCGCCCGTGTCCGGGGCGGGTCCGGCTACACTCGGGCGCATGGGACGTGCGCTCGTCCTGAACGCATCTGACGCGCCGCTGGCGGTCGTGCCGGCCAGGCGCGCGGTGGTGCTCGTCCTCAAGGACAAGGCCGAGGTCGTCCTCTCGAACGGGTTCGTGTTCCACTCCGAACGGCTCGTGATGGAGGCGCCTTCCGTCGTCCGCCTCCGCCGGTACGTGCGGATCCCGCACCGAGCGCACGCGCCGCTCACCCGCCGCGCCGTGTTCGCCCGCGACGCCTGGACCTGCCAATACTGCGGGGCGGGCGCCGAGAACCTCGACCACGTGATCCCCAAGAGCCGTGGCGGCCTCCACATCTGGGAGAACGTCGTCGCGGCATGCCGCCGGTGCAACGCGAAGAAGGAAGACCGCACACCGAACGAGGCCGGCTTCCACCTGGCGCGCCAACCGTTCGCGCCCCGCGACGGGTTCCATCTCACCCTGGGCCAGCCTGAACCCGGCTGGGAGAACTTCCTGATCTAGGAGCCAGGCCGTAAACCCTTCCTTGATCTGACGTTGATCGGGGGCGGGGTGCTGGCCTGGCGAGTCGAACCGCTCGTCGGGCGGCCATCACCCCGCCCCCTCCTGGCGGCCACAGCCCGGATGGTGGTTGCACCCCAGTCGGGCGTGCAGGTTCCCCAGCTCCGGAGCGGGAGCGCCAAGAGGGGGGCCGGTGAGCACCGCCCGACGAGCCGCCCTCAGCTCGCCAGGTGCGCACCGGCCCCCCGATCAACGTCCAGCGCTTCGAAGGGTTTGGCGGCCCTTCGAGTGTGCCCCAAGGCGTATCGAACAACAGTTCGGGCGGTTTGCCTGTTGACGTGGTGGAGCACTAGTGGCATAAACGTGGGGCGCAGTGGAGGAAAGGGGAGGAGGCGTGACCGATCTGCTCGGCACGCATAGCTACCAGCTCGACCCCAAGGGCAGGGTGTCGTTGCCGGCGAGGTTCCGGGCCGCCTTCGTGGACGGCTGCTGGATCACCGTGGGCCAGGACCGCTGCCTTTACGTCTTCCCCAGGGCCGAATGGGAGCGGCGTTCCGACGAGGTCGCGTCCTTCCCCCTTTCCGACAACGACGGCCGGGCGTACTCACGTCTGTTCTTCGGCGCCTCAGACGAGGTGCGGCTGGACGGACAGGGACGCGTGACGATCCCCGGGCGCCTGCGCGAGGCAGTAGGCATCGACAAGGACGTGGTGGTGCTCGGCGTCCGCGACCGGATGGAGATCTGGGATCGCGAGACGTTCGAGGGCTACACCGCCGGATTCGCAGACGCGTACTCGACGGGTGCGCTCGACCCCAGGAGGTAACGACAGAGTGACCCCTTCCCCGAACAAGCTCGGCACCGAGGTGCGCCAGAGCATCTCGCTGATCGCCATGACCGCCGTGACGCTGCTCGCGTCGATCGGGATCGGCCTGCTCGCCGGCCACATCGGGTGACGGTGGCCGAGCCGGGGAACACGCACGAGCCCGTCATGGTGACCGAGGTGACCGAGTACCTCGCCGGCCGGGACACGGTCGTCGACATGACCCTGGGCGCCGGTGGCCACGCGGCTGCGCTCCTGGAAGCCGGCGTCGGCCACCTGATCGGCGTCGATCGCGACCCCTCGGCCCTCGCCATGGCGGGGGAGCGGCTGGCCGCCCACGGCGATCGTTTCCGCCCGGTCCGGGCGCGGTTCTCCGAGGTGGACGAGGAGGTCGTCGGCGGTCCGGTCGACGGTGTGCTCTTCGACCTCGGCGTGTCGTCGATGCAGCTGGATCGTGCCGACCGCGGTTTCGGCTACCGCACCGACGGCCCGCTCGACATGCGGATGGCCGGGGCCTCCGACGACGAGCCCTCTGCGGCCGACCTCGTGAACGGGCTGCCGGAGTCCGACCTGGCCGACCTGATCTTCGAGTTCGGGGAGGAGCATCGATCGCGCCGGATCGCGCGCGCGATCGTGCGTAACCGCCCTATCACCACCACCGACCGCCTCGCTCGCGTGGTCGCGGGTGCGCTCGGACGCCGGCCGGGGGGCCCCCACCCCGCGCGCCGCACGTTCCAGGCGCTCCGTATCGCGGTCAACCGGGAGATCGAGGAGCTCTCCGCCTCCCTGCCTCAGGCGGTCGGGCTCCTCGCTCCCGGTGGCCGCGTGGTCGTCATCGCCTACCACTCACTGGAGGACCGCGTGGTCAAGTACGCCTTCCGTGACGATGAACGCGTCGCCGTGCTCACGAAGAAGCCCCGCCGCCCCTCCGAGGACGAGGTGGCAGGGAACCCGCGGTCGCGGAGCGCGTTGCTGCGTGCCGCCGAGCGGGTCGAGGTGGCCGCGTGAGCGCGCCCGCCAGGAAGCTCCAGGGGCCGCCCTCCCCCCAGGTGCCCCTCCGCGAAGCGCCCGCCCCGAACAAGACCCCCACCCGTTCTGCGCCCACCGCGCGGACGACCGCGGCTCGTCCGCGCCCCACGAGCCTTCCCCTGTCCCGGGTACGGGCGCGCCGAGGGTTCCACCTGGTCTTCTGGGTCTTCGCTGCCTCCGTGGTCTCCGTGATCGTCGTCGGGATCATGGCCTTGAACGCGATGGTGGTGAACACCACCTATCGGATGGAGAGCGCGCAGCAGGCGCTCGGAGACCTCCACGAGCAACAGAAGTCCCTCAGCACCGAGGTGGCCCGGCTGTCGTCACCCTCGCGGATCGCCGAGTGGGCGGCCACCCAGCAGATGGTGATGCCCGACGACGTGGTGATCCTGCGGGTCGCGGGCGTGGGCGCGCGTCCGTGAGACGCCCGCCCGCCTCCCGCCTCGTCGCGATGCTCGTCGCCATGGTGCTCGCCTTCGGGGCGGTCGCCGTCCGCCTCGCGTTCCTCCAGGTGGGGGACCAGCGGTCGCTCTCCGCGATGGGGACGCTGCAGCGCGAGCGCACGATCGACCTGCCCGCCGAACGCGGTGAGATCGTCGACCGGAACATGGTGCCTCTCGCCGTCACGATCGAGGCCACCGACATCTACGCGAACCCCGCCTACGTCACCGATCCGATCGCCGAGGCCGCCCAGATCAGCCCGCTCCTCGGGCTGAAGTCCCGCGACGTCGAGCAGGATCTTCGTTCCGACGGCACGTTCGTCTTCATCGCCCGGCAGGTCGACACCGACGTCGCCCGCCGGATGGAGACGCTGAGCCTCCCCGGCCTCGGGTTCCTGTCGGTGCCGAAGCGCTACTACCCGGCCGGCGCGCTCGCGCCGCAGGTGCTCGGGTTCGTCGGGGTCGACGACACCGGCCTCGCAGGGCTGGAGTACCAATACGACCGCGCGCTCGCCGGCACGCCCGGTACGCACACGACCGAGGTCTCGGCAGAAGGGCTCCCGATCTCGAGCGCCGAGGACACGATCGTCGAGCCCGCCGCCGGTGTGAACCTCGTCACGACGATCGACCGGCAGATGCAGTTCCAGGTGCAGACCGCCCTTCAGCAGACCGTCGAGGCGAACGGAGCCCAGGGCGGCACCGTCGTGGTGATGGATCCTCAGACGGGTGACGTCTACGCGATGGCGAGCTACCCCTGGTTCGATCCGAATCATTTCGGCGAAGCCGACCCCGAGCGGTGGCGCAACCGAGCGCTCACCGACGCGTTCGAACCCGGGTCGGTGAACAAGATCATCACGGCGGCGGCGGCGCTCGAGACCGGCGCCGTCGGCTTGGACGAGCGCTTCCGAGTGCCGGCCTCGATGCAGGTGGGGCCGTTCACGATCCACGACTCGCACGTGCATCCGATCGAGACGATGACGATCGGCGACATCATCGCCGAGTCGAGCAACATCGGCGCCGCGATGGTCGCCGAGCAGGTGGGAAGCACCGAGCTCTCCTCGTACATGGAGCGGTTCGGCTACGGGAAGACGACGGGCACCGGGTTCCCCGGTGAGACCGCCGGCGTGATGCCCGACGCCTGGGACGAGGTGATCCGGGCGACCGTCTCGTACGGACAGGGCGTGGCCGTCACGCCGATGCAGATGGCCGGCGTCTACGCCACGATCGCGAACGGCGGCACCTGGGTAGCGCCACGTCTGGTGCGCGGCACGGTGGGCGCCGACGGGAGCTTCCGGGCGGGACCGCCCGGAAGCTCCCGTCGGGTCGTCGAGCCGGCCACGGCGGATCTCCTGACCCGCATGCTCTCCTACGTCGTCCAGGACGGCACCGGGGTCGAGGCCGCGATCCCCGGCTACCAGGTGGCGGGCAAGACCGGGACCTCGCGCAAGCTGAACGCGTACGGGAACTACGAGGATCGGTACATGGCCTCGTTCGTCGGGTTCCTGCCGGCGGGTGACCCTCGACTCGTGATCGCCGTCTCGATCGATGAGCCCGACACCGTGTACGGCGGGGTGGCCGCTGCGCCGCTCTTCCAACAGATCGCCCGATACGCGATCCAGCGACTCGGCATCCCCTCGGCCCCTCCGGTGGCGCTGCCTCCGCACGCGCAGAAACTCCCGTGATCGTTACCGAGCCTCGCCCCGGGGCGCGGGTAAGCTGCGACCCGGTGCTCCTGCTTCCCCCTGTACCGCTCGCGTCGGTCCTCGACGCCGTGCCCGGCGCCGAACGCCGGGGCGACGCCGTCGTCGGCGACGTCATCTTCGACTCCCGCGAGGTGATCCCCGGAGCACTCTTCTGCTGCGTACCGGGCGCGATCGAGGACGGCCACGCCTACGCGGCCCGGGCCGTCGCGGCAGGGGCGGCCGCCCTGTTGGTCGAGCGGTGGCTCGATGACGTCGCGGCGCCACAGGTGCGTGTCCCCTCGGTCCGGGAAGCGATGGGCCCGGTGGCCGCGGTGGTGTTCGGCCACCCGGCTGCGGCGCTGACGATGGCCGGGATCACGGGCACGAACGGGAAGACCACGACCACCTACCTCCTGGAGTCGATCTGGCGTGCGGCCGGCGTGCGGCCGGGCGTGATCGGCACGACAGGCGCCCGCGTCGACGGCGAGCCCATCCCGCTCGCGCGCACGACCCCAGAAGCGCCTGACCTGCATCGGTTGCTCGCGCGCATGAGGGAGGCGGACGTGGGTGGCGTCGCGATGGAGGTGTCCAGTCACGCGCTCGTGCAACATCGCGTCGGCGGGGTGACGTTCGACGTGGCGGCCTTCACGAACCTCTCGCAGGACCATCTCGATTTCCACCCGTCGATGGAGGAGTACTTCGCCGCGAAGGCTTCGTTGTTCACCCCTGGGCGAGCCGCGCACGCCGTCGTGAACATCGACGATGCGTGGGGTCGCCGACTGCTCGGTGATCCAGCGTTGCCCACCACCACATATGGACTCGATCGCGCCGCGGACGTGCGCGCGGCGGACGTGTCCTCGACCGTCGAGGGCCTGACGTTCACCGTCGACGGGGTGGGGTTCCGCTCACGGCTGCGCGGGGCGTTCAACGTCTCGAACTGCCTGGCGGCGATCGCCGCGGCGCGCGCGCTCGGCATCGAGCTCGAGGTCGCCGCCGAGGGGCTCGCCGCGGTCCCAGGCGTGCCGGGTCGCGTCGAGCCGATCGACGCGGGACAGGACTTCCTCGTGGTGGTGGACTACGCCCACACGCCGGATAGCATCCGTTCCGTGCTGCAGGCGGCGCGCCCGCTGGTGTCGGGACGACTCATCGTCGTGTTCGGTTGCGGGGGAGACCGCGACCGCGCCAAGCGACCCCTGATGGGAGCGGTGGCCACCTCGCTCGCCGATCTCACGGTCCTGACCAGTGACAACCCGCGTTCCGAGGACCCGCTCGCGGTCATCGCCGACATCGAGCGGGGTGCGCGGGAGGGCGGCGGCGACTTCGTGGTGGAGCCCGACCGCCGCGCGGCGATCGGCATGGCGGTCGAACGCGCGGCGCGCGGCGACGTCGTCGTGATCGCCGGGAAGGGCCATGAGCCCTACCAGGAGATCGAGGGCGACATGATCGCGTTCGACGACCGTGAGGTCGCGCGGGAAGCCCTCGGCGCGAGGGGCGGCGGCTCGTGAAGCCTCGCCGGATGTCCGACGTGGCGCGGGTGGTCGACGGGTTGTTCCTGGGTGAGGACGTCGAGGTGACCACCGTGTGCACCGACTCTCGGCTCGCCACGGCCGGCTCGCTCTTCGTCGCCCTCCCCGGTGAGCACACCGACGGCGGCCTGTTCGTCCCAGAGGCGTTCGAGCTCGGCGCCGCGGGCGTGCTCGTGCGCGACGGGCTCACGGTCGACGGACCCGCCGTATCGGTGCGCTCGACCCATGACGCGCTGATCCGGCTCGCCACCGACGAGCGCCGCCGGATCGACGCGACGGTGGTCGGTGTCACGGGAGCGAACGGCAAGACGTCGACGAAGGACATGACCGCGGCGGTGCTCGCGAGCCGGTTCCGCACCCACGCCAGCCCGGAGTCGTTCAACAACGAGGTCGGCCTGCCGGTCACGCTGCTGAGTGCTCCCGCCGACGTGGAGGTGGTCGTCGCGGAGATGGGCGCTCGCCGCAAGGGCGACGTCACCCTCCTATGTGAGATCGCCCGACCCGACGTCGTGGTGGTCACGAACGTCGGCGTCGCGCACCTCGAGATCTTCGGTTCGTGGGAGGCGATCGTGGAGGCGTCGGCGGAGCCGGTGGACGCGATCGGCCCCGATGGCGTGGGCGTGCTGAACGCCGATGATCAGGTCGTGGCCGGGTTCGCCGCGCGCGTGGACGGCCGGGTGGTGACCTTCGGCCTGTCCGGTGCGGCCGACGTCCGGGCCGAGCACGTGGCGTTGGATGCCGAGGGGCTGGCGTCGTTCGACGTCCTCACGGAGGACGGCCGGGCCCGCGTCGAGCTGTCGGTCGCGGGCGAGCACATGGTGTCGAACGCGCTCGCGTCGATGGCGGTGGGCCTCACACTCGGCGTCGACCTGTCGACGGCCGCGGCGGCCGTGAGCGCCGCTACGGTGTCGCACTGGCGCATGGAGACGTTCACGACCGGCGACGGGGTGCGTGTGGTGAACGACGCGTACAACGCGAATCCCGAGTCGGTGGCCGCGGCGCTCAAGGCCGCCCGGTGGATGGCGCGCGACGCTCGGTTGATCGCCGTGCTCGGCACGATGGCCGAGCTCGGTCCGATCGCCGTCGAGGAGCACGAGCGCCTGGGGGACCTCGCCGCGCGGCTCCGCGTCGACCGCGTGATCGGAGTGGGGCCGTGGGCCGAGCAGATCGTGACGGCGAGCGTGCGCGAGGGCGTCGAGCCCGGCAACGTCGCCGCCTACGCCGAGCCCGATGACGCGCTCGCCGACGTACAGGCGCACGCTCGCCCCGGCGACGTCGTCCTGTTCAAGGCGTCCCGGGTCGCGGGGCTCGAACGGCTCGCGGAGGCACTCAGGTGATCTCCGTCCTCGTCGCCGCCGCGGTCGGGCTGGCCGTCACGCTCCTCCTCACGCCGGTGGCGATAAAGGCGTTCACGCTCTGGGGTTGGGGGCAGCGGATCCGCGAGGATGGGCCGCACACCCACTTCGAGAAGATGGGGACCCCGACGATGGGCGGCATCGTGATGCTGCTCGGTCTCGTCCTGTCGTACCTCGCCACGAGGATCACCTCGGGCGCGCCCACCCCCGCGGGGCTCATGCTGATCTTCGCGGCGGTCGGCTTCGGGATCGTGGGCTTCTTCGACGACTACCTGAAGGTGCGCAACCGGCGCTCGCTCGGCCTCTCGAAGTCGCAGAAGTTCCTGGGGACCGGCGTGGTGTCGGTCCTGTTCGGGGTGATCGTGTCGCACTATTCCGACGCGACGGGCACGGCGACCGCCGTGACCTTCATCCGCGAGACGGGGATCGGGCTGGGCGTCGTCTTCCTCGCCTGGTGCTTCCTCGTGCTCAACGCCTCATCGCATGCCGTGAACCTCACCGACGGCCTCGACGGCCTCGCGGCGGGGTCGTCGATCCTCGTGTTCTCGGCGTACGTGTTCATCTCGTTCTGGCAGTTCCGCCACCCGTGCATCGGGCTCGACGTCTCGTTCCTCGACGGCTGCTACCACGTGAACGGACCGGCGATGCAGGACGCGGCGATCGTCTCCGCCGGGATGATGGGCGCCGCCACGGGATTCCTGTGGTGGAACGCTGCCCCGGCGAGGATATTCATGGGAGACACCGGTTCGCTGGCACTCGGTGGCCTGATGGGCGCCCTGGCGATCACGACGAACACCGCGCTCCTCCTGGTCATCCTCGGCGGCCTCTTCGTGATCGAGACGTTGTCGGTGATCCTGCAGGTGATCTCGTTCCGCGGGTTCGGGCGGCGGATCTTCCGGATGTCGCCGATCCATCACCACTTCGAGCTCGCGGGGTGGCCCGAGTTCACCGTCATCGTCCGGTTCTGGATCATCGCGGGACTCTGCGTCGCGATCGGGCTCGGTCTCTTCTATGCGGACTTCATCGCCCGGGGCGGCCTCGATTGACCGGCCGGTTCGCCGGTGAGCGGGTGGTCGTGGTCGGCGCCGGGGTGGCGGGCACCGCCGCCGCCGAGGTGCTCGTGGCCGAGGGCGCCGCGGTCACGGTCAGCGAGATGGCCGAGCGCGCACCGGACGGTGTCGCGGCCAGGCTCCGCGACCTCGGGGTTCGGCTCTTCACCGGCGGGCACGAGCGGAGCCACCTCGAAGGCGCCACCCTCGTCGTCACCGGCCCCGGCGTGCCCGAGCGCGCCCCGATCCTGGGCTGGGCCCGAGCACGGGGGCTCCCGGTCTGGGGAGAGATGGAGTTGGGAGCGCGTGTGTGTGACACGCCCTATCTCGCCGTGACCGGTACGAACGGCAAGACGACGACCACGGGGATGATCGCGTCGTGCCTCCGGGCCGCAGGCCTGGACGCGATCGCCTGCGGCAACATCGGTCTTCCGTTCCCCACGGCCGCCCGCGAGGGCCACGATGCGCTCGTGGTGGAGTGCTCGTCGTTCCAGCTCCAGATGCAGACCTCGTTCCGCCCCACGGTATCGGTGCTCCTGAACCTCGCGCCCGATCACCTCGACTGGCATGGGTCGTTCGAGGCCTACGTTGCCGCCAAGGCGAAGATCTTCGCGCGCCAGGGCGAGGGAGACGTCCACGTGGGGAGCCGCGACGACCCGGTGGCGGCACGGGTGTCGGCCGACGCCCCGTGCACGGTCGTGTGGGCAACGGTCCGAACGCCGGGACCCGGCGAGGTCGGGTTCGACGGCGACGAGCTCGTCATGGCGTCCGACCCGGTGCAGCGATTGGGCCCTGTCGAGGGCGCACGTGCCGGCTACCGGGCCGATGCCGCCGCGGCCGCCGCGGCATCGCTCGCGTTCGGTGCCTCGCCCGAAGCGGTCACGAGGGGGCTCGCGACGTTCACGCCGGACCGGCACCGCGGCGAGGTGGTCGCCGAGGTGGGCCGAGTTCGATTCATCGATAACTCGAAGGCCACGAACGTGCACGCCGCGCTCGCCGCGCTCGACGGCGTGGACGACGCCGTGCTGATCGCGGGCGGCGATGCCAAGGGCGTCGACCTGCTGCCGCTCCGCACTCGGTCCGGCAGGCTGCGCGGCGTCGTGGCGATAGGCGAGGCCGCGCCCGATCTCGTTCGCGTGTTCGAGGGCGTGGTCCCGATCGAGACGGCGGCCACGATCGAGGACGCGGTCGTGACCGCGGCATCCGTGGCCATGCCGGCCGGGGTGGTGCTCCTCGCGCCAGCGTGCGCGAGCTGGGACCAGTTCTCCGGGTACGGCGAGCGCGGCGACCGCTTCGCGGCGGCGGCGCGGGCGTTGGCGGAGGCAGGGTCGGATGGCTGAGCCCGGTCAGGGCCGGGCCCGCAGGGCCCCCTCGAAGAAGACCACCGTGCGGACGTCGACGACCCCGAAGAGGAAGACCGCGGCTGAGGCGACGCGCACGAGGGCCACGAAGGCGGCCGCAACCTCGAAGCCGGCCCTGCGGGTCGTCCGTGCCCCCGAGCGGTCTCGCCGCGACGCGGCCGCCGCCTCGCGCCGAAGCATCGCGCTGCTCTTGATCCCGGCGGCGCTCCTCACGGTCCTCGGCCTGGCGATGGTGCTCTCGGCCGGATCGATCTCCGCGGTCGAGGGGTACGGGACGAGTTTCTGGTACTTCAACCGCCAGGCGATCTACGCTGTGGCGGGCGTGCTCGCGATGGTGATCGCGGCGCGCCTCCCGCACACCGTGTGGCAGAAGCTCGCCGTGCCGATGATGATCGCGATCCTTCCGCTGATGCTGATCGCCCTGCACCCGTCCACGGGCACGGCGCTGTACGGCGCCTCCCGATGGATCGACCTCGGCCCCGTAACGCTCCAGCCGTCCGAGTTCATGAAGCTCGGCCTGGTGGTGTTCACGGCCACCGTCCTGACGCAGAAGTGGAACAAGCTGGACGATCTCGGGCACCTCGCGATCCCGCTCGCTCCGGTGGTACTCGTCGTCGCCCTGCTCGTGATCCTGCAGAACGACCTCGGTACCACGGTGATCCTGTGCGGGTCGGTGTTCCTGATGTTGTTCGCGGCAGGAGTCCGGATGAAGTACCTCGCGATCTCGGGAGGCATGGGGCTCGCTGCAGCCGCCGTGCTGATCTTCGGTGTGGACTACCGGCGCGCGCGCTTCGTCGACGCGTACCTGAACCCATGGGCCGATCGGATGGACACCGGGTACCAGCTGATCCAGGGGCTGATCGCGCTCGGGTCCGGAGGCTGGTTCGGCGTGGGCCTCGGCGCGAGCCGTCAGAAGTGGGACTACCTCCCGAACGCGCACAGCGACTTCATCTTCGCGATCGTCGGCGAGGAGCTGGGGCTCGTGGGGGCGTTCCTCGTGATGGTCGCCTTCGGCGTGCTGCTCTACGCGGGGATCAGGATCGCGATGCAGGCTCCCGACACCTTCGGGCGGCTGCTCGCGGCCGGCATCACCTCGTGGATCGGGCTGCAGACGATCATCAACCTCGGAGCCGTCACCGGACTCCTGCCCATCACGGGCGTCCCGCTGCCGTTGCTCTCGTTCGGTGGGACGGCGCTGGTCGTGACGCTCGCAGGGGTCGGCGTCCTGGTGAGCATCGCGCGCGCGAGCGCCGGGGCAGGGAAGGGGACGCGGAAGCGCGGGCGCGGGCGCGCCGCGACTCGGAAGGCACGATCGTGAAGGTCGTGATCGCGGGTGGCGGCACCGCAGGCCACGTGTTCCCTGCCGTGGCACTCGCCGACCGGCTCGCGAAAGATCATGGCGTGCACGTCGAGTTCATCGGCTCATCCGCGGGGCAGGAAGCATCGCTCGTCCCGGCCGCCGGGTACACGTTCCATGGGGTGGCGGCGGCGCCGCTCCGGCGCGAGGTGTCGCTGGCGAGCGCGAAGGCTCCGATCGTCGCGATGGGGTCCGTGGGCGCATGCGGCCCGCTCGTGCGGGACGCCGACGTCGTTGTGGGGATGGGTGGATACGCGAGCGTGCCGGCGGTACTCGCGGCCCGGCGGGCCCGCGTCCCCGTCGTGCTCCACGAACAGAACGCCGTCCCGGGACTGGCCAACCGCGTCCTCGCTCGGATCGCGCGTTCGGTCGGGGTCTCGTTCGCCGACGCGGCCGCACGCTTCCCATCGCGGGTCGCCGTCGCCGTCACGGGGAACCCGGTGCGGGCACAGGTCCGTGCGGTGCCCTCGACACGTGAGGCGCTCGCGGCCGAGGCCTGGGCAGCGCTGGATCTCGATCCGGATCGTGCGACCGTCGTGGTGTTCGGCGGGAGCCAGGGGGCCCTTCACGTCGACCAGACGGTCGCGGCCGCGCTCGACGGGTTGGCCGACCGTGGCGATCTCCAGCTCCTCGTGCTCACCGGCCGCGAGAAGCTCGACGTCGTCGTGCGCGCCGCGGAGCGGCCGATGGCGCTTCGGGTTCGTGCCCTCCCATACCTCGAGCGGATGGAGCTCGCCTATGCCGTGGCCGATCTCGCGGTCGCCCGGGCGGGGGCGACCAGCATCGCGGAGATGACCGTATGCGGGATCGCGTCGATCCTGATCCCGTACCCGCACGCGACCGAGGACCACCAGACCGCCAACGCGCGTGAGCTCGTGCGCGCGGGCGCGGCCTACCTCTATCCAGACGCCGAGCTGTCGTCGGATGGGCTCGCTCGTCGCATGCTTGACCTCATGGACGACGAGGGACGCCGGATCGAGATGGGGGAGCGTGCCGTGGCGTGGAGCAAGCCCGACGCCGACGAACACCTCGCAGCGCTCGTCCGGGAGGCCGCGCGATGACGGGGTACGAGCCGCCGGCGGGCAGCATCCCGACGCTCCCGGTGCCGTCCCTCGACGGAGTGACCTCCGTCCATCTGATCGGCGTGGGCGGCGCCGGCATGCGGAACCTCGCGCGGCTCTTCCTGGCACGAGGGATCGCGGTCACCGGGTCGGACATGAAGGACTCGAAGGGACTCGGGGAGCTCCGGGCGCTCGGCGCCGACGTATGGGTCGGACACGACGCCGAGAGGATCGGCGCCCCGAGCTCGGTCGTCATCTCGAGCGCGATCGGCCAGGGGAACACCGAGCTCGTCGCGGCACGGGCCGGGGGCATCGCCGTGTGGGCGCGCCAGCAGGCGCTCGCGGCATTCGCGGCCGGCCACCGGGCGATCGCGGTGGCGGGCACGCACGGGAAGACCACGACGACCTCGATGATCGCCGTGATCCTGGAGGAAGCCGGCCTCGATCCGAACTACCTGATCGGCGGCGACCTGAACGAGAGCGGGAGCGGTGCGAGGTCTGGCTCGGGGGATCTGTTCGCCTTCGAGGCCGACGAGAGCGACGGGTCCTTCCTGTTGGCACGTCCCTCGATCGGCGTGATCACCAACGTGGAAGTCGACCACGTCGACTTCTACCCGGGCGGCCGAGACGAGATCGAATCGGCCTTCGTTGCGTTCGCCACGCGGTGTG
>Ga0315273_10001178_pt1 | contig 29309 bp, 20 predicted proteins | sample YL17G02_0_MG_FD_205753 | JGI IMG/M metagenome (GOLD analysis project Ga0315273, IMG submission 205753) | Sediment microbial communities from Yellowstone Lake, YNP, Wyoming, USA - YL17G02_0 | ecosystem: Environmental > Aquatic > Freshwater > Lake > Sediment | place: USA: Wyoming | collected... | reverse complement strand
GCGAAGAGAACGGCCGAAGCGCGGCGCGTCGAGGACTCGATCACCGTGTAGAGGAATCCGACGCTCCCTTCGGGCAGAGCGGGCCCGAGAGCGAGGCGGCCGTCGTCGATACGCGCGCTCGCGGGCAGGGGCTCCCAGGTAACGTGCCCGAGCGCGCCCGCATAGGTGTCGAAAAGATTGACGTGCGATTCAGGCGGATACTTCGTGTCGAGAGCCGCACGCTTTCCCGGAAAAGGTCCGACGAAAAGCCACTCGTAGTGTTTGAAGAGCCTTGACGAAATCGTGCCGGCTGGCTCTCCGTTGGCGAAGACCGAAAGCGTGAACGGAAAGGACCCTGGCCTACACGGCGTGGGGACGAGGATGTTCATCGTCATCATGGCCTGACCCACCTTGGCGGGCATAGCCGCCTCGATGGAACGCCCCTCCACGGGTTTGAGCCCCGCGGGGCTGTACCATTGCGCTTGTATGTACGTTGTGGCGGGAAGATGCTTCTTGATGAGAATCTGCACCGGCACCGCGCCGCTCCCGAGCGTCGTCCCGCTCGGAAACTTGACGGTGTATGTGACCGGCTGCGTGATGCAGACGCCCTCGTGGAAGTGATACCGCGTCCGCTCCCCATTTTCGAACCGGACCTCGGCGGAAAACGTGATCGGGACGATCGTCGATTCCTGTCCCCGAGGAGTCGGGTACTTGTAGCGGAACTCGCGCGGCGGCTTTCCAGGCGAAACGAAGAGCGGCGATGGAGAGCTCAGGAGTGTGTCAATCGATTCGTTGCGGTGCACGACGATCGAGCGTATCCCCACGGACTCGGCCCCTGTTGAGGCGGTGAAGCAGATTGGAATGGGTTCGCCCAAGCCGACGTTCGTGGTCTCGAGCTTCGCGGTGACATCGAATCCTTGAGCCTGCCATCGACCTCTCGCCACGAGGTTCTCGGCATCCTGGAGTGTCGAGACGACGTCACTCCACAAATTGGACACGGCGCCGTAAACATCGAAGCCGGGTATCTCCGAGCGGTCCATTTGCGAAAAGAGCGCGCGCTGCTTCCATTTGTCGCGCAAGAGAGAGATGGAGAAGTACACGTCGCGAATCGATCGGGTGACCGTCTCGAGATCCGCGTTGCTGTGGCCAGCGGCGGTGGTGTCCGCGCCGTCGCTGCTCGCCAGGAGAAAACGTTGCACGTCGCCGATAGCGCGGCGAAGCGTTGCCGTTTTTTCGGGCTCGAGGAGCGCCTTCTGAAACACCAGGTGATCGAGAAGCGCGAGCTCCTGATATCCGGGAAACGGCGAGAAGGGCCCCGCGGATTTCAAGGCGCACGCCGCGTAGCCGTCCGCTTCGTTCGTCGCCGCGGCTTCATCTTCGAGGCGAGCCTCGTCAATTCGTGCGCGAATCGCGGCGGCCCGCTGTGACGCCTCAGCGTTGAGACCGTTCCGTTCGAGAGCGCCGAGGATCAGAAGCGTCCGCAGCATCAGCGCCGGATCCCCGGCCGTCAGACGTTCGGCCGGCGAGAAATCCCACGTGAGGCTGTGCGCCGGATTCTCGGGTTGCAGGTCGCGATCGGCGAGGAGCGAAGTACGAAGCACGTCGAGCGATATTGCGTTCCCCAGTTGTGACACGAAGTACGTCGGGAGAACCGACAGGCCGTAGAAGAGATTCTCCCTTTTCGAGGCCGTTGCCCGCGTGGGCAGGAAATACATTGCGTCGGGGTCGTAACTCGCCTTCACGAGCTGGCGGCTCACCGAGCGCATCCCCTCGTACCAGAACAAGGCGTCAACGGGCATGTTGAGATCGACGCATATGCGCGACAGGCTCAGCATGTCGAGGGCGAGCATCGCATTGAAACCAACGTCCTCGACGTCGCCCGCGTCTTGGGGAATTCTGGAAGAGGATCTCTCAACGAGAAAATCCTTGTCCGCGTCGTGGTAGACGAGAAGGTAGTTGAAGTAGCCCTTGAGGACGTTGTGCGCAGTCTCGAGAAAAGCCACGTCACGCGTCGCGTCAAAAACGCGCAGAGAGAGCGTCGCCATCAACGGATGGCGGTAGAGAAGACTGTCCGCACCTTCGAAAACGAGATCGCCGCTTCGCTGTTGCGTCCGGAATACACGCTCGAGCTGGTTGCTGACGCCTTGCAGGAGGTCTTCGCACGTCGGTGCTCCCGCGGCCGCGGCTGACGCCGCGCGCGCGACGACGAAACGGCTGCCGAACGAGGGTCCCTCGAGGGGAAGTATGCCGAAGAGGCCGACTGCGAGGACGAACACCGTCCTTCGCAGGCTCGTTGCGTCTGTGTATTTCATAGTTCGTGTCGGTCCAGGGCCTGTTCCGTAGAGATTTTCGCCCGTGTCGCGGGGCGCTTCTGCCGCCCGGAGCCCTCCGGCCCAGGGGCAGCGCGAGATATCTATGCAAATCCGGTTCCCGTCGCGGCCTGGGAGCGTTTTTTTGTTGACGTCAGGCCTCGTCTGCGCTAGGCTCTGATGTGGCAACTCTTTGTTCCGCAAACGGTTAAGATTCCAGATGGGTGGGACGGGTGAGGCGCGGAGCCCCTCATTTGGCCATGGCACGACACCGGGATCCGCCCGCTCGGCGGCCCGGTGATATTGAATTCACTCGGACATCCGCCGTTATCTTTTCATCTCGCGGGACGCCCGCCGGGGCATCCCGGATGTGTGGAAGCACTACTCAGCCCGCAGGTAAGGAGGACCGCAGTGGCATACAAAAACGTTCTGGTGGAGAAGAAAGACAGAATCGCGACCGTCACGTTGAACCGCCCGGAGGTTCTGAACGCTCTCAACGCCGAGCTGATGGCTGACCTCGACGGGGCGTTCGACGAAGTGGCCCGGGACGATTCCGTATCGGTGATCGTGCTGACTGGCGCGGGGGAGAAAGCGTTTGCTGCGGGCGCGGACATCTCTGAGATTACGAAGAAGAACGGCTTGACAGGTGTCGCGATGGCCGAGAACGGCCAACGCATTCTGCGGAAGCTCGAGACGATGGGGAAGCCCTCGATCGCCGCGGTGAACGGGTTCGCCCTTGGCGGCGGGTGCGAGACCGCGATGGCGTGCACGATCCGTATCGCCTCGGAGAAGGCGAAGTTCGGACAGCCCGAGGTGAACCTCGGGATCATCCCGGGGTACGCGGGCACACAGCGGCTGTGCCGAATCGTCGGCCGCGGTGTGGCGATGGAGCTGGTTCTCACTGGGCGGATCATCGACGCGGCCGAGGCGCTTCGCATCGGGCTCGTCACGCAGGTGGTTCCTCCCGCAGAACTCATGCCGACGGCGGAAAAGATTGCGAAAACCCTTATCGGCAAAGGGCCGCTGGCGCTTCGCGCCGCGATGGAAGTCGTCAATCAGGGATACGACCTCGATTTTGACAACGCGTGCAGACTCGAGGCGCAGACGTTCGGGGTCTTGTGCGCCACCGAGGACATGAAGGAAGGCACGAAGGCGTTTCTCGAAAAACGCCCGGCGAGCTTCAAGGGAAAGTAGCATGAAACGCTTCGACGGATTCGATTTCCTTTGGATCGAGGATCGTTTCTCGGAAGACGAGAGACTCGTGCGCGACACGGTCCGAGCTTTCGTGGCGGACGAGATCCTGCCGATCATACACGAGCACTACGACAAGGCGACGTTTCCCAGGCATCTCATCAAACCTCTGGCCGAGCTCGGCGTTTTCGGTGCTACGATCAGCGGGTACGGCTGTGCGGGTATCAACAACGTGGCCTATGGTCTGATGATGCAGGAGCTCGAGCGCGGGGATTCCGGTTTTCGCAGCTTTGCGTCCGTGCAGTCGTCTCTGGTGATGTACCCCATCCATGCGTTCGGAGACGACACACAAAAAGAAAAGTGGCTTCCGCGCCTCGCCAAGGCGGACGCCATCGGTTGTTTCGGCCTGACAGAGCCGGATTTCGGGAGCAACCCCGGTGGTCTCGTGACCACCGCCGTTCAGGACGGCAACGAGTACGTTTTGAACGGCGCAAAGATGTGGATCACCAACGGGAGCCTCGCCGACGTGTCCATTGTATGGGCCAAGATGGACGGCGAGATCCACGGTTTCATCGTCGAGAGGGACCGTCCCGGCTTCGAAGCGAAGGAGATGAAGTACAAGCTCTCGCTTCGGGCGAGCGACACGAGCGAGCTCGTGCTCGCGGATTGCCGTGTGCCGAAGACGAACCTTCTCCCGGGGTCCAAGGGCCTCAGGAAACCGCTGATGTGTCTCAACCAGGCGCGCTACGGGATTGCGTGGGGAGCGATCGGCGCCGCGACGGCCTGCTTCCACGAGGCGCTCGAGTACAGCAAGGAACGAGTCCAATTCGATAAGCCCATCGCGTCGTTCCAGCTAACCCAGCGAAAGCTCACCGACATGGCGACGGAAATCACGCTTGCCCAGTTGATGGCTCTTCAGCTCGGAAGGCTCAAGGACGAGGGGAAGGAGACTTTCCAACAGGTGTCGATGGCCAAGCGCAACAACGTTCGCAAAGCGTTGGAGGTCGCCCGTCTGGGCCGCTCCATTTTGGGCGCGAACGGGATCAGCGGCGAGTACCAGTGCATGCGCCACATGTGCAATCTCGAGTCGGTGGACACGTACGAGGGAACGTACGAGATCCACACCTTGATCGTCGGACACGAGCTCACGGGCATGGACGCCTATTCGTAGACCGGTTTCGGCGGTCCCTTATTTGACTTGACCCGGTTTTTTGGCGGTTCGTAATATCATCTGCCCACGGAGCCCACACGTCGCTTGGCGGTCGGAGTCCACGGCCCTGGCGCGAGAGTGGCGGAATTGGCAGACGCGCTGGATTTAGGATCCAGTGAGATTATCTCGTGGGGGTTCGAGTCCCCCCTCTCGCACCAACGACTTGAGCTGATCATGACGAGGAGTGAGCAGGCAAGATGACAGAAGACCGGAAATTCACAGTGACGGTGACACGTCCGTCGGGCTGCAAGCGGGTGCTCTCGATCGAGATTCCCAAAGAAGAGGTCGAGAAGGAAGAGGCCCAGCTGCTGGCGGAGCTCACGCGGGACCTCAAGGTCCCGGGATTTCGCAAGGGGAAGGTGCCCTCGAAGTTCATCGAGAAGAACTACGCGGCGGCGATCCACGAGGACGCGGTTCGGAGCCTGCTGCCGGCCGTCTACGAGGATGCCCTGGTCAAGGAGGGGATCACTCCTATCGGGGAACCGAAGTTCGAGAACCTCAAAGCGAAGAAGGGCGAGAACATATCCGTCGACGTCGAGGTTGAAATCCGACCCGAGATCCACCTGAAAGACTATGTCGGCGTGGAGGTCGGGGTCGAGAACAAGACCATCGGGGACAGAGACGTCGACGAGACGATCGAGCGGATTCGGGGACAGCGAGCCGTCTTCATCGTGGTCGAACGGCCCGCGAAAGAGGGCGATCTCCTCATCATCGACTACGCGCCGGTGCTTCCCTCTGGCGAGCTGGATATGAAAAGCGCGGTGCGGAACTACCCGGTGGACCTGACAAGCGAATCTCTCCTTCCGGAGTTCAGGGAGGGTTTGCGGGGGATGGAGGTCAAGGGCGAGAAGGATATCGAGGTGCACTATGCGGATGACTTTCCGGAAAAACCGCTCGCCGGTGTGCGCAGGACCTACAGGGTCACGATGAAGGAGATCAAGGAGATGCGGCTCCCGGACGTGAACGATGACTTCGCACGCGGTCTGGGAAAGCAGTTCGCCGACCTCGCCGCGCTCAGGCTCCAGATCAAGACGGATCTGGAGAGCGAGGAGGAGAAACGCCGCCGGCACGATGCCGAGGAGAAGATCGTCGACCGCGTGATCGCATCGAACCCCTTCGACGTTCCCGACACGATGATCGAGAACTACCTCACGACGATCATCGAACAGGACCGGCGGAGACGGCCAAACGTTCCCGACGAGGCAGAGCGCGAAAGGGAGATACGCGAGCATTTTCACGCGGCGGCCTCGAGGACCATCAAGAAATTCCTCGTCCTGGAAGCCGTGCGCAACCAGGAGCACATCGAGGTTGCCGCAGAGGAATTGGACGCGAGCATAGACGAGCTGTCGAAAAGCGGGGGGGAGAAGGCGGAAGAAGTCAAAGCCTACTTCAGAAACCCCGAACGCCGGAGGAGCTTCGAAAACGAGATGCTGGACAAAAAGGCGATGGATTTCCTCCGGGATAAAGCGGTGATTACGGTCGGCTGAGAATTCGCTTCTGCGGTCCGAAGCGAGGCGTTATATTCTCAACGTAGAAAGGACAAATACGCAATGCCGCACAACCAGTACACGATTCCATTCGTCGTAGAGCAGACCGGTCGGTTCGAGAGGTCGTATGACATCTACTCGAGGCTGCTCAAAGACCGGATCATCTTTCTGGGCTTGCCGGTCAACGACGCCGTGGCGAACCTCGTCATCGCACAGCTGCTGTTCCTGGAGGCGGAGGACCCCGAACGGGACATCTTCGTCTACATCAACAGCCCCGGCGGCGTGATCTCATCGGGGATGGCGATCTACGACACGATGCGCTACATTACGGCGGACGTCGCGACGATTTGCATGGGTCAGGCCGCGAGCATGGCCGCCGTGCTTCTGGCCGCCGGGGCGAAGGGGAAGAGATCGGCGCTGCCCCACGGGCGCGTGATGATCCATCAACCGTCGGGAGTGTCCGAAGGGCAGGCGGCGTCGATCGAGATCTACACGAAAGAGATCCTGAAGATGCGCGATCAGCTGAACGACATCCTCGCCGAGCACACAGGGCAGCCTGTGAAGAAGATCGCCAAGGACACCGATCGCGACTACTTCATGTCAGCCGAGGAAGCCAAGGAGTACGGGATCATAGACAACATCTTCACTCGCCGTTCGAACGCGGCGGCGCAGGGTGGTAAATGACGTCACAGGTGCTTCTATGAAGAAGAAAATGGGGACCCCGCAAATACTGAGGTGTTCGTTCTGCGGGAGGGGGCAGGATGAGGTCACCAAGCTGATCTCCGGGCCCTCCGTCTACATTTGCAACGAGTGCATCAAGCTCTGCAAAGATATCCTCGACGACGAGATCTCGGGGCAGGTGCTCTTCGACTCGGAGGATTTTCCGAAGCCGAAGGAGATCAAGGAATTCCTCGATCTGTACGTGGTCGGACAGGACGACGCGAAGGTATTGTTGTCCGTCGCCGTGTACAACCACTACAAGAGGATTGTCCACGAGAAGACGACGGATGACGTAGAGATCGACAAGAGCAACATCCTGATCCTCGGTCCGACGGGCACGGGGAAGACGCTCCTCGCTCAGACCCTGGCGAGATTCCTCCGTGTGCCTTTCGCCATCGTGGATGCAACGGCTTTCACCGAAGCGGGCTATGTGGGCGAGGACGTCGAGAACATCCTTCTCAGACTCTACCAGAATGCGGGATCATCCGTATCGGCCACGGAGAAGGGGATCGTCTATATCGATGAGCTCGACAAGATCGCGCGCAAAGGCGACAGCCCTTCGATCACGCGAGACGTGTCGGGAGAGGGAGTGCAACAGGCGCTTCTCAAGATGCTCGAGGGGTCGGTGTGCAACGTGCCTCCGCAGGGCGGCCGCAAAATCCCCCAGCAGAGCTACATCGAGATCAACACCAAACACGTTTTGTTCATCTGCGGCGGATCGTTCGACGGGCTGGACAAGGTCATAGAACAGCGCATCGGAAAGAAGGTCCTGGGGTTCGGTTCCGAAGAGTCGCGGCGGAAGGCGAAGGACAGGACCGAGATCCTCAAACAGGTGGCGCCGGATGACCTGGTGAAGTACGGTCTCATCCCCGAGATCGTGGGGCGCCTGCCGGTGGTCGGAGTGCTGTCCGATCTGGATGAGGACGCGCTGGTAGAGATCCTCACGAGGCCCAAGAATGCGCTCGTGAAGCAGTATCAGAAGCTCTTCCGCATGGAAGACGTCGAACTCGTGTTCTCCGATGACGCCCTTCGCGCGATCGCTTTCATCGCGAAGAAGAGGGAAACGGGCGCGCGCGGCTTGCGGTCGGTGATCGAGGAGACGATGCTCCATCTGATGTATGAGATTCCGTCGAATCCCAACATTCGCAAGGTGACCGTCACGGCGGACACGATCCTCAAGCACCTCGAGCCCGAAATCGTCGTCCAGCGCGATCGCCGGGCCCGCGAGGCGTCTTAGCGGATTCGGGCTCCGGCGGATTGGGCTGCATCGTTCGCGTCATACACGGTTCTCCTGACAGGTTGTCTAGAGACGGCTCCGGTGGCAATGGCTTGCTTGGACCAGGTGAGAATGTGGCTATACTCGAAAAAGACGAAGATATTATAGAGATCCCGGAAACGCTCCCCGTTCTGCCGCTTCGCGATGTGGTGATCTTCCCGGGGATGATTACTCCGCTTCTCGTGGGGAGAACGAAGTCACTCGCCTCGCTCGACGAGGCGATGAAGAACGACCGGCTCCTCCTGGTCATCACGCAGCGCGAGATGAACGTGGATGATCCCTCGACGGAGGATCTCTACACCGTGGGAACGGTCGTCAAGATCCTCCAGATCATGCGGCTCGTCGAGGGCACGATGAGGATTCTCGTGGAAGGCCTCGCGCGGGGTGGCGTGGAGAAGTGGGCTGGCTCGAAGAGGAGCTTCCGCGCGAAAGTCACCGTTCATTCTCCCAAGTCACCGAGCGGCCGTGAAATGCGTGCTCTGGTCCGCAGCGTGACCAATCAGTTCACCGAGTACGTTCAACTGAACAGGAGGATTCCGGACGAAGTGCTCCGGACGGTGATCCCCATAGAAGACTTCGACCGTCTGGCCGATTCGATTGCCGCGCATCTCGTGACCAAAATCGAGGTGAAACAGCCGATCCTGGAAGCCGTGGACGTCGAGGAGCGCTTCAAGACCATCGGGAAGCTTCTTGCGGAAGAGCTCGAGATCCTCAAGCTCGAGAAGAAGATCGAGAGCGACGTCAAGAACCAGGTTCAGAAGAACCAGAAGGAGTTCTACCTCCACGAGCAGCTCAAGGCGATACGGAGGGAGCTCGGGGACACCGCCGACGAGACGTCGGAGATCGAGGAGCTTCGCGAGAAGATCGAGAAGGCGGGAATGACCGTCGAGGCGCACGAGGTGGCGATCAAAGAGCTCGGGCGCCTGTCGAGAATGCCCAGCCTCTCGCCCGAGGGGACGGTGGTTCGCAACTACCTCGACACGATGCTATCGCTGCCGTGGCAGGTGCGCACGAACGACCGTCTCGATATCAAGCTGGTCAGAGGGCGTCTGGATGCCGACCACTACGGGTTGAAGAGGGTCAAAGAGCGGATTCTCGAGTTCCTTGCAGTGCTCAAGCTTTCCAAGTCGATGAAGGGCCCGATCCTCTGCTTCGTCGGCCCTCCGGGAGTGGGAAAAACGTCGCTGGGCCGCTCGATCGCGGAGGCGTTGGGAAGGCGTTTCGTTCACTTCTCTCTGGGTGGCGTGCGGGATGAGGCGGAGATCCGGGGGCACCGTCGGACGTATATTGGCTCGATGCCGGGCCGCATCATTCTGTCGCTGGTGAAGGCGCAGAGCAAGAACCCTGTGCTGCTTCTCGACGAAGTCGACAAGATGTCGAGCGATTTCAGAGGGGATCCCGCTGCGGCGCTCCTCGAGGTGCTCGATCCGGAGCAGAACTACACGTTCAGCGACCACTATCTCGAGGTGGAGTTCGATCTGAGTGAAGTGATGTTCATCACCACGGCCAATGTCACACACACTATACCTCCTGCCCTCCAGGACCGCATGGAGGTTATCCACCTGCCCGGGTATCTCGAAACGGAGAAGGTGAGGATCGCGCAGAACTTCCTCGTGCCGAGGATGCTCTCGCGTCACGGTCTCAAGCCCACGGACATCAGGCTGAACGATGCGGCGATACGGAACATCATACAGCTCTACACGCGCGAGGCGGGCGTGAGAAACCTCGAGAGGGAGCTGTCGAAGATCTTGCGCAAGGTGGCGGTGGGTTTCGCGTCGACGGGAAAGGCGACCCCCGTGTCGGTGACGCCGAAGAATGTCGGGCGCTACCTTGGCGTGCCGCATTACCTGGAGAAGGAAGTCCCCGCGTCGGACCCCGTCGGCGTGGTCACGGGGCTCGCGTGGACGAGCTCGGGCGGAGAGATCCTCCGCATCGAGGTCGGATTCATGCCGGGCACCGGGAAGCTCTCGCTCACGGGACTCCTCGGCGACACGATGAAAGAATCCGCGCAGATCGCGGTGACCTATGCGAGAGGTGTGGCGCGTGTGCTTCCGCTGAAGAAGAACTTCTTCAACGAAATCGACGTGCATATTCATGTGCCCGAGGGCGCGATACCGAAGGACGGTCCCAGCGCGGGGATCGCGATGGCCACCGCACTCGTATCGAACTTCTTCGGTATCCCGGTCAAGAAGGACATCGCCATGACAGGCGAACTCGCGCTCAAGGGTGAGGTGCTGGCGGTGGGGGGGCTCAACGAGAAGACTGTGGCGGCCCTGCGTGCCGGAGTGAAAGAGGTCATCATCCCCAAAGCGGTCGCGCAGAGCATCAAGGAGCTCCCCAAAGAAGTGCGATGCGGACTCAAAATTCACACTGTCTCCGATATGCGCGACGTATTGAGGCTCGCCCTCACGAGGCCCCTTCCGCGCGCCCCGCGCAGATCCGCGAAACGCGAGATCGAGCATGAAGTCGGTTTCTTCGATTACATGAAGGAAGCGACCACGACCCACTAGCCCCGCTCGGCACGGCGAGGGAGTCCCCGTGAAGGTCAAGAGCGTTTCGTATCTGGGATCCTTCGGTGATACGCGTTCGCTTCCTCCTCCGCGCGGACCGGAGATCGCGTTTGTCGGCCGGTCCAATGTCGGGAAGTCGTCGCTCATCAACACGCTCGTCGGCCGTAAGAATCTTGCGCGGACATCGAACACGCCGGGGAAGACGAGAACCGTGAACTACTACCTGGTCAACGACGCGTTCTGTCTCGTCGACATGCCCGGGTACGGGTTCGCGCAGGTCTCGAAGGAGGAGCGGGGAGGTTGGAAACGGCTTATCGTCGGATATCTCGGGCAGCGCAAGGAGTTGTGCGGCGTGGTGCAGCTGCTCGATGTCCGTCACACACCGAGCGATGCCGATCGCGATCTCGCCGCGCTGATCGAGGATACCGGGAAACCGCTCTGCCTCGCTTTCAACAAGACTGACAAGTTGAACCGGCCGATGGTCGGAAAGAGCATCGCGGAGCACCTTCGCGCGCTCGACGTGGCGAAGGACGACGCGGTCGTCGCGTTCTCGAGCAAGTCCGGCGAAGGCAAGCGCGAATTGTGGACGTGGATACTGCAGACCATGGGGTTTTTGCAAAATGAAACCGATTAAGCTCTTCACTCCAGGACCGACCGAGGTACCGTGGCGTGTTCGCGAGAAGATGGCGCGGCCGTTGATCCACCACCGCACCGCGGAGTACCGAGCGATTCAACGTGAAGCGATCGCGGACCTGCAGCGCTTCATGAAGACGAAGGACCCGGTGCTCCTCTTCGCATCATCGGGCACCGGAGCGATGGAAGCCGCCGTTGTCAACTTGACGCGGCCGGGAGAAAAGGCCCTGGTGACCGTTGCCGGCAAGTTCGGCGCGCGGTGGAAGGAGATTGGAGAAGCCTACGGTCTCCACGTGGTCTGCGTGGAGGCGAAGTGGGGAGACGCCGTACCGCCTGAAGAAGTGGCTCGTGCCCTCGATAAAAATCCCGATGTCGGCGCCGTGTTTACGACCCACGCCGAGACATCGACAGGCGTGTTGCAGGATGTGAAATCCTTCGCGGCGATTGCGCGTGAGCGGGGTGCGCTCATCGTGGTGGACGCCATCGCCACGATCTGCGCGGAGGCGCTCGAGACGGACCTCTGGGGGCTGGATGTCGTCGTCGGAAGCTCGCAGAAGGGCGTGATGACTCCTCCGGGTCTCGCCTTTCTCTCGGTCTCCGAGGCCGCACGCCGGCGCGTGGAAAGAGACGGGCGCCGTGCGTACTATTTCGATCTGAATCGGGCGCTCGCCGCGTACGAGGCCGGAGACACGCCGTGGACGCCCGCTATCGGCCTAGTGACCGGGCTCAACGAGGCGCTGAAGATGATCGGCGAGGAAGGGCTGGAGAATGTGATCGAGCGGCACGCGCGAAACGCGCGGGCCACACGCCGGGCGGTCGAGGCCCTCGGTCTCGAACTCTTCGCTTCGGAGCCTGCGAACTGCACGACGGTCGTCGTGTTCGACGGCGGAAACGCCGAGGCGGTACGCAAACACCTCTTCGAAGTCCATGGAATGAGGGTCGCGGGCGGGCAAGCGCAGCTCAAGGGGAGGATCGTACGTCTCGGTCACCTTGGGTACTGTTTTGAATCCGACATCTTCACGCTCATATCGGGTCTCGAGTCGACACTCTTGGACCTTGGGCTCATCGAGTCGGGAGGGCATGGCGTCGAGGCCCTTTTCAGGGAGTTTCACGAGATGTAGGCGAAGAGCATCGGTGACGAGCGATATGTACAGAGTTCTTCTGACCGATCACATGTGCAAGGAAGCCGTGGCTGTCTTCGCGGCGTACCCCGAGATCGAGATCGTCAGCGAGGGGACGCTCAGCGACGCGGAACTTGCCTCGCGCCTTCCCGATTTCGATGCGGTCATCATACGGAGCCCCACGAAGCTCACGCGGGAGATCATCGCGGCAGGGAAGAAGCTCAAGTTCATCGGCCGGGCCGGCGTCGGTGTTGATAACATCGATGTGGAGGCCGCAAACGCGATGGGAATTGCCGTGCTTTACGTTCCGGCGGGTAACGCGATCTCGACGGCCGAGCACACCGTGGGCATGATTCTCGCGGTGGCGAGGCGGATCCCCGAAGCCGATCGTTCGATGCGGGCGCGGCGGTGGGACCGGGGACGGCTGGTCGGGATGGAGCTCCACGGGAAAACGCTGGGGATCATCGGTCTCGGACGTGTGGGACGGGAGGTGGCGCGCCATATGCTCGGTTTTTCCATGAGAGTCATCGCAGCGGACCCCAACGTATCGGGCGAACAAGGGGCACGGGACGGAGTGACGATGGTTGACCTCGAAACGCTGCTTCACGAGAGCCACGTCATATCGATACACGTGGCGCTGACACGCGATACGGCGGGGCTCATCTCGGACGCGCACGTCGCGGCAATGCGGGAGGGGGTCCTTCTCGTGAACTGTTCGCGAGGCGAGGTTGTGGACGAGGGCGCGGTGCAGCGGGGTCTGGAGTCGGGCAAGCTGGCGGCTGTCGGCCTCGACGTTTTCGCGCAGGAGCCGCCCGGGGACACCACGACGTTCTCGCATCCGCGGTCGGTTTTCACGCCTCACCTCGGGGCGGCGACGCCTGAGGCCCGTATTCGCGTCGCCGTGCACATCGCCGAGAGTGTCGCCAACGCGTTGATGACAGGGGAGATGCGCGATGTGTTCGTCGGAAGGCCCGACGGAGCGGGCGGGACCAGGGCCTGATCGTGCGTTGACGGCGCAGGCTGGCGGATATATAATTAAATAGGTTACACGTATGAGCAAAAGGAGAAATCATAGGCTGGCGATCGTCGGATTCGTGGCGGCGGCATGCGTCGGGCCGCTGGCGGCGATCGTGTTGACGCCGCGCGTCGCCACGAGCACGACCGACCTCATGTTGAGGCTCCCCGCGTACCAGAAGTACAAGTGTGCCGTGTGCCATACGTCGGCAACCCCGACTCTCGAGTCGCACGCTGTCAACGCCTTCGGGCGTGACTTCGCCGCCAACGAGAATCTCTGGGACAAAACGCTCGCCCTTCTCAACTCCGACGACGACAAATGTCTCAACGGATTCGAGCTGGGTGACCAGGAGGGCGACGGCGTTTACGACTACGTCGGTGAGATCCTCGAGCACAGCAATCCGGGCGACCCGGCCGATTGCTCCATTGCGCTGACCGTGCAGACGTGGGGCATGATCAAGGAGGTGTTCCGGAGCGAGCTGCCGGAGTACTTCCAAGACGGAAACGCGGACCCCAGTGATCTCCATCGCGACGAATGGCCCGTCCATTTTCCTTGATTTCGCGCGCGACACGTTGTATACATACGTGGTTTTGGATTCTTGAACCGCCTGCTCGAGCGGTTGTTTTTGTGCCTGTGCGTTCGTTGTCGGGCCGCGGCTCAGCGCCGCGGGAAGCACCGTTTTCAAGGAGACATCGATGCCGGTATCACTGGTTGTCGGCTGCCAATGGGGTGACGAAGGAAAGGCGAAGATCATCGATTATCTCGCCCGGAGCGCGGACTATGTCGTCCGCTATCAAGGAGGGGCGAACGCCGGTCACACCGTGGTAGCCGGAGGAGAACGCTACGCGTTCCACCTCGTGCCGTCGGGGATACTCTACCCGCACGTGGTCTGCATTCTGGGAGGCGGGATGGTGATCGATCCAGTCGCGCTGGCCTGCGAGATCGACGCAATCGTCGAACGGGGAATCAACGTCGCGGGGCGGATGTTCGTGAGCGAACAGGCCCACGTCGTTTTTCCGTATCACATGCAGCTGGACAGAGGCTCGGAGTCCCGTCTCGGGGCGTCGGCGATCGGATCGACGGGGAAGGGGATCACACCGGCGTACATCGACAAAGTGGGCCGGCGGGGCGTGCGGATGGGGGATCTCGTGAGACCGAGAGCCGAGCTCGTGGATCTCTTCACGGAGAAAATTCGCGAGAACAACAAGCGTCTCCGTGACCTTGGGATGGCGCCGCTTCCCGTCAAGAAAACGGTCGAACCGCTCCTGCGAGCGATGAAGACGATTCAACCTCTGATCACCGATACGCGCATCATCGTTTGGTCGGGGCTCGAGGCCCGTAAGAGAGTCCTGTGCGAAGGGGCGCAGGGGGCTCTCCTCGACATCGATCACGGGACGTATCCGTACGTGACCTCGAGCTCGGCATCGGTGGGGGGCGCCGTGGCGGGGGCGGGGATTCCCCCCTCGGCCATAGAAAGGGTCATAGGGATCTTCAAAGCGTATTGCACACGCGTGGGGAATGGGCCATTCCCGACAGAGGAGAAGGGGAAGCAAGGAGAGAGACTTCGCGAGGTTGGCGGAGAATACGGCACGACCACGGGTCGCCCGCGCCGGTGTGGGTGGTTCGACGGGGTCGCCGGGCGCACGGTGGTCAAGCTCAACGGGATCACCGAGATTGCCCTTACCAAACTCGACGTGCTCGATTCGTTCGAACGAATCAAGGTGTGCAAGGCCTACCGTAGCGGAAGCAGAAGACACGAGTACTTCCCGACGACGATCCGCGCATTGGAACGCTGCAAACCCGAATACGAAATGCTCGAGGGATGGAACGAGAAGGTGAAGGGTGCCGGGCGGATGAAACTCCCGCGAACGGCGGAGGCGTACGTGGCGCGCCTGGAAGAGCTCGTGGGGTGCAAGATCCGCCTGATCTCGTTCGGGCCGGACCGGCGGGCTGTGATCGATCGGAAGTAGCACTTATCCCGGGGGCGGACCCGGGGGCGGATTCGAGGCGGCCTGGAGCCCGTGTTGAAGTGCGTTCCCAATGGCGCTTCGAAGGCCGGGCCATAGGACGAGCGGCTTTTAACCGGCTTGACACCTCTGTTTTGTCCATCTATCCTGCAAAAAAGCCACATGTCACCCAATTGGTGAGTCGCTAGCTCATCCGGCAGAGCACGTGCCTTTTAAGCACGGGGTACCGGGTTCGAGTCCCGGGCGACTCACCATTTTTGTTGTGTGTTCCGGCTCGGAGAGTTAAGCGGCGCGCCCCCCTCGCCCGGGTGAAAGAGTGACCACAGGCGGCCGGCTTCGTGCTATCGTCTCTGAGACTCCGTGTCGTCGGGTGGGAGGTGTGCGGTGAGTGAAGGATTTTTCGCGTGTCGAACATGGGAGGCCTCACATGTCAAACGATCTTCGCAGATTCTGCCGGCGCGCGATGTGCGCGCTCGTCTGGGTGCTCGTCGTCGCGGGGGGTCTACCCCGAACAGCATACGCCCAGCCCGGCGAAGTGAGGAACGCGCTGCAGAGTCCGTGCAAGTACCCGTCGGGGCTCGCATGGGACGGGACGTGGATCTATGTCGCCGACTGGCGGGAGAGCGAGATCTACCGGATCGACCCCTCGAACGGAGCGGTTCGCGAATCGAAGAACGCTCCGACTCTGAGACCCAGGGGACTTACATACGGTGAGGATACGGGAAAACTCTTTGTCTCCGACGACAGATCGGGCGGAGTCTTCGCGTGGAATTTCGACACGGGAGTCGTCGAATGGACCTTCCAGGCGCCCGGTGCGAAGCCGGCCGGCCTGGCGTGGGGCGACGGGGCGCTTTTCATTCTCGAACAGACAACGCGAAGGATCTACAAGGTGATTCCGGAGGACGGGACGATCCTCGCCGATATTGCGGTCCCGGAAAAAACATGCGAGTCCATGGCATACGACGGACGTTATCTCTGGATCGGCGACCGGACGAAGGATGAGATCTACATGGTCGATCCAAAGACAGGGATGGTCATCGGTGTCCTCGGTGCTCCGGGGCCGTACACCGCGGGCCTCGCGTGGGTCAACGGCTGGCTGTGGAATGTGGATTTTCAGGATCGAAAGATCTACGAGCTTGTGATCGATGCCGCAGAACCCTATCGGCTTACCGACAAGCGGACCGCGCGCGTGGAGTACTACTGGGCCCTCAATAATTACGGACCGGGCAACCTCACGGATGTGGCCTTGAACGTGGCGATTCCCGAGGAGCTCCCGAACCAGCATCTGCTCACAGATGTCAAGTTCTCGACGCCTCCAGCGCGCATGGCGAAGGACGAGTGGGATCAGCCGTGCGCCGTGTTCGACCTGGGCGCGGCGAATGCGGGTGAAAAAGCATCGATGACGTACTCGGTCGGCGCAGAGGTGTCCGCGATACGGTATCTCATCATCCCCGAAAAGACGGGAACGCTCGGCGACATTCCCAGAGACATTCGGACGAAATATCTGGTCGACGGCGCTCGTTACCGTATCTCGAGCCCATACATTCGAAGCGCGGTGAAACAGATCGTGGGCGAAGAGAAAAACCCATATTGGATCATGCGCAAGATCTACAACTTTGTCATCAGCAAGCTCGAATACGAGATGGCGGGAGGATGGGACGTGCCCGAGGTCGTGTTGGAACGCGGCAAAGGATCGTGCTCGGAGTACACGTTCTCGTTCGTGGCGTTGTGCCGGGCCGCAGGACTCCCCGCGAGGTACCAGGGGAGCGTTGTCGTTCGCGGCGACGACGCGAGCATCGACGAGGCCTTTCACCGCTGGGCGCAGGTGTACCTGCCGAACTACGGTTGGGTCCCTGTGGACGCGAACCGGGGCGATTCCGAGTCACCCGTGGGACAGGCGAAGGGCATCGGGGAACTCGCCAATCGTTTTCTCATAACGACGCACAGCGGCGGCGACTCGGAGTATCTCGGTTGGGGCTACAACTCGTCCGCGTCGTACAAGATGAATGGGCGATGCAAGGTCGAAGAAGACAACCTGGGTTTCTGGGAGCCGCAAGTGGAGACGACGCGGTCAACGTCGCGATAACGTCTCCGAAGGAGAAACGCCCACCGTGCTTCGAGGGATGGCCCGCATGACGGCGTGACGCGTGCGCGGCCCGAGAATAGGTCTTGAAAAGGGCCGCGAGCCGGAGTACATTCTCAGCCCGACATCCCGCCTCGAATTGTCCATGGACTATGCCTTCTAGTGTATTTTGAGGTAATTGTCGTAAATGATTGAATTCAAGCCATTTGAAGAAATGACGCCCGAGGACTACGACGCCGTTGGCTTCAAGTCCGGCCTCGAGGTTCATCAGCAACTCCTCACACGGCGCAAGTTGTTCTGCCGGTGCCCGGCGCGTTGTTACAGCCGCGAATACGACGCCGAGATTCTGCGTCACATGCGGCCGACACTCTCGGAGCTCGGAGAGTACGACGGCACGGCGCTGATGGAATTCAAAACAAAAAAGGAAATTCTTTACAGGGTGCATCGTGACACCGTGTGCACCTACGAGATGGACGATACTCCGCCGTTCATGATCGATGAGACCGCGCTCGATATCGCCATCGAGATCGCTCTGCTTCTTCACCTCAATCTCGTCAGTGAGCTCCATATCTCACGGAAACAGTACCTGGACGGCAGCTTGCCGACGGGTTTCCAGCGCACGACCATACTGGGTGTGGACGGCTGGATACCGTACAAGGACAGACGAATAGGGATCGCTCAGCTCGGCCTCGAGGAAGACTCGTGCCGCGAAGTGTCGGATATCGGCCACGAGCGTGTTTTTCTCACCGACCGTCTCGGTGTGCCGCTCGTGGAGCCTGTGACCAACCCGGACATGAAGACGCCGCAGGAGGCTGCGGAAGTGTGCGAGATCATCAGGGGCCTTTTGCGGACGACGGGAAACGTCCGCACCGGGCGCGGGGCCGGACGCGAGGACGTGAACGTGAGCGTCAGGGGCGGGAGCCGCAGCGAAATAAAAGGTGTCTCGAGCATTCACCACATTCCGCTGCTGCTGTACAACGAAGCCATGCGGCAATGGGCGCTTCTTCGAATACGCGAAACCTTGGAGAAAAGAGGCGTCACGCCGCAGACGTTGTCCACTCGCGACTACGATGTCACGAAACTCGTGGCCGCCACGCAGTACTATCCAGTTCGTCAGGTTCTGGACAACGGACAAACCGTGCGGTGCGTGGTGCTCGAGCGCTTCGCCGGCATCCTCAGCGAGAAGACCCAGACCGACACGACGTTCGCGAAGGAAGTCTCGGACCGCGTGAGGGTGGTCGCTTGTCTGACGATGCTTCCGAACATCGCGCACTCCGATGCGGCGTCCGAGACACTCAGCGCGGAACTGTGGAAGACGATCCGCCACCGCGCGAAGGCGAGTCCGGATGACGCGATCGTTCTCGTGTGGGGCAACGAAGCGGATGCCCGCACGGCGTGCAGCGAAGTCGTCCTCCGCGCGAAGGAAGCGACCGAAGGAGTGCCTCGCGAGACACGGCAGGCTCTGAGGGACGGGACGACCGGGTTCGAGAGGATTCTTCCGGGCCCGGAGAGGATGTACCCCGATACCGACCTCCCGCCGGTCACGGTGAGCCCCGATCGTGTGGAGAAGGCGCGGACGCGGCTTCCCGAACCTCCGTGGGATCGCGAAGCTCGGTACAGCCGCTTGAATCTGCCTCCGGATATCTATCGCGTGCTCCTCGTGTCACGGAGATATCGTCTGTTCGACCGTGTGACCGGCGAGCTCGGGGTCAATCCCTTGTTCGCTGGAGTTGCCATAATTCGCGTGGGGAAGGCGTTGCACCGCGAAGGTCTTGCCATCGGCGGACTTTCCGACGAGGAATTATTCTCCGTTTTCAAAGCGTATCGCGAAGGACGCTTTGCAAAAGAAGGCTTGCCGGAAATCCTGAGGGAGATGATTCGGCGCAGACAAGCGGCGGGTGCTGAAGTCAGTGCCGGTGAGGTTCTCGATGCTCTGGGATACAAGCCAGTAGAGAAGCATACAGTGAAGGCGCTCGCTATCGAGCTCATACGCAAGACCGAATTCCAAAAGCTGTACAACCCGGGGTCAGCCCATCGGCACCTCATGGGGCAGCTCATGGCAGAGCTGAAGGGAAAGGCGGACGGCGGCGTTGTAGCCGCGGCGCTCAAGGAAGAGCTTCGAAAACGCGAGGGACCGGTCCATGGGAAATGACGCAGACAAGGGATACCGGGGCGCCGGGCTCGCGGTGCTCAAGCAGCACGGAGTCTCCGTGTGGAGCGACGTAGAGGTAATGACGACGAACGGAGCGTTCAAGGGTCTCATCCTCCCTCGCTCCGAGACCGCCGACGAGTTTCACGTCGTTCTCAAGCTGAACAACGGGTACAACGTGGGGCTCGCGGTGGACACGATCATTTCGATGAAAGAGAGCGGACGCCGTGAGGCCATCTACAAGATCCCGGAAAGGGAGTTCCCGCACGACGCGAAAAAACCGAAGGTCAAGCTCTTCGGCACCGGAGGGACTATCGCGAGCCGGCTTGATTACCGCACCGGCGCGGTCGTTCCGGCCTTCTCACCGGGCGAGCTGTACGGGTCGGTCCCCGAGCTCGCGGATATCTGCAACCTCGAGACGGAGAAGCTCTACGGGGTCTTCAGCGAAAACATGGGACCCGAACAGTACATCAAGACGGCGCAGAGGATAGGCGAGGAAATTGAAAAGGGGACGGACGGCATCGTCATCGGACACGGCACGGACACGATGCACCACACGGCGGCGATCTTGAGCTTCATGGTCCAGGATTCCCCCGTCCCGATCGTGATGGTGGGATCGCAGAGGTCGTCCGACCGCCCGTCATCCGACGCGGCATCGAATCTCATCAACGCGGTCCGAACGGCGGCTGAAGGGGACATCGCGGAAGTGATGGTATGCATGTTCGGCCCGACGTCGGACGAGTATGCGCTGCTTCACAGGGGGACACGGGTGCGCAAGATGCACTCGAGCTACCGCTCGACGTTTCGAACGATCGGTGATGTGCCGCTCGCCATGGTCGACAACAAGACCGGCGTCACCCATCTGCGACAGGACTTCAAACACCGGCGCAAGGACCGTCGCGTAAAGATCAACACGGCCTTCGAAGACAAGGTGACGATCCTCTACTATTACCCGAACATGCTCCCGGACGTCGTCGACTCGTGCGTGGATAACGGCTACCGGGGCATCGTCATCGCGGGAACCGGCCTGGGCCACGTGAACAAGCCCCTGTACCCCGCGTTCAAGAGGGCGGTGGAGAAGGGCGTCCACGTCTATATGACCGTGCAGACGCTCTGGGGATACGTGGGAATGTACGTGTACGAGACCGGGCGCGAACTCATGGAGCTCGGGATCGTGCCGGCGGCGAATATGCTTCCCGAGGTGGCGTTCATGAAGCTCTGCTGGACGCTGGGTCAGACCGACGATCGGGAAGAGGTCAAGAAAATGATGCTCACGCCTGTCAACGGCGAGACGACCGACCGTGAACCGTACAATGGATATCTCGTGTATCAGGGGGCTGTGCCCGAGGTTCAGGAGTTCCTGAGAAGCATCAAGCGCTGACGCCCCGGGCGGCGATCCGCGGCGCTCTCCACACAAGGGTCGCTCCGACCCTCGATCAATCAACGCAATAGTCGACGAGGCGTGATCATCGCGCCCGCCACGCCGGGAGCGACGCGAGCCCGTGTTTGCGGGCGTCCGCGCCGATGATGCTCTCGAGTCGGCGAGCGAGAGCCTGCGTTGCCATCGATGACGTCGTGTCGCTGAGGAGCTCCGTGACCCGCGTGTGCGCCCGGTCAGCCGCGCTCTGCTTTCCCGCCTTTTCCCAGTCTCCGTATGTCGCACGGTCCACGGTGGCTGAGGGGTAGTACATTTCCTCCCTGAAGTGCTTGCGCGTGTGCTCCGCTGTGATGAACGACGCCCCGGGGCGACCCGCGATCTCGCGAAGAACGTCGAACCCCGACGTCCCGTCGCGAAAACGTATCCCTTCGATCAGGCGTTTGGCGATCGCGCATACCTCGGAGTCGAGAACGAGCTTCTCGAGGCTCTGGCAGCTCGAGAAATCGAGCATGCCCGGGCCTGACACCACGTTCATGCGCGAGAGCGACGCGAGCGTCGCGCCCATCGCCGTCTCGAATCCGGCCTGGTAGTCGGGGAGCTTGGAATCGCTCAGCGTCATATACCCGTGAACGGGAAGCGCGAACGACTTACCGATCTGAGCGTACGCCATCTCGATCATGATCGACTCGATCGCAGCAAGCGGGGTCGTGCCTTTTCGCATGTCAAAGATTGCGGGGGCCCCGCCGTAGACGAAAGGAGCCCCGGGATTGACGGTCTGATGAATGACGAGCCCGCTCAAACTCTCCGCCGTGTGTTGGACGAGAGAGCCGGCAAGCGTCACCGGGGCCGTTGCGCCCGAGAGGGGCATCGAGACCGTTTCAGCGGGGATTCCGTGGGCGGCGCAATCCATGAGAGCCTGGCAGGTGAGATCGCTCCACATGAGAGGAGGCGATGGGCAGCAGTCGAATATCGCGAGCGGTTTCTCCTTGAGCTTTTCCGCTCCGCCCCGCACCTCGGTGAGCATCGCGAGCATCACAGGGAAAGCATCTTTGGTAAAAGTCCCCGTGATGATGGGTTTGCGGCTGTAGACGAGCGCGAGGAAAAGTCGAAACCGGTCTGCGAGCTCGTAAGGAACATCGTTCGGGACGACGCCGGTGCTCTGCGCGTCGTAGGCGGCGAGCCGATCCGAGACCACGACGAAATCGACTACGTCCCTCGTCGAAGGCTTCCTCTCCCGCTGCTCGGTGAAGTCGTAGACCGAAATCGCAGCCGATCCCGGATCGAAGATCACCTGGTCGTCTCCGACGGAGGCGACGGGATCGCCCTCGCGGTCGAAGAGGGTGAAGCGCTCGGGCGCCGTGTCGATGCACCTGTCGACGAGGCTCTCAGTTATGAAAACGCGTTTGCCGTCGTCGGAGACCGACGCTCCGGCGCCTGCGAGGCGTTCCACGGCCTCAGGGTTCTCGATGGCGACGCCGATGTTCTCGAGCGTCTCGATCGCTTCTCCGACGATGTCGTCGCAGCGTTCCTCTGTGAGAAGCTCTGTCCAGGGCAGGTGAGTGTTGTCCATGGGGTCTCTTTGGGGCGCTATGGGCCTTCCTGGTGTCTGAAGCGGCAGTTGACCATGCCGCAGTACTCGCACACTTCGGTATCGCGCATGTCAACGGGCTGATCGCCGACGGTCATCGCGAACGTGATGGATTTTCTCGGAACGAGCATGCAACCTTCGGTCAAACGAACGCCAATGGCGTCTCCCTCGACGGAGGCGAAGAGCCATTTCTGCTCGGCAACGTTCCAGCCGCCGTATCCGGGGCTGAACCTCGGACTGCACTTGAGCCCCGATTCGGCGACCTTCTCGCGAATGAGATTATCGGCCGCCTCGGCGGCCGCTTCCGCGGCGGCCGAACCGTAGCTGTCGAGGATCAAAGCCCGGCTCAGATCGCCGGCGTCTTTGTAGTCGCCGACGACTTTCTCCAGTTGGGGGCCGATCGTGACGAGACAGACAACGAGCGCTCCGATGTGACAGACGTAGTGGGAGTGAAAGTACTCGTCGTTGGTCATCATGCGGTAGGAGCACGCGGGTTCGAGGAGCTTGGGAGCGGTTTTCTCGATCTCGTCGAGGACCGTCGCCACGCGCTCCGGAACATGATTGCTGCCGTACCCCAGACACCTCGCGATCTCGTCTCTGCTGACAGATATCTTGAGGCCCGATGCTCTGTGTATCTTCGTCATGCGTAACCCCTGTATCTCGTCGCCTCTCTCGCGGCGTGCTAGCGTTTAGTCAATCCGGTGGACACCTCGTGTATGAAGGCGGGCGTCGTCCCGCAGCACCCGCCGACGGCGTTCACCCCGATTTCGAACAGAGTGAGCGCGTCCTGGGCAAAAGCCGCCGGTGCCTGATCGTATACGGCGGTCCCATCTTCCAATCGCGGTTTTCCCGCGTTTGGCTGGCAGAGGATGGGGAGATCTGTGCTCCCGCGAAGAATCCGGCCCAGTTCGATCATCTCGGCGCTCTCGATCGAGCAGTTGGCGCCGACCACATCGGCCCCCGAGTCTTCGAGCGTCTTCGCGGCGCGGGCCGCCTCGTCGCCCATGATCGTGAAAAACCCCCGCGGGTTCTTGTTGAACGTCAGCTGCACGGCGACGGGCACCGTCGCGGACCCTTTGGCGGCAGCGAGAGCGGCGAGGGCCTCCCGCAGGTCGTACATGGTCTCGATCACTATCAGGTCGAACTCCGCCTTTATCCCTTGGATCTGCGCGGCGATTTCGTCCTCGATCTCTTGTTCGGTGGCGTCTCCCACGGGCGGCAGGAACCTCCCGGTCGGGCCTAAAGAGACGGCGATCAATCGGCGTCGAAATGAAACCTGTTTGCCGGATGAGGAGCGCGGTGGCGTCTTCGACGTGGAATCGTGCCCGCCGAATTTCGAAGCAAACTCCGAGACCGCCTCTCGAGCGAGCGTAACTCCAGCCGCGTTGAGCTCGTCGGCTGCGGCTTCCAGGCCGTAGGCCCGGAGGCGTGACCGATTGCCGCCGAAGGTATTCGTCGAGATGACCTCCGAGCCCGCTTCGAGGTAGGACGAGTAGATCTCCCGCACCACCAAGGGACGTCCGCGATTCCACTCTTCGGGAGGTTGACCCGGTCGGAGTCCCTTCGCGATGAGCATCGTCCCCAGCGCGCCATCGAAGAGGACGCCGCCGTCGCGAAAGCGTTTGATTACATGATCAGTCGTCAATTCATTCGGTGCCTACGAGAGCAATGCCTCGGCCATGTGAACCGCTTCGACGGCGTTCTCGGCGTAACCGTCCGCGCCGATCTCGCTCGCCCATGCTCCGCTCGTCGGCGCGCCGCCGACGAGCACCTTGACCCGGTCTCGCAATCCGGCGTCTCTCAGTCGCTGAATCACTTCTTTGTGTCCGATCATCGTTGTTGTGAGGAGGGCGGACATACATACGAGGTCGGCGTCCAGACTCTTTGCCTCCGACACGAAGCGATCGTAAGGGACGTCGGAGCCGAGATCGGTTACTCGGTAACCGTTCGCCGAGAGCATCGTGGCGACGAGTGTCTTCCCGATGTCGTGTATGTCCCCCTGAATGGTCCCGATGACCACGATCCCTTTGGATCTGTCCTTCGACGAGCGGGCGGCCAGGGCCGGCCGGAGTATTTCCAGAGCGGCTTTCATCGTTTCCGCGCTGAAGGCAAGCTCCGGCAGAAAGTACTCGCCGCTCTCCCAGAGCTCGCCCGCTCTCCGGATTCCCTGCGAGAAGCCGTTCTCGATGACGTCGAAAACGTCGGCTCCCCGGCTCAAGCCCTCGCGGGCGAGCTGAATCGCCTTCTCGCGATCGCCCTTCAAAACGGACTCCTCACATCGGTTCAAGAAATCATCCATATCGTCCTCGCCGCTGAGTGAAACCGTGAACAGCTGTCTGTTCAGCGCCTGGCTCAGAGTGTATCCCTATTCTATTGAAATGAGCGCCCCAGTGTCAAGCTGCGGGCGGTGCGTGAAAGCGCGTCGGCTGCAGTTTTGCGGCAGACGAACAGGCTTCATCGTTGACCCGCCGGGGGCGGGTGTTGTATACTGCCGCCGCAGTATCAGGGGGCTTGCGAACAGGGCTTACCGTTCAACTTCAAGGCATGCAGCTAGCCGTCTCGCTGGCCATTGATTGAGTTCTGTTCCGGGTGGGGACGCCCGCCGGGGCAGCGATCGAGCGTCGCACTACTCTTCTTAAAGGAGGGGGAGCTATGCGTCATGTTTTATGGATGGTCATGGTCGGGGTGTTAGTCGCGGGACTGACCGTCACGGCGGCCTTCGCGGGGAGGACGCCCGAAGTGGCACCGGTGAAGCAACTGGAGGCCATCCCCGTCATCATGGGGCCCTCGGGATCCGTGGTGGCCTGCCAGGTGGGGAACCTCAACCCGGCCTACTATGCGATCTCGAACTTCGTTTCCGCGCCGGAGGACTACAAGCTCGCCTTCGATCCGATGGCGACGTGCTCGGTGTGTCCGTTCGGGTTCAAGGTGAACAAAGTTCATGCCTACCTGCAGGTGACCGCGGCGACGACAATCGTACTGTCGGTCGATGTCGAGGAAGTCGTGTACCCGACACCCGGGTGCACGGCGCCGGGACAGGTGGTCTGCGCGAGCGTTCTCTACCAAGTGAATCTTCCGTCTGCCGGCATGTACAACATCGGAATTCCGATCACGTGCGGATGCCTTACCATGGCACGGAAGTACATGCTGAGCGTTCACTTCCAGAGCCATACCCGCGTGCCTGCCCTGATAACGGATGCGGGCCCCGGCGTATTGTGCTTCAACTGGAACAACTATGGCCCTGGCTGGTATGATCTGGTCGTCGAGTACCCAGACTGGCCGGGACAGCTCAAGTTCTTCGCTGATGCCGAGTGCTGCGAACCGCCGGTGCCGGTAGACGGCAAGAGCTGGGGCGCGATCAAGGAACTCTACGAGTAGTGACGCGGCGCACTCTGTGCAGGGCCCGGACGTAGCGGGCTTTAACCGCGGCTTCATCCGTCCGCAGAGAGACAGGACCTTCCGGACACGGGAGGTCCTGTTTGTTTTGTCAGAACACGGGGCGCCCAGGCGTTTAGGGACCGCGAGGCATCCGAGTCTGTTTCGACCCTGCCGGCACCATCTGGATTCTCTCCCTTCGACCCGGGCGGAGTCATGTGGTATATTCTCTCGAGAGAGGTTGTGGCGGAGGTAGAGAAGCTGGATATGGATCCCATCAGCGAGCGGCCAATCAAGAAGACTAGCCCCGGATTCACACATCTCAAGGTCTACTCCTCGTACAGTGTAGGAATCGGACTGAACACGCCCGCGGAACTCTGCGCGCGCGCCAGACAGCTGGGTTACACGAGCGTGGCGATCACCGACACTCAAGGCACGTACGGTTTCATCGAGTTTCACCTCGCAGCGAGGAAGTACGGCGTCAAGCCGATATACGGCGTCATCGCCGATCACAGACCGGTAGGCCGTCCTGGGGAAGAGCGGTTTGCGCTCGGTCTCCTGGCGACGTCCCGGGAGGGACTCCGGAACATCGCTGCGCTCTCGAGCATCTCCGGCGAAACCGGTGTCGCGCCGGGCCTGGAGATGCTCAGCGTCAATTCGGCGGACGTCGTCGCGTTCATGGGCGCCCCTGATAGCGAGATCAACAAGCTGCTTTCGCAGGGGGACGAAGAAAGCGCGCGCAAGGTTGCCGGGGCGTTCAAAGACATTTTTGGAGATCGTTTCTTCATCGAGATCCAGGACCACGGGGTGAGCGAGGAGCGGACCCAAGCGAACAGGCTCCTCGCACTGGCCGCGAAAGTCCGGGTTGCATCGCTCCTCACTCACGAGGTCCGGTACGTGGACAGAGGAATGCGCGACTTCTACGGGACGATTCGCGGCATCCGGCATCCGGGGGAAGAGAGAAGCTTCTTCCGTGGCGACCGGCGCGCGGCCGACTGGAGCATGAAGTCTCCCGTCGAAGTGAGCCAGTTGCGATCGTTCTACGAATCGGCGTACGACAACACGGCGCGCATCGATGAGATGATCTCCGGGGATCTTCTGCACGAGATCGACAGGGAAGGACGAGAGGGCGGCGGGTCCTCTTCGCATGAAGTCTCACGCGATGAGATCATCGAACAGTGTGTCCGCGCCGCTCGCGAACGCGCCGGTAAGCACTCGGACACCGACATCGCGCGATACCGGACGATTCTCGAAGAAGAGGTCGGTGAGGCCGTATCCGAGGGGCTCGGTCCTGCTCTCGTTCTCTTCCGCCGTGTGTTGTCGCGTCTTCGCGAAGCGGGAGTCGAGCTCGGTCCCGCGACCGGGCTTGGCTTCCAGTCGCTCTGCGCCTATCTCCTGGGAATCACGGCGTTCGATCCGTATCGGTACGACGCCAATTTTCACCCCCAATTCGATTCGACCGCGAGGGAAACGGGCGACTTCGAGCTCCAGCTCACTGGCGAGACGCGCACCGCAGCGGCCCATGAGCTCGTTGCCATGTTTGGCGCGGGCGAGGTCGCCTATTTGCCCGCAGTGGAACGCGTGACGCCGGCCAGAGCCGTGCGCATGGCGGCAGCGATCGTGGATGCATCCGAAGCGGAGATCGACGAGATTCAGAGGATCGTGGCGCGTCATCCCGGCGTTTCGATCGCATGGCTGCACGAGTTCGATCGAAATGTGGGACGGCTGTATCGGCAGTCTCTCGGGGTCAGGGATTTGCTTGTTCGGGCGGCCCTTCTGGAGAATCTCCCCGTGGGAGTGGTTCGTTCGAGGCGTAGTCTCGCGGTTTCCCCCGTTCCGCTCACGAATTTCCTCGGGCATTCTATCGATTCCGAAACGGGCGACCTGTTCGTCCAGGCCGGCCGCGATGATTTCCCCGTCGGGCGAATCTGCCGCGTTGACATCACGTCGCTCGGGGCGTTGAGCGTCTCCGTGCGCGTCGAAAAGGAGCTCCGGGAGGCGAAGGCCGCCGACTACGGCTGGGAGGCCTTCCCGTTGGATGACGTCGAGGTGTGGGACACGATCCAGGGGGGCGATACCACAGGAATCTTTCTGTTCGAGGGGCCGGCTGTGCTCCAGCAGAGGAAGTACTTCGAGCTTCGCTCGATGAACGACCTCGTCAATTTTCTCGCGCTGATGCGTCTTCGTGAGGGAAAAGAATCCCTGGGGGAACGGTTGAGCTCCTTCCTATCGCAAGCGCCTGAAGCCTTGCCCGGTAACCCGGCGATCGAATCGGTTCTCGCGACGACGCGCGGTCACATCCTCTATCTGGAGCAGATTCGCGAGATCCTCTGCGCGCTCGCAGGATTGCCGCCGCTCGACGCGTGGAAGATGGTCCTCGATCTGGACTCGCAGTCGCCGGGGATTCTCTCCACGGCTCGATCGCGCTTCATGGCGGGTACGGCCGAAAGAAACGTGGCGCTGGAGACGGCGAACCAGTGGTTCGAGCGCCTGCTCTACAGCTCGAAAGGCGCGATCAGCCGCAAGCGTGTTTTCGCGGACGCGCTTCTCGTCTACAAGCTCTTCTTCTTGAAGGTGCGCCACGAGGCGTCGTTCTACGCGGGGCTCCTCAATGCGAACGTCGAAAACGAGGGAAAGCTCGCCAGGTATCTCGATCCGCTTCGAAAACGGGAAATGGTCGCCGAAGTTGATGTGAAGCGTAGCGACGTCGAGTTCACCGTGGAGAACGGCAGGATACGCGTCGGGTTTCGCGCCGTGTCTGGGTTGACCGCCGAGACGGCCCAGAGGATCGTGAAGGCGAGGGGGAAGGGTGGGTTCGATTCGCTGGAACAATTCATGCGGAAAGTGGGGGCCAAGCACATCACACGCGACGAAATACGACGGCTCGTCGAGGGAGGAGCCTTCGACTCGTTTGACGTCGGGCGAGGGGAAGTCAGGAAACGCCTCTCAGTACTCCTCGGCCGTCGGGGCGCCCGGACAGCGCCCGACGACAAAGGTCAGCTCGAGCTGCCGTTTGACGCGTAAAGTTGCCGCGGACGTGAACCTCTCGTACGGACGCTGGGCGATGTCGACATCGTCGGGCCGAAAGTGTTTGACTTGCCGGGTTTGGGGTGCTATTTGTAAACGGCTCGTACACAGCTTGCGAACAATCCTCAGAGCGTCCCCATCGTCTAGGCCGGCCTAGGACACCGCCCTTTCACGGCGGCAACAGGGGTTCGAATCCCCTTGGGGACGCCATCCTATAATCGTAGTTAATTCAAGTGATTATGGGCGCGTATTCAAGTCGAGCTTGAGGCCTTGCGAGCCCTCAAGGGGCCA
>Ga0315273_10001177_pt1 | contig 29318 bp, 27 predicted proteins | sample YL17G02_0_MG_FD_205753 | JGI IMG/M metagenome (GOLD analysis project Ga0315273, IMG submission 205753) | Sediment microbial communities from Yellowstone Lake, YNP, Wyoming, USA - YL17G02_0 | ecosystem: Environmental > Aquatic > Freshwater > Lake > Sediment | place: USA: Wyoming | collected... | reverse complement strand
TACACTGGTCAGACTGTCTCCAGCATCTACAGCCATCGCTGCCTCCAACCGCTCCGATCGTGTAAATTTCGTCATAAAAACTGCACCTCCTTAGTTGGTTGTGTCCAACTTTGGGGGTGCAGTTCATCGGGGTCGTCTCTGGATATTATTCCCGCTCTCGATCTATGGCATACGGCCGGAGCCTCCCCCGGGCTGGGGGGTCCGGTCTGGCATCGGATAGCCTGACCCATATTGACCTGGCGTCCCATTGGGTTGGTTCATACCCGTTCCGGGCATATTTGTGGAGTTCATTGGTCCGGAACCAGTGCCGGTTCCTGACGGTCCGGGCATATCAGTAGGGCTCATCAGTCCGGGTCCCTGGGGGTTGTTACCGGTTCCGGGGGTTGGCTCGTTTGAACCACCTTGATTTTTGAAATGCTGCTGGACCTGCATACGGAACTTTGGCATGTCCGTCTCGCCCATGGCTGCTAGCTGGATCTGCTCTTGAAGACGTGCGTGTGCCTTCAGTAGAAGTGGCTCTGCGGATCCTGGTGCTCCAGATATCAGCATTGTAATTGTTTGGTACTGGGTCTCGGCGCGCTGTCGGACTCGCTCCAATTGTTGTATTGCTTGAGGGTCATCCATGCCGGTGGCCAGTTCGAGTGCCAGATCCAGTTCGTTCTGGAGGCGGGTTTCGACTCCCTCCGGGATCGATTTTCCAGCAGCCAACAAGCTGGCCATTTCTGCGACCCGGCGATCGGAGAAATCAAGCACATAGTTCAAGCGCATTTGAATAGAGCTTGTCAAGGACAGGATGGCATCCTCGCTCCAGGTCTTTACTGGGTACAGGGCCTGATTCGGCAGGCTGTCCTGGGCTGCATAGACCGTCCCACCAGCACCACCAAAGAAGACGGTTAAGGCTAAAACAACGGCAAACAAAGTATTCAACACAGGAAGACGCTCCTTTCTCACAAACATGGGGAAAAATATGTTGTTCCACCTGTTGTGACGTTGATCTGCCTGTCGGGATACTGCTTGCCGGGAAACTGCCGCCTGTTTCAAGAAATTCGCCCTGCCGTGCGCCGCAGCCTGCGGATCGCGCGGTGGGATATTTTGAAGATCGTTGAAGGCGTCCTTCAGTTTAGGGTCCATTCCGTCATTCTTCATAGAAATTCCTCGTCGCCCAAGGTCCTTTGCAAGGTGGCCAGGGCACGGTGTTGCATGGATTTGATCGCCCCGATCGGTTTCTTAAGAGAACGGGCGATGTCCTCGTTCTCCCAGCCTTCCAGGTATTTTAGGGCGATCACCTGCTGCTGGTCTGGAGTAAGGGTTTTAATGGCCGATCGGAGACGTTCCTGGCGCAGGTGCTGGACCGCATCTTTTTCAGGGCTTGCACTTTCGTCCTGGTATTCTTCGGTCAATTCCACCGGTGGAATTGGATCGCGCCGGTACTGGTCAACGATCCAATTGTGCGCCACGCGGAAAAGATAAGCTTGCAAATAACTCTCAGGGCCGCGCCTAGCCTGTAAAGCCTGTAAGAAGCGGCTGAAGGTCTCTGCGATACAATCTTCTGCCTGGTTTTGGTCACCCAGCAAGCGCATGGCATAACGGTAGAGACCCGGGCTGTAGGCATCATAAATCTGTGCCAGAGCTTGGGGATCAAATTGCTGGGCAAGTTCCAGAAGTTCAGGATCAGAAGGCACTTGTATATCCATAAGTTGAGACGCAGTATAAGAGAAACGGATACGGGGTATCGGTGTAGCTCCAGATTATTACTTTGGCAAAGTGTACTATTCTATTGCTGGGGATTCTACCGGATTGTATAAAGATTCGGTAAAGATTAGCCTGCAGTAACACACGACCAGTATCTCTCCCGGGACACCTGCGTCGTAAGAAGCAAGGAGAATAAAACATGAAAAAGATGCTTGTCTTACTTGTCGTATTGATGCTCACCTTCGCAATCGTCATTCCGGCTGCTGCTGGCAACGGGCCGGGAGGTGGCGGGAACGGTGGCGGTAGCAGCACTGGCCCCGGTACCGGCCAGGGGCAGCAGGGAACGCGCGGCACATTCGCTATCACCGGTACGATTGCTGCCATCGGGACGAATACCGTCACGATCAATGTCACTCGCGGCAACAAGCTGGTCCAGCCGTATCTTGGCACCCAGGTTACTGTGACAGTGACATCCGGGACTCGTTACCTTTATAAAGATGGCACAACCATCACTACGATCGGCTTTGCCGACCTAAAGGTTGGCCAGCCGGTCAGCGTGAATGGGATACTTGCAAACAACGTCTGGATGGTCTCCCGGATCACTGTCGGCGCCTCCTTGAGTTGCTTGCCATAAAACCATCCTGAAATTGTGTAGAAATAAGCCGGCAGGTACGCTGCGCTGCTGGCTTATCAATTTTTCCCGATCAACGATCGATGTTGATTACCCCGGTTTGTTTTTTCAGGCCATGACCCGCTGGATTTCCGATCCCAGTCAAGCCAAGAAGAGACAGGCCCTGGAATTCTTAATCAGCGACCTTGAGGGTGAAGGTAAATGAACTGCCTTGGCCTTCTCCGCCACTCTCGGCCCAGATGCGCCCACCGTGCGCCTCGACCAGGTGGCGGGCGATGGTCAGACCGATCCCGGAGCCCCCGCCTGCCTGGCGTGATCGTGATTTGTCCACCCGGTAGAAGCGGGTGAAGAGATGCGGCAGGTGTTCGGCAGGGATGCCGACCCCGGTATCAACGACGGAAATATGGATTTCATCCCCATGCTGTGTGGACAGAATGGTCACCTGACCCCTTTCGGGAGTATATTGCAGCGCATTCCCGAGCAAGTTGGTCAGCACCTGGGTGATGCGGTCCTGGTCAGCGAGAACGGGGGGGAGATCTCCCGGTATGTCCGAGCGGAGTTCGATCCGTTTTGCCTGGGCTTGCGCCACCAAACGTTTAAGAGTGGTTTTCACCAGTGTTGAGACTGCCAAGGACCGGATGTCCAGCGGATAGGACCCAGCTTCGACGCGGTTCAATTCCTGCAGATCGTCCACCAGGCGTGCCAGGCGGTCGGCCTCCTGGTGGATCAGATGGTAGGTTTCGGGGGTGGCTGGCAAGACACCATCCATCAATCCTTCCATTGAACCCTTGATGGCTGTGAGCGGAGTGCGCAGCTCATGGCTGACGTCTCCAATCAGTTGCCGCCGCATGGCCTCAACTTGTTCGAGCTTTTCCGCCATCTGGTTGAAGAAGTGGGCCAGTTGCCCAAGCTCATCCCTCCCGGCAGTCTGAACACGCTCTGTGTAGTGCCCGTCGGCGATGCGTTGACTTGCAGCGGTGATCGCTCGCACGGGGGCGACCACACCGCGGCTGAGTAACAGGCTGACCAGGATCGCAACCATTCCCGCCGCCAGAAGGGCCAGAAGCAGGGCTTCGTTGAAGCTGGCTTGGAAACTGCTGAACAGGTCGGACATCATGCCCCTGCCTGGTCCATTGCCTTGCATCATCCCCTGCCCCGTGCCCAGTGCAAATCCCATATGGCGGTTGAAGGCTTCAGGAATTGTTAAGCGGGTGGACAGCCCGAGAACAATGGCCCCGACCAGGATGACGGACAGATAGGAAAGAAACAGTTTTGCGCCAAGGTGACGACGGATATATTCGATCATAATAGTTCATCCTCAAAGCGGTAGCCCACACCGCGTACGGTGGCAAAGTATTTATTGAGGCCGAGTTTCCGGCGTATATGCCCCAAGTGCACGTCTACGACGCGCAGATCGCCGAAATAGGTACCGCCCCAGACTGTCTCGAGCAACTGCTTACGGGTAAGCACCCGCCCGCGGTTTTCGGCCAGAGCCTTCAGTAGATCGAATTCGATCGCGGTCAGTTCGATGGGATGCTCATCGACAGTCACTTGGCGAGCGCCCGAATCGATCCGCAGATGGCGGAAGGCAAGGATCATATTTTCTGACCCAGGACCTGTTCCCGGTTGCAGGCGGCGCATGGCAGACTTGATCCGGGCAACAAGTTCGCGTGGGCTGAAGGGTTTGGTCACGTAGTCATCCGCCCCGACTGAAAGGCCAACGATCTTGTCGGTCTCCTCTGTTTTGGCCGTTAGCAGGATGACATAAACATTCGACTCGCGGCGCAGTTGAGAGAGCACCTCGAAGCCGTCCTTTCCGGGCAGCATTAGATCAAGCACGATCACGTCCGGCTTGTAGGTCCGAGCGGCCTTCAGGCCGGTGTTGCCGTCCGCGGCGGTATAAACCTCATAACCTTCGGGTTTGAGATAAGCCGTGACCAGGTTGACGATGGATGGCTCGTCATCGACGATCAGGATCTTTGCCATGTGGTTATTGTAACGTAAAAAAGAGGGACAGGTTTGCGCCCGTCCCTCCAGGTTCAGGGGATTTAATAATCCTGCGTTGCGATGAAGGTGCCATGCCAGGTGTGCATGAAAACTTGGCTGCTGTAACCATTGACGCTCAGCATCCCGATGATCTTGCTGTCCCGTAGGATGTCGATGGTGTAGTACCCGTAAAATGGATCGGCATCTGAAGCCAATTTGGTCCCAGGCAGGGCTGTTTCCAAATATTGCTGGGCTGCCTGGAGAGCCTGTTCAGAGGACACCGGCATGGTGGCGGAAACATCTGCAGGCGTCGTGCTGGATGTGGAATAGCCCTCGCCTGCACTTGTACCGGAACACATCGCAGGTGCAAGTGTCATACGGCCGCGGCCCATCATACTTTGATGGTTCAAACCGGCATACTTTTGGTTCCACATCATGTTCGGACCGTGTTCGGGATAGACCGTCAAAGACCCCGGGTCAACGAGCAATTCGAAGGCTCCGATGCCGGTGCTCTGCTCGACGGCACGCACGTAGGCGTTATTGTCGAAGACCATCACCTCGGTGGTCTTGAGGTCCGGATTGTCCAGAGCGGCAAGGTACGTCCTCGCAGCCTGGTACGCCTGGTCGACCGTCAGGGGTGCGGTCGTTGTGTTGTTGTAGCCGTAGCCGCCCACACTTGCGCTTGCACCCGAGCCCTGCGCAGGTGCAAGTGTCATGCCGGTGCCATAGCTGCCGCCGGGACGGTCACCATTGTTCATCATCCGATAGGCAGGCCGCGGCCATCCTAAGCCGTAGGAGGCCCGGCCGATCCATGTGCCGGCGAAAACCAAGCCACCTGCAACGATCAGGATTCCGATAACGATAAGCGTGATACGAAGTGCTCTATTCATTGCGTTTTTCTCCTTTGGGTGAATCCTTCACCCGAATCGTGCTGATTACGAAACGAGTATAGGCCTCGCAGGTAAATGGAAAGTGAAGGGTGTATAAAGATTGTGTAAAGAGTTAAACCTAAATTGTCGTTTTTCATGGACTTCTTGCCACTCCAGATTAGAAATATTCTCCAGAACCAGTAAGGACCCTGAATTTTAGAACCATTCATTATTGAAAAGTTTAGCATTTATGGCGGGTCGGTGGAACTTGTCCTTTTTCCTGATTTACCGACCTCTCGTTCTTAGTATTATATAAGTGACAATATGTACCATTCTATGTGACATTGCACACTGTGTGTGCGATTATTCACAATTGTATTATATATCATATCGTATATACGATTATCCGAATAAGGACATATGATATCTTCAACTCTCACCCAGGAAGTCACACATCTCCACGCCGACCTTTGCTCTGCTCTGGCAGATCCAACCCGGCTACTCTTGCTGTATGCTCTTTCAGACCAGCCGCACAATGTCACTGAATTGACACAGGAACTGAATGTCCCCCAACCCACAGTTTCTCGTCACCTGAAGATATTGCGGGAGGGTGGCCTGGTGAAGGCAACCCGTCAGGGACCCTCCGTCCAATATGAGCTTACCGATCACCGCGTCATTGACGCCCTGGATCTCCTGCGCAGCATTCTGCGCGATCGCATTCAGCATCGCGCCAGTCTGATCGTCGATAGCGAATATGAGTTTTATCCATTGAACGAGGAGCAGAAATGAATAAAACCAAGCCCTTTTGGATTATTGGCGCACTGGGTATCCTTCTGATCATCCTGGTACCGGTCGTTTTTTTCTGGCCGCGCGTTGTAGCAGGCAAGGATGATCCCCAGCCTGGCGTTCCCGAACACCCCGTCCATACCAGCCACGCCAATATCGTACAGGGTCCGTTCGCGACCCCGCAAGAGGTGACCGCCGCCTGCTTGAAGTGCCACCCCGATACAGCTAGCCAGGTGATGAACACCGCCCACTTCCAATGGGTTGGCCAGGCGGAGGCCATTCCCGGCCACGACGGACAGGTGGAAGCCATCGGCAAGAAGAATCTGATCAACAATTTTTGCATCGGCATTCAGGGCAACTGGAACAAGTGCACCACCTGCCATGCCGGCTACGGCTGGTCGAATGCAAGTTTTGATTTTACCAACCCTGACAATGTCGACTGCCTGATATGCCATGCCGACATGGCTTTCTATGCCAAGGGCGACAATGGCATGCCGGCGGATGGTGTCGACCTGCTGGTTGCTGCCCAGAGCGTGCGCGCCCCCACCCGCGAGAACTGCGGCTACTGCCATTTCAACGGCGGTGGCGGCAACGGCGTCAAGCATGGCGACCTGGATACCAGCCTGATCTACCCCCTCGCCAACCTGGATGTGCACATGGGCGAACTGAATTTCCAGTGCACCGACTGCCACCGCACCACCGACCATCAGATCGCCGGCCGTTCCATCTCTGTCAGTGTGGAAAGCGCCAACCAGGTCAGCTGCTCCGATTGCCACAGCCGCGCCCCGCACCAGGATGAGCGCATCAATGCCCACACACAGACGGTCGCCTGCCAGACCTGCCACATCCCGGCCATGGCTCTGAAGGATCCCACCAAAGTGTTCTGGGACTGGTCCACTGCCGGACAGGACCTACCGGAGGACCATTACACCTACCTGAAGATCAAAGGCAGTTTTATCTATGAGAAGAACGTCCAGCCGACCTACCTCTGGTACAACGAAACTGTTTCTTACCGCTATCTCCTGGGCGACAAGATCGACCCGTCCAAACCCGTGGTGATGAACCCGCCGGACGGCAGCATTGACGATCCCACTGCCAGGATCTTCCCCTTCAAACTGCACGTTGCAAAACAGCCCTACGACACCCTCAATAATTATCTACTCCAACCCCAGACCGCTGGTCAGGGCGGCTTCTGGACAACCTTCGACTGGAACTCCGCACTGCAACTCGGATCCCAGTACACCGGCCTCCCCTATAGTGGCCAATACGGCTTCACCGAAACTTGGATGTACTGGCCGATCACCCACATGATCCAGCCGGTGAAAAAATCCCTCCAGTGCAACGACTGCCATACCAGCAACAGCCGCATGGACTGGCAGGAGCTTGGTTATCCCGGCGACCCGATGGTCTGGGGAGGCCGCTTCCAGCGGCGGTAGGAGGGCGCAAACATGAATAAACTGACACATCTCACTGTCCGCCTCAAATGGATTACCATCGGGATTCTTCTCCTGGCACTTGCTCTGGTGGGAGTTGGGGTCCGCCTCGCCGCAGCCCGCAGTGCCGGGGTCCAGCATACACAGGTCTCGCCTGTGCACCCCACCTTCGCCTTCCTCGATTCAAGCGGGACGAACGTTATCACCAGCATGGCTCCCGTCTCCACCATGAAGACCTGTGGCCAGTGCCACGATTCCAATTTCATCGCCAGCCACAACTTCCACTCGGACCTCGGCCTGTCAGACCTCCAGGCGGGGAAGCCGGGTACCGGCCTTTTCGGCCAGTGGGACCCGCTGACCTACCGTTACCTTTCCCGGCCGGGCGATACCCGCCTCGATCTGAGCACTGCTGGCTGGATCATATACAACGCCGGTCGCTTTATCGGCGGCGGGCCGGGCACGACCTCCCGCACCGGACAACCTTTGACCAGCCTGACCGTCCGCACGGATAACCCCGAAACGTCCGTGCTCAATAATGCCACTGGCCAGGTGGACGCCTGGAACTGGAAACGGTCCGGCATGCTCGAAATGGGCTGCTTTCTTTGCCACTTCCCCACCCCTAACAATAAGGCCCGCATCGCCGCCATCCAGTCCGGCCAGTTCGCCTGGGCTAATACAGCCACTCTGCAGGGCACTGGCATAGTCACAAGTTCCACCGCTGGTTGGACCTGGAACGCGGACGCCTTCGACGTCAATGGCCAGATCCTGCAGGCTTATGTTACCGTCCAGGATCCAGGAAACGACAACTGTGCCCAGTGCCACGGGCTGGTCCACATGGACACACAGATTGCCCTGACTTTGCCAGCCTGCACCGACACTTCCTACCAGCAGACGGCCACGACCGGCCAGGTCATCTCTCCGCAAAAGATTTCCGACTCGGGCATCAACTTGACCTCCAAAGAAACCGCCTCCCGTTCCTGGGATATCCACACCGAGCGCGGCCTGCAGTGCGTAGACTGCCACTTCTCGCTGAACAACCCGATATATTACCAGGAGAACGCCGACCTGCGGCCCGCCAGCCTGCTCTTCGACCCGCGCCGCATGGATTTTGGGGAATACCTGAAATCCCCCGACCACAACATCGCCCGCGGCCAGAGCGCCCAGCACAATATTGCCCCCGAACTCAAGGGCACAATGCGCCGATGCGAGTCCTGCCACTCAGCAGACAAGATCCACGCCGGCTGGCTGCCCTATGTGGAGCGCCACATGGCGGTGGTGGCTTGCGAAACCTGCCACATCCCGCTACTATACGCCCCGGCCGCCCAATCCTACGACTGGACCGTGGTCACGCTGGACAGTCAGGCGTCGGTCACCTGCCGCGGGACGGAAGGCACCGGGGCACTGTCCACCGACCTGGTTTACGGCTACAAGCCGGTGTTGATGCCGCGTAACGACATCGACGGCGGAATGGCGCTGGCTCCCTATAACCTGATCACCGCCTGGTACTGGGCCTATGATGACAAGGGCCAGACCCTCCCGGTTCGCCAGGCGGACCTCATGGCTGCTTTCCTCACCAACGGTAGATACGCCCCAGAGATCCTGGTTGTATTCGACCAGAACTCGGACGGTGTCGTAGACCCGGGTGAGCTGGTGATCGACTCTGATGCTAAACTAAATTCGGTCACCGGGCAGCTCCTGGCCCTGGGCTTGAACAACCCGCACATCCTAGGCCAGGTGCAGCCATACAGCCTCAACCACGATGTGGCCGGGGTGGGCTGGGCCATCAAGGATTGCCAGACCTGCCATACCACCGATTCGCGCCTAACCCAGCCCATCCAGCTCGCCTCGTCTGTCCCGGCGGGCGTGATGCCCGCTTTCGTCGCCGACACCAACGTAAGCACTGACGGGCAGATCTACGTCAAGGGTGGTGCCCTATTCTTCCAGCCCGCCACCACAGCGGAAGACCGATACTTGTTCGGACACAGCCGCGTGAGCTGGGTGGATTGGCTCGGTGGATTGTTCTTTCTGAGCGTTCTGGCGGCCGTGGCCGGGCACGGAAGCTTGCGCATGGTATCAGCTCTCCGGCGGTCAAAGCTTGAAACCGCCCAAAAGAAAGTTTATCTGTATCAGGCCTATGAGCGCTTCTGGCACTGGCTGCAGACCGCAGTCATCCTGCTGCTGCTCATCACCGGGCTGATCATCCACCGTCCCGATCTCTTCGCCGTTTTCTCCTTTCAGGGCGCGGTGATCACGCACAATGTCCTGTGGGTCATTCTGGGGATTAACGCTGCCCTCTCGCTGTTCTACCATCTCGCCAGCGGACAGATCAAGCAATTCATCCCGCGCACCTACGGTTTCTTCGATAATGCCATTATCCAAACCAGGTATTACCTGAGCGGCATCTTCAAACACGAACCACATCCGTTCGAGAAAACGCCCGATAAAAAAATGAACCCGCTCCAGCAGGTCACCTATCTGGCCATACTGAACGTGCTCCTGCCGCTCCAAGCCCTCAGTGGAATCTTGATGTGGGGCGTGCAGAAGTGGCCGGCGCTGGCGGGTAGGCTCGGCGGGCTGCCGTTCCTGGCCCCGTTCCATACCCTGATTGCATGGCTGTTCGCGGCCTTTATCGTCGGGCATGTCTATCTGACCACCACCGGCGGACCAAAACCCCTCGACAGCATCAAGGCCATGGTCACCGGCTGGGAAGAAGTCGAAACCAGGGTCGAAACCGAGGTCGAATCAAATGAAATGGCGCACGAAGAGAAGCCTGCGCCGGACAAGGAGAATAAATAATGGCTACCGTTGCCCCTGCAAATGAAACAACTGCCAATACCCGCAAAGGACTGTTCAACCGCCCCGAAAAACCGTATATTCATCCCTACCTGGGTGGGGCGCTGCTCGGACTGGTGCTGTTCCTTGCCTTCCTGCTCACCCGCAATGGCTTGGGTGCCTCTGGCGGCCTGAACCGTTACGTGGCAGCCTTTGAAGATCTTCTCGTCCCCGGACACGTGGACCAGACCCCTTACCTGCTGAAGATGGCTGGTGGGAACCTGAACCCGCTGGACGACTGGAGCGTGCCGGTGGTCACTGGTGCCATCCTGGGTGGGTTCGTGGCCGGTTTCCTCAACGGCCGGCTTAAGGTCCAGATCAACAAGGGACCGAACATTTCGAACCGCACCCGCCTCATCATGGCCTTCGTCGGCGGTGTGATCTTTGCCTACGGTGCGCGCATGGCGCGCGGCTGTACCTCCGGCCAGGCGCTTTCCGGTGGGGCCACGCTATCGGCTGGTTCGTGGGCGCTGATGATGTGCATCTTCGCCGGTGCCTACGCCTTGGCGTATTTCCTGCGCAAGTTCTGGAACTAAAGGAGCCCGAAATGTTGCCAACCCTCTTCCCTCTGAAAGCCTTCCTGCTGCCGCTTTCGCAGAACCCCTGGACGTACCTGGTCTTCGGCCTGATTGGTTTCGGTTTCGGCTTCGTGCTCGAGATCTCTGGCTTCGGCAACTCGAAGATACTGGCGGCGCAGTTCTACTTCAAGAATCTGACTGTGCTCAAGGTCATGTTCGGTGCCATTGTCACCGCCATGGTGCTGCTCTTCCTGTCCTCTAGCATCGGTATCCTCGACTTTAACCTGGTCTACGTTCCCGAAACGCACTTGTGGCCCGGTCTGCTGGGCGGAGTAATCATGGGCGTAGGCTTCATTGTCGGCGGGTTCTGCCCCGGCACGGCGCTGGTCTCGGCTTCCACTTTAAAAGTGGATGGGATTGTCTTCAGCCTTGGCGCGGCCGTTGGCGTGTGGGCCTTCGGCGAGACGGTCCAGCCCGTCTGGAACTGGTGGAACAACAGTGGATACTATGGCCGTCTGACCCTGATGGATGTGTTCCACCTGCCCACTGGCATGGTGGTCTTGTTGGTTGTGTTGATGGCGCTGTTCATGTTTTGGGGCGGCGAGAAACTGGAAGCCAAGTTCGGCAAAAAGGACCTCACCAAAGAGCCGAAGCTGCGTTACTTCGGCGCGGCCTCACTGGTGCTGGTGGCTCTCATCGTCCTGGTCCTCGGCCAGCCAACCGTCACCCAGAAATGGGCCGCGGTCGAAACACAGAAGATGCCGCTGCTCGAACAGCGCGCTGTACAGGTCCACCCCGGAGAACTACTCGCCAGCCTGGGTGACGACAACCTGAACATGATCATGCTCGACGTGCGCGCCGAGGCCGATTTCAATCTGTTCCACATCCTTGGAGCGGTTAACCTCCCGCTGCAAAACATCTTAGGCATAATCCCGGCACTGCTGACCCAGTCGCAGGCCTCCATCAGCACGGTGATCGTGCTGATGAGCAACGACGAAAGCGCGGCAACCGAGGCCTGGAAGGTGCTGGTGGCGGAGTCCGTGCCCAACGTTTACATCCTGGAGGGCGGAATCAACAACTGGATTGCGGTCTTCGGAAAAGAGGAGACCGCCATCCACCCCTACCCCACGACTGCCGTTGACGACCAGTTACGCTACGCCTTCGACTCAGCCCTCGGTGACCGTTATCCCGCCGCGGCTCCGCTGCCTTACGAGTGGGTATTTGAATACACCCCCAAGATCCAGCTCCAGAACCGGCGAGGTGTCAGCGGCGGCGGTTGCGGGTAAAGAATAAGGATTCTGAAGGAATAGTCACTATCGAAAAAAACCTAAACGAACAGCGATACACATCCAAAGTGCGTCGCTGTTTGCTTTAGCAAATTCTTGGCAACAATTCCCCGGCAGGGACATCAACAACGCGCATCCCGCCGATGGATGTTTTGGCCGTGACCAGGCTGCGGTGTTCGCTCACTACGCGTCCAATGATAGCGGCGTCCATGCCAAACTCGTGTTCGTGCATCGCCGATAAGATTTCTTCCGCGGAATCCTCTGGTACAATTGCCACAAGTTTCCCCTCATTGGCAATGTAGAGGGGATCGAGTCCGAGCATCTCGCACGCGGCGTTTACTTCAGGGCGGATGGGTACTTTCCTCTCGTCGAATTCAATCCCTACGTTGGAAGAACCAGCCAGTTCGTTGAGAACTGTGGCCAACCCGCCACGCGTGGCATCCCTCAGACAATGGATTTTTCCGGCGAGCATCATCTTCTCCACCAGACCATAAAGTGGCGCGGAATCCGATTTGATCTCTGTTTCGAACGTTAATCCTTCCCGCACCGACATGATGGAGATGCCGTGATCGCCCATCGTTCCGCTGACCAGTAACGCGTCGCCTGAACATGCATTGGCTGGTCCGATGTCCACGCCCGCCGGGATGACACCGATGCCGGAGGTGTTGATATATAAGCCGTCGCCGTGTCCCCTCTGGACGACTTTGGTGTCACCGGTTACGATTTTCGCGCCTGCTTTATCGCAGGCTGCGGCCATGGCAGTTACAACATTGCCGAGTGTTTCCATCGGCAGGCCTTCTTCGAGAATAAACCCAGCCGAAAGGAACAACGGTTTCGCCCCGCGCATGGCTAAATCGTTAACTGTGCCATAGACGGCCAATTCGCCGATGTTCCCGCCAGGAAAGAATAGCGGGCTGACGACGAACGAGTCGGTCGTAAAGGCGGCCTTTCCATCTGGCAGTTTCAGCGCGGTCGCATCCCCCATCTGTTCCAACCATTCGTTGTCAAAGGCCGGAGCGAAGAGATGCTCGATCAAATCGGCCATCATCTTGCCGCCGGCGCCATGTCCCATCACAATCGTCGGGTAGTTTTGCAGTGGACGCGGACAGGTCCAGCCAAGGATGTTGAGTTTATCTGTCATCGAACCTCACCCCTATCCTCTTTATAACCCTTTCGCCCTTTGTGGGCGCTGCGCGGGGAGATGGGAATGAGTATCTCCCATAGCGATAATACGCTGCGCAAGCCCCTTCCGACGAGACCATGGTCGCACCGAGTGGCATTTGTGGAGTGCACTCGGTGCCGAAGGCCGGGCACTCGCCGGGCTTCCTGCGGCCTTGCAGCACTAGTCCGCTTATGCACAGCGGTGACTCCTTCGTCTCGATCGCCTGTAATTCGGGGAAGCGCAGTTCGGCGTCGAAAGCAGCGAACTCAGGTCGCAAACGATATCCTGACATGGGAATGACACCAATGCCGCGCCAGGCGCGGTCGGTCATTTCGAACACTTTCTGGATGACGGCCTGGGCCGGCTTGTTGCCCACGCGGCTGACGGAACGCTCGTAAGCGTTCTCGACTGTGTGCGTGCCTGCCTCCAGCTGCCTGACGCATTTCAGGATCCCGCGTAACAGGTCCACCGGCTCGAAGCCGGTCACCACGATTGGAATTTTGTATTTTTTGACCAGTGGCTCGTATTCCCAGAATCCCATTACCGTGCAAACGTGACCGGCAGCCAGGAAACCGTCCACCTGCACGTCGGGTGAGTCCATCAGGGAGGCGATCGCCGCCGGGACGGTCACATGCGAGACCAGCTCGATAAAGTTGGTCAACCCCTGGGCTTTGGCTTGCACGACCGCCATGGCGTTGGCCGGGGCGGTGGTCTCAAAACCGATTGCGAAGAAGACGACGGTCTTCCCGGGGTTGTCTCTGGCGATTTTCAAAGTGTCGAGCGGTGAGTAGACGATGCGGACGTCACCCCCAGCGGCTTTAACGGCGAACAGGTCTCGGGTCGAGCCGGGGACGCGCAGCATGTCACCATATGAAGTGAAGATCACACCGGGAAGGGAAGCCAGAGCGATGGCCTTGTCCACCTGTTCGAGTGGAGTCACGCAGACGGGACAGCCAGGTCCGTGGACGAGAGTAATCTCAGGCGGGAGCAGCTGGTCGAGGCCAGACTTGATTATGGAATGCGTCTGCCCACCACAGACTTCCATGAGAGTCCACGGACGGCTGATGATATTTTGAGCATCGGCGAGCAGTTTCCGGGTCAGGCCTGCGTCGCGGTATTCGTCTAGGTACTTCACGCAGCAATTCCTTCTTCCCCCAGCGCGTCGATTTGCCTGAGTAGTTCCATCGTCTCCAGGGCTTCCAGTTCATCGAGGATCGACAAACCGAAGCCAACATGGATGATGGTGTAGTCGCCGACTTTGACCTCGGGCAGGTATTCCATGCAGGCTTCTTTAAGAGCGCCGCCGAAATCCACCTTGGCCATTCTCATGCCATTGGATTCGTAGAGTTCAATTACTTTTGCGGGGATACCGAGACACATAAGATACCTCAACAGGGTACTGCGTAATATTACTAAACCTATATCCCAATATTTCCGAGACTTTTCTTGCAGAAAAGTCCATCGATTTATGCAAGTGGCAGTGATTCGTGCTCTTTTGATTAAGATACATCATTTTACTACTGAGTACTGCGCAAATTGCTTTTCAAAAATCTTTGTTCTCGGAATATCGCATTGACCAGTTTACAATTTATTTGATTCCGTAATTTATTTCATGTTTGCTGGGAGGTGGCCTCCTTCAGGGGATTGCGTATTGAATTATACCCAAATTGCTGTAATTAACTGAATTCTATTAATTGTTCAAAGTTCCCTATTTTTGCTTGAAGCAGCACCCTGCGACCTCTTGGTAAATCACCTGTAATCCCTTTAAAAGTTTGTAAAAGTTGACAAATTAGAACAGAGGTTATATATTAATGCATTGCGAGGACGTTCGTCGGGGGTCCTGACCACTTGTTCTTAGAACCTATAAAAATGATATTTCCTAAGAAGGTCGCCTCTAACCTTGGCAGCCTCAAGCCACCACCGGTTGTGTCGATGCCTTGAAGCAACGGACAAGGAGTCGAAGGACGCGCCAAAGCTTGTTTCCGGCACACCGTCCGGGTGTGTACATCCGGGGGAAAGGATTTCTTCCTCTATCGTTCCTGGAAACAACCTTTTTCCCTCCATTTCTCAATCTGCAAGCGGAGCAAGGTTGGTATTGATCCGTGTAACTCCTTCTGTTGGCAGGGGTTCTTTCTAATAATAATTCTTTCAGGAGGCAATATGGCAATTGCAGTAGAACACCCTAAGGTCAATGATAAACGAGAGATCTTCGGCTGGGCGATGTACGATTGGGCCAATTCGGCTTTCAGCGCTACGGTTGGGACGGTATTCCTGGGACCGTATCTGGCTGATCTTGCTCAGAAAGCGGCCCTCACCAGTCAGGACGGTGTGGCTCGCATTTTGGGAGTCCCGATCGCTCCGGATTCATTTTTTCCGTACTGCATCTCTATCTCGGTCGGGATGCAGGTGCTCTTCCTGCCCATTCTGGGCGCAATTGCAGATTATTCCCACCGTCGTAAGCAGATGATGCAGTTGTTCGCCTCGATCGGCGCTATTGCAACAATTCTCATGTTTTTCACAACCGCCCCGGTCTGGTGGCTGGGCGGAGTGTTGTTTATCGTTGCCAACCTGGCGTTCGGCGCGGCGTTGGTGTTCTACAACTCCTATCTACCTGACATTGCAAGTGAAGACAAGCGCGACCGGGTCTCCTCATATGGTTGGGCAATGGGTTATCTGGGCGATGGGCTTTTGCTTATCCTCAACCTGGCTTTTTACATGTTCAGTGACAAACTGGGTATCCCCAAAGACTTGGCGGTGCGGATAAACCTGGCCTCTGCAGGTATCTGGTGGTTAAGTTTTTCATTCTTCACCTGGGCGCGCCTTCGAACCCGTCATGCCGTCAAGCAGTTACCGAAAGGAGAGACTTACGCCAGAGTAGGTTTTAGACAGTTGTGGAGCACGGTCAAGGAAATGAAGAATTTCCCCGAAACACTCAAATATCTGCTGGCCTATTTCCTCTACAACGACGGCATCCAGACAGTGATCGCAGTTTCATCCACCTTTGCGGCCGCTCCGTTGATCCGCGGCGGAGTGGGTATGGACCAGTCCACGCTGATCATTGTCATTATGATGATACAGTTCATGGCGTTTTTAGGTGCGTTGCTTTGGGGCAAACTCGCCAACTGGGTGGGAGCCAAGCGTTCGATTCTTGTCAGCCTGGTTATCTGGGCGGGTGTTGTGATTTATGCCTATTTTGGATTGAAGGGTGAAAACCGGGTCCTCGAATTCTTCATCATGGGTGCATTTATTGCGCTCGTGTTGGGCGGTTCGCAGGCTATCAGTCGCAGTCTCTATGCCCAGATTATCCCCTCCGGCAAACACGCGGAGTACTATTCCTTCTACGAGATCAGCGAGCGCGGCACTTCCTGGATTGGGCCGATGTTGTTCGGGTTGATGAACCAGGTTTTCGGCAGTTTGCGTCCGGCGATTCTTTCGCTGATTTTCTTCTTCGTGATGGGCTTGATACTCCTACCCTTCGTCAATGTAAAGAAAGCGGTGGAGGACGTCAGGGCTTATGAAGTGAAGAACGCCTGACATTTCGGACAAAAGGACGGAGACTGGCTTCGCCTCCGGCCTTTGCGATTCTTTCTGGACCCCGACGAGCCTGCTATCGTTTAATCGATTTGAACCAGGCTGTGATTTTTTCCAGCCCTTCTTCAATCATCTCCATAGAGACTGCGTACACCAACCTCATGTAACCCTCGCCTCCTGCGCCAAAGTCAGTTCCAGCCAGCACGGCCACGCCTGCTTCGTTGATCAGGCGGGTGGCTATTTCCTGAGAACTCAATCCGTATGATTTGACATTCGCGAAAACGTAAAATGCACCCTGCGGTTTCTGCGCATGGACAATTGGAATGGCGTTTACCAGTTCCAGCATGCGGTCGCGGCGGTGCTGGTATTCGGTCACCATTTCAGCTACAAAATCCTGCGGACCCGTCAGCGCCTCCATCCCGGCGTATTGGGTGAAGGTGGCGGTACAACCGGTAGCGTGGGTGATAAGCAATTCCAACCGCTCGGCCAAAGCGACCGGAGCGATCATGTAACCCAGCCTCCAGCCGGTCATCGAATAGGTCTTTGAGAACCCGTCCACAATGACGGTGCGTTCGAGCATCCCATCCACTTCGGCGATGCTATGGGCTACAGTTCCGTCGTAGACCAGTTGGGTGTAGATTTCATCCGAGAGTACCCAGACGTTGTGTTTTTGCGCTTTTTCGGCGATGTGTTTCAGGTCTTCGAGCGGGATAACACCCCCCGTGGGGTTGGCGGGCGAATTCAGGACGATAAGCCTCGTTCGGTCGGAAATTTTCGCATCGAAAACTTCCAGATCGAAGGAGAATTGATTTTCCTCCCGTAGCGGCACAGGCACCGGAATCCCGCCTGCCACGCGGATCATTGCCTCGTAGGTGGGGAAACCGGGATCGGGGTAGAGCACTTCATCGCCCGGCGAGACCAGTGCCAGGGTTGGGAAGAAGAGCCCGGGTTTGGATCCGCTGCCGACGACCACATGTGCAGGATTAATTTTCAGCCCGCGCTGGTGTCCGGCGTAATCTGCAATGATCTGGCGGAATTGGGCAATTCCTGCCGGGGGAGTATATTTGGTCTTCCCGAGGCGGATGGCGGTAATCCCGGCCTCGCTGACATTGGCTGGCGTGGGGAAGTCGGGTTGGCCGATTTCCAGGTGGATGATTTTGCGTCCCTGTGCTTCAAGGGTCTGGGCTTGAGCGAGGACGGCATAAGCGCCTTCGGGCCGGAGCGGATTGACACGATCTGTGAACGGATGCATGGCTAATGGACCTTGAAAAGGCCGGCTTCATTGGCACCCATCAGCCCCCCGCGCAAACTGCGCTCGTCCAACGGGGCAAGACTGGCGGCCATTTCACTAGCGATGACATGATGGACGTGGTAGCGGTCAATATCTGTGGACAGCGTTTCCAAGCCTGCGTCGCTGGAAATCCATTCCAACCGGTCGAAGACTTTCAGGTTGATCGGCCCACCGTAGCCGGCAAGAGTCTTTTTGCTGGCAGACTGGAAGAAGTCTTCGAAATACGACATAACCAGTTCACGCAGGCTGCGGTAGACCGGCTCACGATACCGCAGGCCAGTGAAATTTGATAGGACCACGGCTCCCCAATGGTCATATTTCCTAAAAGGTGCCAGGATATGATAGTCGTCGCGCTCGTTCGGGATGAGCTCCAGGATCAGTGGAGGGTGGCCACCGTGCTGTAACGCCATGGCGGCAAAAATGGCCCCATCGAAGCAATGGCCTTTTCGGTCCCGGAGTACGCGTAGCGGGCAGCGGTATATTTCGTCTTCGCTGTATGGTATGGTATTCAGGAAGGATTGGATATTGAAGGGACAGTCGAGACCATCCAGTAACATCCGTTCGGAGGAAACCAGTTGTGTTTCAAGATTATTTATCATACTTTATTTCACCACAAATATCACCCGGGTCAATTGATTCGGCTGTATTTCGACCCATCTCTCATATAAAACGCCTGCCCCCACAAATGTGATGCGGTAGCTCCCGGCGGGCTGGTCGCCGATGGCGGCAATCTCGTTCCATGGATCGTCGGTGATGGCCGTCTCCGGGGAATAGGCATCCACCAGGTAACGAGCGGTTTCGGGTTTATTCCGGTCGGGGTAATACTGAACATTGAAGGATGGGAAAATTATCATCCCAGCCATATCTGTTGCAAGCAAGGCCAGCGTCCCGTTGCCAGGATGGGGAACCAGCCACAATTCCGGGTTGAGGGTGGAGCCGTAGTTGTTTGGGTCAACCCGCACCTCGAAATGGAGATGACTGCCGAGGGCCGTCCCGGTCATACCCACCTCCCCAATTTTTTCGCCTGCCGTAACAGTCTGCCCGTTGCTGACATCAATCTTCGACAAATGCGCAGAAAGAGTGTAAAGTCGATCGAAAGGCGCACCCAACAGGGGGTGTTCGAGGACAACGATATTTCCATAAAACCCAAGCCAGGGACTGAACTTCCTGAGTGTATCATCTCCGGCGTAATATACCGTCCCGTCTTCGGCAGCCAGGACAGGAGTGCCGGATGCGTTGTAAAACTCCACCCCGTGGTGCTGGTCGAGCCTCCCACCTTCGGTGCTGCCATACGGATAGCCGCGGTCAATGCTGTCGGTTCCCGGGGGGACGATTGGAGGTTGGAATACAAAGAATGCGCCCTCTATGCAATAATCCACCGCCGACGGGGCGCACGGCATGGGTGTGGCGGTGGATATGGGAGTGGGTGTCTCCTGTGGGGATGATATGCGTTTGGATGTGGGTGAGGGAGCGGTATTGCTGGTGGGGAGCGGGACAAGCGGAGATGGAGAGGTCGCTGCCACGGCAGCGTTACCACAGGCCGCCAGGATCAGGCTGGCGGCCATCGAAACGAATGAAATTGCTCTTGCAGGCATCATGCCAGTGAGAATCCCCCGCGCTCCTGGATGGATTTCTGGACGTCTTTTTCGAGTTTGACCGCCTTCCCTTCGAGGGTTCGTAACTGGCTGAGAAGAGTGTCCCCGGCGGCTTTGTCGATCAGTCCCCCCAGGTTGATGCGCACGTTGTATCCGGCAGAAGTGAGGGCGGCGCGCGCCATGGCGGCCGCAGATGCTCCATCACTGATGGCATTCAGGTTGCCGAGCGCCACAACCCTTTCGGCCAGTGCCAAAACTCTGACAGATTTCTGCGCCACCGTGAGAGGCACCTGGGCAGCGTGAAGGGTGGCTTTCTCAATGGTCTCCGCACGAATATTCTCCTGCTCGGGTGTGTCTTTCGGTAGTTTGAAGGAATCCATCATGCCTTCGAAAGCGGCCGAATCTTCGTCCACGGCGGCGGTCAGTTCGCGACGCAGGCGCTCGGCCTGTTTAAAGATTTCAGTCATCTGGGCTTCAACGGTAGCATTCTTTTTCTTGCCGACCGTCAGCCGGGCAACCATGGCGACCAGGGCCGCTCCCATCGCGCCGGCCTGCGCGGCTGCGGAACCACCGCCGGGAGTTGGAGACGCCGCGGCGAGATCGTCCAGGAAATCGGCATGTCGGGAAGTAGCCCTCTGGGGGGTGAAAAGACGGGTTTCGAGAATCTGTTCAGACTTGAAACCCGCCAACTGCAAATAGCGGGCCGAGGCGTCGGTCAACGCCTCCTGCGGGATCAGGCCAACCAGTTCGCTGTGGTGTATGCTGACACTGTAACGGGCAGCCTCGCGGCGGATGGTCTCAACCACGCGGTAGACCGGTGTTTGGCGGAAGTTGGTCAGGTTCATCGAGACCTGCGCCTGGCCCTTCACCAGCATCCCGAGCGCCTTGACACTCGGCATCCCGCCGGATGATTGGCGGATGGTTTTGGCAATGGCTTTGGAAATAGCCACGTCGCCTGTTGACAGGTAAACATTGAAGGCGATGAGCGGAGGGCGAGCCCCGATAACGGTAGCCCCGGCGGGTCCGAGACGGGCTGGACCGAAATCCGGCTTGCGCTCCGGTTGGGTTTCGATCTCCGTCTTGAGTCCTTCATACTGCCCGCGGCGGATGTTTTCCAGGTTGACCCGTTCTGGTCGTGTGGCCGCTTCTTCGTATAGGTAAACCGGGATGTTCAGTTCACGACCGACGCGTTCGCCCAGCCGGTTGGCCATGGCGACGCAATCTTCCATGCAAATGCCGGAGATTGGCACGAACGGGACCACGTCGGTGGCACCGATCCGTGGGTGCGAACCGGTGTGATCATCCATGTTGATGAGTTCGGCAGCCCTGCGGATGCCCTGGAAGGCCGCTTCTTCAGCTGCTGCGGGAGCGCCAACATAGGTGACGACGGTGCGGTTATGGTCGCGGTCGGAGTGGCGGTCGAGCACGGTCACACCGGCAGAGGCAATTGCAGCAACTATGGCTTCGACCACTTCCGATCGGCGGGCTTCGGAAAAATTGGGGATGCATTCGACAAGAGGAGAGGGCATAAGTATCAGTTAATCAGGTAAGCAGGTGATTGGGATGGGTGGAACGGAGCTATTATACCGTATGATAAAAAAACCCGGCCTGATGGCCGGGGGAGAGTGCACTAACGGTTTGGCTCAGCGGAAGAACCCATGTTTACGATAGGTCTTTCACCAACTGAATGCCTCCTGAATCCCATTGTTCCTCAAACCTGCATGTGATTCCTAACCCATGCTTTTGATAGAAACTAAGTGTCGCTGAGTAGGCTGGCTGCCTGTTCGGTGGAACGGTAAATACCATGATTCGGTTGAAGCCGATGCTCTTGATGTGCTCACAAAACTCATTTATGAGTATCGAACCAAAGCTTTTCGTCCTCGACTCTAATCGCGTTCCCATCAGGGATATTTGTATAGTAACATCCAGACACGTATTCAAAATAAAGATACAATTCCACCAGCCTCTTGGAGTATCAGAACGTCCGTAAAGCCCATGTTGTAATAGGTATCGTTTGGGTTTTTCAAGGTGAACCAACCTGACGTAAGCTCATGAGCGATACTGACTATCTCGTCTCGAATCGCGCCAGATGGTCTTCGATGTATTTCTGTCTCGCAGTCTGTGTTCAAAAGGACTCCATCCAGTCCATACGCAGATCGCATGCTCTGAGAAACTTCTCAGCTTTGCTTTGAATGAGGATATATTAATTCGGCTGACGGGCTAACGGTTTGCGCAAGCCCGGGGCAGTTAGCCGGGGTAAACGCAGGTGGGCGGGTGTGGATTCTGCCTGAGGTATAGGTCAAACTCGAAGCGAGGAAAATGCTTTTTTTGCGGGAGAATCCCCGCCGTCCGATGCACGCCTTGTTGGACGGAATATAAATTCAATTAGATTCATTATGAAATTTTGTCCTTCTTCTATTTTATTTTCATTATCAGGTTTATGGATTATGTCGTGTATAACAACACCGTCTAGTTGTGTCAGTACTGATCATTTAATCCCTTTCCATTGAGAATCTGCCGCATACATTTTTCAACCCTTGACACCCGAGTTTTGGATTGTTTGGGTGCAGAAAAATAAAGATTGTATGCTCTTTGCCGTCCTGGTGTCAATGCATCAAATGCGGCTTTCAAGGCAGGAATTTCATCTAATTTCTTTTGAAATTCTTCAGGAAATATGAGATTTGTATTCTTTTTAAAATTCACTTTCAAACCGGCTTTTTCCACTTCAATGGCTTCATAAATATAGGCTTTCAAGATTGGTTCCATCTCAACTATTTCTCGAACATTGGTGAACCGAATCTGGCGCGCCGCCTGCACATTCTCCGTTTGTTGGATTAGAAGACCATGGACATCATGTAACAAGGCACCTTTGATAAACAGAATCGCACAGTATTCTTTAAATCCATGTATTAAAACTATGTTGCTTTTCTGAAACGTGTAACAAGGAACACCCCACTTCAATTCTTCCGTCAGCCCACAGTCAAGAATGATCATTCTCAATTTCTCAAACTCTTCCTGCCACTTTTTGGCTTTACTAAAAAAGAATTCAACCTTAGTATTCATTTAATTCCTTTCTTGAACCTCTGAAATAAAGTGAGCTTTTATATGGGGATTCTGCCACATTTCCAATCGTTTTTCGGACTGGGTATCATAGGTTGTAAATTGATTAGTGTAGTAGTTATTATTTTACGGCGTAATCTGTTTTTAGCTGTATGTCCTCAGAACATTTGGGATAAAAACCGGCATTTGCTAAAAGACACTTTCCCGACCCGAGGTTATTAGCCGATTGCTGTATTGTCGTCAATCAGAAGGATAGCAGTGTGTGAGAAAAGGAGCAATGATCCCCGCCGACCTTCGGGCAACTCCGACCAGGGGGGAGTGAGGAGCGGCGGAGCCGCTGTCCGCCTGGAGGGGGTGTTAGGCGGCTGATCATCATTTTGCTATTTGAAATTCGAGCAAACTCCCAATACATTAGCAACCTTTTCAGCGAATTCATCTATCGATTCTGCTTCATTTCGCAAGCACATTGAGATTTGGTTCTCCCGACATTCCTTTAGGATGGTTTGGGTAATTAAGTGATCAAATTCAAGGAAGCTGCACCACGCTTCCCCCGGCTTCGGCAATTGAGAAACAATTTCCTTAATGGAATTTCGTTCATCGGTCTCTTGCCAGATATCAGCACTGGACCGTTCTGGCCTGGCCAGGCATACAATCTGCCGTGGCGAGATGACTTGCGCAATCATGGCGGGGTTACTTATCCCACCATCAATCAACATGCCAGCATTGGGTTCGGTAGCGGCAATGTCTTCTGATAGCAGGTCCAAATATTCAGGAAGAGCCGCCTGGTTAAAGCTATTAAACTCGGCCCAAGACATATCAAGTAACCATGCCAGCCCGTCCTGAGCCATTGACCACGTTCTGTTTATTGGATGGCGTTCTTGCGTAAATCTGCAGTGATATGTTCCGTAAATGTGCTCATCCATATCGTAGACAGGAATATTGAATAGGGCTGAAAGTGTCCGGCAGATGGTTGTCTTACCAGAACCGGCTCCACCAACGACCCAATATAATTTGTTCCGTATAGAGAGAACGGTGCGAGATTGAATGAGTAAGTCATTGTTGATGGTGAAGGGCATTGGGATTTCTCTTTGTCTGTGTATATGTGATGACCATTTCTTAAGAGCCGCCTCACGGTTTGCGTTCGCCCCGGCGTACTTTGCCGGGGTACAGGCGCTGGGGCGGGCGTGGACAAGGCTTGGGAGCAGAATAAAACTCGAAGCGAGGAAAATGCTCGAAAATGCCGCAGAATCCCCAGCGTCCACTGCACCCGAGAAGATGGCGAGCCATCATTTATTCGAAGAGAAACCGCCGCGCATGTCTTGCTAAAAGTATACTCAGAATCGGCAGGCACGCAAGCCGTACAAAGCAGTGGAGACGCACAAAGTTACAGTCCCGCGGTGCACCGTGGTTTCCGGTCAAATTGATTTGAAAACTGGCGGCGAAGAGGGCGACCCCGATGAGAAAGCTAAATACCTGAAAGTGACCGGGCTTGCCAAAAAAATCTTGAAAGGAGAAAAGTGGAATGGGCAGAAAAGGCAAGCGCACGGCAGGGATGGAAGAAGCGCATCCTTTCACGGGGAAGAGCCAGGTGAATCCGAATGCGGCCGGAGTGGATAATGGAGCAGTGGAGAACGTGGTCTGCGTATCGGGTGATGAGAATACGCAGATCGTGAGGGCGTTTGGGAACTACACGGTGGACTTGCAGGCGATCGGCAGGTGGCTGAAAGAATACCAGGTAGAAACAGTGGCAATGGAGAGCACGGGGGTGTACTGGATTCCGTTGTTTGAAGAATTGGAGCGACAGGGATTCGAGTGCCTGTTGATCAGTTCGCGATCTTTGCGAAGAGTAGCGGGGAAAAAAAGTGACAATACTGATGCGCAATGGATCCAGACCCTGGACAGTTATGGACTATTGGAAAGCTCGTTCCGTCCGCAGGCAGAGTTGATTGCCTTGCGGACATTGTTGCGGCATCGGGGACAGTTGGTGGAACATCGCAGTCTGCAGGTTCTGCACATGCAGAAGGCGCTCTTGCAGATGAATGTGCAGCTATCGCAAGCGGTGAGCGATATTACGGGGGTGACGGGGTTGACGATTCTGCGGGCAATCCTGGCCGGGGAACGCGACCCACAGGAACTGGCTGCCATGTGCGAGCCGGGGTGCAAGAAAAGTGCGGAAGAGATTGGGAAAGCCTTGACCGGGACCTGGCGGGAGGAACACCTGTTCATTCTCAAGCAATCGGTGGAGATGTATGACTTCTACACCCGACAGGTTCAGGCGTGTGATGAAGAAATCGAGCGGGTGTATGGTCTGACCCGGCCAGAATGGGAAGCAGGGGAAGATAAACCCTTGAGTGAGAGGAAAAGGAACTCGCACAGCAAGAACAGACCCCAAAATCCGATTGGTATTTGGAAGCACTTGAAGCGGATCAGTGGGGTGGATTTGAGCGTAGCAGATGGATTCGGGGTTTTGCTTGCGCAGACGGTGATCATGGAGGTGGGAACGGACATGAGCAAGTTTCCCAGCGAGAAGCACTTCTGTTCATGGTTGGGACTGGCACCGAAGCATGAGATCTCGGGCGGGAAGGTCTTGAAGAACAAAACGTTGAAGACTAAGAACCGCGCTGGTCAGGCCTTCCGGATGGCAGCCCAATCTGTGAAGCAGGCGGACTGCGTCTTTGGGGTGATGTATCGGCGTTTGAAAGCGAGGTTGGGACCGGCGCAGGCAACCGTGGCGACAGCCCATGCCATTGCCAGACTAGTGTACCGGATGTTGAAGTACAAGTTGGAGTACGAGACGATCAGAGTGGAAGAGTATGAGAAAAAGTACAAAGACCAGCAGCTCAAGTACATGAGGAAGAGGGCGGCCAAACTGGGGTACCAACTCACTCCGGCTTAAGCACCGGAGGTATGAAAACAAAAAGGCGTCCTCGCTGGGAAGACGCCTGCTTTGCATTTAATCGGCAGTGGAATTTTTATTGCTTTTTGTGATTTGGACTGGAATTTGTGCGAATCAGCCCACCAGGACAGAACTATGTCACTCTTATATGCTGGCGGTTTCTGAGAACGCTGTGTTAGGCGGCTCTTTGGTTAGGATCGTTAGGGCTCTTTTTGCAACGCGCCTTTAGTCTCACTGTAATTGCCTCTGCTGATATACATAATAGTTCCATCCGTTTGCGGTAGCAAATAATCAATACCTTCTCCACACGCCGCAGTCTTTTCGCCAGCCTGAAACTGGTAGAGTTCTCCCTCCATCCCGACCCATGTTAGCGTACCTGAGCATGAAACGGTCGAGATATCGAATCGCCCACACATCTGTCCTAGTTGACACGTTTCTTCGATGGTTATCGAGATTTGCATCTCAATGCCATTATTCGAGACAGAACCTGTCCATGTGCCGATCAATGGAATGATCGAAGGGATATCGAGAGGTTCTGATGAACCAGAAAAACTGTCATTCAGCGCCTGCATGATTAGAGTAGCATTCGGGTTCAAACAGACCTGGACATTCGGATCGCTATTGGGAACAACAACTGTCTGCCCTGAAGTAATCCCTTCGTCTGTAATGACATCCAAATGGAGCGGTTGAAAGACACATACTTCGGGTTTGACCATAATGACTGCCGCCCCCAGGTCAAAAATTTCAACTTTCTTAAAACCATATTCATTGAACATCTTGTCGAAGATATTCGCAGCAAGATTGGCTTTTTCATCGCCAGTATGCCATGGGAGGATATCTGCTTTATGGAAAATCACTTTGTTCGTAGAGTCAAGCGGAACAAGGTACAACTTCAAGCCGGCCTCGAATACTTCTTTGGCTGCTTGTGGGTCAGCGTAGATATTCCACTCTGCAACTTTGTTGCTTGAATCAGGGATTAGGTTTGTGATATTACCGGGAACATACACAGCCCCAGCCATGATGTAGACGGCCGCAATGTTATCACGGATACCCGGATTGATGCGCAGGGCTTGAGCCAGATTGGTGAAGGTTCCACTCAGAAAAATGGTGATCGGCTCGGAAGCCTGATTGATGGTTGAAACCATCAATTCGGGGGCATTCTGTACCGGATACGTCTTGCCTGCATTCAGTAACGGTTCATTCCAGAAGTTGTCGCTTAATCGACGCAGATAATCTGGGAATGCAGTGCCATTTGCCAGAGGCGCGTCTTGTCCTGCGCCAAGAGGGATATCCTGGATTCCAAAACTATCCAGCATGCGTCCCATGTACTGTATATATACTTTGGGATGCGCTTCGCCATAGGAGATGTTGACCGCCTTGATGGATATCTCTGGCTGACTTAGCAGATAAAGAAGCGCTGCCGTCCCATCCCAACTGCCGTCATCATCATAAATCAAGAATATCTTCCGGGCTGGTGATGTAGGTTCATTTGTTACAGTGGATGCAACGATAGGAATGACCGTTGATGTTGGCGGAATGTGTGTGAGTGAAGGTGTTACTATTGGAGTAGTTAAGGGAACACCGCACCCTACTACAAACGATAGGATGCATATTGCACCAAATATTAACAGCAATATTTTTCTGCGGTTCATTTTATTCTCCTACTTTATACGACCAAACCCAGCCGCCTAACTAGATGCTCAGCCGTCGTTGCTTGGATGGACTCAATACGTCAGATTTCTTATCGCATTGAAATATTCGTGAGGTGCAATTCTTAACGGTTTGCGTTGCCGGGAGGCGGACTGTCGTAGACTCTGTTTGGGAGTAGGATTCTCTTCGGGCGTAGATAAAGCCCGAAAATGCCGCAGAATCCCCAGCGTCCAGTGCAACCTTTGTTAGCACGTTTTTCCCCATTAAGCAAACCCCGCTTGAATATGCACGATAACTATTGATACAAATGTTGTTGATTCTTTTGACATAAGATTAAATTTATAAAGCGCAAGTAAAATACCATAGATTGAAATTGTGCTCAAACCCCATTCTTTGATATAAGGGAAATCCCATTTCCGTTGCTTGTAGTGTTCCAACCCTGTAACCCATATTTCTTGCATCAAGCAGGGGAACCATTGTTATTAGTGACGCAAAGCCTTTGCCACGGGCTTCTGGCACAGTGGTTACGCCGTTAATACCTGCCACTTCTTTTCCAAAAAAGATCTCAGCCGTTGAGACGGGTTTTCCCTCCCAGTAAGCTAGATAGCAGCGAAAAGGGGTGTCACATCCCAAGTTGAAATAAAAATCCGCCACATCATCTTTCCATTCGATAGGCAATCCATATCCGCGGAGGATAACTTCGGCACGTTCCTGCATGCTTTCTTCATCGCTGACAATTTTAATTTCCGCACCATCAGGTAAATGATAGGTCTCATTGAGTTTATTTAGATCCATGCTCATCGCTGGAGGACCCTTTACAAATTTAAAGCCGTGCTGAGTGAGCAAGGAATCCCAACTGGCAAGGTTTATACCATCTTCCAACCAAAAGGTTATTTCGGCGGCATTTTTTGCCTTGAAATAACCTAAATTTTCTTCAATGAAATCGCCATCGGATGAAGTGGCATCGCGTTCACAAAGTATCCCATTGTACCAATCAATTGGGAACCTACAACTCCAACGCACGAAACCAGAACCCTTGTTATATTCTATGACCTTTGAGTTTTCAAAATGGCAGAAGAACTCATATAAATTGGCTCGATTAGCTTGCACAAGAGCAGAGGATGAAAAATCGGTCAGTTTTGTATTCATGTTAATCTTCGCCTTATTCTCCAAGTTAGGTCTTACTATAGATGACGGGCTAACGGTTTGGCTCAGCGGCAGTGGCACGGTGAACGGAATGCCTTGCCAACTATTGTACTCCTCGCAAGTCAGGTGCATAACAGCAGCGGCAAAGTCGCTGTCCGCCGGAACCGTTGTTGGGCTGCTCGTGATCAGCGATAGGAGCTATCCTACTCCTTCGAAAACGGACGACCTACAGAAAGTACTTGAATAAGCTCAGGTTCAAGGTCTAAATAGATATCATCCGGCATAACCCCCAAGGTATCAAGTGTCTTGCTGAAAAAGCTACGGGCAGCACTTGCCAGGATAAGATCCAATATCTCCTCGTCCGTCAGATCATACTTGCGTAATTCATCAATATCTTGCTCGTTCACTTGGTTCGCATGCGTAACAATCTTCTGAGCAAGTGACATCATTGCGATTTCTTCATCCGGAAGACCCGCATTACGAAAATCTTTGACGATAGCTATCAATTCATCTGGGCTGAAGAAATTTTTGCGGAGCAACGCTCCGTGAGCAAGCATTCAGTATCGGCATTCAAGCGCCATCGCTGACGCGAATGTTACCAACTCATATTGCCGCAGTCTCATTTTTGACCGAATTGCGCCGATGAGTTTTGTCCAGGCATCATAGACTTCGGGATGCATGCTGAAAGCTTTGATATAGTTTGCAACATACCCCAAGTTCTTCTGACCGGCCTGGTATAGATCTTGCACCATGCCTTCTGCTTTATCTTCTGAAATCATTTTTATATAAGCCATAACCTTCCTCCTTCATTCACCATTTCAAGAGCAGCCCAACGAGACTGTCGAAAAACATAAATATGACCGCACATATTATACCCAATCGCGAGATTTCAACTTTCAATTAGGGAATAATCCAAATCGTCAGTTTGATCATTGCCTGGCGCACTTGAATGCA
>Ga0315273_10001176_pt1 | contig 29320 bp, 31 predicted proteins | sample YL17G02_0_MG_FD_205753 | JGI IMG/M metagenome (GOLD analysis project Ga0315273, IMG submission 205753) | Sediment microbial communities from Yellowstone Lake, YNP, Wyoming, USA - YL17G02_0 | ecosystem: Environmental > Aquatic > Freshwater > Lake > Sediment | place: USA: Wyoming | collected... | reverse complement strand
GCCATTCCCGTCACCGCTCCTTCACGCTCCACTCATGATCGAGAACCGAGATTATCACCAGACCTCCACAGGAGGCGCGCATGTTGATGCTGACCCGGGCAGAAGCGGGGCGCCGGTTGGCGATGGGACTCGGCGCCTTGGTCAGGGACATCCCGGCGGTCGTCGCGGTCTCACCCGGCGGGGCGCGGGTCGGGAGCGAGATCGCTCGCGCATTCGAGGCACCTCTCGACATCATTGCCGGTTCCCGGCTCGAGGTCCCTGGTCGGAGCCACTCCGTATTTGGCGCCGTCGCGGACGGATCGGTGATCGTCCTGCCCGACCGGGTCCGTGCGCTTGGGCTTCCGGACGACTACGTCGCGGGCCTCGTCGAGATCGCGCGGCGAGAGGTGGATCGGACCGCGCGGGCCTTGCGGGGCGGCGCTCCCGAGCTCGAGTTGCAGGAACGCACGGTGGTGCTGGTGGATGACGGGCTGAGCGACAGCGTGCTCGTGGCTGCCGGCGCGCGTTCGCTCCAGGAGCACGGGGCGAGGCGTATCATCTATGTGGCGCCGATGGCAACGCCGGAACTGCTCTCCGCGCTGGAGCCCTTCTGCGATGAGCATCTGCTGCTGTATCCCGTGGAGGTCCCGGTCGGTACGGTCATCTGCGACCCGCAGTTCGAACAGACTACCCGGCTGGAGGTCGGCGCGATGATCCGTCGGAGCCGCTCCGGCCTTGCCGCGGTCGTCTGATCCCGAAGGCCCGACGAATCTAGGGCCTTCGGTCGCTGGGAGCGAGGCGGCACGGATTGGGTTCGCCGGCCGCCTCGCTCGCATGTCAGAATGTGAAGCCGCGTTTCACTCCGATTCCGGGGCCCGAGGCGATTCACCAGATCCGCGTCGCGGCTCGTCGGCTTCAGGCACACGCCTTCCGCCCCCCTTGTAGTCCTTCCAGCCCGGGTCCGGCCGAGGCCGTTCCGCCCCTGCTTGCATTCGGCGCGGTTGAGGTCGGCGCGGGCCTCATGGCCGCCGCGCGGTTGCGTGCCGCCCCGGCGGTCGCGCCGGGGCCCGAGTGGTACGCGCACTACCTGGATGTGGAGTTCCGGGCGAGGCTGTGGCGGCTCGTCGAGGGCGTCGGGATGAACGCGCACCGTGCAGTGACTTTCGGAACTCCGGCAGCGGCCGCGTATTCGCGACGTCCGCCCCGGTCGCCCACCCCCGCCGCGCCTGGTCCACGCCCCAACGCATGAATCCCAACTCATGCCGGTCATGGGCGTCGGTCGAGATGACGATGCGCGCCCCATGCCGAATGGCCGCTTGGACCGCAATATCGTCGAGGTCCAGTCGGTCAGGTTGAGCGTTCACCTCCAGCATGATCCCCCGATCGGCAGCAGCTCGGGCGATCTCGTCGAAATCAAAGGTCGCGCCGGCGCGCCGCCCGAGCAGGCGGCCGGTCGGGTGCGCGAGGATGTCCACCGCGGGATGGGAGAGCGCCCGGAGCACCCGCCGAGTCTGTTCCCGTCGCGGCAGCGTGAGCGAGGAGTGAAATGAGACGACGACGAGGTCCAGCGACCACAGCGTGTCATCGTCGAGATCCAGGCTTCCATCGGCGAGGATGTCGACCTCCGACCCGGCGAGGAGTACGAAGTCATGCAGGGTTCGGTTCAACTCCTCGATCTCGGTGCGCTGGCGACTGAGCCCCTTGCGGTCAAGACCGTGCGTGACCTTGAGATGTGGTGAGTGATCGGTGATGGCCAGGTAGCCGTAGCCCAGGTCGCGGGCGGCGCGGGCCATCGTCTCGAGGGAGTCCCGCCCGTCGCTGGCGGTCGTGTGCGACTGCAGGTCGCCGCGGATATCCCCGAGCTCCACCAGCGGCGGCAGGGTGCCACCCAGTGCCGCGTCGATCTCCCCACGATCCTCCCGCAGTTCCGGCGGAATCAGCGGCAGCCCGAGTGCCCGGGCAACCTCCCGCTCTGTCCGGCCCGCGATCCGGGTGTCGCCGCGCCACACGCCATACTCATTGAGTTTCAGACCGTGGGCCTGTGCCAGCCGGCGAACGGCGATGTTGTGTGCTTTGGAACCGGTGAAGTAGTACAGTCCCGCCCCGTAGCTCCCCGCTTCGAGCACTCGCAGGTCAACGTGCAGGCCGGAGCGCAGCCGGATCGCCGCCCGGGTGGCGCCGTGGGCCAGCACCTGCTCCGCTTCCGGATAGGCGAGAAACCGCTGGGTAACGGGCTCCGCCCGGCGAGCCGTTATCAGCAGGTCGAGGTCGCCCACCGTGTCTTTCCGGCGCCGCAAGCTGCCCGCCCACTCCGCCTCTTTCACGTCCTTGCCAGCGCGCATGTATTCGAGCAGCGCATCGGCGTACTGCGCCGCCACGGGGCGCGGGAACCGGCGTTCCTCGTCCCGGTGTTCTACGAGCTCCCGGAGGATCTGTTCCTCGAGCCGGGCTCCGAATCCCGGCAGCTCCCGCACCCGCCCGGCGCGGCAGGCCGACCGAAGCGCGGCGGCGTTCTGGACGCCCAACTCGCGGAACAAGGCATGTACGCGGCGGGGACCGAGCCCCGGAAGCCGCAGCAGGGAGGTGAGGCCGGAGGGAAGCCGGCGTCGCGCCGACTCCAAGGCCGGGAGTCCGCCGGTCCGGACGATCTCGACGATCTTCCCGGCAAGATCGTCACCGATGCCCGGCAGATCGGTAAGCTGCCCCGGGTGGTGGAGCGCCAGGTCGGCGATCGCTTCGGGATGGTTCTCCACCGTGCGCGCTGCGGTCCGATAGGCCCGCACGCGGAACGGGTTCGCCTCCTCGATCTCGAGGAGGTCCGCCAGTTCGCGGAAGAGCCGGGCGACCTCCGCGTTCTCCACCCGGGTCTCCCCGGTCAGTTCCGTCCCGGGGGCTCGGGCGGCGGAGGCTTCGGGGGGTGGCTGATAGACCATACATAGGCGGCGACCGCGCTGACATCCGCGTCATTCATCGGCGCCCAGCCCCGGGCGGGCATCCGGCCACCAGTCACCGTCAGGTTCTCCGGGATGCCGTGCGTGACTTCCCGGACCAGCCACTCGAACGTCCCCGGTCCATGCCACCAGATCGCGTCCGCGAGGTCCGGACCGTAGCTGGATCCCCGCCCGCGGTCGCCATGGCACCTGCTGCAGTTGGCCGGCCCGCGGAACAATGCCTCGCCCCAGGTGATCGCCGAGTCGGTGACGCCCTCCGGGCGATCATGGGGCGGGACCTGCGCCCCGGCGGGGACCGAAAGGCCGGCCAGCAGGGCGGCCACCGCCCCCCAGCGCGCGCGCGCGCAAGCGCTACAGTACCGCGGCGTGTTCATGAGTCCTCATCCACTCTGCCACCCGTGCGAGCCGCTTCTCGGCCTCCGTGGCAACGGCGCGAAGTTCCCCGTTCTCCGGCAGCGCGAGGCCCTCCAGCATGGTGGTCGGGTTGGCGATCCGGACGACGGCCCCCCCCTCTGGCACGGCCTCGACCGTCACATTGCACGGCAGAAGCAGTCCGGCATCGGCACTCGTGGTCAACGCCCGCAGGGCCAGGCTGGGGTTGCAGGCGCCCAGGATGGTGAACGACCTGAAATCAATCCCGAGCTTCTCACGAAATGTGTGGTGCGCATCGATGCGGGTCAGCACCCCGAACCCTTCCGCGCTGAGCGCGTCGGTCACTCGGGTGATGGCCAGGTCGGTGGGGATGGGCAGTCGGACCTCGAATGCCAGCGGCCGGCGCCCCGTCGCGGCGCGGCGGCGGAGGTTGCGGCTAGCCTCCTCGACGACTGCGCCGGTGACGGCGGCAGCCCCTGCCACGGCGACGACCTCGGCCACCTTCCGGAGGGTTCCCCCACCTTGGCGCTTCCCTACCGTGCGCTGTACGCGCTTCTCGGCTTTCTCCACAGCCGCCCGGGCTTTGGCACCCGCCTTCCCCGTGGCTCGACGGAGCCTCTCGGTGATGCGTGACATCTGGATCCTCCTGGTGGAACTGTGTCTAAAATGGGGAGCTTGCCCTGAGGATTCACTGAATCGTCGGTGAGGGGCGGAATACAAGAAGGCCGCCCCGGCCGAGGCGGGCCGGGGCGGCGAGCGGTGCGGTCAAGCGGCAGGAATCAGCCCTTGATGAGAATCTTATTCTTGACGGCGACTTCTGTCTTGGGCAGACGGACCGTCAGGATGCCCTCGTTGTAGACCGCCTCGACCTTGTTTGCCTCCACCGCCTTGGGCAGGCGCAGGGTCCGGATGAACTTTCCGGCCTCTCTCTCCTCCCACAGCATGTTCTCGTCCTTCTCAGTGACCTTCTTCTCCCGATGGCCCGTCAGGGTCACAATGTCCCCGTCGAGATGGACATCGAGATTCTCGCGTGGCACACCCGGGACTTCTGCCCGGAGGATGAAGTCCTTCTCGGTTTCAGTGAGGTCGATCGCTGGCACCCAATTCCCCTCCATGGCCTTCCGGATCGGCTCGAAGCCGAATGTCGGGAATGCCAGCGGTGCATTGAAGAACCGGTCGATCACGTCATCGAAATCGCGGACCAGCGTCGGGGCGCCAGTTGGGGCCCTTGTGGTGAGTTTCATATGTCCCTCCTTCGTAGACCTGCCGTTCCAACCCCTTCTTACCCTTCAGGCTACAAAGTAACAATACAGCCCTGAAATCCCGTTGAACGGCCCACGAACTTTCCGTCATGAAGGTTTACGTGACCGTGAGGGCAGCCAGGCGTGGCTGATCGACCAGACGTACGCCGCCACGTCCCGCGCCTCCGGGTCGGTGAGCGTGTTCCAGCCACGCATCGGCATGGCCAGGCCGCGGGTGGAGTAGTCCTTCGGGACCCCGTGCACCACGCGCTCCAGGATTCCTTCGAAAGTGTCGGGACCATGCATCCACACCCCCTGTGCCAGCGGTGGGCCGCTGTCGCTCCCCACTCCCGCAACGCCATGGCACGCGGCGCAGTTGCCGCTGCCCTGGTAGACCTCGCGGCCGCGCGCAATCGCGGAGTCGTTCACCTGCGATGGCTTGGGGAGCGGGACGATCGGCTGGTCCTGTGCGGCGGCCGGAATTGGGGCAAGCAACAGCGTCGAGACAAGCAGTGCGGTGAGGCGGCATGACATGAGGCCCTCCCGGGGAGTCGGCCACGACCGGAAGATGCGGGCCCGTATGTGAAGGAGCGGAGAAAGGGGGCTGAAAGCGTCATCAGCCGGGTTGGCTAGTCCTCGTCGTGCAGGATCCGCTCGGGAGGATCGTCGAGGTCGTCGAACTGCCCGTCCTTCGCCGCCCGGACGAACAGCCACACGAAGACCCCCGCGATCCCGATCGTCGCCGGTACCAGGATCAGGAGGGCGTGCATCCGTCCCCCTTCCGCACCATGGCTTCGACCCGGGCGGCATTCCAGATGACGACGATGCTCGAAAGCGGCATCAGCACGGCTGCCACGAGCGGATTCACCAGCCCGGCGGCGGCCGCGGCGACCGAAATGACGTTGTAGCACAGCGCCTGGGTCTGCCCGGACTTGACCAGGCGCTGGGCGGCCTGTCCGGCGCGTATCCCTGCCAGCACGGGCGCGGTGGACGGTGCGGAGATGATGCCGTCGGCGACCAGTACGCTGCTGGCTGCGCCGCCCGACATAGCGATCCCGATATCCGCCGCGGCCAGGCCGGGACCGTCATTGAGGCCATCACCCACAAACAGCACGCGCCTCCCCTCGCGCTGCCGCTCCCGGATCCAGCGCGCCTTGTCCTCCGGCCCGATCCGGGCGACGATCTCGTCCACGCCGGCTGCCTCTCCGATCTGCTTGGCCACGTCAGGGTGGTCACCGGTCACCAGAACGGCACGCACCCCGAGGGCGCGGAGGGCGGCAACCGTGCTTGCGGAGTCATCGCGCGCCAGGTCCCCGAGCCGGATCAGCTCCTCGTCCCCCGCCTGGCCCACCAGGGCGATCTGTCCCGCTCCCCCGGCGCGAAGTTCCCAGACTTGGCCATCGACCTCGCCACGAATGCCCTGGCCCGGGATCTCCTGCACCTGTTCCGCCTGCGGAAGGGGAATGCCGCGCGCCGCCGCCTCGCCGGTAATCGCCCGGGCGATCGGATGGATACTGTAGCGTTCGAGTCCCGCGGCGATGCGAATGGCCCGGTCACTGGCTTTGGTGACGACGATCGCGCCCAGCGTCACCGTGCCGGTCTTGTCCAGCGCGGCTAGGTCCACGCGTGCCAGCCCGAGCAGGGCGTCGGATGAGCGGAGCAGCAGGCCGCGGCGGGCCGCGGCACCGAGGCCTGCCGCCGCCGCCAGCGGCCGGGCGAGCGCGAGGCCGCAGGGACACGCCACCACCAGGACCGCCACGGTGTTGGCGATGGCGGGCGGCAGGCCCGCCCCGATCCACCAGCCGATAAACGTCAGGGCGGCGATGGCCAGGGTGGCGGCCGTGAACCACGGGGCGATCCGGTCCGCCGAATTCGGCGCCATTCCGCGATCCTGGGCGGCCTGCAGTTCGGCCGCCATTCGATGGACCACGGTCCCATCGCCGACCGCGTCGATCTCGATGGTGAGCGCGCCGTCGGCGAGCAGCGTCCCGGCGACGACGGCGTCCCCAGGGCCGACCAGTACCGGCGTGGCCTCGCCGGTGACCAGCGCCATGCGGAGCTGCCCCGATCCTTCGACCACCCGGCCGTCCGCGGCCAACTCCTCCCCCGCGCCGACGTCCAGCCGGTCGCCGGGGTGAAGTTCCTGGACCGGCACCGTCTCGAGCTGGTCGCCCCGGACCCGACGCGCCGTCCGGGGCAGACTACCGACCAGCATCGAGGCGGCTTCGGTCGCGCGCCGCCGGCCCCGCGATTCGAGAACCCGACCCGCCAGCAGCAGGGCGACCAACATCCCCAGGGAATCGAGATAGGCGTCCCGACCCTGCAGGGTCGCCACCAGCCCGTGCAGGTACAGGACCGCCACCCCCAGCGCGATCGGCAGGTCCATGTGCAGCACGCCGTGGCGCAGCCCGCTCCAGGCCCCGGAGAAGAACGGTTCCGCGCACCACAGGGCGACCGGTGTGGCCAGCGCCAGGCTGGCCCAGCGGAACAGCGCTGCGTACCGTGGATCCATGCTGCCGTACCACCACCCCGCGTAGAGCCCCTCGTAGAAGCCCATGAGGTAGATCGCGGCGAAGACCGCATAGCCCAGGCGGTACAGCAGGCTTCGATCCGGGGCGGTTTCCTCGCCCAGCGGGCGGGGGCGGTACCCCAGCGCGGCGATTCGGCGCGCGAGGGTGGGGAGGTCGACCTTGGCGGGGTCCCAGCGCACCGTGGCCCTGCCAGTGGCATAGCTCACCATCGCGGCTTCCACACCCGGGGTGCGCTCAAGCACCTTTTCGGTCACCCAGACACAGGAAGCGCAGCGCAGGCCCTCGACCACCAGCCGCGCTTCGCAGTGCCCCGCCGGGTCGGTCGCCACCGGGACCGCAGCCCAGTCCCCGGCGAGAGCCGGCTCGGGGCGGGGGGCGAAGTCGGTTCGCTCCGCGTAGTAGCGTTCCAGTCCAGCCCCCCGGATGATCGCTGCCGCCACCTCGCAGCCATGGCAGCAGTAGTTGTCGGTGGTTCCTTCCACCGCGGTGCCGCAGTGGGGGCAGCGCGACGCGCTGAAATGGCTCGGCGACCCGGTGGACCGCCCGTCGTGGGCCGAGCCGCCGAGCCGCCGAGCCGCCAAGCCGCCGTCAGCGCGGTTCGGTCGAGTAGGACGAGACAATGGAGTCGGCGCCGTGGATGGCGATGTAGGCGAAGGCGGCATTCACGAGTACCACGATCAGCAGGCCGATCGCGATGGCCCAGGGCCAGCGGCGGCCTGCCGGGCTACTTGCTGTCGGTTCCAATGTGTCCCTCGGTCTTGAAGGTGGCATCGATCGCGACATGCCTGGTCGGAGACGAGACGGTGACCTCGAAAGGAATGGTTCGCGGCAGATCCGGGCTCGCTCTGACCCGGATGATGAGCGGTACCGTCCGGCTTTCCGTCGTGGCCAGTGAGATGTCCTGGACCAGAATCTGGGCGTCGGGCAGCCCTCCGACTTGAATGTGGAACGGGACTGGCTCGGCGGAGGCCTCCTTGTTCGTGATCCGGAGCAGATAGGTGTTCCGCACGAAGCCGTCGGCGTCCAGCGTGAACAGCGAGCCGGGTGCCCGCTGCACGGCGGCATCGAATGGGGCGCGTGCCCCCATCAGGAGGACCGTTGCGGCCGCGATACCTGTCAGGAGCCCGCCGTACACCAGGGTGCGGGGTCTGACCCGGCGCGGTTTCCGTTCCTGCAGCTCGGTCATCGAGCCCCACTCGATCAGGTTCCCGTGGCCGAGTTTGTCCATGACGATCCCGCAGGCATCGATGCACCGGGCGCAGGCGATGCACTCCAACTGGAACCCGTCCCGGATGTCGATCCCCTGTGGGCAGACGAAGACACACTTGTTGCACTCGATGCACCGCCCCGCCTCCTTGGCGTCGGCACCGCCCCGTGGCTCCCCCCGCGGCACGCTGTACTGCACCATCAGGGTCTCCCCGTCGGTCAGTGCGCTCTGAAAGCGGGCGTAGGGGCAGAGGTAATTGCAGAACTGCTCCCGGAACCAGGCGAGGTCGAGGAACCAGAGGGCGGTGAAGATCCCCACGATGGCGTACTCCAGCCCGCTGCCCCGGCCGCTCCACAGCTCGCGGGCGCCGGCGAAATAGCTGCCGAACGACATCGCAATGACGAAGGCTATGGCGAGGAACGCCCCCCACTTCAGCGCCTTCCGCCCGGCCCGGTCGAGGCCCCAGCCCGCTTCGTCGCGCTTGCGGCGATGCACCCAATCACCCTCGATCCACTCCTCCAGGGGCCGGATCCAGGTGTCGAGGAAGACGGTCTGCGGGCAGGCGAAACCGCACCACAGACGTCCGAAGAGGGACGTGAAGAAGAACAGCGCAAAGGACAGGAACAACAGCAGGAGCAGCAGGAAGATGGTGTCCGCGGCCGTGAAGATCGCGCCGAACGCGTACAGGGTCCGTCCCGGCAGGTCGATGAGCAATGCCGGATTGCCGTTGACCATCAACCAGGGGGTGGCGAACAGGATCAGGTGTAGAACCGCGAACGTGCCCTGGCGCAATCGCTGCCAGGGCCCGGTGACTTTTTGTTCGTAGATCCATTTCCTGCTTGTCCTGAATCCCAGCATCATTCCTTGCCTTGCTCAGGGGGCCGACCGCAGCCCGGCCTCACGGCGCCTTTCCCGGCGCTACTGCCCCGAGCCGGTGGCTTGGCGATTCCGGCTGACCACGTAGGCCGCCACTTGGGCGACCTTCTCCGGGCCAAGGATCGGACCCCACGTCAACATGCCCTTTTCAGGCACCCCAACCGTGATGGTGTTCAGAATGTTCTCCGGCTTGCCGCCATGGATCCACACCGTGTCGACCAGACTGGGGCCGATTCCGCCGGTCAATTCGGCCCCATGGCAGGGCACGCAGTTGGCCTTGAAGATCGCCTCGCCAGCTTGGATGTTCTCGGGGGTCAGCTCGACCGACGTCGCTGCGGCTTGCCTCGGCCAGCGCTTATCCGCGGCTGTCATCTCCGCCGCCAGCGTGCCGACCTCGGAACGGTGGGCAATGAAATGGTAATGGACCGCGTAGCCGAGGGCCCAGACGATGGTGAGGTAGAACAGGCCCAGCCACCAGTTCGGCATCGGGTTGTCGTATTCCTCGATGCCATCGGATTCTGCGGCGTGCCCGAGAACCTGGTCCTTCATGCTTTCCTTGCTCACGACTCGCCTCCGTCATTGAAGGGGAGGCGGCTGTCCGCCTCCATTCGCGCCTTGTTCTTGCCCGACCAGGCCCACCAGGTCCAGAAGACGAAGCTCCCCAGGAACAGCGCCGTCATGATCCCGAGGATCCAGCCGAGTCGGACGCTCTCCGCTGCTTCCTTGAGGAGCGGGTTCATGGCGTCGCCGGCCCCGGGGTGGTCACGGTGGCGGCGGTGGTCTTGCCGCCGCGGATGGCTGCGCGGCCGTCCGTGCCGAGCCGCTGCAGGTACGCGATCAACGCCACGATCTCCTTGTCCGGCTCGGTGGTGATGCCGGCCTGGCCCAGCCGGTCCACAATGCCTCGGGCTTGCTCGGCGATAGCTGCCGGCGCCGCCGTGATCTCCCCGTCGCTGTAGGGCACCCCGACCCTCTTGAGCGCCCGGAGTGAGGCCTGGATGTCCGCCGGATCGTAGCTCTGGTGATGCAGCCAGGTGTACGGGGGCATCACGCTTCCCGGGGAAGTGCTTCGCGGGTCGCGCATGTGCTCGTAGTGCCAGGCGTCGGGGTACTTGCCGCCCAGCCGTTGGAGGTCCGGCCCCAGGCGGCGCGACCCCAGCAGAAAGGGGTGATCGTAGGCGTACTCACCTGCCCGGGTCCACTCGCCGTAGCGAAGCACCTCGGCCCGCATCGGACGCACCATCTGCGAATGGCAGAGGTAGCAGCCTTCCCGAAGGTAGATGTCGCGACCGGCGACCTCGAGGGCCGTGTAGGGCGTCACCCCCGGCAGGGCCGCGGGTCCGCCGGTCGTGGAAAACATGGGGACGATCTCCACGATGCCGCCGATGAGGATCGCCACGGTCACCAGCACCGCGAAGAGCCCACTCTTGCCTTCCAGGGTCCGGTGCGCGGCGGTGTAGCCGCGTTCAGTCGTCTCGCTCATTGTCGGTCTCCCTCAGCGCGCTGCGGCCGCCGCCGGCGCCTGCGCCGCGGTAGGGCCGTTGACGGTCTTGTAGAGGTTCACGGCCATCATGATGGCACCAGTGAGGTACATCAGGCCGCCAAGGAGCCTGAGCCAGTAGAACGGCGCGAGCTGGTGGACGATATCCACGAAGTTGGGATACTTGAGCTGGCCGGCGTCATCGAAGGCCCGCCATTCGAGGCCTTCGGTGAGTCCGGCGGCCCACATCGAGACCGTATAGAGCACGATCCCGATGGTGGCCAGCCAGAAGTGGCTGGTGGCCCACTGTGGATAGGCCAGCTCCTGCTTGTGCCACAACTTGGGCACGATCCAGTACAGGATGCCGAAGGAGATCATCCCCACCCACCCCAGCGCGCCAGAATGCACGTGGCCGATGGTCCAATTGGTGAAGTGGGAGAGGCTGTTCACGGCCCGGATCGACATCATCGGGCCCTCGAAGGTGCTCATCCCATAGAAGCTGACCGCTACCACCAGGAACTTCAGCACCGGATCAGTGCGGACCCGGTCCCAGGCGCCCCGCAGCGTCAGGAGCCCGTTCAGCATGCCGCCCCAGGAGGGGGCGAGCAGCACGATGCTGAACACCATGCCCAGAGTCTGGGCCCATTCCGGGAGCGCGGAATACAGCAGGTGATGGGGGCCGGCCCAGATGTAGAGGAAGATGAGCGCCCAGAAGTGCACGATCGACAGCCGGTAACTGTAGACCGGGCGCTCCGCGATCCGCGGCAGGAAGTAGTACATCAGGCCCAGGAACGGGGTGGTCAGGAAAAACCCTACCGCGTTGTGCCCGTACCACCACTGCACCAGCGCATCGGTCAGCCCGGCGTAGATCGGGTAAGACCGAGTGAAGGTGGCCGGGATTGCCAGGCTGTTCACGATGTGCAGCACCGCGATCACCAGCACGAACGACATGTAGAACCAGATCGCCACGTACAGGTGCTTCACCTTCCGGACCGCGATCGTGCCAAAGAAGTTCACTGCGAAGATCACCCAGACAATCGTGATCAGCACGTCGATCGGCCAGATCAGCTCGGCGTACTCCTTGGATTCCGTGAGGCCGAGGGGCAGCGTCACCGCCGCACAGACGATGATCAGCTGCCAGCCCCAGAAATGCAGCCGGGACAACAGGTCGTTGAACATCCGGGTCTTGAGCAGCCGCTGCATCGAGTAATAGATGCCGAAGAAGCAGACATTCCCCGCAAACGCGAAGATGATCGCGTTGGTGTGCAGCGGCCGAAGTCGCCCGAAGGTCGTCCACTGCAGGCCCAGGTTCGCCGGCCACCAGGCGATCTCCAGCGCGATCCACACCCCGACCAGCAACCCGACGACGACCCACACGACGCTCGCCGTGACAAACATCTTCACGATCGCGTCGTCGTAGCGGGTTTCGTCCACCGTACTCACTCCGGTATGTTGCACGGCGTCGTCTCCTCCAGTTGAGAAATGATGGTGAGCGCTTCTCTCGTCGCTGCCTTCGTCGCCGGCCTGCTCGGCAGTGCCCACTGCGTCGGCATGTGCGGCGCCTTTGCCGCCTCGTGCGCCCGGGCCCGCGGCGGTCTTCTCGCCTGGCACTTCGGGCGGATCGGCACCTATGGACTGCTCGGCGCTGTCGCCGGGGGCATCGGCCGCTTTCTGCCCGGCCCCCCGTGGGCCCCCGCCGCCCTTGCCACGCTATTGCTCGTCTGGTTCGCCCTGGCCCTCGCCGGGCTCGTTCCCGAACCCCGCCTCCTGCCCCCCGGACTGACCCGGGCCGGCAGCCGGGCCGCCGCACAACCCACGACCTCGGCCCAACTGGTCTTCGGGGTCGCCAACGGCTTCCTTCCCTGCGGGCTTGTCTACTCCGCGCTCAGCATGGCCGTCGCGGCGGCCACCCCCGGTAGGGGCAGCCTCACCATGCTGGCGTTCGGGGCTGGAACTCTGCCGGCTCTCTCAATCACGGCGCTGGGCCTGAGGCGTCTCGTCCTGACCACCCTGTGGCGCAGACGACTCTTTGCCGCGCTGGTGCTGGCTACCGGGCTCTGGACGATTTGGACCCGCGCCGACGACCCGTCCTTGGCCAAGCACCAGCACCACCAAGGCTTTCCCGATGCGACGTCAGAATGAGAGCGGGCAGAAGAGTATGCAAGGGCTCGTGAAGTGAAAAGGGAGGGCGGATGAATCCGCCTTCACGCTGACGAGCAAGCTGGAGCGCGGCGAGGGCTTGGCCTGCCCCGCCGCGCCGCTGGGGCAATTCGGTGGTGGAGGCTAGAGGCGCGGTCGGGAGCGGCGCTCGCCGTGGGCCGTTTCTCGCGCCACGACCGGTTGGGCAAAGGCGGGCCGCTCGGCGGTTGGCAGGCCGAGATACATCCGGGCCCGGTCCAGGGCGTCATCGAGGTTTCCAGTAACATTCTTCTCGCCGAGCTCGGCGTAGAATGCCGAGTTGGTGAGGGCCACGACCGGTTGCGAGTGCACTTCCGCGAGGATGACGAGGGTGCCCTCCTTCCGGCTGCGGTGCACCACTTCGCGGAGCGCGGCGAGACCAGTGGAATCGATCGCTGGGACGCGCCGCATCCGGATGATGAGCACCTTGGGCTTCCGGGCCACGCTACCCAGGGCGGTCTTGAAGGATTCCGCCGCCCCGAAGAAGAACGGCCCGTCGATCTCGTACACATCGACGCCCGGCGGCACCTCCCGCACCGCCACGGTGTCCGCCCCCCGCAGATCGCGGTCGGGCCCGTCCTCCAACTCACGGGTCAGCAGACTCACGTTGGTCACCTCAGCCATGCGCTTCATGAAGAGGAAGGCGGCGAGCACCATGCCGACCTCCACCGCGACGGTGAGATCGACCAGCACGGTCAGCAGGAACGTGGTGAGCAGGACCAGCACGTCGCTCTTGGGCGCACTGAGTTCGGCCTTGAAGCCGCGCCATTGACTCATGTTGTAGCTCACCACGACCAGGATGGCGGCCAGGACCGCCATCGGGATGAGCGCCGCCCATTTGGCGAAGAACAGCATGAGCAGCAGCAGGGTGAGCGCGTGCACGATGCCGGCGACCGGCGTCCGGCCGCCATTCTTGACGTTGGTCGCGGTACGGGCGATGGCGCCGGTAGCCGGGATGCCCCCGAACAGCGAGCTGGCGACGTTGGCGATGCCCTGGGCGACGAGCTCGATGTTGGAGCGGTGTCGAGACCCGATCATGCCGTCTGCGACCACTGCGGAGAGCAGTGACTCGATCCCCGCGAGCATGGCGATCGTGAAGGCCGGCGCAATCAGGCCGCGCACAGTGGCGAGCGAAATGTCGGGGAGGTGCGGGGTCGGAAAGCGCGACGGGAGCTCGCCGAAGCGGTCGCCGATGGTCTCCACCGGCAGATCCAACAGCTGGACGGCCACCGTCGCGACGATGAGCGCCACGAACGGTGCGGGGATGCGGCGGCTCACCCGGGGCCAGAGCAACAGCACGGCGAGGGCGAAGCCTGCAACGCCGAGCGCCCACGGGTTGAGGCTGCCCATGTTGGCCGCGTAACTCTCCCATTTGGCGATGAACTCCGTCGGGACGGATGGCAGGTGGAGTCCGAAGAAGTCCTTCACCTGGCTCGAGAAGATGACGAGCGCGATCCCGCTGGTGAATCCCATGGTCACGGCGTGGGGGATGAACTTGATCGCAGCACCCAGCTTCGCTACCCCGATCGCGATCAGCATCACCCCCGCCATGAACGTCGCGACGATGAGCCCGTCCATGCCGTACTGCTGGATCACCCCAGACACGATCACTACGAACGCACCGGTGGGGCCGCCGATCTGGACCCGGGATCCTCCGAGTGCCGAAATGAGGAACCCCGCCACGATCGCCGTGGTCAGGCCGGCCTGCGGCGTCGCACCGCTGGCGATGCCGAACGCGATCGCCAGCGGGAGGGCCACAACTCCGACCACGATGCCGGCCGTGAGATCGCGGCTGAACTGCCGGGCATCATACCCCTTGAGCGTCGTGAGCAGCTTGGGAACGAGCACGTCAGGTCAGGTCCCTGGCCTCGAGAGGGCGAAAACAGAGATCGAAGGCGAGAAACAGGGTCCGCGCGAATGGCCAGACGATGAGCGGCATGAGGATCGCCTCGACGGGACCGGCGATCTGCAGCACGTCCCAGGGCGGTGCGGGCCAGGTTCGGATGAGCGTGGTCACGAAGATGCTCATCGTGATGAGTTCGGCGAGAAAGAGATTAAACCAGAGGGCGCCGAGGGTGTAACCGTCCTCCCCCCGGCGGGTTCGCAGTCCACACGAGGGACAGTGGTCCTTCATCCGGAACCAGCCGGCGAACATCGGCCCGCCACCACACACCGGGCACCGCTTTCGTAGCGCGCGGGCGAACATGACCCGCTTGGGCGGTTGGCGGGGGAGGGCACGAGCGGTCATGCAGAAACTCCCTGAAACGGTGTTGGCGGGGCCGCGGCCCCGCGCATCGCAATCGGGCTAGGCCGCAGCTATCGGAGGTCCGCTGACTGACAGCAGTCAGCTGATAGCTGATAGCCGATAGCCTACTCCCCGCTGGCTCGAAGCGCGTTGAGAATCACCGCGACGTCGATCGCTTCCTGCAGGATCGCCCCCATGATCGGGGGAATGTAGCCGAAGGCGGCGACCACCATCGCGAGGCCGGAGAGCCCGAGCCCTGCCCAGACGCTCTGGCGGGCGATGGCCATGGTACGGCGGCTGATCTGGACCGCCTCGGCGACTCGGTTGGCGTCGTCGGCCAACACCACCGCGTCCGCCGCCTCTGCAGTGATCCCGCCCCCGTGCGCTGCGAGGGCCACTCCGACGCTCGCTCGCATGAGCGCCGGGGCGTCGTTGGTCCCGTCACCCATCATGAGAACCCGCTCGCCGGCGCGCTCCAGTTCTTCCACCACACTGACCTTGTCGGCCGGGAGCAAATCGGCTCGGACCTCCGGGATGCCCACCGCGTCAGCGACCGCACGGGCGTGGCCGAGGTGGTCGCCGGTCACGAGGATGATCCGGCGCAGGCCGAGCCGGCTCAGGGCCTCGACCAGCCCATGTGCCTCTGGGCGAAGCCGGTCAGCGAACTCGATTACGCCGCCCGGCGCGCCGTCGACCGCCAGCCAGGCGCGCAGTCCGGTTGCCGCGCCATTCCACCGGGCAAGGCTGAGCTCCGGATGGCACGCCGAGACAAACGACCGAGCTCCGAGGGTAATATCATGTCCATCGACCCGGCCGGTGACCCCCTGGCCGGGCCGCTCTTTCACGTCGGTCGCGGCCGGGATGGCAAGGCCGCGCTCGTAGGCAGCGGCGACGATGGACCGCGCCAGCAAGTGGCCGGCATCGGCGTCTACCGCCGCGGCATATCCCAGAATCTGGTCGGCCTCAAAGGGCGCAACCGGGATCACCGTGGTGACCGCCGGGCGACCGATCGTCAGGGTCCCCGTCTTGTCGATCAACGCGGCCGTGACCTGTCCCAGCCGCTCAAGAGCCTCGCCGTGGCGGATGATGATGCTCCGTCGTGCGGCTCGGTTGATCCCGCCGATCATCGCGACCGGCGCAGCCAGGATTAGCGGACAGGGCGTCGCGACCACCAGGACCGCCAGGACCCGGGTCGGGTCGTGGGACGCCAGGTACGCGACCGCGCAGACCGCCAAGGTGATCGGCGTGAAGGCAATCGCGTACCGATCGGCCATCCGCTGCAACGGGGACTTGCTCCCCTCCGCGCTCCGTACCAGCTGGACGATCTTGGCGTACTGGCTCTCGCTCGCGACCGCCTGCGCTTCGACGGTGAGCGGTCCCTCAAGGTTGAGGCTGCCGCTCATGAGCCGCGTGCCGGGTTCGGCGGTCACCGGTAGCGGTTCGCCGGTCAGCCGGGATTGGTCGATGTGCGAGTAGCCTCGCACGACCGCCCCGTCGCAGGGCACCATCTCCCCGGGGCGCACCAGCACCAGATCGCCGAGGCAGACCTGCTCTGCCGGTATCTCCTCGACCGTGCTGCCACGGAGTCGGTTCGCCCGCCGCGGGGCGGCCGCTTCGAGCTGCTCCACCGCTCGCGACGCCCGTCCGGCAGCGTAGTGCTCGAGGGCCTCGCCCCCGGTCTGCATGAGTATCACCACCAGGCCGGGCAGCGGCTGTTGCAGAAGGAGGGCGGTGAGGATCGCCAGCGAGGCGACCAGATCGGCGGCGAACCGTCCCTGGAACGCGCCGGCCACCGTCCGCCAGACTACGGGGAGTCCCAGGACCAGCAGGCCAATCAGCCAGCTGCGGAGGGCCCACACGGGCGACGGCCCCGCCTGGAGGGCGAGGCCGATGAGGATCACCAGGAAAGTCGCCAGGGGGGGCGTCGCCGCCACCACCCAAGGCGACCGGGAACCGCGGCTCACGATGCTTGGGCGGCGTCCGGCACTTCGGCGGGGGAGCGCTCCCGCCGCAGGGTGAAGCCCACCCCTCGCACGGTCTGGATCAGGTTTTCGCCCGCCGCCTTCTGGAGCTTGCGGCGCACGTTGCCGACGTGCACGTCGACCACATTGCTCTCCGGGTCGAAATGCATGTCCCACACCTTCTCGAGCAGCGTAGTGCGGCGGACCACCTGCTCCGGGTGCAGCAGGAAGAACTCGACGATCTGGAATTCCTTGGGCGTGAGGTCGAGCGCCTTCTCGTTCACCAGCACCACGTGACGCAGCCGGTCGAGGGTGAGCGGACCGAAACGGAGCACCTCGAGCCGCTCCGCCCCGCCGCGCCGGGCCAGTGCCCGGATGCGGGCCAGCAATTCGTCAAACCGGAACGGCTTCGCCAGGTAGTCGTCCGCCCCCGCATCGAGGCCGCGGACGACGTCTTCGACCGCGTCACGGCTGGTGAGCATCATGATGGGGGTATTGCGCCCCTCTCGCCGCAGCTCCATCGCGATCTGGAACCCGTTCTTCTTCGGGAGTACGACGTCGAGCAGAATCACGTCGTACTCGTAGACGTGTGCCAGGGTGGTGGCTTCCTCACCGTCCGTGGCAATGTCCACGACGTAGCCCTCTTCCTTCAGGCCCTGCTCGATGAACCCCGCGACCTTCCGGTCGTCTTCCACGCAGAGGATTTTCATGGGAGTCTAAGGTACGCCCCTCAAATGAACGCCCGGCGAACGCTCCATGAAGGCTTCTTTATTTTGAGGAAACGGGCAGCTGGAGCACGAAGCACCCGCCCCCCCCGTTGTGGGACACCGCGCTGAGTTCGCCGCCCAAGAGGCGGGCCAGCCGGCGTGACAAAGGCAGGCCGAGACCGCTGCCCTTGCCCTCTTCTCCCGCCTTGGTCTGGTAGACGTCGAACACTCGTTCGAGGTCCTCCGGCGGAACTCCCGGTCCCTCGTCCCGGATCCGAAACACTACTGATCGACCTTCCTCCGACAGGTCCACCTGGACGCTGCTGCCCGCCGGCGTGTGGCGGATCGCGTTGCCGAGCAGGTTCACCAGGATCTGCTCCACCCGGTGAGGATCGGTGCGGCAGATGGGCACTTCGGTGGGGAGATCGGCCATCAGCCTGACCGACTTCCCATCGGCGGCGGGGGTGACTCGGCTCATCGCCTGCCGGACGACGCTGCCACATTCGACGTCGCGGATCACGGGCTTCAAGCGATCCTCGTCGAGCCGGGAAAGGTCCAGCAGGTCGTTGATGAGGCTGATCGCCTGTTCGGCCGAATCCAGCACCTCGAACGCCGCCCGGGGAACGGTCGCCGGGTCCTTCCGCCGCACCAGCATTTCCGCCCAGCCATAGACGGCGGCAAGAGAATTGCGGAGCTCATGGTTCACCATGGCGAAGAACCGTTCCCGCGACCGATGCAGCTGCTGTACTTCCTCGAGCAGTCGGGCGCTCTCTTCATGCAAACGCGCGTTCTCGATCGCGGCCGCGGCCTTCGAGGCGAGCAACTGGGCGATATGCTCGTCCTCTTCGGTGAACTCGTCGCCGCCGACCTTCTCCGTGAGGTACAGGTCTCCGACCACGCCCCGCTTGCCGACGATCGGCACACCCAGGAACGTCCGCATCTGGGGGTGGTGTGGCGGGAGGCCGTGGCTGGCGGGGTGCTTCGCCAGATCGGCTAGCCGCACGCTGTGACCCTTGTGGATCACCAACCCGAGGACGCCATGGCCGCGTGGATGGTGATCCATCCGCGCGATCTCTTCCGCCGACATGCCATGGGTGGTGAAGGTCTCCAGCGTTCGGCCATCGGGGGCCAGCAGGCCGACGGCGGCGTAGCGGGCACCGATCACGTCGGCCGCCAGGTCCGCAACTCGTTGCAGCACCGACTCCAGATGCAATTCGGAGATCAGGCCGGGGGCGGCCTCGATCAGCCGCTCCAATCGTGAAGATCGCGAGGCACTGGCCCCGGCGAGGGATGAACTCGGCGCCTTCATAATCGCTAATTCTAATGGCTCCAAGTGCTTGCGGCGAGCCCTGAAGTTCCGTGGAGATTCACGCTCGCTTCATGAGCGCTGCCCTAGCGTAGCCTTGAAGCCAAGCGGAAGAGACCGAATGCAACTGCGCCGTATCGTTGTTGCCAGTGATGATTCCAGGGAAGGGCAGGCTGCCTTGGTGGCGGCTGCCCGGCTTAGTCAACGCTGCCGCAGCCGTGTGACGGCCCTCACGGTCCTCGAGATGGGGTACGATGAGGCGGTGACGGCGCAGGCGGTTCAGGGACTCACCGCCAGGGTGACCGCCGCGATGGGGTTGTTCCCCAATGCCCCGAAGATCGAGGCCGAGGTCGCGTTCGGGCTGCCTGGGGTGGAGATCGGCCGGTTCGCGGAGAACCGGTCGGCCGATCTGGTGGTTGTCGGTCGCAAGCGTCGGACCGAGTTGCAGCGACGGCTGCTCGGAGACACCGCGGACGCGGTTGCGCGCCGCAGCGGGACACCGTGCCTGTTTGTGACGGCTGGGGATTTGGACTTCGGACGCGTGTTGGTGGCACTGGACGGCACCGAACGGGGCCTCTCGGTACTCATTGCGGCGATGGACTTCGCGCGGCTCACCGGCGCCAAGCTGCGGGCGGTGAGCGTCGAGCCGGCCTACGAGAACGAGGACAGGGTGCCGCGACTGCTCACCGGTCGAAGCGCCCGACTGGTGGAGGCGGTGGATGGCCTGATCAGCTCCTCCCCACTGGGGCGCTCCGCATGGGATCGGGGCGACCGAATCCCCGCCCCTCCACCGATCGTGATCCACCGGGGCCCGATCGTCGCTGAAATCCTGCGCGAGACTGAACAGAGCGACGCCGACTTGCTCTTCATCGGGTATCATCGTGGCGGCCCCGCGGGCATCGTGGACGCCGGCAGTGTCGCCCGGCGGCTGACCCACGAAGCGCCCTGCGGTGTGCTGACTATCCCATTGTGAGGCGCGCATGACCCCCGCCAATGTCGGCACTGTCGATCGCGTGATCCGCATGGTCCTGGGGGTCCTGCTGCTCGGGCTGTACGGAGCGCTCGAAGGCCCGTGGAAGTACTTTACCCTCCTTGGCCTGTACCTGGTGGCCACGGCACTGTCCAGATTCTGCCCCCTGTATCGCCTGATCGGACTCTCGACCTGTCGGACCTAGGAGGGTTATACCCATGCAACGCGCGCTGCGGTGGCTCGCTCGGGGCGGGAGTGTGCTGGTCGCCCTGGTCTTCGTTTTCTTGTGGTTCCATCAGCCACCGCGCTTGGGGCTGTTGCCACCGAAGCTCCTGGCCCAGTTGCTCCTCATGACGGTCGCGGTGCTGGGGCTGCTGCTGGGGTGGTGGTGGGAGCGACTCGGCGGGGCGATCGCCGCCGTCGGAATCGTCGGGTTCCTGGTGCTCGAAAGCATCGCCAGGCATCGCTTCCCGCTGATCCCCCCGCTCTTCGTCATGCTGCTGCCGGCGCTCCTGTATCTCGTGGTCGGCTCGCCCAAGCAGTCCCCGCCGGACGCCGCCGCCTGATCGACCGTGCCCACCGTTCCCCATCTCGAACAGCACTTCACCGGGTCGGCACGCGTCCGTGACGTGGTCATCGGCATGTCTGATGGCCTCACGGTGCCGTTCGCCCTGGCCGCCGGGCTCTCCGGCGCCGTCGAGTCCACCCGCATCGTGGTGACGGCCGGCCTTGCCGAGGTCGCGGCGGGGGCCATCGCGATGGGTCTCGGCGGGTATCTCGCGGCGCGCGGCGATCGCGAGCATTACGACAGCGAGCTCGCCCGCGAGCAACGGGAGGTCGTCGACAAGATCGACTTCGAAGTTGCCGAGGTCGAGGAGATCTTCGGTCGGTACGGCGTCGCCCGGGCCGCGGTGGCGCCCGTCATCGCGGCGTTCAGGGCCCGGCCTGACGCCTGGGTGCGCTTCATGATGCGCTTCGAGCTCGGCCTGGAAGAGCCGGATCCCGGAGCGGCACTCCGGAGCGCCCTGACTATCGCCCTCAGTTACATCGCCGGTGGCCTCATTCCCCTCTCACCCTACTTCTTCTCCGCCACGGCACGTGACGCACTGGGTGCTTCGGTTGGCGTCACCCTCGCAGCCCTTTTGATCTTCGGTTACGTCAAGGGTCGCTTTACCGGAACCCGTCCTATCCGGAGTGGCCTGCAGACCGTGTTGATCGGAGGATTGGCGGCAGCGGCCGCATTCCTCCTCGCCCGGCTTCTCAGCTGAGCGGTAAGAGACCCTTCATTCGCACCTCAGTACCCGATCACTCCAGCCCAGCTAGCATGGGTTGGGGAAGAGCCGGTTGGTCCGCGCCGGGCCCCGCGCGGCGGCCACATCGGACCGTGGGGCATCAGAATCAGCAAGGAGGTGGCTTGTGCGGCGGACGGCGATCGTGGTGATCCTGTTTCTGGCGGCGTCGACCGGGACCGCCCGTGCCCAGCAGGGTATGGGGTGCGGCATGAGCGGGAGCGGGCAGATGGCGGGCCGGATGGCGATGGATCACACTATGATGGCGCGCATGGACAGCCTGGATGTCGTGCTCGACAGCCTCACCAAGGTCATGAACGCGGCCACCGGGACGCGCAAGACCAAGGCCATGGCGGCGGTGCTTAACCAGGTGGTGGCGCATCATCTCGAAATGCGGCGCGCCATGCGGCATTCTATGGAATGCCAGGCGGGTATGCGCGGCGGGGCGAGTGGCTGCTCTGGTGGTGGCTGGGGCATGATGCAGGGCACCGGCACGGACAGCGTATCGGCAGGCACAAAAGACTTACCCCACTGAGGCCTGACACCTCGGGGAGGCGCAGATCTCTCCCGCTCTGGAATTGGGGCTGAGGCTGGCGGTTGCGGGGCTCGTGGGCCTGGCGGTCGGGATCGAGCGAGAGTGGTCCGGCCATGCCACCGGGCCGGGCGCCCGCTTTGCTGGGGCTCGGACCTTTCTGCTGTTCGGCCTTTCCGGAGGGGTCGCCGGTCTCTTGGCGGACCGCGGGTACACTCCACTCTCCGCCGCGCTGCTCCTCGGCGGCGCCGCACTGGTAGTGGCGGCCTACGCCATCGTCGCGCGACGCGGTGGAGACGACGCTGTCGACGGGACCACGGAGGCCGCAGCGCTGGCGGTGCTCGCGCTCGGCGTACTCGCGGGCCTTGCTGAGACCCGACTCGCGGCGGCAGCGGGCGCAGTGATGGTGCTCGCGCTGCGGGAGAAGAGCGCGATACACGGCTTCGTGCGTCGCCTGGACGAGGTGGAACTGCGGGCCGCGTTGCAGTTCGCCGTGCTCGCCCTGGTCCTGCTCCCCATCCTGCCCCAAGGTCCCTACGGTCCTTGGGGCGGCGTTAGGCCGCGCGAACTCTGGGGCGTCGTCTTGCTGGTCTCCGGCCTTAATTTTGCCGCGTACATCGCCCGGCGCGCCATCGGCGAGAGCCATGGCACCGCGGTGGCGGGGATGCTCGGCGGGCTGGTGTCCTCAACCGCGGTCAGCCTGACCTTCGCGCGACAGAGTCGGATCCGGCCCGCCAGCGCCGTTCCCCTCGCACTCGGGGTCATCGGGGGCTGCACCGTGCTGCTGCCACGGCTGCTGGTGATCTCGCTCCTGCTGCGGCCGGCGCTGGCGGCCACCGTGGCGCCGTTCTTCCTCCCGCCGCTGTTGGTCGGCGTGCTCCTCCTCGGGCTCGGCCTGCGACGTGCAGGCCAGGCCGACGGCAGCTCCACGCCCGAGGGCCGAACTCCGCTGCATCTCGGGTCGGCGATTCTCCTCGCGCTCGGATTCCAGGCGGTCCTGCTGGTCATGGCCTTCATTCGGGAGCGGTTCGGCGAGGTCGGGGTGCTCACCTCGGCCGGTCTGCTCGGGCTGACCGACATGGACGCGCTCACCCTCTCGATGACCCGCCTCGCCGCGGAGGCCGGCAGGCTCCAGCTGGCGGCCCTCGCCATGGCGATTGGCGTACTGTCCAACACCCTGCTCAAGCTGACCGTGGTCGTCACGGTGGGGCAGGGGGCGTTCCGACGCCGGGCGGGCCTGAGCCTCGTGCTGCTCGCCCTGGCGAGCGGTGTCGGGGTCTGGATCGGGACACGATAGACTGCTCCGGGCAGCGGCGGCCTCGACATCGCCCCCCTAACACACCACCGCGCGAGCCCCCTCCACTTCCCTGGGCGGCGAACGGCCTTTTCGCTGGCCCTTCAAGGCATTTTCATGGATCGGGACGCAGGTTATGGGTGTTCTTCATCCCCGTGCGGGAGGTCATATGGCGCAGGTCCCCTATCGCTCGATCTATGTCCCGCTGGATGGCTCGCCTTTCGCTGAGCAGGCGCTGCCGCTCGCCGGGGAGATCACCCGGCGAGCCGGTGCGATCCTGCAACTCGCCCTGGTGCACCACCCGGTGCCCGCCCTCGCCACCGCCCTCGAGGTGCCTGAGATCGAGGCGCAGTTGGACCAGGAGGGCCGGGCCCGGGAGCAGACGTATTTGAACAGCATCGTCGAGCGGGTCCGCAAGTCGGTGAACGTGCCGGTGACGGGAACGTTGCTGGACGGAGCAGTGGCGGACGCACTCGAGACCCATCTTGAGAAGACCGGTGCAGACCTGGTGGTGATTACCACCCATGGGCGTGGCCCAATGAGCCGGTTCTGGCTGGGGAGCGTGGCCGACCAGCTGATGCGGCGGCTGCATGTGCCGATTCTGCTGGTGCGGCCCGCTGCCGCCGCCGCCGCCCCGCTGCCCTTACGCCGGGTCCTCATCACGGTGGACGGGTCCCCCTTTGCCGAACGGGCCATCGACGCCGCGGTCGCCTTGGGCAAGGGGTTCGATGCCGAGTACGCGTTGCTCATGGTGGTCGAGCCGCCGTTGCCGATTGCCGACCCCTCCGGCCTGATGGTGATCCCCGCGGGGGCGAACGCCGAGCAGCAGCTGCGCGAAGCGGCGACCAAGTACCTCGACGGTCTGGCGCAGCGCCTGCGCAAGGACGGCCTGACCGTGACTACGCACCCGATCGAGGCGGCTGGGGCCGCGGCGACGATCATCGCCCAGGCGGACGCGCTCCAAGCGGATCTGGTCGCCATCGCGAGCCATGGCGCGGGAGGCTTCGAACGGCTGGTGGTGGGGAGCGTCGCTGACAAAGTGATCCGCGGGTCCACCCACCCCACGTTCGTGGTCCGGCCCTCCCGGGAGTCGGTCTGACGGTCGCGGGCGCGTGACTCGCGTCCCGGCGAGACCTACTTCATGCTTGGGGTTGCGCCGGGCGCTCGGTAGGGGTGTGGGTGCCGGTGTGGCATTCGCTCTCCTGGAGTCCAACACCCGGGTGCGGCTCGAGGGTCGCTCCTGCAGCCTGGATCACGTCGGGACCATCTCGAGCCAGGAATTCATGTCGGTCACACCGGGACTCGAGTTCCGGCCCTGACGGCCGGGTTGAGGACATCCCTGCGGCCTCCTAAGTTCCTGCCCCGGCTTGTTCGGCCGTCACCCGCGAGGCAGTCTCGTGCTTTCCCTCTGGTTCGCCATTCCCGCCTGGATCCGTCAGCTCGCCGAGCTGCTCAAGGTGGACGCTGCGGAGCTGATGCGGAAGCTCCTCCAGTTGGTTCTCATCTGGATCCTGTGTTACGTCGCCTGGCGGGTGGTCGCGCTGGTCGCGCGGCGCATCGAGATGGCGGTTGATGATGGCGACGATGCGATCTTTACCGAGCGGGAGCAGCGCGGCCAGACCATTTCACATCTGCTCCGAAGCGTCGGACGGGTGGGCCTGGTCGCGCTCGCTATTATCCTGTCGCTCAATGTCTTCGTCGACATCGGCCCGCTGCTCGCCGGGGCGGGGATCCTTGGACTGGCGGTCTCTTTCGGGGCGCAGAGCCTCGTCAAGGATGTGATCTCGGGGTTCTTCTATCTGGTGGAAGGTCAATTCGCGATAGGCGATGTGATCGAGGCCGCCGGCAAGACCGGGGTTGTGGAACGGATGACGCTCCGCATGGTCGTCCTCCGCGATGTCCATGGTACGGTCCACATGGTTCCCAACGGGCAAATCACCACCGTCAGCAATATGACGCGCAAATGGTCGCGCGCCGTCGTGGATGTGGGCGTCGCATACGGGACCAATGTCGACCAGGCGCTGGCTGTGTTCCGTGATGAGGCGCTGCGGCTCGCCGCCGACCCCGATTGGCAGTCGAAGTTCGATGGCGAGCCGGAGATCGCGGGGGTAGACGGCCTCGGTGACAGCGCGGTCACCATTCGCACGTTGCTTCGCACCTATCCCGGCCAGCAGTGGGCGGTGGGGCGCGAATTCCGCCGCCGCATCAAGAATCGTCTGGACCGGGAGGCCATCGAGATCCCGTTCCCGCAGCGGACCCTGCACATCCGGATGGGAACGCCGACCGGGGCGGACGACCGCGCCGCAGCACGGCCGGGGGAGGTGGGTCCGTTCCCGTCTCGGCCTCCGCGCGATAGCCAGATCGTATCGCCGGATTCCGCGGAGTCCTAAGTTCACCTTCGCCGAGCCGCCGAGCCGCCGAGCCGCCGAGCCGCCGAGCCAACGACCATGGCCCTCCGCCTCTTCAATACGCTCACCCGCCAGGTGGAGCCGTTCGTCCCGCTCACGGCCGGGCGGGTTTCGATGTACACCTGCGGCCCGACGGTGTGGAACTACGCCCACATCGGGAACTTCCGGACCTTCCTGTTCGAGGACCTGCTCCGGCGCTGGCTTGAGGCCAGTGGCTTCGGAGTGTTGCACGTCATGAACCTGACGGATGTGGACGACCGGATCATCAGGGAGGCGGGCGCGAAAAGCACCTCGATCCGCTCATTCACCGAACCCTTCGCGACGGCCTTCTTCGAGGACCGCGATTATCTCCGCATCCGTCCCGCGCATGAGTACCCGCGGGCGACGGAGTTCGTGCCGCCGATGATCGAGCTGGTCCAGGGCCTCCTCGCCAACGGGACCGCCTACCAGGGCGAAGATGGGTCGGTGTACTTCGCGATTCAGCGCTTCCCGGCCTATGGGCGTCTGTCGCAGTTGGACCGCCGTGAGCTCAAGGCCGGCGCCAGCGGTCGCGTGGCTACCGACGAGTACGACAAGGAGAACGCGCAGGACTTCGTGCTCTGGAAGGCGGCGAAGCCGGAGGACGAAGCGGTGCAGGCAGCGTGGGACGCCCCCTTCGGGCGCGGCCGTCCCGGCTGGCACCTGGAGTGCTCGGCGATGGCGTTGGCGCTGCTCAAGCGGCACGGCTTCGGAGAGGTGCTCGACATTCACGCGGGCGGGGTCGACCTGATCTTCCCGCACCACGAGGATGAGATTGCCCAGAGTTGCGCCTTCACCGGCAAGCCGGACTTCGCTCGCTACTGGCTCCATGGCGAGTTCCTGAACGTGCGCGGTACCAAGATGTCCAAGCGCTTCGGGAACATCACGACGCCCCGCGACCTCCAATCCGACGGTGTGGATGCGGGCTCGTTCCGGCTGCTCGTCTTCCAGACGCACTACCGCCAGAAGCTGGACCTGACCGACGAAGCGCTCGCCGCCGCCCGCGAAGGAAGCCGTCGCTTGGGCGAGTTCGATGGCCGGCTGGGACGGGCCGCACCGCACGTGGGTGGGGCGACGAACGACTGGATGGCCTGGGCGCGGCAGCTGGAGTGTGAGGTGACCGCCGCACTGGACGACGATCTCAACGCCCCGCGCGCGGTGGCGGCGCTCTTCGATGCCGTCCGCGAGGGGAACCGGCTGCTCGACCAGGGGGTCTCGCCCCGCCCCGACGACCGGGCGGCATGGGCCCGGGTGATCGCGGTTCTCGACGTGCTACCCAGCGCCTTTGGCGGCATCACCGTGTTACCGGCCCTACGCGGTGAGGGGACCGTCCTTGCGGCGACCCCGCCCGAGGTCGCCTCAGACCAGCCAGCTTGGGCGGAAGGGTGGGTTGCAGCCCGCCTCGCCGCCAAGGGCCGTCGGGACTATAAGGAAGCAGACCGCATCCGCGACCTCCTCAAGGCCGCCGGGTGGGAGGTGCGGGACAACAAGGATGGCACCGTCGAGGTGCGCCGCGCATGAACGCGACGCTCAAGGCCCGGCTGGCGGCGGGGGAGACGCTCTACGGCACGCTGCTGACCCTGGGTTCGACCGAGGTGGCGGAACTGCTTGCGGTCGCCGGGTTTGACTGGATCTTTCTCGACGCCGAGCATGGGGCGCTCGACCCCAGGGATGTGCTGCACCTGCTCCAGGCGGTTGCGGGTCGGACACCATGCCTCGTAAGGGTGCCGGCGCTGGACGAGGCTTGGACCAAACGTGCCCTCGACGCTGGCGCCGAGGGTGTCATCGTGCCCCAGGTGGGGACCGCCGAGGCGGCAGAACGGGTTGTCCAGTTCGCCCAGTTCCCACCGAGGGGCCGCCGCGGTCTCGGCACCGCCCGGGCCAATCGCTACGGGCTGGGGGTGGCCGAGTACCTGAAGACGGTCTCGGACCGGGTAGTCGTAGTGGTGCAGGCGGAAACGGTCGAGGCGGTCCACAACATCCAGGCGATTGCCCGGGTCAAGGGCATCGACGCCGTCTTCGTGGGCCCGTACGATCTGTCCGCCAGCCTGGGTTTCCCCGGCGAGGTCGATCACCCCGCCGTTCGGGCGGCGATCGCCCAAGTGAGTCGGGCCTGCCGGGAGGCCGGGGTGCGCACCGGGATCTTCGCAATGACGGCGGGGGGGCTCGGCCCCTACCTTCCCGCCGGCTTTACCCTCCTTGCTGCGGGCGTGGATACGGCACTCCTGGGCGAGGCTGCCGAGGTGCTGCTCCGCGACCTGCGGAGTCGGGACACCGGCAAGCTGGGCCCGTTGACACAACCGTAAGTCCTCAACTATCATACCGTTCTGTCCGTTTTCGCTGCCCGCTGACGTAGCTCAACTGGCAGAGCACCGGTTTTGTAAACCGGCGGTTGAGGGTTCGATTCCCTCCGTCAGCTCTGTGGGTGGGGTACGGCCCAGTGGGGAGCGTGCGGTCATCGGTGGGGTGGCCGAGTGGCTAATGGCAGCAGACTGTAAATCTGCCGCGCTTTGCGCTACGTAGGTTCGAATCCTACCCCCACCACTGTTAGGCGGACGGGCGGGTAGGTGGACGGCGGGCTCGACAACGAGGGCTGTGTGCCGGGGTGCGCCTCGGCCCGCTGGTCCGCCTGCTGCGGGCGTAGCTCAGTTGGTAGAGCGTCAGCCTTCCAAGCTGAATGTCGCGGGTTCGAGCCCCGCCGCCCGCTTGGTGTAGGAAGAGGCCATGGCTTGGCCGCTCCGCTGCGAGAAGGCTCGCGTAGCTCAGTCGGTAGAGCGCATCCTTGGTAAGGATGAGGTCACCGGTTCAATCCCGGTCGCGAGCTCTGGGGAACAGACGTCAGGCGCTAGGCGTCAGGCGTCGGGATTCGGCCGAGGGGCCGGACGCCTGACGCCGGACGCCTGAACGACGAGGCGATAGAGAATGCCGAGAGAGAAGATCATCCTGGAGTGCACCGAGTGCCGGGACCGCAACTACTTCACCGACAAGAACCGGCGCAAGCACCCGGAGCGCGTCGAGTGGAAGAAGTACTGCCCCCGTTGCGACAAGCATCGGCCCCATAAGGAGTCGAAGTGAGCACGGAGGTCGCCGCCAGGGCGGCCGCCGGGCCGGCCCGCTGGATCGCGGCCACGGTCGGGTTTGGGCGTGCCGTGCGCTTGGAACTCGGCAAGGTCACCTGGCCCTCCAAGGACGAGCTGACGAAGGCGACCCGGATGATCGTGGTCCTGTCCGTGGTGCTCGGCCTGGCGATTGGCTTGCTGGACTGGATGCTCAACCTCGTGCTGGTGAACGGGGTGGCGGCGCTGAGCCGGTGAGCGACGCGCCCGAGTATCGCTGGTACGCGATCCAGACGACGGCCGGCCACGAGAACAAGGTCCGGTCCCTGATCGCACAGCGCATCGCACAGGACCCCCGACCGGAAGGCCAGCGGCTGATCCGCCAGGCACTCGTCCCGGTGCAGGAGGTCGTGGAGATCAAGAGCGGCAAGAAGGTGACGGTGGAGCGGAAGCTGTACCCGGGCTACGTCCTGGTCGAGATGGTGATGAACCAGGAATCGCTCCACGTGATCAACAGTATCCAGGGCGTCATCAAGTTCGTGGGCGCGGGGAAGTTCCCGCAGCCGCTCCGGCAGGACGAGGTCAACCGGCTCCTCGGGATCGTGGAGGAAGTCGCGGAGGCCGCGCCGAAGGAGGAGATCCCCTTCCTGGTCGGCCAGGTGGTGGAGATCACCGAAGGTCCCTTCTCGGACTTCTCCGGCACGGTGGAAGAGGTCCTG
>Ga0315273_10001175_pt1 | contig 29324 bp, 19 predicted proteins | sample YL17G02_0_MG_FD_205753 | JGI IMG/M metagenome (GOLD analysis project Ga0315273, IMG submission 205753) | Sediment microbial communities from Yellowstone Lake, YNP, Wyoming, USA - YL17G02_0 | ecosystem: Environmental > Aquatic > Freshwater > Lake > Sediment | place: USA: Wyoming | collected... | reverse complement strand
ATCGAAAACTTTTTTGAGTTATCTTGGCGGGAGCCGTTGTCCTTTATGGCACCTGTTCTTAATAAGGAAGCGTCATCTCCGAGGGTTCAGGTACGGAGACACTGAACCCGCCCAAGAATACACTATAGCGAAGATGCCCGGCGGTAGCCCTATGAAGTAACACCGAGCATGTCTATGTCTATGGAAGTCAAGTTAAAAATACCTGTTCTTATCAAGTTTTTAAACATGACTTCGTCCTCCTCGCCGTTAACACTTCCTCGTCTTTCCCGCTCCGCCGTTCGTCGTTGTAACGGTCTTCTTTATTTTTTTACGTCGTTCGCAGGGATTTAAAATCGCTTACGCGTCTATTTGAGCCTCTGTTGGTTTAAAGAACATTTGATCACGGCTATTATAAATTCAGGGAATTGGCCTGGGGATATTCGACACTTTGTACTCTCCAGCATCCAACGGATGCCGGGGTAATCATATTCGTTGATCTCTCACAGGCCTCCCGCCGGCCTTCCCGATGCAGGCAAAGCGGATCCGGCGGTCTCATTTCCCTGAACCTGCTTTACATTGCTTAAACCTCCCTGCTTGATAAAGTTTCCCGCTTGCCATGATTGAGAGCGCCAACCCGGCGATCTTCCTCGCCATCTTATTACGGGCATCCCACGGAGCCATCCCTCTCGAAACAAGAGGATCGTAGTAGTTCCTCTGAACTTTTTTTGAGACGGCTATTGCCATTTTAGCTTACGACCAATCCAAAACTAATGTAATTATCATATTGTTTCATTTTGTCCTCCTTCTCTTAGATCTCAATATTAATGCCAAAAAGCATTATTAAACATTAGGAGGAGGACTATACTTGGACAATTTAACGACAGTCTTTTTTTTCGGTCACAGCCCTTTGAAGCAACTCCGGGTATGACTCATTTTTACTCTCGCTGGTTCAGTGTCTCCGTACCTGAACCAGCCGAACTCTTGATTGGAGCAGGTGCCATAAAGGACACCAGCTCCTGCAGGAGATACACCTCTTCGACAATATTTTATCCGAGTGTGAGCAAATGTCCCGCCCCAATTAACTAAGCCTCATAATTTGATCTTTTAAAAAGCTAATAATCCAGCATATTTATTTAAATTTTTTCTTGCTCCAAGATACTGCTATTGACGAATTTAGATTATCAAGGAATGAATTAGAGTATCACACTTAACCAAAGTAACCTTCGCTTGACAAAACAGGGTGGCGGTTTTATATTGAGTGTTCTGGGCGCCCTTAGCTCAATTGGATAGAGCGTGTGGCTACGGACCACAAGGTTGGGGGTTCGATTCCTCTAGGGCGCGCCACTTTTCTATATACTCAAGATTGCATCAATATCACTTGCGAGAGATGTAACTATGCTTTTCTTAACGGTGAGAGGACGGCGTCCATTCCATGAATTCTTTTTTCCAATCTCCCTGTATTTCATTATATGAACGGAATAATGAGATTTTTAAAATGAACCGAGTGTCTTCCAATTATCATCTAATTGTTGTTTCTACATAATCCCTGCCGAAGAAGCTTCGAAGCCAGAAATTCAGCGAATCCTTATTATTATGAGCCCGCTTATTGCCCCTGTAGCCGTGCCGTTCTTCGGGGTACGGCATAAACTCGAATGTTTTGCCTTTTTCGATCAGCTCGTTGATGAAAACGATTGTGTTCTGCATATGGACATTGTCGTCCGCCGACCCGTGAGAGATTCTCAGTCCGCCCTTGTAGTTATCGGCATACGTCAGCAGTGAACCGTTTTTATAACCGTCCGGATTTTCCGCGGGAGTGTCCATATATCGCTCTGTATATACGGAATCATAGAAATGCCAGTCTGTCACTGATGCGTCCGCATCGGCGAACTGGAAATATTCCGGCGCGTAACAAACGGCGAGCGCTGAGACATATCCGCCGTAGCTCCCACCGGTCATCCCGATTTTGTTTCCGTCAACGAAATCGAGCGTCCTGAGATATTTGACGACATCGGTGAAGTCCTTCATCTCCCAGTAGCCGAGCCTTCGGAACATCAACACTTCAGCCTTCTTGCCGAAATGTCCCGATCCACGATGGTCAACCCAAAGCTGAATTATCCCCTGCTGGCCGATGAATTGAGGGCCGAGGTTCTGGCGGAAAGCATTCTTTACCGACGGAGCGGCGGGTCCCCCGTAAACATTCATTATTACCGGGTACTTTTTACTCGTGGAGAAATCCGGGGGGAGAAGCCATATCGCAGGAAGGTGATACCCGTCCGAAACAGGTATGCGGAATATTTCATACTTTCCGAGAGCGTATTCCTTTTCTTTGGGTGAATCGGCGCCTCCGAGCGTTTTCATCAAACTGCCGTCAGTCTTCCGCAATTCCATAGCGTTCGACGCAGCCAGCGTGCTATGAGTATCTATAAATTTCCTGGCGTCGGGCGCCATCATTACATCATGGCTTCCTTTGTTCTTTGTGATGTTCTTTATCTTTTTATCCTTGAGAGAGACGGCATAAAGGCCGGTGTCAACCGAATCTTCTTTTGAGGCGAGGAAATAGACTATCTTTTTCTTTGAGTCGTAACCGGAGATTTTGCGGACTATCCACTCTCCTGAGGTCAGCTTGATGTAGCTTCCATCCTTACGGACATTGTACAAATTGTACCAGCCGTCCCGGGAACTTATAAGAAATATACCGTCGTTTTCCGCATAACTGACGGAATTGGCTTCTAAAAATTCCACCCATTCATTCTGTGTCTCTTCATAAAGTACCGAGACATTCGCTCCATTTTCATCGCATTTGAAAATTTTCATATGGGTCTGGTTGCGGTTCATCCACTGAAAATAAAGGGCGTCGCCATTTTTATTCCACGCAGGAAATGCGAGGTAATGGTCGTTTTCATCCTTGAAATCCACCCAGTTGAATGTTCCCATGCCGGCTCCGGCAATTCCAATCTTAACGTCCGGATTAGGGTATCCCGGTTTGGGATAGAACTGTTTTTCGAGCTGGCAGTAGTCGCCCTTGAATAATGTTATCATGTAAACCGGCACCTTCGCTTGATCGAAACGCATAAAAGCGATGTTTTTCGAATCCGGACTCCACCAGTAGGCTTTGTATTTGCTGGCTCTGCCGAGTATCTCTTCGTAATATATCCAAGAGGCATAGCCGTTGAGGATTGTCTCGCTCCCGTCTGACGTAATCTGCCGTAAATTGCTTTTTCCGATGTCGTAAACGAAAAGATTGCCATCCCTTGTGAATGCGATGAAATTACCGTCCGGCGAAAGCGTCGGATTTTGTTCCTTTGCCTCCGTTTGGGTGATTCTTGTAAGGACATTTGCTTTCCTGTTGAATAGATAGATGTCATCGTTTTTTAAAAATAGGAACCTGTCGAAATCCTTCGTGCGGTCTATAGGTTTAAGAAGGTCGAATTCATCTTTTTCGATCTCTGCGTATTGGGCAGGATCCAATATTATGTACTGTCTGCCCGTATGATAATTTACCTTGTATAATTTTTTCAGGTTTACATAGAAAAAATGATCATCGTCAAACCAGCCGGAAATTTCCGGCAGCTCCGAATAGAGTTTTTCGCCTTTGTTAAGATATGCCTGCTCGAAAGTTAGTTTCTTCAATTCCGCAGCACAAAGGGAGGCAATGATGAAGAGGCACACAGCGATTCCGATAATTATTTTTTTATTATTCATATTTGCTCCGAATTTATAGATTTACACTTATCAGCGGACATTGGAATTTTACAGAGATGAAAGGCCAAGTCAAATCATTCTGCAAAAGCAATTCTTATGAAAAGTAATGCTTTATTTCTTCAATCCTGGCTAAGTTACTGATTAAAAAGATACTGCGAACCTGAGGTTGTATCAATTGGATATGCGAAATGCGCAAAGTTAAACTCCAAGCGTCAATCATTCATTGGCTCGTCGCTGAATGAAAAAGACCACAAAAAACAGTTTTAGGATATTTGCAAGCATCTTCGCCTTACGATATAATCGTAATTCTCATAACGAAAAATGGAGGTGCTAAATGTTTCATAAAAGATTATTTATACCGGGGCCGGTAGAGGTTCGCCCGGAAAACCTGTTGGCAATGGGAACTCCCCAGATAGGTCACCGCTCGAAGGATTTCCAGGACCTGTATGCCGATGTGAACGCAAAACTAAAGAAATTTCTTCATACAGAGCAATATGTCTTTTTATCCACGTCTTCTTCGAGCGGCGTGATGGAAGGCGGAATGCGCAATCTTATCAAGAAAAAAGTATTGGCAACAACCTGCGGAGCCTTCAGCGAGCGCTGGTACAAAATGGCGGGGGAAAACGGCAAACCCGGCGATCAGCTTAAGGTGGAATGGGGCAAAGGGATCAGACCCGAAATGGTAGACGAAAAGCTGAAAACCGGTGAGTACTGCTCCGTGGCTGTTGTGATGAACGAGACTTCCACGGGTGTTATGAACCCGGTAAAAGAGATAGCCGAAGTCGTCAAAAAGTATGACGATGTTCTCCTTATGGTTGATGCTGTCAGCGGCATGGCAGGCGTTGACGTTGACGTTGACGGTTGGGGATTGGATCTCTGCCTCGCCGGTCTGCAAAAATGCTTCGGTCTTCCGGCAGGCCTTGCGGTATTTACAGTCAGCGAACGGGCTATCAAGAGAGCGGAACAGGTTCCGAACAGGGGTTTCTATTTCGACTTCCTGCAATATCTAAAGTACCACCAGAAGAATCAAACCCCCTCCACCCCTTCGATTCCTCATATATTCGCTCTTAATACCCAGATGACAGATATACTCGCGGAAGGCCCTGCCCGCTTCGAGCGCCATGCGAAAATGGCGAAGCTGGTTCAGGATTGGACTGCAAAGAATTTCGCACTGTTCGCTGAAAAGGGTTTCGAATCGAAGACGGTGACCTGCATCACCAATACCAAGGGGATCAGCGTCGCCGATTTGAATTCCGCACTCGCGAAACACAAATGCCAGATCTCCAATGGTTACGGAGATTTGAAGGAAAAAACATTCCGTATCGCCCATATGGCCGACACCCAGGAATGGGAGATCAGGGGACTTCTCAGCCTGATTGACAGCATTCTGAATAAATAGAATCCGAATGAACTCGGATTTTTTTGAAATGAATATTTTTATTGGAGACAAAAAATGAAAGTGATGGTATGCGACAAATTGGCGGATGACGCCGTCAAGATTATGAAGGATGCGGGCTTTGAGGTGGACGTGAAGATCGGCCAGACCGAAGAAGAGGTTGCAAATAACATCAAAGGTTATCATGCCGTTATCGTCCGCAGCGCGACCAAGATACGTAAACCCGCGATCGAGGCGGCGGATGTTCTGAAGGTGATAGCCCGCGGAGGGATCGGCCTGGACAATATTGACGTCGCCGATGCGAAGGCGAAGGGAATCCAGGTGATCAATACACCGGAAGCAAGCACGCGCTCCGTCGCCGAACTTGCCGTCGGCTTGATGTTCGCTCTCGCCCGTTTCATTCCGCAGGCAGATGCCTCGATGAAAAAAGCGCAGTGGGAAAAGAAAGCCTTCGAGGGCATCGAGCTTGCGGGCAAGACTCTCGGGATCATCGGTACCGGTAGGATCGGGAAGGAAACCGCGAGAATCGCAAACCTGATCGGTATGAAAGTCATCGGCTGGGACAAGCTTGTTAAAACGATTGATGTGGATTTTGTGAAAATGGTGGAATTCGATGAACTGCTGGCCCAGAGCGATTTCATTTCTTTGCACATTCCGCTCGATAAAACTGCCGGCCCGACACTCGGCGTAACGGAATTCGGGAAAATGAAACAGGGCGCGTTTCTCGTAAACTGCGCGCGCGGCGGAGTCGTTGATGAAAAAGCGCTTCTCGAAGCGCTCAACAGCGGCAAGATTACAAGAGCGGCTGTGGACGTTTTTATGAAAGAACCGACGGATAATATGGCGCTTGTCAATCATCCGAATGTAATCTGCACGCCACACCTCGGGGCTTCCTCGAAAGAAGGGCAGAAGAGGGTAGGAAAAGAAGTCGCAGAAAAGGTAGTCGCTGCGCTGAAGAAATAGCAAGCAGTACAACAGGAGACAAAAATGGCGAACGTGTCCCCGTTCCGTGCCTATAGATATACCAAGAAAAAAGTGAAACTTGATAATGTGATCGTTCAACCATACGACAAGATCACACCCGATCTGCAGAACCAGTATTATGATCGCGATCCTTTTAACGCAGTTCGCATAATTCTCGGGAAAGAGGAAAGTGGCGACAATCAGCTGAATAACAAATATACGAGGGGCGCCGCCTTCTTCTATCATTGGACGCAAAGCGGTATCCTGACGCGCGACGCAAAGCCCGCCTTTTACGCATATAACCAGGAATATAAAGTCGAGGGAAAGAAACTCGTTCGCAAGGGCTTTATCGGCTTGTGCGAGGTCGAACCGTTCGGCAAGACAGTGAAAGCTCACGAGAAAACGCTCGACGCCCCGAAAGCGGACAGGCTTAATCTTATGAGGGCAACGCATACGACCCAGGGACAGATATTCATGCTTTACTCGGATTTGAAGTGCGCCGTGAATAAAATCCTCGAGAAGGAGATTGGAACGCGCAAGCCGGATATGCAGCTCAAGGATGATTATGGCGAGATTCATAAGCTGTGGATAGTGGATAATCCGAAAGCGATCTCCGGCATACAGGCGGCGATGAAGGATAAAAAGCTCTTTATTGCAGATGGCCATCACCGCTACGAGACGGGCGTGAATTATTACAACGAGATGAAATCGCTCGACGTTCAGAAGATCGGGCACGAGAACATCCAGAACCTGATGATGACCTTCGTCAATATTGACGAGCCGGGACTCACCGTCCTCGCGACACACAGATTGGTGCACAGCCTGAAATCCTTCAATCGCGCGGAGTTTTTCAAGAAGCTCGAGAAATATTTCTCTATAGAGGAATTCCCTCATAAGGACGGCGGGGAACAGCAGGTGAGGAAGAGATTCTTTGCCGCAATGGAAAAAGACGCGGACACATCTCATCTTTTCGGCTTATATCTCAAAGGTGACAAGAATTATTTCCTGCTTCGGCTGAAAGACGACTCCGCGATGAAGAAGCTGGTCAAAAGCCACCATTCGGATGTTTATAAAAAACTGGACGTCACGATACTACATTTTCTCATCCTCGATAAATTCCTGGGTATTGGCGAGAAGGAATTGAAGGAACAGTCGAACGTGAAATACGTCCGTCATCGAGACAAGGCAATCGAAACGATTAACAAGGAAAACATCCAGATGGCATTCCTGATGAACCCTACGAAAGTGGAGGAAGTCAAAAACGTTGCGGATAAAAACGAACGGATGCCGCAGAAATCAACCGATTTCTATCCAAAGCTTCTTTCAGGCCTGACTATCAACAGGTACAATCTCAATAAGGAATAAAGCGCCTTTAGAAATATCAAGACCGCGCCTTTCTTCAAAAGCGCGGCCTTTTTATATAATCCGGTTATATCTTCTGATATCCCCGGTTCAGAATCAATCCGCATGGGCTCTGGACTTGCTGAATATGGAGGCGAAGATGCTCTGTCCCACTTTGTGCCTCAGGTCATCAAGGTATGTGTAAATGACGGGTACCAGTATTAAGGTCGTTATCGTGGAAGCGAAAAGCCCGCCGGTAAACGCCCTGCCCAGAGGTGCATATGATATACCGCTGACATCGCTACTTCCGATTGACATCGGAATCAATCCGAATATTGTTGTGAATGCCGTCATCAGGATGGGCCGCAGCCTCAAACGCCCCGCGGTGGTAATCGCCTCCATTCTCTCATATCCTTCTTTTCTCAACCTGTTTATCAGGTCTATGAGAACGATTGCGTTGTTTACGACTACGCCGATCAGGATTATCATACCGATATAAGCCATAGGATCAGCGGTTGTCCCGGTGATAAAAAGTGTCCAGAAGGCTCCCCAGAATGCGAATGGAACTGAAGCCAGAGCGGAGAGGGGCAGAATGAAGCTTTCAAACAGGATACCCATAAGGAAGAAGACGAAGATTATCGCAATCGGAATAGCTTGTCCCATCCCGGATTCCGTGTCTTGAAGCTGACGAAAACGATCGCCGAATGTCCATGAATAGCCTCTTGCGAAATTTATCTTCGACATTTCAGCGCCGATCGTTCCGAAGAGGACATTCAGATCATCCCTCGATGATGTGACCTTCACTCTCAGCATATTCTTTCTGTCCTCTCTCATCAGTTCTTTAGGACCCCGTTCCATTACAGGTTTTACGACTGTGCTTAGCGGGTATCTTATGCCTTTATTACTGACGACGGTCAGGTTCTTCAACTGATCTAGAGTCTTGCGGTCTTCTTTCCTAAGCTGCAGATAGACATCAATTTCCCTGTCAAGGAGCTGAAAGCGGGTCAGCAGGTTACCGCGAAGTGCATATGCTATCGTTCCTGCAATACTCATCGGATCTATCTCCAGGTTTTTTGACATCTGCCTGTCAACACGAAGGAGGACTTCATCAGATCCTAACTCCTGATAATCCGTCTCTACGCTGAGTATATCCGGAATCCTCTTTACCCTTCGTTTGACGTCGTCGGCATAGATTTCGAGCAGCTTCAGGTCTTTGCCGTATATATTTATATCTATAGATTTATCGGAAGAACCCTGGTCCGACCATCCCCACCTGATTTTCATCCCGGGAGATTCCGGTATACGTTTTTTAAGTTCGGCTATTACGGCTTCTCTCGACATTTTTTTATCGTTCCCGGCAAATATTTTGGTAAGAGTTTTCGCTGCTTTCCATAAGATGCCTTTATCTTCCGGCGAGTTTAAAAATACCCTGACCATTCCCCTTCTCGGTTGAGACCTCGAAAAAATAGCCTTGATATCGTATTTTTCTCTGCTTTTCCAAATAAGGTCTTCGATCCTATTGGTGATTTTATTGGAATCTTGGAGCGTGTTATTCTGTGGCATATCGAGGAATATCCTGAAGTCGTTGATGTTTCCTTCGAGGTTATCCGTTCGCGGGATCAGCGGGATTATTACGAACATCGTCATGAAAAGAAAGAAAACGATAAGAATCAAATCGAACCTGTGGGTTAGAACATGTTTTAAAACTCGGATGTAAGAAGTGTTCAAGCGTCCGATTGTAATATCGTAAAGTTTGTCAAACCAGCGGGCGAGGAAAAACTTGGCGGACTTTTCAGGTTCATGAAAAACAGCTGTCCCAAGCGGGATGAAATAGAGCGCGATGAAAAGAGAAAGCAGGATCGAGATGATTACCGGCATACCGAGACGGCTCATGAAAAATGAAAATATCGGATCTCCGCTCATCAGGATTATAGGTAGGAAAACTATGATAGTTGTTAGAGTGGACATCGTAATTGCAAGACCAACCTCGCTCGCTCCTCTCAAAGATGATTCCCTTCGCGATAGCCCGTCCTGCCTCAGGCGGAAAATGTTTTCCGCGACGACGATAGAGTTGTCAACAACCATGCCGACGCATAAAATCATGCCCATCATAGTAAGCAGATTCAAAGACCAACCCATAAAATACATTATAGTGACTGTAGTCATCAGGGAGAATGGCAAAGCCATGCTGATGATGAGCGTCATCTTGATTTTTCTTAGGAAGAAGAAGAGGACGAGGATCGCAAGAAAACCTCCGACCAGGGCGCTTGTTGCGAATTGGTCCATTGTATCGCTCATGATATCGCCCTGCGTAAACAATACATGATATTCAAAAGGAGCCAGTCCAGGATTGTTTTCAAAAATGTCGGCGGCAAGTTTTTTCAATCTTGCGCTCAATTCTATCGGCTTTGACTGTTCCTCGTGATAGATTGCAAGAGACATACCTTGAAGACGGTTAATCCTGGTGACTCTTTTTATCTCTTCTGTCGCATAGTTTACATCAGCGATATCTCCAACTCTTATGTTGGTTCCTGATATTAGAAGGTTTCTAATTTCATCGAGAGAACGGAATTTAGCCACAGAGCTTACCAGGAGTTTTTTGTTGCCCTCAGTAATATGGCCGCTGGACAGCGTGAAGTTTGCCTGTTGAAGGGTTCCCCACAGGCGATACATATTAATCTTGTAGCTTTGCATCCGATCCTGTTTGATCTCGATGTAAATTGACTTTTGGAAAGCTCCGTCCAGTTCAACCTTGGCGACGCCGTCGGTCTGCTCGAAGCGTCTTTTTACCAGCTTGTCTAACAGGTCGTAGGGATCATCCACCTGATAACCTTTTTTTATCCCTATAGCGACCCACATAAGCGGTTCGGAGTTCGGCGTCCATCTCCAGATGAATCTGAACCTCTGGTCCTGAGGAAGATCGGGTTTGACCCGGTCGAGCCTGTCAACAATCTGGCTGTAAGCATCGGACATATCGGTTCCGGAATCGAACTCGACGAGGATACCGGCACCCCTTTGGCTCGAATTGCATTCGAGACGCTTGATGTTCCGCACCGTGCCGAACATTTCCTCCACAGGTTTGGTGATCTGTTCTTCAACCTCCTGAGGACTGGCGTTTTGGTATGGAAGCCAGACATAAAGGAATGCTGGTTCAAAACCTTCTGGCATCATTGTTGCCGGTATGAGAGTGTATGCGATAATCCCAATGATAATCACTGCCAGGAGAACCATTACTGCGCTGACTGGCCGGTTAAGCGCTATCCGGGGTAAGAAAAAGCCTTTTTCTGACATATTTTATCTCATTCACGCACTTTTGTTTTTTTCTCGAATTTTTCAGTAACCATTACATATATTGTCGGGATGACGATGAGAGTGAGAACGGTTGACATTGTCAAGCCGGCAATGACTGTCCAGGCGAGGGGGGTGCGTATTTCCGCCCCTTCGCCGAGACCCAGTGCCATAGGAAGTAAACCGAGGACTGTGGTCGCGGTCGTCATTAGTATCGGCCGCATTCTGATTTTACCTGCATTGATGACTGATTCACGCAGCGAATGCCCGCGCTTGCGCAATGTATTTGTATAATCCACCAGAACGATGGCGTTATTGACTACTATCCCTACCAGGACGATGACTCCGATCCCGACCATTACGCTTATAGGAATTCCGCCTATCCAGAGAACTATGATGACGCCAATCAAGGCTAATGGGATCGTCAGAAGGATGATCAAGGGTTGAACGATGGACTCGAAGAGCATCGCCATAACGGTATAGACGAGAAACACTGCAAGGAGCATCGCGAATGTCAAAGACTTCATCGAGACTTCCATTTCCTTATTCTGGCCGCTTATATCGAGAAACATATCGGGAGGCAACTGGATATTTTTCAATCTGTTCAGCACCTCACGGCCTGCGGAACCGAGATCGAGGCCGGTGACGTTCGCCGAAATGATGGCGGTTCTCTGTTGTTCGACGCGTCTTATTTCTGCAGGACCTTCTTCCAGCTTGATATCAGCAATGGCGGACAACGGAATAGGTATTTCTGTTGACGGTGATATGTTGATTTGTTTTAATTCTTCGATCGTATTGCGGTCTTCATCCTGAATTCTGACTCTTATCTCTACTTTTTTATCCTCTTTGTTGAATTTTGTGGGTACATAACCTAGTACCTTGTTCCTCACGATCCCCGCCACCTGAGCTATATCCAGATTGTATTTTGCCAGCTTTTCCCGATCATATATCAGCTGGATCTCAGGATTGCCAGGTTGAATATTCGAACGTACATCGAAGATGCCGTCAATTCCTGATATCTCTTCGACAGCTCTCTGTGAGATTTCTTTTAATGTCTTGAGATTATAACCCTTTATTTCAACTTCTATGGGGGTCTTGAAACTGAAGAGTACCGGCCGTGTGATATTTATCTCGATCTGAGGAATCTGAGCGACTTTTTGCCTTATTTCTTCAATCAGTTTTTCTTCCTGTTCGATAAGGTTTCCCTTGTCGGCAAGACGGACTGTGATCTTAGATGTATGCTCTCCCTCATCGGACGTCGTTGATGATGTTTTTTCCGCGCCGATGACTGTAGCTCTCATCGCGATACCTTCCAACGTTCCGATGTAGTTGTCTATCGGAGTGGTATGTTCATCGGTGGACTCAAGAGGAGTGCCGACCGGCATCCTCATCTGGACGTTGAATTCTCCCTGATGCATTTCAGGCAGCAATTCCGAACCGAGCTGTGGAACAATGATGAAAACGGTGAAGAGGAAAACGCCGGCAGACACCATTACGACCGCCTTCTTGTTATCGAGAGCGCGGTTTATCCAGACCGGATATTTTTCTTTTATAAAACGGAACGCAATATCAAAGCCATAGATGAACGGAGCGAGAAGACCGCGCAGGATGAAAGTGAAAATATCAATTAAGCTTACCGCAAGAAGCATAAAGAGTATTGTAAAGAGCAGTCCGATTTTCAGAAAAATCTGCCCGACAAGGTTAAGAAACAACCATATCGGGAGGAAAAGCAAAAGGAGGAAAAGGTTTCCGAACAATCTGCCGATTAATAATAAACTGCCTGCAATTTTTCTGAATATTCCTTTCTTAATATCTTTCTTGAATTTGGCAACTGCAAGCGCAGGTTTTTCGGCATATCCTACGGCCTTTTGCGAGAAAGATCCATAGCTGTGAAAATGCAATAATCTTTCCCAGGTGTTATTCATATCGTAATGCAACAACCTGATCGTAACTTTATGCCACGCTGCAAAACGTATCAGCGGGCTTCGGACAGCCAGTTTCCTGTTTACAATAAGAAGGATGAAAGTGATAAGTATATGAAGGGGTGTCAATAAGAACAGCAGGAACGATTTTGCAAATACTAAGGTCATCGCGAAAAAGATGGAAATTCCTTTTCTTAAAACCTCGAGAACCGCAGCGCCGATCGCAAGACAATATATACCGGCTTTAACAAGTGAATGCTTGAATGATTTATCGCTGGGTTCTTCCTCGTTTCCGCCAGACTCTCCCGTGCTTGTATCACTAAATCCCCGTTTCTTCAACCTGCTATTAAGATTTGTCTTGATAGTGGATGCGAGAAGTTTGCTCTTGATTCTACCTTTTTGCGAATAGCTGCGAAAATCCCTTGATGCCATCATAGGAACAAAATAAACCGCGACAATCAGGGACATCATCAACGAGAAAACGACTGTCAATGACAGGTCGCCGAACAGCTGCCCCGCTATTCCTTCCACGAACACGATTGGAAGAAAGACCGCAACAGTAGTCAAAGTTGAGGCAGTTACTGCTGTTCCAACCTCAGATGCTCCCCGGACAGCCGCGTCACTGACCGAATCGCCCTCTTCCCGGCACCTGAATATGGATTCCAGGACAACGATGGAATTATCCACAAGCATTCCTATTCCAAGCGCGAGCCCGCCGAGCGACATCATATTCAGTGTAACTTTAAACAGATTCATGCTGGCGAAGGTCGCGACAATCGAAAGAGGGATGGACAGAGCGATGATAAAGGTTGTGTAACCGCTTTTCAGGAAGAAGAAAAGGATCGCAACCGCAAGGATTCCGCCGAGAACCGCAGTGCCCTTTACCTCGTCGAGTGAATTTTTGATATATGTCGATTGGTCTGATAGCAACGCCATATCAACGCCCTCTGGCAGCGTCGCTTTAACATAATCAGGCCTCCGCAGTATTTGTTCCTGTTCCCCGTTTTTTGCGGATTGTTTCGATTTTTGATGATTTACCGCCGTCTTTTTAGCAGCCTGAGCTTCATTCTTTTTTTGCTGTTCTATGTACCGCTGTAATTCCAAATGTTGCGCAACAGTTCCGAAAACACGTTCCTTGACCGATTCGGCGAGTTGGACTATGTTGGCATCCGCCTCTTTGTATATCTCCAGTTCCACAGATTCGCTGCCGTTTACCCGCGTAATGACCTCCCGCTCCTTGTGGCTTTGATATACCCTTCCGATATCTTTCAACCGTATATCGGCGTTATTCAGCCTTTCCACGATGAGGTTCTCGATTTCTTCCACGGATAGAAACAGATTCAGAGTTCTGACCATGTATTCGGTGTCGCCTTCCTCGAGGTTACCGCCGGCGAGGTTGACGTTTTCCGCGGCAAGCCGGTTGTTGACCTGGTTTATATCGATTCCCAACGATGTGAGTTCCTTCTCGTTCAAATCCACTACGATCTCTTCCTCGAGTCCGCCCTTGACCTTGACCGCGGCTATGCCCGAGATAGCTTCCAGATCACGCTTGATCTCTTCCTCGGCGATTTCTCTGAGAATAAACAACGTATTCTGGGAAGTATCTTTCGCATTATATAAGCCCAGCCGCATTATAGGATCCAAGGTGGGATCATATCTTAGGACAAGAGGCTTCTTAGCTCCATCGGGAGGGATGAATTGTTCGAGCAGTTCGCGGACATCCTGAGTGGCTGTATTCATATCCGTGTCCCAGGTGAACTCGATGATTACATCCGACCAGCCAGCGCGGCTTATCGAACTGATCTTGGTCTTGTTCCGCGCAACGGCAAGTGTCTGTTCCACCGGTCTTGAAATGAGATTCTCAACCTCTTCAGGAGCTCCGCCTTCATATTCGGTTCTTATCGTGAGGGTGGGATAGGATATATCCGGCATAAGATTCAGGGCGAGCTTGTTATACGAGGCCCATCCGAAAACGACTACTGCCAGCGCGGTCATTATGACCGCGACAGGCCTTTCAGTAACGAAACGGTATCTGTTTGCTGTATTTAATACCGGGATTTCCTTATTGGATTTCTTTTTCAAAGCCATATTTTCCTACTCATGTTTTCGTGCTTAATTTATGGATAAAGATCTATTCCGACTTCAGATTAAAGTTCAGGCTTTCTCGTTTATCACTTTAACCCTCGATTTGTCTTTCAAACCGTATTGGCCGACGACGATTATCTTGTCGCCGGATTTGATGTTTTTATTCAATACTTCGACCTTCTCTGAATCCTGGAAGCCTATTTGAAGCACAACCTGGTTTGCGACGCCGTCTTTTACAACATAAGCGATTGATTGAATACCGTTATAAACAATCGCCTTTTTTGTGAGCAACATCGTATTTGCACGCGTATCTATGATTATGTGGGATTTTACAAACATCCCCGGTTTCAGGATATTCGCGTAGCCTTTCAGCGCGATTGTCACTTTAACCGTCCCCGTGTTCGGGTCCACAACGGGATTGATGATTTTTATCCTGCCGTCGAATTCCTTCTCGCCGAGGGCATCGGATGTGATGATTGCCGGCTGATTCATTTTTATATTAACAATATCCTTTTCAGGGATATAAACCCGGGTGATAAGGGTGTTCATATCAACGATCGAGAAGACCTTCGTATTTACGGTGATAAAATCGCCGTACTTGATTGTTCTCGATGACAAAACTCCGGAGATGGGAGCGGTTATGCTTGTATTTCCAAGCCTCACTTTAGCTCTCTCCCAGGTTATCTTTGCCTGTTCATAATTATATCTTACCTGCTCATAGTCATTGTCGCTCAGAAGTTTATCTTTGAACATTTTTTCCGAGCGCTCGAAATCACGTTTTGTTTTTTCATAGGAAGCTTTTGCCGAAGCTTCTTCAAGCTTGTAATCCTCCTCTTCAATCTTCGCGAGGAGCTGGCCCTTATTTATATAATTTCCTTCCTCGACTTTTAAGTCTATGATAATTCCGCTGACCTTCGTATAGACATCAACGGCGTTTTCAGCTTCGATTGTCGAGTTATACAGCTGGAATGACGATATCGTTCCATTGGTAATTTGTGTAACTTCAACAGGCACGGAATCGTCGGCGTCAGCTTCTTTAGTTTCCTTGTTTTGCTTCTCGGTCTTGGATTTTTCATCCTTTTTATTGGATGACTGATCTTTCCCCGCGGCGTTCTTGCATGCGTTTAACGTCAGCAAAATGAATCCTATTGTTAACATCAACATTAAAATCTTTTTCAGCATCGTACACTCCTTAAGTATCTAACTTCAATGTAATATTGTTTAAGTTCATATTGTAATACGTAATCTCATAAAAAATAGTTTCAACAAGCCGATTTCTAATTATTAAAGACGAAAGAGAAGCTTAAAAGGTTACCTTTTTTTTAATTTTCGGCTATTTTTCCCAGATTGTTTGGTATTTTAATTTCCGAGATAAAACCGGCGAGAACGATCAATGTGGCGACGAAAGGCAACATCAGGATGATATCAGAGGGCAGGTTGGGGAAAAGGACCTCCAGCGTCTCGGATAATGCCGAAGTAAATCCGAAAATGAAGGATGTGAAAATGACCGGCAGGAGCCGCCATCGCGCAAGAATGAGAGCCGCAAGGGCTATAAATCCTCTGCCTGCGGTCATACGCTCGACGAAGCTTCCAAGCTCTCCCAAAGATTGCTGAGCGCCAGCGAGGGAGCAAAGAACTCCGGTGATGATCGAGCCTCTAATTCGGATCGCTTTGCAGTTTATACCGGCTGTTGCGGAAACGCTGATGGATTCGCCCGCCGCGCGATGTCTCAAGCCACCTATGGCGCGCTTACTCCAAAAAGATGTGATTAAAACGAAGATGATTCCAATGAATAACAACCATGGGATACCGAGGGGTCCTTGGGGAAGGGTCGCGACGCTTGGAGTGGAACCGGATCTCCCAAACACAAATTCCACTAAAACTCCGGTGAGGCCGATCGCAAGGAGATTAATCCCCATACCGCTTATGATGTGATTACATTTTAATACGCTCGTAATATAACCGTGAAAGAAGCCGATGATTACGCCGGAGAGCATAGCGAAAATCAAACCGAATAGCGGGCTTCCGGTCCACCAGGCGCCTGCGATCGCTGCGAAGGCTCCGATCAGCATCTCTCCTTCGAGCGCGATATTAACCAAACCCGCCCTTTCCGAATAGTACCCTCCGATGGCAGCGAGGAGCAGGGGGGTTGTGTAGATGAGAGATGACAGGATCAGCGGGTAAATCATAAGACATATTATATTTTAACTTCGACAATGATCAAATTATGAGGATCTATCTGTGTAGAAAGAAAATGAAAAACCCGCAGCCGCTGCTGCGGGATGTGAATCTCGATTTTCTTGAAATACTGTTTCTATTCGTTAGTGCGGATTTTCCTGCCGGAAGCTTCGTTCATCCTTACTCTTTGATAGCACGTTCCGGCGAGCATTTTCACATTGTTTTCGAAAGCGAGGGCGTTCCTGTCGGCCTGAGCCATCTGCTGGACCTGGCCGGAAGGACCTGACAATGGGTTTTTTGCTCCGCCGAGAGGATTCTTGGGCGCCATTCCTGGGACATTGATGCCGTTATATCTCTCCCAGAGACGATAGCTGAGGTAGAAAAGCGCTGCGTCTTCGGTCATATCCGGAGCCAAACCGCCGAACATCATCGTAATTTCATTTTTCATATTGTCTTCGGTGAAGTATTCCGGCATGAACATTCCGGGTGTCATAAGTTTGTCGCATATCATCTCGAATTTATTTTTCGATTCGAGGCTGAACGAATTCTGCATATTCTTGAAAGCCGGTTCCATCGAGGCCATGTCCACTACCGGTGTTGCCTCAGCAAACAATACGCATGAGAGAGTGATTGCCAAGCCGATAAAAGATAACTTTTTAATCATAATAAACTCCTTCTATTTGAAAACTGACGAAATTTTATCTTAATTTTTATAATAATAATGTAATCCAGATTACATTACAGCATATTTCTTTTTATCCTCAGCGCAAGGTCTGGAGAATTCGTGATAACGCCCGCGATCCCTTTTTTCATCAACCTGCGCAGATGATTTTCTTCATTAACCGTCCAGACGATAATATTCCGCCTAAGACTCACAAATCCCGAAATCTCCCATATCCGCAGGATTTTCCAATGGGGAACAAGAATATCAGCTCCGGTTTTTTTGAGCCTGAAAAATGGAAATATCTCGCTCAACCGCGTAGCGATAAGATTTTTCGGTTTTTCTGATCCGAGTATCAACCCTGTTGTAATGTTCCTGTTTATATTCTTTGCCGTCTTTATAGAGTGATCGTTGAATGAGCTGATAATAAACCGATCGGTTTTTAAACGATTCAGGATGATTTCGATGATTTCTTTCTCGTGTCCCACTTCTTTGATCTCGATATCGAGAAGCGCTCTGTTGCCGATGAATTGAAGAGCTTCGTCGAGTTTCGGAATTTCATAGCCTAGCGAGCGTCCCATTCTTCGCAATTCATCAAATCTCAAGCCTGATATGGGCATGTCTTCCAGGCGGCTGTTATGAAACACTATAAAGCGGTTGTCCCGTGTTTTACGGACGTCCAATTCGATCATATCGGCTCCAATCGAGATGGCTTTATCGAATGCAGCGATTGTATTCTCACGGCATCCGCTGGCGAAGCCTCTATGTGCAATTACCAGCGTTTCATTAGGCCGCTTTAAGTTTAAAATATCAGGCATTTCAAAGTTTCGCATATCTGTTCTGCGATGATCCTTCAAAATTATAAAACGATCAAGACCTGGCGCTGACTTTTTCGAAAAACATGATTGTAAAGAGACGATATGCTCTTATATAATATAAGCGGACGAATTATATGAGCATTATAAAAGATCCGACACCGGTGAAATATTTTTGCGGAATCATCACCGCATTTCCTGTCGTAGTTGAGCCGATCCTCAAAGCCCTCGAAAAAATCCTGGGAGAGGTTGACATCAAAGCCGGCCCTTTCGCCTGGAATTATACATCGTACTATTCGAAAGAGATGGGCGAAGGCTTGGAGAAATATTTCTTTTCTTTCAGGGAACTTCGCTCACCAGCGGAATTGTCCGTTATTAAAATCGGAACGAATAGCATCGAGGATGAAACAGCCTTCGCTTTTCAACAGATTGCCCGTCCGGTAAACCTCGATCCGGGATACATTTCCTCCGCCGCGATGATCCTTGCATCCACGAAGCCTTTTTCCCACAGAATTTATATCGGAGGAGGGGTTTATGCCCAGGTGGACTATCAGTTTAAAGAGAAGGGCAGAATCGAATTCAACCCGTGGGTTTACCCCGATTATAAAACGACCGAGTATCTGGATTTTTTTAGTTCGATGAGAAAAGAATTGATAAAGGAATTGAATGCCAACAGGAGAGGTGGTTGAAGTGTTATCTCATATCAATAAATGCTTAATAATTTGCGCCTTGATAGTTTTCGTCGTTTTGCAAACCCCCGTAAAACTGTTGTCATATGGCGTCGAGCCGGTTTGCGGCAGGAATGGTATGGTTTCATCCGCCAACGAGATTGCAAGCAGGATAGGCGCAGATGTGCTTGCAAAAGGCGGGAACGCGGTTGACGCTGCGGTTGCCGTGGGCTTTGCGCTTGCGGTCGTTCATCCCCAGGCCGGTAACCTCGGGGGAGGCGGATTTATGATGATAAGAGAATCCGGCAGCGGAAATGTGTACGCGGTTGATTACAGGGAAACAGCGCCGTCGGCTGCGACCAGGGATATGTATCTAAAGCCGGACGGAACCGTTGACAATGATGCAAGCCAGATTGGTTATCTTGCGGTTGGAGTTCCAGGGACGGTGAAGGGTATCAGTGAAGTTCATAAGAAATTCGGTACGATGAAATGGGAGGAGTTGATCCGGCCAACCGTTCAACTTGCGGAAAATGGTTTCAAGATATCCTGGCAACAGGCTCAGTCTCTGAACAGTTATAAAGAATTCTTCGTCCGCTTTCCTTCGAGCAGTATTTTCATCTGTCCTGAAAACCGGGATTGGGAACCAGGCGATTTGCTGATTCAAAAGGATCTGGCAAAAACTTTGCGCAGAATAGCCGAATTCGGTTCCGATGAGTTTTACACCGGCGAAACGTCAAGGAAGCTTGCCTCGTCCGTACGAAATGGCGGAGGGATTATATCCGCTGAAGACCTGGCTAATTACACTGTCAAATGGCGCGAGCCCTTGACCGGAGAATTCCTCGGAAACAGGATTTACGGAATGCCGTTGCCGAGCTCAGGCACAGTGGCGCTTTTGGAGGCGCTGAATGTTTTCAAGCAGTTTCCTTTGAAAGAATATGGCCAGGGTTCGGTGGACTTTTATCATCTTTTCGTTGAAACTCTTCGCCGTGTTTTCAGGGATCGCTCGCTGTATATGGGTGATACGGATTTTGTGAAAGTTCCTTTGTATGAACTACTGAACCCGGAATATGCAAAGAGACTGGCAGCGCAAATATCCATGGAAAAAGCGACCGACAGTAAAACACTGGAAAGAGTTCTTCAATTGATGGATGAATCGGAGGACACTACGCATTTTACGACGGCGGATAAATGGGGGAATGTGGTCAGCAACACTTACACTCTTAATTCGAGCTACGGCAGCAAGGTCGTGGCGGATGGAACGGGGATATTGTTGAACAACGAAATGGATGATTTTTGCCTGAAGCCCGGAGCTCCGAACCAGTTCGATCTTGTCGAAAGTGATGCCAACACTATAAGCCCGGGCAAGAGGATGCTCAGCTCGATGACGCCGTTGATCATCGTAAAAGAAGGCGAGTATGTTATGACGATGGGATCACCGGGAGGTCCGATGATAATTTCCTCCGTTCTTCAAACTCTTCTTAATGTTGTTGTTTTTGATATGAATATCCAGGAGGCCGTGAATGCGCCCCGGATTCATCATCAATGGCTGCCGGATGAAGTAAAAATGGAAAAATACGGCTTTGCTCCGGAGGTAAGGAAGCAATTGGAAAGCAGGGGACATAAACTGACTGAAAGAAAATATATGGGCGATGTTCACGTTATAATTCATATGATGAAGCCAGGATTGTTCATGGGCGCATCCGATACCAGGTCGGAAGGAAGATCGGTCGGCTATTGAAATTGTTGAAAAAAACCGGTTTTATTTCTATAATTAATGGGTCAGAGAGGGTTTTTAAGATTCAGTAAGCTTTTGGCGTTCCGTTGATAAATTGCAAAGAGGTAAACAAAATACTTAAAGACATTTTAAACAAGTACATCAAAAAGGCGCCTATCTATATCATTTTCGGTGGAGTAATTGGATATATTTTTGCCAGCGTAGGCTCTGCTACGGGTGGAACCTGAAAGGCAGGGGCTTTATGGTGCCCCAACCCCCTGGTAGGGAGTATAGCAGGAGCTTTAATTGGAGGCTATTTGGCATATAGAAAGTCAAAACAGGGAGGGTTTCCTCATCTATAAAATGGAAAATAAATTTGATAAAAAACTGAATATTTTTATTAAGATGGCATTACCTTTCGTTCTGATGGGCGGCGGTTTGGGATTGCTTTTCTCAATCGGCGGAGCGAATCCGTCAGGTACCTGAGGTATCAGGGCGGCAGTAAGCCCTGACCCCCTGGTAGGGGGTATGATCGGAGCAATAATCGGAGGAGTGATCGGATTTTTCAAGATACCGAAGAAGACTTGCGATAATAAATAAGAAAGATTGCTTATCGCATTGTTTGGTGATAATGAAGAGGTAAGTGGTTTTTGACTGCATCGGCAATTAATTGAGTAATCTGATTAAAGGAGTTGGGTATGACTAAATGTCCAAAATGCGGCTACGAAAATCAAGAGAACTACATCTTTTGTATGCAATGCGGTCATAAGATGAGATCCACCTCTGAAAATGAAGCGACAGTTTTAACATCAACCGAAAGCAGAAGTGAAAGGGTTTATCCCGAAAGCGATGTCCCGAAAACGCGCGCGGTGGAAAGTCTGAATCAACTGGATGATATCGCAGGAGATTCTTCCGGGGCGAAGACGAAAATCTTCAAACCCAATGAGACACGGATTAACCCTCAAATTGTGGAAATAAAGGATGATTTATCGCAGGGTAATATCCACGAGATAACCAGGATAACGACACATCTCGGCAGAAAAGAAGGCGAGATATTATATCCGACGGATACCTACCTCTCTCCGAAGCATTGCGTTTTTACATATAACGAAGGAAAGCTGTTCGTCGAGGATCTCAGCTCCTTTAACGGTGTGTTTATCAAAATCAAGGATAAAACGTTGCTATCCGACGGGGCTTATATCCTCATAGGCCAACAACTGCTGCAATTTTTCCCGTTTAACTACAAGGATTTGTTAATTCCTGAGAAACCGGAAACCGAAGATATAATTAACTTTTACGGAGTTTCTAATAAGAAAATCATTGCGCTTATAAAGCAGATTTTTTTCGATCGGTCCGAAGGCAACAGGTATTTCGTCTCGTCGGATACGGTTTCCATCGGCCGCCAGGCGGGAGATATCTTGTTTCCGGAAGACAAATTCATGTCAAACAGGCATGCCGTAATCATTTATGAATCTGATACTTTTTATCTGATTGACAACGGGAGCAGCAACGGCGTGTTTCTGCAGATCAAGGGCAGGACGGAGATCAAAGATGGAGATTATCTCCTGATCGGAAAACAGCTCTTTGAATACCGGGTGCCGACAACCTAATAAGAGAATTTGATATGTCATTACTTGGAAAAAAGAAACCTGAAGACGAATTGAAAAAGCCGACAATGAGGCTTTCTGGAGAAAATCTTCAGGAGATCGTAAAAGGCAACCATGTGACTGTCGTGAGCGCCACCGATGTTGGAAAGCACAGATCGCATAATGAAGACAACCATCTTTTGATGAACCTCAACAATTGCTCATCTTTGCGGGAACAGACATTAATGCTTGCTTCCACTGAAGGCAAGGGAACTCTGATGATGGTCACTGACGGGATGGGGGGAGCTGCCGCAGGTGATGTCGCCAGCAGGATGGTCAAAGAGACGCTTGAGAGCTGGTTCCGGGAGTATTGGTGTAAGGCGTCTTTGAAGAACGAAGAGTTTCCGCTTGTACTTCAAAACAGCATAAAGGAAGCCAACAAGCGCGTCTATAAATTAGCGCTAAAGAACAGCAAGTATAACGGAATGGGAGCCACTGTAACCGCTGCCGGGATAATAGGCGATCAATTGTTCCTTGCGCAGGTGGGAGACAGCAGGGGGTATCTCAACCGGGGTGGAAAACTTATTCAGGTCACTCGGGATCAGTCACTGGTAAATAAACTCGTCGAATCCGGAAATATCACAAAAGAAGAAGCAAGGCGGCATCTTGCGAAGAATGTCATTCTTCAGGCAATTGGTGTATCCGAAAGACTGGAGATGGGTTTTTATACGCTTGCACTACAAAGCGAGGACGTCGTATTGTTATGCAGTGATGGACTTAGCGATATGCTTACGGATAACGAGATTTCAGCCATCCTGGATAACAAGAATGATCTTTTAACGATGACGCGGGATCTTATTAAAGCGGCGAACAACGCCGGAGGAAAGGATAACATCACTGTAGTGCTCGGTAAGTTTAATAGGAGACAGGCGGAAGCACAGAGCGCAGATATAGCTCATACAAGAAAAGTGAATATTGATGATTTGGCGGAAGCCGGCAAGGATAAAACGTCTCGATATATTATTCCGCCCGAAGAGAAAGAGTAATGTTAGGGAACTAAAAGGAGGACTCGTATTATGAGCATTAAATTCGATATTGTATCAGGGGCATTGTCAGGCAAGACATTCGAGTTTACGCAGGACAGGATCACGATAGGCCGGGGTTCGACGAACGACCTTGCGTTGGACCCGCAGAAAGACCTGGACGCTTCCAAGGATCATGCCGTTGTGACATATGAAAACGGCAGGTACTACATATCCGATAAAGGAAGCACCAACGGGACATATGTAAATGGAAAACGCGTTGATAGGGCGGAGATTTCGGACGGAGATAACATCCAATTCGGCAAAGGCGGACCGAAAACGAAGGTTCAGCTTTTCGGAATCGGTGAAACGAACGCGCCGAAGACCAGGGCTGCGCACACGGTGGAATCAAGCAAGGGGGGGGTCGGAAGCCAGACCGTGGCGGTGATGATAGGCGAAGCCCTTGAGAAGGCAAAATCGTCGAATCGCGGAGCCATCGGCGGAACCGCTGTTTTTGTCAAGGAAGCCGTCAACAATGCGATCAGGAAATCTTCTCGCACCTTCAAGATTGTAACATCTTTCGTTATCTTAGCCTTGATAGGCGCTATCGCTTATCTGGTCGTCCAGGGTCAGTCCGAGAAAGAAAAATTGGAAGGAAAAATCACCGAACAGCAGGGCCAGCTCAGCCAGCTGTCCGAGAGGACGATGAATGCCGACGACAAGGAAAAATTCACCCGCTTGATCACAGATTATCATGACAGCGTCGTTTTCATCTATTCGGCAACGACCATTTATAACGCCAACGGCGAGGAGGCTAATTTATTCCAGGGATTCGGAAGCGGGTTCTTCGTCAGGGATGATGGTTATATTATCACCAATAAACATGTAATTTATCCCTGGAAATTCGATGAAGACAAAGCGTATGCCATCGAGCTTGCGAAAACTTTGAATTTCCGTATCGAAACTTTCGTATGCTGCTGGACAAACGGCGCCAGATTCCGTTCCGGCGGCAAGTTCTCCTTCGAAGATTCTTACAATACTCGCGACCTCAACCTGGAGATAGTGCGAACCGGAGAGGATCGGATGACTCAGGCATTCAACAAGCCCAACTGGAGGCCTGATATCAAGGTCGAAGTTCATGTTAAAGACAACAACGACGTTGCGCTTCTGAAGGCTACAGGAGGCCCGTTCAAGAGCGTTAAGCTCTACAGAGGGATGGGTGGCTACCAGCCTCTAACCCCCGTTATCGTTTACGGATTCCCGCAGGGGATTTCCCCGCAGGAGACCGCGCATACGAGCGCCTCAGCCGCCTACGGGCATATCCGCAAGGTTGAAAATACCATTCAGGTGGATGCTTCCATTCTTCCGGGCAACAGCGGCGGTCCGGTTTTCATAGCTGATGGCAGTGTAATCGGCATCGCGACCAGGGGTTTTGCAGAGACGTTGAATGAGTGCATTATGATAGAGCATGCGATCCGGCTGATCCCGGGTTTTTAATGCTGTAAACAAAAAATAGTTTATTTGCGGATTGATTGCAGGGATATATGCCGTCGTGTCCATACTGTGCAAAGAATCTGGAACAGGCTGTCCTCGACCGGGAGAGTTTTTGTCCATATTGCGGAAACCGTCTGCCTAAAGCCGGCGACAGGAGCGGTTTTATCGGCAGAAAAATCGGCGATCATTACGTCATCACTGAGAAACTCGGCGAAGGTGGAATGGGATACGTATTTAAAGCCAAGCATACGATGCTCGATAAGGAGGTCGCAATCAAGGTGCTTCGAGAGGATTTTGCCGATAATCCCGATGCTTTCGAACGGTTCCGGCGGGAGGCAAAAAACACATCCAGGTTGAACCACCCAAACGCCGTTGCGATGTATGATTTCGGACAGACCGACGATAATCTTGTTTATATCATTCTCGAATATATAAAAGGCGGGGATCTTAAAATGATCCTTGGAAGCGAAGGTCCTTTTCCCGAACCGAGGGCGGCGCCGATTTTCGTCCAGATGTGCGATGTCCTTGAAGAAGCCCACGAGCAGGGGATCATTCACCGGGACTTGAAGAGCGAAAATATAATGCTCTGCGAGCGCGTAAAAAGGCGGGATTTTGTCAAAGTTCTCGATTTCGGCATTGCGAAGCTGATGAACGTCGGCGGCCGGACGACAGGCGGGACGCTGACGCAGAAAGGGGTCGTTTTCGGCACTCCGCAATATATGTGCCCTGAGCAGGTTCAAGGTTTGCAGATGGATCAGCGCTCTGATATCTATTCCCTCGGGGTGATTATGTATGAAGTCCTGACAGGCGAGGTTCCATTCAATGCTGGAAATCCGGTTGATATAATGGTGATGCAGGTCAAGGATAAACCGGAATCCTTCAGGAGATTTACTAAAATTAAAGTATCTTCCGCCCTTGAAAAGATCGTAATGAAATGCCTCGAGAAGAAACCGCAGGCTCGGTTCCAGTCCGTCTGCGAGCTGAAAGAGGCTCTTGCGATGATCGTTGATACGGGGGACCCACCGCATTTTTCGTCGGGCTATCAGACAGTTTCAGAGGACGGGGCAAAAATCCGCAAAGATGTCGTTTCCACTTCATCAGGCATCAAACATAAAAAGATACCGATGGGATTCAAGCTGGTCAATATAGAGGGCCTCGATTCGAATGAGACCGCAATTTTCAAGACGACTCCCATAAGAATCGGCAGGCATTCTACCAACGATATCATCGTGAGGCAACCGAGGGTTAGCAAGATGCACGCTGAAATACATCTCAAGGATAAACAATATATCTTGATAGACAAGGCAAGCTTGAACGGCAGTTATGTGAACGGCAAGAATATAAAAGCGGAAGTCATAGAAAATGACGATCTGCTGGAATTCAGCAAGAGCCAGGGTCTGAAGGCGCGGTTCAAGGTGATTTGCGAGTAAATGAAAGGCGATGAAGTGACGCATAAATTCTTGCAAATGACCGCTTTTCTACTAATATATTAACCAATTGATTGACTAAAATGGCAGTACCAAAAAAGATCGGAAAATACGAAATTTTCAGTGAGCTCGGCAAAGGAGCGATGGGCATGGTTTATCGCGCCCGCGATATGAGGCTTGGAAGGCTTGTCGCTCTAAAAACGATGCTGGAAGGTGTGGACAAGGACGAAGACCTTGTAAAGAGATTTAATATCGAGGCTCAAGCCGCAGCTCAATTGAACCATGAAAATATTATCACTGTTTATGACCTCGGCGAAGAAGGCGACATTTATTACATTGCGATGGAATACCTCGAAGGAGAAGATCTTAAAGCCGTTCTCTTGAAGAAGAAGCTTTCACTGCCGGAAAAATTAAATATAATCCTTCAAATCTGTTCGGGTCTGGAATATGCCCATAAGATGGGGGTCGTGCATCGCGACGTAAAACCGGCAAACGTGATGATCCTCGGAACCGGCAAGATCAAGCTGATGGATTTCGGCATAGCCCATATGGCTTCGTCAGATATGACGCGGACCGGCATGATTATCGGCACGCCGGATTATATGTCCCCCGAACAGGTTATGGGGAGAAAGATTGATAACAGATCCGATATCTTTTCCACCGGCGTGATTTTTTATGAAATGATGACAGGGAAAAAACCGTTCACATCGGATTCCGTTACTTCCATACTTTATAAAATTGCTCATGAACCGCTCCCGTCTTTCGAAGAAATCGGCGTGGAAATACCGATAGAAATCGAAACGATCATCAATAAGGCGGTTGAAAAGGAACCTGAGAAACGTTATCAGGCGATGAATGAAATGATCAAAGACCTCAAGGCCGTCATTGATCTCTACGGCGAACAAAAGATGGCAACGATGCCTTCGCTTCACAACGAGATTAAGAAATTGATTGAAGAAGGCAAGGCCTTGATGAAAGCCCGCAAATTCCAGAATGCCGCGGAAGTTTACAACAAAGCGTTGTCTCTGGACCCCGACAACTCGATGTTGAAGCGTCTGTTGGAAAAGGTTGAAGCCGAGCTGATAAAAATGAAAATGTCGGATGTCGATGGAATTTTGAAGGAATCGGAAAGGCTCATCGCAGAAAGAAAATTCGCGGAAGCCATCAAGGTTGCCGAAAGTTCGTTCGACATCCTTCCGGATAACACGAACGCCAGGATTCTTATGACAAGAATCCAGGAAGAAGCGGCAGGTTTCGAAAAGCAGCAGCTCTTCGACAACCAGGAGAAAAAGATCAGGGATTTAATCCGGGATGGAAAATTTTCGGATGCAGCGAAGGAAATCCAGCTGCTGGATAAAATCAAGCCGGGAAACAAGCTTTCAGCCGAGCTGAAGGCTCAGATAAATTCCGCGAAAGCGACTTCGGATGACCAGAAACAAATAGATATGATTCTGGGCTATGTGCAGGACAACATCAGGAAAGAAAACTATGCCGAAGCCAAAAAATCCATTCAGGCTGCGCTGAGCATAAATCCGAATCACAAGGAAACGGTCGCGCTTAAGGATAGGATTGACAAGCTGCTGGAAAAACAGACGAGCGACTTCGCGGGGAAAGCGACGGTCAAAGCTGCACCTCCGCTGAAACCCTCGGGAATGGCTACGGTCGTTGATAAATCGCTGGATGTTGCAGGCACGACATCATCTCGCACGATGCTCGACGTGCCTGAAGAGCATGAAACGATTGCTGCGACCAAATATATTCAGCGGGAAGATAAAAAGCAGATAAAAGGGATGCCGGGTCCTGCTCCTCTCAAAAAGCGTACATCCACCGCGCCTGTTATAATTACGACTGTGATTGCCGCCTGCATAGTAGCCGCGGTCTTATATCTTTTTGTCCTTAAAAAACCGCCGACCCCGGTCAGCGGGGGAAGCGTAGAAGGCTCGCAAAACGTGGTTCATCTAAATATTTTGCCCTGGGCGAACATCGAATCCATCGTGGACGCAGATAATAAAACCGTAACTACAAATGCAAAATTGGTTCCATGCAGCCTTACATTGCCGGAGGGAAAATATACGATCATCATTAATAATCCTCGACTCGGGATCAACGCAACGAAGATCGAGTTCAGCGTGAACAGTGGTGAAAATATGGTTGTCAGGAACCTCGCCGAATGGAAGCCGGACGACCTTTGGAAAGAATTAAAATTGGAATAGAGATATGCTTACAAGGTTTAAATTTATAATTTATATTATGCTGCCGGTCATTTTTATGATTTCCATATCGCAAAACCTGTTTGGCGAGAGATGGTATAAACTATATGAAAAGGCGAGAGATGACATCGAAAAGGGTCAATATTCGACAGCTATACAATATCTTATGGAGACTATTCAAAATAAACCAGAGTCATCTTCCAGAACTTTAACATATGGCACGAATTATATTGAATATTTTCCCTATTATCACCTTGGCCTTTGCTACTACAATCAGCAAAATTATGCGGAAGCGGTAAAATGGCTAGAAAAAGAAGATGATTACGGCCAGATTCGAAAAAGCGACTTATATTCCAGTTTTTTAATGATGCTCAATCAATCAACCGCGAACGTAAAAGCCACTACAAAACCCATCACCGGCGGCCCGACAACTACTGCGACAGTTACGTCAACTCAAAGCCTTACAGCCACTACTTCCGTTACTCAAAAACCGATAACGAAGCCTTTGACACAACCAAGCGCTCTTGAAATTCGAGTAGCGGGATATATATCCAGCGGCAAAAAATACTACAGCAACAGAGAATATGAAAAAGCCCTTTCCGAATTCAAGAAAGCCCTCTCTGAGGACAAGGGAAACAGAGAAGGGGCGGAATGGTCGCAAAAAACGATAGATTCCATCGTTCAGACCAGCATCACTCAGGGTGAAAATTTGGAATCGAAGCGTGACTTCAATGGCGCTCTCACGACCTACAAGAAGGCAGGGCAGTATGCTGCGGGCGATAAAAACATTGCTGCCAGCATCAAGCGCGTCCAGGACCGGATTGACCAGGACAGCAGGGCATCGGTCCGCCAGGATAGAATTAAACAGCTTGT
>Ga0315273_10001174_pt1 | contig 29337 bp, 25 predicted proteins | sample YL17G02_0_MG_FD_205753 | JGI IMG/M metagenome (GOLD analysis project Ga0315273, IMG submission 205753) | Sediment microbial communities from Yellowstone Lake, YNP, Wyoming, USA - YL17G02_0 | ecosystem: Environmental > Aquatic > Freshwater > Lake > Sediment | place: USA: Wyoming | collected... | reverse complement strand
TCACCGCGAATGCACAGGGCACGAATGCGACGAGGAACGCGGCGTTCGTGTGCCCCTTCCGCTGAAGCCTAACGACTGCAACGACGATGCCGGAAACGATCGCTGCGGCCGCGATGGCCCCCCACGGCAGCAACGGCACGACCGGGATCTGATCGAACCCGTACTCCACCGACAGCGTTTGCGGCCAGAACATCTTCCCGACGTAACGCCCAAAGAGAAGCAGAGCATTGACGGCCCGCGTCGCGGCATCGGCCGCAGCCAGCGGGTTATCGACGAACGGTGGCGCCGCGTTCCCCGAACTGACGACCGACGCCCGCAGCGCCGCGAACACGCCTAACGCGGCGAGATAGCAGGCCGCGCCGACCGCAACCCGCTTCGCCGGCTCGCGATCCTCCTTCGGCCGAAGCGCCACCCACGCCGCCCCGATCACGAGCCACCCCGCCGCGCTCTCCTTGAAAAACAGCGCAGCGAAAGACGCGGCCACCGAAAGCGCGAGCGAGCGCCGAACGAAGAAGACGAACGCCACCAGCCCGAATATCGCGGCCAGAATTTCCGCCCGCCCCACCGCCCACAACACCGCCTCGCTCCCCAAGGGGTGCACCGCAAACAGCGCCGCCCCAATCCACGCCGCCGGGGACTGTCCCCGTTCTGCGGGGACTGTCCCCTTCTGCTTCTTCTCCGAAAGAACGCCGAGCATCCACCAAAGCACCAGCGTCGCCAACGCATGCAGCGCGACGTTCACGCAGCGAATCCCTTCCTTGGACGGCGCAGCTCGAATATTCCACGCGAGCGACAGCACCGTCAGCGGCCGGTACAAATTCGATTCCGCGTGCTTGGTCCCAAACCAGTAGTCGTGCTGGAACACCGACACCGGCCCCGCCTCGTGAACGAGCCACGAGCTATCGAGCAGCGTCCGGTCGTCATAAAGCAGCGGCGCATGAATCGCCCCGAGGTACGGCATCACGGCCAGCGCGACGAGCGCGATCCACCGGAGGTGCTTCATCACGCCCCGAGTATCGCCGCAAAATCGCCAGGCAGCGGCGCAGAAACCTCCACCTCACCGGCACCCGCGGGATCGGGAAAGACGAGCCGAGCGCAATGCAGGAGCTGCCGCGCCGGCGCGCCCTCGTCGCTGCGCGCATCCCGCGTTCCCGTCACCAGATCGAGGTAGTCCGCGTCCGGCCGTCCATAAAGGATGTCGCCAAGAATCGGATGACCGATCGCCGCGAGGTGCACGCGAAGCTGATGCCGCCGCCCGGTCTCGGGGAACAACCGCAGCAGCGTGGCCGAAGCGAGGCGCCGCTCGATGCTCCACCGCGTCACCGCACGCTCGCCCTTGTCATTGACCTCGCGGCGCACGAAGACGCGCCGGCGATCGCCCTCGCCGATCGCCAGGTCGATCGTCCCTTCCTCCCCCGCCACGGAACCAGAGACGACCGCGAGGTATTCCTTGTGCACGCGCCCCTTCTCGAACGCCATCGAAAGCGCGCTCGCTGTCGGCGCATCCTCGGCGACGAGCAGCACGCCGGTGGTCTCGCGGTCGAGCCGATGCGCCAACCGCAAGGTCTCGACACCCTCCTGACGCCGCAGCATCCGGATCAGCGAGTTTTCCCGGATGGCGTTGACGGGATGCACGACGATCCCCGACGGCTTGTCGACAGCGAGCCACCCCGCCCCACGCGCCAGGATCGGGAGCGGTACGTCCCGCACGTCCTCGACGATCGGCGTGTGTCCGACCTGAACCGACCCCCCGGGCCGCACCGGCGTCGCCGAACGAGCGCGCACGCCCCACGAGAGGGTGACGCGCTCTTCGATCGCTCGCTGGATGCGCGCGCGGGAGAGCCCTGGGATGCGCTCGTGGAGGAACTGGTCGAGCCGCTTGCCGCGGTCGCGCTCGCCTACACCGAACAGGGTCTGGGGCTCGCTCACTGGCGGCTGTTCCACCGGGCGGGACAGTTGAAGCTGGGCGAATCGTCCATTTGGAAGCTAACCGTAGCGCTCGTGTTCAGCGGCCCGTCGCGCGGCGCGACCCTTGCTTCGCACGGGGCGTAACGCGCGGTTGGGTCCGCTTCAAGGCGCCGCCACGAAGCCGGCTCGGAGCTTTCACCGCCGACGCCACATCGAGTGCTGCGCGCAGGGCCTGATTGACAGCGGCGTCGGACGGAAAAGCGGCGGCTACGTCGGGCTCGAGCAGAACCAAGTTGCTCCCCGCACGCAGGCGCTTCACATACTTGCCTCGAACCCCACCCTTCATTGTCGCGAAGTCGTACTCCGGACTCATGCCGTGCGAGGATCGCTTACTGGCCTTCTTCATAGAATCTCCGCTCACGGCGCGTCGCAGGACGCGCACCGATGATCCGCACCGCAGCGCCTTGCTCGGTATGGCACACCACGAGCAAACGCTGTTCAGAAGATACGCCGATTGAGATGAAACGCCGCTCGAGCCGGGAATGCGTGGAATCTGGGAACGTCGTGGATAGCTGGTCATCGAGGACGGATGCCGCTTCATGGAAGTCGACGCCGTGCTTTTTTCTGTTTGTTGCGGCCTTGGCCGGGTCCCACTTGAAGATCATGCCCGGATTATACGGCCCGTGCCTCTGAGGCCTTACTCCGCCTTCACGGCCTAGTCCCGACCAACAGCGTCCGTCGCTGTTGCGCGACAATCTCGTCTCCGACGCGGGCGACGACGCGGTAGTCGACGGTGCCTGGGCGTAAACGCCCGGCGCGTAACGCGTCCACGGTCTGGAGACATGGGTCCCCTGTCTCGGTGATCGTCATCGGCGCGAACTCGTCGCGCGAACCGTCTTCGAGCCATCTCTCGACGACGACTGGGCCCCGTGTCGTCCCGCCGCGGCAGACGACCGACACGAGGGAAATGCCGGTTGCGGGGTCAAGCGCTTCGTCGACGTCGCGGGCAAGGGAACCCGAATCGCTGACGGCGCCGTCCTTGGACATCGCCGCGGCACCGGCCTGCAACGCGGCAATTGGCGCGATCGCGGCGGCGCTCTTGGCGGGGTTGGGCCAATCTCCATCGAGCCGCTTCGACCCGATGTCCCCTCGCTTGGCGTCGAAAGCCACGGCCACGACGGAGAACTCTCCCGGAGGGATGTCCATCGTCTTTTCCAGGACCGTTGGGCGAGTCCCGCTCGCCGTTGCGATCGACGCAGCGAAGTGATCGGTCACCCGGTCGCGACGCACGATCGATGCCCCCAACTCGGCGCTGTTGTCGGAGAGCCCTGTCGGGCGCAAACGTAGCTGGATCGAGGCCTTCCAGTTCTTGCCGTCGCCACCCCGGGGAACTAGTAGCGCGCGCAATGACCCGTCGTCGGAAGATGCTGGGTCGACGAACGCTGCAAGCAGCCGCGATTGCTCGATCGACGCCGGGCCCGGAACGACGATGCGGCCTTGTGCGCGGATCTTCACCTTCGGAACGTTGACGACGATTGTCACGCCCATCGCTTTGTCCAGAGGCAGCTCCCCGGGCGGAAAGCTCAAGAGAAGGCGGCACGAGGTCAACTCGTCGATGCGTTTCGCAATGAACGTCGTCGACGCCCCCCCGAAGAACGCTTGCCCGCCGGTTTCCGCCGCCAGAGCCCCGAGCGCGCCTTGAGCCTGCCTGTTTCGCTTGGTCTCCAAGCCGGGACGGTACGCAACGAGACCCTGAGCCTCGATCGTGAAAAAGTGGACCCCGCGCGCGAGCGCAGCATTGATGACCGCATCGAATGCGCTGGCGGCAGAGGGAATCATCGTTGCTTTTTCCACTTCGCTCCACGGGTCTTGGCAGGCTTCACAAGCGCGGGCGCCGCCGTTGCAGGGTAGGCACTTGTTGACCTGGAGGTAATGAAGTCCCGAGCTTTGGCGGAGGGTGTCCCCGAAATACACCAGCGCTTTCGGCGCTGGAACCTCGGCGAGGCCGACCACAGCGATCGCCAGCCGTGCGGTACTCGCCCGCGCGATTCGGAGTTCTTCGCTTGCATACGTCAAGGCAAGCCAGGGTGGGCAGCGGCGTGCTTTGCACAGGCGGGTTGACATCTCATAGGCATCTCGGACCTGTTGCTCTCGGGCGCTCTCTCCATCGGCATAGGCCTCGAATTGCGTGAAACTGTTACGAAGACGTTCGAGTCCTTCGAGCAACCGTTCGGGGTTGTCCGTCAGCGGGACGATGGTCTCGAGGCGCTTCCCGTTCGAGACGATCGAGGCCCGCCCCCCATGGACGACCAGTCGGGTGATCAGCTCTCGGGCCATTTCGAGCGATCGAGTTCGGCCGAGCAACGTGAGATGCGGCTGATCGAAGAAGAAGACAAAGGTTACGCGCGGGCGCGCGGACGGTTCGGTTTTGGCTTCCTGCTGCGTCGGGGACGGCGCCGGTGCGGGTGCGTCGCCACAGAGCGGGTCGACGATCAACCCTTGAACCTCGTGTACTCCCGCGTAGACGGTGATGTCCTTCGCCGTGAGGCGGAGAATCACGTCACGATCGCCTTCGACTGCGACATCGAGTTGAACGAGACGCTTCTCTAGCTTTTCCTCGAGTTGGGTCGGTGTTGGTTGCTCGGTCACGGCGGACCCGGTCGCCCATGCGAGGAATGTGCTGAAGACCACTGCCGGAATCGTCGCGCCGGTGCAGCCTCTCATTATCGCCACTCCCGTCCCCGGGCTGGGCTCGCGCCCGGACAACGACACGAGCGTCCTACGGCCGACTGCCCTTGTCAACGGGCTAGAGAGGATTCTGCTGCGCGATCATGTTCGGCGTGTGTGTCGGACGTCGCACTCAGGCGGGCGTCACCGTCATCCCAATCGCCACCGCAGCGCCTTGAGAATCGCTCGATTGGCCTCGGGCATCACCACCTCGTCGAGCGACGACGGCGCAACCCAAGCGAACGCGCGGCCGCCGTCGGTTTTCACCTCGCCCGCGGCATCGGTCACGACGAACGCGTGGAAACGGAGGCGACGATCCGGATAGTCGTGGACGAAGACAAGGAGAGGCATGGCCGATGCCGAAGCGAGTCCGGTCTCTTCACGCAGTTCGCGAAGCGCCGCATCCGCGGGCTCTTCGCCTTCCTCGATCTTGCCGCCGGGAAACTCCCACGCGCCTCCCAAGTGCTGGTCGTCGGCGCGACGGGCGACGAGGATCAAGCCTTCCCGCACGACGACCGCCAAGGCGATGTCGAGGCGGTTGGTGGCGTCGGGGATCAGGCGGGCGCCCCTGCGGCGCCGGGGCTGTAGTCGCAGAAGCCGCGTCCCGTTTTCTTTCCGAGCCAACCGGCCTCGACGTACTTCGCGAGGAGCGGGCAGGGGCGGTACTTGTCCTCGCCGAGGCCTTCGTGCAGGCAGAAGATCGCCTCGTTGATCATCGGCATCAACACGCGGTTGCTGATGAAGCCGGGAAAATCGCGGCACAGGACGGGGGTCTTCCCCATCGATTCGGCGAGCGCTCTCGTGTCGGCGGTCGTCTCGTCCGAGGTCTGAAGGCCGCGGATGACCTCGACCAGCTTCATGATCGGAACCGGGTTCATGAAGTGCATGCCGATGACCGTGTCCGGACGCTTGGTCGCCGCGGCGATCTTCGTGATCGGAAGGGACGACGTGTTCGTCGCGAGAATCGCGCCGGGCTTGACGAGACCGTCCAGGGTCTTGAACAGCTCGAGCTTGACGTCGAGCTTCTCGGCCCCGTCATCTTCCCCTCGTCCACACCGCGCTGCAGGTTCTTCGCGATCGTGTCGACGCCCTTCTGGACGAACGCGTCGGTGAGGTCGCGCATGACGACGGTGAGGCCGGAGCGCGCCGCGACGTGCGCGATGCCGTTCCCCATTTGCCCCGCCCCGACGACGCCCGGCGTCGCGATCGTCATCGTCCCTCCTCCGACTCAGAAATAGGGGACAGTCCCCTATTTCTTATCAAATCGGTATCCGAGGAGATTTGTAAGAAAAAGGGGACTGTCCCCTATTTTCAGATTCTCCGAATCGCCATGCCGACGGCGTTCCCGCCGCCCAGGCACAGCGACGCGATCCCCTTTTCTTCGTTGCGGTCTTCGAGGGCGTGAAGCAGCGTCGTCAAGATCCGCGCGCCACTGGCTCCGATCGGATGGCCGAGGGCGACCGCGCCGCCGCGCACGTTGTGCTTTTGGGGGTTCAAGCCGAGTACGCGCTGCAAGGCCACCTGTTGGACCGCGAACGCTTCGTTGAATTCGTACAGATCGACGCCGTCCGGCGTCCATCCGGTCTTCTCCCAGAGCATCCGCACCGCTTTTTCGGGGGCCATCATCACGAGCTCCGGCGCCAACCCCGACGAGGCGTACGCCACGATTTCGGCACGCGGCTTGAGGCCCAGGCGTTTAGCTGCCGCCTTCGACATGATGACGAGGGCCGACGCGCCGTCGTTGACGCCGGGGGCGTTCCCCGCCGTGACGGTGCCGTCCTTCTTGAACGCGGGCTTCAACGCGCGCAGCGCTTCGATCGTCGTCTCGCGGCGCGGCGACTCGTCGGTGTCGAACCGAACGGGATCGCCCTTCTTGGTCGGGATCTCGACGGCCACGATCTCGCGCTTGAACATCCCCGCGTCGATCGCGGCAATCGCCTTCCTGTGGCTGTTGACGGCCCACTGGTCTTGCTCTTCACGCGTGACGTTCCAACGCTCGGCGACGACCTCGCCGGTATTTCCCATGTGGTAGTCGTTGTAGGCGTCCCAGAGACCGTCGTGGATCATCGCGTCGTAGACCGTCTGGTTCCCCATCCGAAAACCGCCGCGCGCGTTCTTCATGAGGTAGGGCGCGTTCGACATCGACTCCATGCCGCCCGCGACGATGACTTCGGCGTCGCCGCACTTGATCGCCTGCGCGGCGAGCACGACCGCCTTCAAGCTCGAACCGCAGACCTTGTTGACCGTCATCGCGGGGACCGTGTCCGGGATCCCGCCGAAGATCGCTGCTTGCCGCGCGGGGTTCTGGCCGAGCCCGGCTCCGACCACGTTCCCCATGATGACTTCGTCGATCTGCTCCGGCTTCAAACCGGCGCGCAATACGGCTTCCTTGACGGCGAGCGCTCCGAGCTTTTGCGCCGGAATGCCGGCGAGCGTGCCGAGGAATTTGCCGATGGGCGTGCGAACCGCGCTGACGATGACCGGGTTTTCCATCGAGGGCCTCCGTGAAGGCCCGGATTCTAGCAGCCGCGCTCGTTGTGGCCGGCAACCCGTCAGAGCAAGCGCTTGAACTGCTCGACAGTCAATCCGGCGTCCCGCGCGATCCGCCCATCGTGAACGCGTTCACTGGATTGGCCCGCGGAATGGTCAGAAACCGCCCGCCGTCCGACATGACGATGTGCTTGCCTTGGCGAACAACACGGAACCCCGCTTTCTCCAGCGCCCTAACCGCTTGGAGGTGGTTCACACCCGGGATCTTGGGAATGGCTAGCCGGGAATCTCCACTTCACGGACGTCATCACCGCGCAGCGAGTCGTTGACGGCTGCGAGGTAATCCTGAATTGCGTCCTGGATGTTCTCGATCGCTTCGACTTCGGTGGCACCCTGCGACCAGCAGCCGGGGAGGCCAGGGCAGGACACGCTGAACCCCTCGTCGGTCTTTTGTAGCCGGATCTTGTACCGCATCTCCGAACCCTCGTCGTGGACCCTAGAAGAATATATCCGAGCCGCCTCGTAGTCGATCTCCCGAGTCCCTCACGCCAGATAGAGAACTTGAGCTTGAGAGAGCACTTCGTCGCGAATGAGGGGCTTCAGGCCGTCCTTGGGCACGAGGTCGACCCGGCGTCCCAGACCCTCCTCGAGTTCTCGCCGGAGTCGATTGAACGCGATCAGACCGATCGCCGCGTCGGGCTGAAACGTGACGAGGAGATCGATGTCGCCCACGCCTGCATCGCCTCGGGCCGTCGAACCGAACACGGATAGCTCGGCCACCTTGTACCGCGCGCAGATATTGGCGATCGTTGTTGATTCAGATCGCAGTTGCTCGAGTGTCGTGACTTTCAATCTCCTACGCAAAAGGAGTAGCTGGTGCTGCGCCCGCCGCCGGGGTCTCGCTTCAACGCCCCGCGCTCAACCAGGTCGAGAATGTCCCGGTGTGCGGTGTCTTGGGAGCACTTGGCCAGCTTGGCCCACTTCGAGGTCGTGAGCTTCCCCTCCATGCCCTGAAGCAGTTTGTCGAGCACGGCGATCTGGCGTGCGTTCAGCGGCTCCTTGGCGAAGCGTTCCCAGAATCGCGCTTTTAGAAGGACCGAGCCGAGCGTCTCTTCCGCGCCTTCGATTGCGCGCAAGAGACAGTCGAGGAACCAGGTCTGCCACCGCGTGACGTCGGCCTCGCCTTCTTGCGTCGCCTCGAGCGTCGCGTAGTACTCGTCGCGTTCGCGTCGGATCTGCCCCGACATGCTGTAGAAGCGCCTCCGGCTCGACTCCGAGCGCGAGAGCGCCATGTCGGCGATCGCGCGGGCGATCCGTCCGTTGCCGTCGTCGAACGGGTGGATCGTGACGAACCACAGATGCGCGAGCCCAGACTTGAGAAGCGGGTCGATGTCGTCGGGCCGTTCGAACCAGTCCAGAAACGTCGACATCTCGTGAGGCACTCGCGCGGCGGGTGGCGCTTCGTAGTGCACCTTCTCTCGGCCGACCGGTCCGGAGATCACCTGCATCGGTCCGTCGCGATCGTCGCGCCAGTTTCCGACGATGATCTTGCGTATTCCGCTGCGACCCGCGGGGAAGAGCGAGGCGTGCCATGCGAACAGCCGCTGCTCGGTCAACGGCTTGTCGTAGCCGCCGGTCGCATCGAGCATCAGCTCGACCACACCGTCGACGTTCCTGTCGGACGGGACGAGCCCGCCCGCGTCCAGGCCGAGGTGCCGGGCTATCGACGAGCGAACCTGCTCGCGTTCCAGCTTCTCGCCCTCGATCTCGCTCGACTTGACGACGTCTTCGGTCAGCGTGTGGAGATGAGCGTCGTCGCGCAGCTCGAAACCGAGCGCTTCCATTCTTCCGAGCAGGCGGCCTTGCTGCCGCGAGGTTGCCGAAAGCAGCTTGGAGAGACTGCTCTCGTTCCAAGTCAGTGAGGGCCAATCCGGTCGGTCCCAGAGGTACATCGGCTAATCTCCGCACTTCATGCGTAGATTATGGACTGCGATCTCCGCACGGGCCAGAAAATTCGGAATGGGATTGCTTGGCTCGCCCTCGGATCGCGGCTTGTGGGCCGTTTACGGAGGTCGTTTTTTGGCGAAGAGGGCGTTCTGAAGGCTAAAAACGGGCTCCCGTCGAAAAACAGCCCGCCAGTTCGATCTTTTTCTACGGAAGGCGCTCGGTATCCTCGGCGAGCCGCCGCAACCGATGCGCGCGCTCCGGGGTGAAAGCGTCCGACGGCGCGCGCCAGCTCCAGTTCCCCTTCGCGACCCCGGGGACGTTCATCCGCGCCTCCGAGCCGAGATCGAGCACGTCTTGAAGCGGCGCCACGGCAAGGTCCGCCACCGACGTGTAGGCGGCGCGGATCATGCTCCAAGAAACCTCGTCCGCCGTCCCCCCGAGGTAGTCGAGCACGCGCGCTTTGGCCTCGGCATCGAGCGAGGCGAACCAGCCGCGGGTCGTGTCGTTGTCGTGGGTGCCGGTGTAAACGACGATGTCGCGCGTCAGGCGGTGCGGCGCGTGATCGCCGTCCGCGGGATCGAAGCCGAACTGAAGCACCCGCATGCCGGGGAGTCCGAGGGTCTTGCGCAACGCGCTGACGTCCTCGGTGATGACGCCAAGGTCCTCGGCGACAAACGGCAACCCTCCCAGCGCGGCGCGAACGGCGTCGAACAGCGCCAGGCCGGGCCCGGGCTCCCACGCACCCTCCTCGGCGGTGTCGGCGTCGGCGGGAACCGCCCAGTAGCCGGCGAAGCCGCGGAAGTGATCGAGACGCAACTCGTCGTGAAGGGACAGGCCGTGCTTCAGGCGTTCGATCCACCACGCGTAGCCGGTCTCTTTGAGGCGATCCCAACGGTAGAGAGGATTCCCCCAGAGCTGCCCAGTCTCGCAGAAATAGTCGGGAGGCACGCCGCCGACCTGCGTGGGCGCGCCCTCGTCGTCCAAGTGGAAAAGATCCTGATGCGCCCAGACGTCGGCGCTGTCGAGCGCGGGGTAGATGGGCACGTCGCCCAGAATCGTGATCCCACGATCCCGCGCCTGCTCGCGGAGCTCGGCCCAGCGCGTCATGAACACGTACTGCGCAAGGCGATGGCTCGACACGGCCTCGCGCAGCGACGCCGCGCTTCTTACGAGTGCTGACGGATCGCGCCGGCGAAGCGGCTCTTCCCAGGCGAACCAGGGAAGGCCGCCGTACGCATCCTTCAGCGCGGCATAGTGCGCCCAGTCGTCAAGCCATGCCGCGTGCTCGGAGCCAAACGCGGCCAGGGCGTCGGGAGCGGGGTTCACGGCTTCGGGAAACCACGACGCGTCGCCGGCGAACGCGGAGAGCGCGGCGTAAGGCGATCCCCCTTCGCCGGGCGGCCCCACCGGGAGGAGCTGCCAGACGGAAACGCCTGCCTCTTGCGCCCACGCGAAGTAACTCCGCGCCGCCGCGTCCAGCCGGCCTGCGCGCGCGGGAAGCGAGGTGGGATGGAGGAGAAGCCCCGCGGCGCGGCGGCTCATGAGTTCCGGTACGGCGCTAGCCGGGAGGCCACGACATCGGCCGGCCGCCGAGGACGTGGAGATGGATGTGGGAGACGCTCTGGCCCGCGCCCGGGCCGCAGTTGGTCACGACGCGGTACCCCGCGGCAAGGCCTGCCGCCGCCGCGATGTTCTTCGCCACGAGCATCATCGCCCCCAGGAGCAGTGCGTCGGCTTCGACCATGTCGTTGAGCGAGCCCACGTGACGCCTCGAGATCACGAGGACGTGCGTGGGAGCTTGCGGACTCAGGTCACGAAACGCGACGACGTCGCCGTCTTCGTAGACGATGCCCGCGGGAACTTCCTTGGCCGCGATGCGGCAGAAGATGCATTGCAGGCTCACGCGCGAATCCTCTCGATCGACGCCCCGAGCGCGCCCAGCTTGGTTTCCATCGATTCGTACCCGCGGTCGAGATGATAGACCCGGTCGACCACCGTCGGCCCTTCGGCCACGAGCCCGGCGAGCACGAGACAGGCCGAGGCGCGCAGGTCGGTCGCCATCACTTGGGCTCCGGTGAGGCGCGTGGGGCCGACGACGACCGCCGACCTCCCGTCGATGCGGATGTCGGCCCCCATGCGTTGCAGCTCTCCCACGTGCATGAAGCGCCGCTCGAAGACCGTCTCGGCGATCAACGCGGCGCCTTGGGCTTGCGTCATCAGCGTCATGTACTGGGCCTGCATGTCCGTGGGGAAACCGGGGTGAGGGCTGGTGCGAAGGTCGCGTGCGACCAGTGACGACGGCGCAGCGACACGAAGACCCGTCGGGGTCACCGAGACGGTCACGCCGCACGCGGCGAGCTGTTGAAGCAGCACCTCGAGGTGATCGGGGCGCGCCCCCAGGACCTCGACGTCGTCCCCGACGAGCGCGCCGGCGACGAGGTAGGTGCCCGCCTCGATGCGATCGGGAATGACGCGGTGCGTGGCGCCGTGGAGAGGCCTCCCGCCTTCGATGACGAGCTCCCCCGTTCCGGCTCCCTCGATCGAAGCGCCCATGGCGACCAAGAGATCCGCGAGATCGACGACCTCGGGCTCTCGGGCGCAGTTGGACAGCTGGGTCGTCCCTTCGGCGAGCACCGCCGCCATCATGAGGTTCTCGGTGCCGGTCACCGTCTCTAAGGGGAATGAGATGGACGCGCCGTGAAGGCGCTTTGCGGTCGCCTCGACGTACCCGTGCTCGATCGTGATCTCGGCCCCCATCTTCTGAAGCCCGTCGATGTGGAGGTTTATCGGGCGCTCGCCGATCGCGCATCCCCCGGGGAGGGACACGCGCGCGCGGCCGTACCGGGAGAGGAGCGGCCCAAGCACGAGCACCGAGGCGCGCATGGTCCGGACGAGGTCGTAGGGCGCCTCGAACGACTGGAGGCGCGCCACCTGGACCGACGCCGTGCCGTCCCCGCGGTCGACGACCGAAGCACCGAGCTGTTCCAAAACCCGCAGCATCGTGCGAACGTCGCGCACGCGCGGGAGATTGAGCAACTCGACCTTGTCTTCGGTGAGCAGGGTCGCCGCGAGCGCGGGGAGCGCCGCGTTCTTCGCTCCGGCGATGGGGACGCGACCCTTCAGACGCCGGCCACCCGTGATGCGCAATTTATCCATGGTGGAGGCGGATGATAGCACCGGCCCCTTGATAGAATGGCGCGTTTCGCAGGGCTTTCCGCACGACCCGACTGAGAGGCCACGATGCTCGACATCCACACGGTCAGAAACCATCCCGATCTCGTCGCCGCAGGCCTCGAGAAGCGCGGCCAGTCCGTGGCGCTCGACACATTTCGAGCACTCGACGGGAAGCGGCGAGCGCTGCTCACCGAGGTCGAGAGCTTGAAGCGCCACCGCAACGAGAGCTCGAAGAAGATCGGCGAGTTCATGAAGAGCGGCGGCGACGCCGGCACCCTTCGCAACGAGATGAAGTCGCTCGGCGAGAAGGTCACGGGACTCGAGAGGGAGATCGCCGAGGTCGAAGCCGAGCTCGACGAATTCCTGAAGCGCCTCCCGAACCTGCCGCACGAAAGCGTCCCCGCGGGAACGACGGCCGACGACAACGTCGTCGTGCGCACGTGGGGCACGCCTCGCGCGTTTGACTTCGCGCCGCAGGCGCACTGGGACCTCGGCCCGAAGCTCGGGATCCTCGACTTCGAACGCGCGGCGCGGATGACCGGCGCGCGATTCTCTCTGCTCGCGGGGATGGGCGCGCGACTCGAGCGGGCGCTCATCAACTTCATGCTCGACCTCCACACGAAAGAGCACGGCTACACGGAAGTCCTGCCGCCGTTTCTGGTCAACGCGCAGGCGCTGTACGGAACCGGCCAACTCCCGAAGTTCGAGGCCGACCTGTTCAAGGTCGAGCCGGGCGGCTACTACCTGATCCCCACGGCGGAAGTCCCCGTGACGAACATCCACGCCGAAGAGATCTTGGACGCCGCGCGGCTTCCCATCGCCTACTGCGCGTACACGCCCTGCTTTAGGAGCGAGGCCGGATCGTACGGGAAGGACGTGCGCGGCCTGATCCGCCAGCACCAGTTCGACAAGGTCGAGTTGGTCCGCTTCGCCGGCCCCGAAGACTCGTACGCGCAGCTCGAAGCCCTGACGAGCCACGCCGAAGAGGTGTTAAAGCGCCTCGAGCTTCCGTACCGCGTCGTCGCCTTGTGCGGCGGCGACCTGGGGAACTCTGCTGCGAAGACCTACGACCTCGAGGTGTGGCTCCCCTCTCAAGGCGTCTACCGCGAGATCTCGTCGTGCTCGAACTTCGAGGCCTACCAGGCCCGGCGCGCGAACATCAAGTTCCGCGCGCGCGAAGGGGCCAAGGCGGCCTACGCGCACACGCTGAATGGTTCGGGGCTCGCGGTCGGGCGCACGCTCGTCGCAATCCTTGAAAACGGGCAGGAGGCCGACGGGAGCATCACGCTCCCTCAGGCGCTCCACGCGTACATGGACGGCCGCGATCGGATCGTTCGGCGAGAGAATCTCTGAGCAGAGGAGGGGTGGCCGAGTGGTCGAAGGCAGTCGCCTTGAAAGCGACCGCGCCCGAAAGGGCGCCGCGGGTTCGAATCCCGCCCCCTCCGCCAGTTGACGCCTGGGATACAATTCCGCGCTTCGCCGGAACGTGAATCGTCGGAGCGCCCTTGGTGAGGTGCCAGAGTGGCTGAACGGGGCGGTTTGCTAAACCGTTGTAGGGCTTTAAACCCCTACCGAGGGTTCGAATCCCTCCCTCACCGCCAAGTGCCGCTCCGATGACGACACGACCGGCCTGAGGGCCGCGCCGTGAACACGCCTGACGAAACTTCCCCGGACGGCGGCTACCGCGACTTCATCCGCCAGATCGTCGACGAGGACAGAGCCACCGGAAAGCACGGTGGCCACGTCGCGACGCGTTTCCCCCCGGAGCCCAACGGCTACCTCCACATCGGCCACGCGAAATCGATCTGCCTGAACTTCGGGCTCGCGGCCGAATTCGGAGGGATCTGCAACCTCAGGTTCGACGACACGAACCCGGCCAAGGAAGAGCAGGAGTACGTCGAGGCGATCATCGAGGACGTAAGGTGGCTCGGCTTCGACTGGCAGGACCGCCTCTACTACGCGTCGGACTACTTCCTCAAAATGTACGAGTGCGCGGTCGCCCTGATCGAAAACGGGCTGGCCTATGTCGATCAGCTCAGCGCCGACGAGATCCGTTCGCATCGCGGCACGCTGACCGAACCGGGAAGAAATAGTCCGCATCGCGTTCGGCCCGCGGCGGAAAGCCTCGACCTGTTCGCGCGAATGCGCGCCGGCGAGTTCCCGGAAGGCGCCTGCGTGCTGCGCGCCAAGATCGACATGGCCTCGCCGAACATCAACATGCGCGATCCCGCGCTGTACCGGATCAAGAAGGCCTCGCACCACCGGACCGGGGACGCCTGGTGTATCTACCCGATGTACGACTACGCCCACCCCTTGTCCGACGCATTCGAGGGGATCACGCACTCGCTGTGCACGCTCGAATTCGAGGACCACCGGCCCTTCTACGACTGGGTCGTCACGAACTGCCCCGCGGGAGCTCGCCCCCGGCAGATCGAGTTCGCGCGGTTGAACCTGACCTACACGGTTTTGAGCAAGCGGAAGCTGCTCCTGCTCGTGCAGGAGGGGCACGTCAACGGGTGGAGCGATCCGCGGATGCCGACGCTTTCGGGCCTGCGCCGACGCGGCTTCACGCCAGAGGCCATCCGGAACTTCTGCGAGAGGATCGGCGTCGCCAAGCGGGACAGCGTCGTCGACGTCGCCCTTCTCGAGCACGCGGTCCGCGACGATCTGAACCGGCGCGCGCCTCGCGTCATGAGCGTGCTCAAGCCGCTCACCGTCGTCATCGAGAACTACCCGGAAGGGCTCGTCGAGGAGTTCGAGGTCCAGGTCAACCCCGAGGACCCGGCCGCCGGAACGCGCAAGGTGCCGTTTTCGCGGACACTCTTCATCGAGCACGACGATTTTCGCGAGGTGCCCCCGCCGAAGTACCACCGGCTGTTCCCCGGAAACGAGGTCCGCCTGCGCGGCGCCTACTTCATCGTGTGCACCGGCGTCGTCAAGGACGACGCGGGTCAGGTGGTCGAACTGCGCTGCACCTACGACCCGGCGTCCCGCGGCGGATCCTCTCCCGACGGCCGCAAGGTGAAAAGCACCATCCACTGGACCTCGGCGGCGCACTCCGTCGCCGCGACCGTGCGCTTGTACGAGCCGCTCTTCACCAGGGAAAACCCCAACGACGAGAGCGAAGGGCTCGACTGGCGGGCGCAGCTGAACCCGAATTCGCTCGTCACGATCGTCAACGCCCGCGTCGAGGCGGCGACAGCAGGGCTTCCCGCGGGAGCGACGGTGCAGTTCGAGCGATTGGGATATTTCTGCGCGGACACGGACACGACGCCCGGCGCTCCGGTCTTCAACCGGACGATCACGCTGAAGGACTCGTGGGCCAAGATCGAAAAATCCCGCGGCGGCGCGTGAGGCGCCGGTGAGCGTGCGCGTCAGGTTCGCGCCGAGCCCCACCGGCTTCCTGCACTTGGGCGGCGCGCGAACCGCGATCTTCAACTGGCTTTACGCGCGGCGCCACGGCGGGGCCTTCGTGCTGCGCATCGAGGACACCGACGCGCAGCGATCGAGCGACGAAGTCGTGCGGGCGATTCTCCTAGGGATGGCGTGGCTCGGGATGACCCCGGACGAAGGGCCGTTCTTCCAGACCGGAAACCGCGCGCAGCACGTCGCCGACGCGATGCAGCTTCTCGCCGCCGGGAAGGCGTACCGCTGTTTCTGCGAGGCCGAGGCGCTCGCCGCGGAGCGCGAGGCCGCCGAGAAGGCCGGCGGCGGCTACACGTACCCGCGACGCTGCCTGGCGATCCCGCGGGAGGCCTCCGACGCGCGCGCGGCGGCAGGCTTACCGTTCGTCGTGCGCTTGCAGGTCCCGCCCGGGGTGACCGCGTGGAAGGACGGCGTTCACGGCCCGACGTCTTTCGGAAACGAGGTGCTCGAGGACCTGATCCTCCTCCGATCGGACGGCACGCCCACGTACAACCTCTCGGTCGTGTCGGACGACGTCGCGATGCGCATCACGCACGTGATCCGCGGCGACGACCACATCTCGAACACCCCGAAGCAGCTCCTGATCTACGCCGGCCTGGGTAAGACGCCGCCGGCCTTCATCCACCTCCCCCTGATCTTCGGCACCGACAAGAAGCGTCTTTCGAAGCGGCACGGCGCGACCTCGGTCCTCGACTACCGCGACGCCGGCTTCCTGCCGGACGCCGTCTTCAACTTTCTCGCGCTGCTCGGCTGGAACCCGGGGGACGAGCGGCAAAAGATGACTCGCGAGGAGCTGATCGCGGCCTTTGACCTCGACGGCGTCGGGAAATCCGGCGCGGTTTTCGATGCGGCGAAGCTCGAATGGCTGAACGGGTTGTACGTCGCGGAGCTACCCAGAGAAGAGTTCGTAGACGCGGCGCGCGAGAGGCTCCTTTCGGCGGGGCTTTGGGACGATGCCTACGACGGCGCGCACCGCGACTGGTTCTTGCGCGTGCTCGCCCTGATTCAGCCTCGGGCGAAGACGCTTGCGGCGATCCCCATCGAAGGCCGGTTCTTCTTTTTGCCAACCGACGATCTCGACTACGACGCGGAGGGCGTGAGGAAGCACTTAGACGACGACGCGATCGCCCCCGCGCTTCGGGCGCTCGGCCTGCGCTGGGCGGCGCTGTCTTTCTGGGAGGAAGGACTGCTCGAACAGGAGCTTCGCCTCTTGGCCGAGGAGTGCGGGCTGACGGGCGGGAAGTTGATCCACCCCGTTCGCCTGGCGGTCACCGGGCGCACCGCGAGCCCGGGACTGTTCGAGGTCGTCGTACTGCTCGGGAAGGAGCGAACCCTCGCCCGGATCGGGCGCTTGTTGGACCGTCGTTCGATCGGTTTGCTATAGTTCGGTGTTCTTTCGTGCCGTGCTGGGGAGTCGTCCAATGGTAGGACATGCGGCTCTGGACCGTAGAATCGGGGTTCGACTCCCTGCTCCCCAGCCAACCTCTTCGTGAAGGCCATGGTGCTCGAGCGTCAGGCGCGCATCGCGACGCGCCCGCTCGAGTTCCGGGATCTCGCCGATCCCGTTCCCGGTCCCGCCGAGATCCTCGTTCGAGTGGCCGCGTGCGGCGTTTGCCGCACCGACCTCCACGTCATCGAAGGCGATCTCGAGAAGCATAGGCTCCCCCTCGTCCCCGGCCACCAGGTCGTTGGCCGCGTCGCGGCCTGCGGTGCCGGCGCGGCGCGATTCCTCCCCGGTGACCGTGTCGGCATCGCGTGGCTGCGAGGAACGTGCGGGTCCTGCGCGTTCTGCCGCGGGGGCCGCGAAAATCTCTGCGGCGGCTCGCGGTACACGGGGTGGGACGACAACGGCGGGTACGCCGACTACGCAATCGTCAACGAAGAATTCGCCTACGCGATTCCCGATCGATTCTCCGATGCCGAGGCGACGCCGCTCCTGTGCGCGGGGATCATCGGATACCGAGCGTTGCGGCGATCGCTCGTTGGGCCCGGGCAAAAGCTCGGCCTTTACGGCTTCGGATCGTCCGCGCACATCGTGGCGCAGCTCGCCCGGCACCGCGGCTGCGAGGTGTACGTCGCCACGCGCAGCGCCTCCCACCGGCGGATGGCGGAGGAGCTGGGCGCCGCGTGGACCGGGGACACGTGGGACGCTCCCCCGGTTCCGCTCGACGGCGCGATCGTCTTCGCCCCCGCGGGTGAGGTCGTTCCGCCGGCGCTGCGCGCGCTGGGCAAGGGGGGGACACTCGCCGTCGCAGGAATTCACATGTCCGACATTCCGCCTCTGGCCTACGACCTCTGCCTCTTTCACGAAAAGTCGTTGACCTCCGTCACGTCGAACACCCGCGCCGATGGCGAGGAGCTCTTGCGCGAGGCCGCGGAGATCCCACTTCGCCCTTGGGTCACGACGTTTCCGATGGCCGAAGCCAACGACGCGTTGCTGACGCTCGCAAACGACGGCATCCGGGGAACGGCCGTTCTCGTCCCCTGATATCCTGTCGCCTCGACCGCGCACCCTGTGGGGACGACGATGGAGCCGCGCACCGCACTCGTGACCGGGGCCAACGGAGAGATGGGGCATCTTCTCCTCCCCGCGCTCCGGGATCGTGGCTACGAGCTCGTCGCCGTCGACCTGCAGCCGATCGCCCCGGACATCGCCGCGAGCTGCAAACAGACCGTGGTCGGAAGCGTGGTGGAGCCGGCTTTGATGGCGGACCTGTTCCGCGAGCATGCGCCGGACGCGGTGTTCCACTTGGCTGCCCTGCTGTCTTCGAAGGCCGAACGCGATCCTGATCTTGCCCACGAGGTCAACGTCTCCGCGACCCTCGATCTCTTCCGTCTGTGTCGCGAGCAGGCACGCACGTTGGGGCATGACGTGCGCTTCCACTTTCCGAGCAGCATCGCGGTGTACGGCATCCCCGACGCCGCGGCGAAGGTGGCGGCGGGCGCCGTCAAGGAAGAAGAGTGGAATCGGCCCGCGGGGATGTATGGCTGCAACAAGCTCTACGGCGAGATGATCGGCTCGTACTTCACAGCGCGTGCGCAGAGGGACGGAACGCCCGGGCTCGACTTCCGAGCGATCCGATTCCCCGGGCTGATCAGCGCGGACACGCTTCCGTCCGGCGGGACGAGCGACTACGCCCCCGAGATGATTCACGCCGCAGCCCAGGGAAAGCCTTACGCGTGCTTCGTCTCCGCTGAGACCCGGATGCCGTTCATGACGATGCCCGACGCCGTCGGTGCGATCCTCCGCTTGGACCAAGCTCACGCCGATCGCCTGACCACGCGCGTCTACAACATCGGGGCCTTCGCCCCGTCGGCAGACGAAATCAGGGGCGCGGTGTTGCATCACTTTCCGGACGCCCGCATCGCGTTCGAGCCGGTGCCCTGGCGCCAGGCGATCGTCGACACGTGGCCGGCCGACGTGGACGACACGAGAGCCCGGCGGGACTGGGGCCACGCCCCGCGGCACCGCCTCGCGGAGGCGATGTCCGGCTATCTCGTTCCGGCCCTGCTGAAGCGCTACGCCGATCGCGTGGCGAACTGAGCGCACCGCCCATGCCGGACCGGCTCGACGTGGCGTTTCTTTCGCTGCGCGCGGTGTTCGGGCCCGCGTTCACGCTGGCCTTTCGGCTGAAAACCCACGGACGGGAGCACGTCCCCCAAGGGGGGGCCGCGATTCTCGCCGCGAATCATGCGTCGTTTCTCGACCCGATTCTCATCGGCATCTGCGCGAGGCGGCCGGTTCGTTTCTTGGTGGCCAACGACTTCTACCGGGACCCGCGCCTCCACACCGTGCTGCGGTGGCTCGGAGCGATCCCCGTCGGAGGGGACGCCGGCTTGATCCGCTCCTTCCGGCACATCGGCGAGGTGATTCGGAGAGGAGGCCTTCTGGGGATTTTTCCCGAAGGGGGCATCACGCGGGACGGCGCCATGAGGCCGTTTCGCGCGGGTGCATCGGTGCTCGCCTTGCGGACGGGCGTCCCCCTCGTACCGATCCACGTGGGCGGGACCTTCGAGGCGCTGCCCCGCGACGCGAAGTGGCCCCGCTTCGTTCCCGTCACCGTGCGTTTCGGGAGCCCGATCCCGGTCGCCGCTCGGCGAAATCCCTCGTCCGAGGAGATTGGCGCCCTGTCGGAATCCCTGCGGAGCGCGGTCGCCGCCTTGGCAGGCGCCGGCGCCTGAGGGCCGGTCAGAGCTTCCAGGCTAAGAGATTCGACATTCGTGGTGGTGTCGAGTTTCTGCCGCCACTGAACCCTGATGGACTCGACGCGGGTGAGCGGAGAGTCCTCGAACGGTCGTTGGCTGAAGCATTGGCGGCCGGCGGCACGTTCACCGCGCGGTCTTACACCGCGCGGCAGCTCGCGACGGCAGCAACGAGAACGCGACGCACGTTGTCGACGTCTAGCGGCTTCGCGAGGATCCGGTTGGGCAGCCCCTCGAGAAATTTCAGGCTCTCTTGCCGCACGAGGTCACCGGTTGCGAAGACGAAGCGACGCACCATCGACGGCTTTTCCTCGACGACGCGCTCGTAGAGCGCGCGGCCGTCGAGATTCGGCATGCGCAAGTCGGCGACGATGAGATCGAAATCGGTCTCTAAGATTCGGCTCCAGGCCTCTTCTCCGTCCCGCGCGCAAGTGACCGTCGCACCGTCGGCCTCGAGCAGACGCGAGAAGAGATCGAGCACGAGCGGTTCATCCTCCGCCACCAGCACGCGCCTTCCCTGGAGCGGCTTGGCGGTCGGGGGGGGCGTCTCCACCACCGCCTCTTCGGGCACGACCCCCACCGCGCGGGGAAGAGTCACCGCAAAACAGGCGCCGCAGCCGGGTCGATCGGGGAGCAGTTCGATGCGGCCCTGATGCTCCTGGATGATCCCGTAGGAGACGGAGAGGCCGAGCCCGGTCCCCATCCCGATGTCTTTTGTCGTGAAGAACGGGTCGAAGATGCGATGTCTCACGCTCGATGGAACACCCGGACCGTCGTCCTCGATCTCGAGGCGGATCTCGTCGTCGATCGCGAACGAGCGCACGACCACGCGACCCGGTTTCCCGGTGCCCGCGATCGCCTGCTCCGCGTTGTTGAGGAGATTGAGGATCACCTGTTCGATCTGATGGAAGTCGAATTGGGCGCGCGGCAGCGGCTCGGCCAGCTCCAAGACGGCTTCGATTCTCGCCGCGCGGAGGTGGTAGGTCTTCAGGTCGATGACCTTGCGTACGCAGGCGTTGAGATCTTGCGCCATCTTCTTGGCCGGGTGCTTGCGCGCGAACGAGAGGAGGTTGACGACGATCCTCTGGCAGCGACGGGCCGACTCGACGATGCGCGCAAGGTCGCGCTCCAAGCCGTCGCGGCCCGTGTCGGACTGCAGGAGCTGCGCGTAGCCGAGCACCGCGGAGAGCGGGTTGTTCAATTCGTGGGCCACCCCGGCGACGACCTCACCGAGGCTCGACAGGCGTTCGGCTTGCGCAAGGCCCTTCTCGGCGCGCCGCAGGTCGGTCACGTCCGTCCCGAGAAACACGCATCCGGCGATGTCGCCCGAAGCGTCCGTCAGGGGCGCGCTGACGAGGTGAATCTCGCACGCGCTTCCGTCGGGACGGGTCAGGACGAGCTCCCGGCCCTTGCGCCCGGCCTCGAGGTGAGACGCCGCCGCCGGAAAGACCTTGTCGAGAGGCTGCCCCAGGGCTTCCTTCGCGAAACAACCCGTCAGGTCTTCGGCCGCGCGATTGAACTCGGTGACGCGGCCCGCGCCGTCCGTCGCGACGATCACGTCGGGGGTGCCGTCCAAGACGCGGCGGAGCTTCTCACCGGTCGTTCGGTGGCGCGCTGCCTCCTGCGCTACATCGCGAAAGAGCAATGCGTTCTTGAGCGCGTTGGCCGAGCTGGCCGCGGCGATCCGGCAGAAGCGCATTTCGGATGCGGTGAACGGAACCTCGCGACTCGCTCTCAGGAAGAGCGTGCCGAGGACCTCCTTGCCGTAAACCAGCGGCAGCACCAGGAGGGACCGGTACCCTTGCTTCAGCAGGAGCTCCCGAACCGGCTCGAGCAGCGGGTCGTTGGCCACGTCCTCGACGAAGACCGGCGCTCCCGTTTCGATCGCGCGCCGAATCTCGGGATACTTCGCGAGATCGATGGCGAGCATGTCCGCTTGGGGGTTGTCGCTGGCGGCCATGACGAAGCAGCGTTGGGCCGCCTGGTCGACGAAGACGATGGAGCAGCGCTGGGCGCCGACACGCTCTCCGACGCGTTGCACGATGAGGCTCATGACCTCGCGGAGATCCAGGCTGCCGTTCACGGCTTCCGTGATGTCGAGGAGGGCCCGAACCTCGCCGTTCTCGCGACGCGTCGCCGTCCGCGCCTTCCCCGCGCCGATCACCCGTCCGGCGAAAAACGCGACGATCGCCAGAATTCCGGAGAGCCCAAACCCGGCGATCGCCATTGCACCGTGAGTCATTTGCCCCCCGAGAAAACGCAGGACTTGGCCGAATATAGGTTGGGATTTCGAGAGCGCAACCGGTGGGGGCGGCCGTCTGGTCAGCCCGGAAATCGCCTGCTAGAATCCGCGGCGGCGCTATCGTCTAGGGGTCAGGACGGGTGGTTCTCAGCCACCAGACCGGGGTTCGATTCCCCGTAGCGCTACCACATCCCCTCGTTTCATCACTCCCCGGAAACGTCGCAGGGAACGATGTCGAGTACCGCGGGGAACCGGGTCTCCGGGCAGAGCCGCTGAAGGATGGAGAGGACGTTTCGGCGGATGTCGTCCACCCGCTCCGTCGTGAGCCGCTCGTCGATCACCTTGCCGACGTATTCGTCCTCGCCGAGGCGGCAGATCGTCAGGAAGGTCGTGTCATCGTGGGAAAAGTACTTCTTGTCCGTTCCGGTGATCGACTCGAGTCTCCGGCGCACTTGGCTGTCCATCTTGGTGCCAACGAATAGGGGCTGTCGATCGCGAAGCTTCAACCGGTCCTCCCAACGCGTTTACCGAGGGCGGCCTAAAGTTTGCAGGACGGCGTCCGAAAGTCAAGGATGGTCGATCCTGGAGGGTCCCGATGAGCGACAAAATCCTGTTCGTGTCGGACGACGTTTTCTTCTGGGCCCGCGTGGATTCACTCGCCAAGACCCTCGGACGCGATGCCGTCCGCGTCGGCGACGAAGCGACGATGGACGCCGCTTTCCAAGCGGGAGGCGTTTCCCGCGTGATCGTAGATCTCGGCTCCCGCTCGGTGAACGCCTTGGCCTGGGCCGCGAGGTGGAAGGAAACGTCTCCGGCCCCCCAACTCATCGCGTTCGGGAGTCACGTCCATGAGGCGGCTTTCGCCGCGGCCCGGGAAGCGGGGTTCGACCTCGTGATGCCGAACTCACGGTTCAACCGCCAGCTTGCCGACTGGCTGTCCTGACGGGCCCGCTAGCCGTGCGCTTCGCCGCCGATGACCGCGAGGAGCTCGTTCGTCTTGTCCTTCATCAACTGCAAGTCGCCCCGCGACTCGACGTTCAATCGGATGAGCGGCTCCGTGTTGGACATCCGCAGGTTGAATCGCCAGCGTTCGAAGTCCATGCCGACACCGTCGGTTTCGTCGACCGAAAGCGCTGAGGGGCCGTACCGCTTCCTTATCGTCGCGATGACAGCCAAGGCGTCCCCGACCTTGCGGTTGATCTCCCCGCTCGTCGGGAACCGGCGCACCTGCTCCGCGACGAGCTCGCTCAGCGGCTTTCCCGTCTGGCTCATGATCTCGAGGACGCAAAGCCACGGGATCATGCCGCTGTCGCAGTAGGAGAAGTCTCTGAAGAAATGGTGCGCGGACATCTCGCCCCCGTAGGCGGCGTCCTCGCGGCGCATGACTTCTTTCATGAAGGCGTGCCCGGACTTGCTCTGCACGGGGACACCGCCCAGCTCGCGGACGACTTGAATCGTGTTCCAGGTGAGGCGAGGATCGTGGACGATCTTGGCCGGCCCAGCCTTCTTGAGGATCCGTGAGGCGAGCAGCCCGACGATGTAATACCCCTCGATGAAGCCGCCCTTCTCGTCGAAGAAGAAGCATCGATCGAAGTCTCCGTCCCACGCGATGCCGCAATCGGCGCCGGCCGCCACCACCGCGGCTGCCGTGTCCCTGCGTTTTTCGGTCAGGAGCGGATTCGGGATGCCGTTCGGGAAACGCCCGTCGGGCTCGTGATGGACTTTCACGAAACGGAACGGGAGGTGCGGCTCGAGCGCGTCGATCACCCAGCCTGCCCCGCCGTTTCCCGGGTTCGAGACGACCTTCAGCGGGGCGAGCGCCGGGACATCGACGTACGAGAGCAGATGCTCCACATACGCGTCTTTCAGGTCGACGCGCTTCACGGCCCCCTTGACGGACGAAGAGGCAAACCCGCCCGAAAGCGTGAGCCGCTCGATGTCCATGAGACCCGTGTCGGCGCTGATCGGCTTGGCCTTCTCGCGGACGAGCTTGAGCCCGTTGTAGTCGGCCGGGTTGTGGCTGGCGGTCACCATCACGCCGCCGTCGAGATTCAGATGAAAGGTCGCGAAGTAGACCTGCTCGGTGCCGCAGGCGCCGATGTCGATGACGTCAACACCCGCATCCGTCAGCCCTTCGCAGACCGCGGCCGCGAACTCGGGGCTCGAGAGGCGGATGTCGTAGCCGACCGCGACGACCTTGGGCTTCAGCCACGCCGCGTAGGCGCGCGCGATCGTGACGACGAGCTCGCGGTTCAGCTCCGTGGGAATGCGTCCGCGAATGTCGTAGGCCTTGAAACAGGGCAGTCTGCTCGAACCGCTCATGGTGTCGTCTCCTGACAGGACGGCGGAGAATAACATTGCTATCGTGGCTTCGGCGTTCTTGCACGATGAAGGAGGTTCCGCCATGTCGGACACGACGACGCGCGTCGAGCGCGACACCATGGGCGAAATGGAAGTCCCGACGGAGGCTTACTACGGGGCTTCGACGCAGCGAGCGGTGATCAATTTCCCGGTCAGCGGGATCCGCCTTCCGCGGCGATTTCTTCGCGCCCTCGGGATGATCAAGGCGGCCGCGGCCGAGGTCAATCGCGACCTGGGACTGCTCGACAAAGAGATGGCCGAGGCGATCGCCCAGGCGGCGAAGGAAGTCGCCGACGGCCGGTTGGACGCGCACTTCCCGATCGACGTCTTCCAGACCGGTTCGGGGACGTCGACCAACATGAACGCCAACGAGGTCATCGCCAACCGGGCCGCAGAGATCCTGGGCGCCGCGCGCGGCTCGCGCGGCATCGTGCACCCGAACGACCACGTCAACCTGGGGCAGTCCTCGAACGACGTCATCCCGACCGCGCTGCACATCGCAGCGCTGCTGGCGATCCACGAGGAGCTCGAGCCGGCCATCGAGGCCCTTGGCGCGGAGGTCGCCGCGAAGTCGGAGGCGTTTTGGGGGGTCATCAAGACGGGGCGCACCCACCTCCAGGATGCCACGCCCATCCGCCTGGGCCAGGTGTTCCTCGGTTATGCCGGCCAGATGGCCAAATCGGTGCAGCGTCTGTGGCAAGCCAAAGAAGAGCTCGCGCTGGTGCCGCTCGGCGGCACCGCCGTCGGAACCGGCATCAACACGCACCCCGAGTTCGCCAAGCGGGTTCTGGCGATCGTGTCGAAGGACGCCGGTATCGACGTCCGCGAGACCGACAATCACTTCCAGGCCCAGGCGACGATCGATGCGGTCGTCCAGGCGTCGGGAACGATCCGCACCGTCGCGGTCAGTCTCCTCAAGATCGCAAACGACATCCGGCTGATGGGTTCGGGCCCGCGCTGCGGCCTGGGAGAGTTAGCCCTCCCCGAGGTCCAGCCCGGCAGCTCGATCATGCCCGGCAAGGTCAACCCCGTGATCGCGGAATCTCTGATCCAAGCCGCCTCGCAGTCGATCGCGAACGACGTCGCCGTGCTCCAGGCCGGCCAATGGAGCTTCTTCGAGCTGAACACGATGCTCCCGTTCGCGGCCCACAACCTCGTTCAATCGATCGAGATCCTGGGCGCGGCGACGCGCAACTTCGCCGAACGTTGCGTGCGCGGGATCAAGGCGACCGATCACGGCCCAGAGATGGTCGAACGCGGCCTGGCGACCTGCACGGGCCTGGTTCCCCACATCGGCTACGACGCCTCGGCTGCGATCGCGAAGCTGGCCGCCAAGACGGGACGCACGGTGCGCGAGGTCGCTCGCGAGACCACGTCGCTGACGACGGAACAGCTCGACGCGGCGCTCGACCCGTTCAAGATGACGGAGCCCACCGGGACTTAGCGGGCACAGGGCCAGGGGGCATTCCCCTTTTTTCTGGCAAGCTCCTCGGATACCGCTTGTCAGAAAAACAGGGGAATGCCCCCTGGCCCTGTGCCCGCTAACCGCCGATCTGGTGCATGGTGCGCGAGACCGGGATCGCGGTCTTCGATTCCAGGATGTCGAGCGCGCCGCCGCGCCCCTTCCGCGCCACCGCGTCCCTCATCAGGCCCGCGATCGCAGCGTCGCTGGCTCCCCCGCGCAGCGCGACGCGCAGGTCGCTCTCGTTGTCGTCGTAAAGGCAGACGCGGAACTTCCCGTCACTCGTGAGCCGGATCCGCGTGCACGCTCCGCAGAACGGGGCGGTCACCGAGTTGATGAACCCGACGGCGCCTTTCCCGTCCTCGAAAAGGAAACGGGATGCCGGCGCGTGACGGTCCCCGGCATGATCCGGAACTACCGGCCAGACCGCGGCGATCGACCGCAAGACCGCCGCGCCGCTCACGACCCGGCCGAGATCCCACGAGCGGTCGTTCTCCAAGGGCATGAACTCGATGAAACGCACCTCATAGCCGTGATCGCGGCCGAATCGCACGAGGTCGACGGCCTCCTCCTCGTTGTCGCCGCGCAAGAGCACCGCGTTGATCTTGATCGGTCCGAGCCCCGCGGAAGCCGCCGCAGCGAGGCCGCGAAGCACCTCGGGGAGTCGATCGCGGCCGCTCATCCTGGCAAACCGGTCCCGGTCGAGAGTGTCGAGGCTGACGTTCACCCGCCGCAGTCCCGCACGCGCAAGACCCTCGGCGAGTGGTTCGAGAAGAACGCCGTTGGTCGTGAGCGACAGGTCCGTCAAACCGGGAAGCGCCGCGAGCGACCCGATCAGCGTCGTCACGTCGCGGCGAACCAACGGCTCGCCGCCCGTCACGCGGAGCTTGCCGACCCCAAACGCGATCGCAACCCGCGCGACGCGCGCGATTTCTTCGAACGTCAGGATCGCCCCGTGCGGGTACCACACCGGCTCCTCGGGCATGCAGTACGCGCACCTCAGGTTGCAGCGATCGGTGATCGAGAGCCGGAGATCGTCGTGGGTGCGGCCAAAAAAATCGACGAAGGCCACGCGGATACCTCGCCGGCTCAGTATACGGGCGCGAGGGATCGGAGCCGCTTTCCGGCGTATAAGATGGGTCCATGCGCAACCGCGCGGCATGGTCGTGCGTCTCATAGTGGAGTGGAGAGGCCGGCGTTGAGCGAGTTTCTGACCGCGACGGAACCCACCGCCTCGCCGCTCCCCCGTGCGGCGGTACCCCGTTTCGCACCGGGGACCCCCGCGGGAGCCGGAGCCTGGCGCTTCATCGTGATCTGGGCGCTCGGCTGGGCCCTCGCCGGTTGCGCCGTCGCGGCCGGAATTACCTTCTCGCGCGGGTCGGCGGACTTCGGCCCGCTCTTGCTCTCGTCCGCCCTGTTCGCCGAAGTCGTCGGATGCACGGCCCTGGTCTCCGCGCGGCTCGTCTTTCCGTTTTACGCGAGGCTCCCCTTCGCCCTTCGGGTCGCGCTCCAGGTTCTCACCCTCGTCGTCGGCACCGTCGCGGGGTCGGCGGCGATTTTTGCCGCGCAGCCTCTGTACCTCCTCGCGAACTTCCGTCTCGTCGCGGTCATCGTTCTCATCAACGCGGTGCTCGCCGTATTCGTCGGCATCGTCCTTCACACCTACGACGCGATGCGCCGCCAGCTCGAGGCGAACTTCCACGCGTTGCGCGTGAAGGAAGCCTTGGAGCGCGAGGTCGCCATCGCGCGCGAAGTCCAGCGAGAGCTTCTCCCCCGCGGCGTTCCGGAGGTGCGCGGGCTCGAGCTCGCGGGGGTCTGCATCCCGGCCATCGGGGTCGGTGGGGATTACTACGACTTCCTTCCGCTCCAAGACGAGCGCATCGGTCTCGTGATCGCGGACGTCTCCGGAAAGGGCATTCCCGCGGCCCTCCTGATGGCCGGGCTCCAGGCGTCCGTGCGGAGCCTGGCCCTTCCTGGAGTCTCGCCCTGCGAGGTCAACCGCCGTCTCAACGACATGCTGCACCAGTCGACTTCGGCCTCGCGCTACGCGACTTTGTTTTTTGCGCTCTACGATCCCCAAGACCGCAGCCTGCACTACAGCAACGCCGGCCATTTCCCTCCGATCCACCTCGGCGCCCAGGGCACCAGCTACCTGTCCCAGGGTGGGCTTCCGATCGGGCTCATGCCGGATTCGCTTTACGGCGAAGGGCGACGCGAACTGGGCCTCGGCGATCTTCTGGCCTTCTACACCGACGGCGTGGTCGAGACCCCGAACGCGAGCGGGGAAGAATTCGGGAACGCGCGCTTCGTCGAGATCCTCGCGCGCCACAAGGACGTTCCGCTGTCCGAGCTTCTGACGCGGGTCATCGACGCTGTCGCCCTCTGGAGCGGCGGCGGGCCGCCGCACGACGACGTCACGCTGGTCTTGGCCCGCACGCGATGAGACGGCGCGGCGTTTTTTCGCTGCCGGCCCAGGTCCTGTTGTGGGCCACGGGGAGCTCGGCCGCCGGCGCCGTGGTCGGACTGACCGTCGGCCTGTTTCTGGACAAACCGCTCGGCCCCACGCTCTTCCTCATGAGCCTTCTGTTCGGCACGGTGGTCGGGTTGACCGTTTTTGTTTGCTCCGTTGCGCTCTACCCGGTCCTGCGCAACCTGAGCCCCTGGGTCCGGTGGGGGCTTCTGGGCATCGGCCTCCTCGCCGGGTCGGCGGCGGGGACGGCGGCCGTCGTGTGGCGCTTCCTCTTTTTCGTGCTCTCGGACACGCGCCAAGCGCTCGCGGTCTTTGCGCTGAACGCCGTGCTCGCCCTCCTGGTCGGAGGCCTGGCGCACGCCTACGAAGGCATGCGCTGGCGCCTCGCCGACTCGTTGCGCGAGGTCGAAGAGGTTCGATTGGTCGAGGCGCAACTGCAGGAGCAGGCGGCGAAAGCGGAGCTCGCCGCGCTCCAGGCGCGCATCAACCCCCACTTTTTCTTCAACACGCTGAACACGATCTCCGCGCTTCTGGCCGAAGACCCGGCCAAGGCCGACGAAGTCGTGCAAACGCTCGCCGACCTGTTCCGCTACACGTTCAAGGCGACCCACGCGGGGGACGTCCCCCTCGACGAGGAGCTCCTGTTCGTCGACGGCTACCTCACCGTCGAGAAAGCCCGGTTCGGCGATCGCCTCCGCGTGGACTGGGCGATCGATCCGGAGGCACGCGGCGCGCGCATTCCGGGACTCCTTCTCCAGCCGCTCGTCGAGAACGCGGTCGGCCACGGCATAGCGCCGGTTCCCGGTGGCGGCACGGTGCGCATCGGCGCGCGCTTGGACGGAGGGCGCCTCGTCGTGGAGGTCGAAGACGACGGCGCCGGCCTCAGGCTACCGGCCGCATCGCTCATTCGCGACGACCACGGGCTCG